>ERZ1090860.230-NODE-231-length-34845-cov-28.999684_pt1 | contig 34845 bp, 30 predicted proteins | sample MGYA00478483_ERZ1090860 | MGnify/ENA primary metagenome ERZ1090860 (study PRJEB33644, sample SAMEA5815741) | chicken gut metagenome | biome: Chicken; feature: Gastrointestinal Tract; material: Caecum | place: Ireland | collected 2019-01-01 | study: A study of the...
ATTTGCTGCCTGGAAGACGGTTTGGAGGACTCTTTGTCGTTCTATGCTTTTCCACTGTTGGATGCAAGAAAGATTTCTTCTACCAACGTATTGGAACGGCTGAATCGGGAGATCCGTCGCCGTACTGGTGTAGTAGGAATATTTCCCAGTGCAGATGCCTACACCAGACTGGTCACCACATATCTTATGGAATATGCAGAAGATTGGTCTGCCTCTAGGGCATACCTCAGTGAACAATCTGTTCAGGCGATGTTGCGACCAGCAGCTTAACTTCTTATTTTACAGGAACCCTTTTTGCGAACAATACTTGACGCGGGCTTTTTTGGATGCATTAAAACAATTTTGGATAATCTGATAGCAAAAACAAGGATGATTTGCCGTTAGGCAATCATCCTTGTTTTTCTTTATTTGCTATATTCTTCAGATTGGATATGCGTTCAACATATTTTCCGTATCAATATAGGATTGATAAATGTTTTTGATGCCAGCTTCTTTGGCCATCGAGAGGATCAAATCCTTATCTGCCGGAGATGTTCTCAAACCTATAATAACTCCAAACGGCACCCATTCTATCGTTGCAGGGAGATTCATTTTAACGTTTGCGATCATCCGCCATTCCTCGTCATACTTGTGGCATTCCTTTTTAATTAAACTGTTGCGTTCAACTTCCCAAGGAAGAGGCTTGATATCTTTCCGCATAAATTCAGGTAAAGAATCTCCCAGTCGCTGCGCTATATCTTGCTTCATCACAAGCTTTGCAAAATCGGTGGCGTCATGCGGCTCGTTAGAATAATATACCGGGTAAATTGGTGTGCCATATTTATAAGCGCCACAATTCTCGCATTTTTCATATTTACCACAATGGAAACTATCCGTATCACTTAAGTCATACATAAGGCAAAAGCCTCTATGCCTGTCAGCATACTTTAACCAAAGCGTTTCGTTGAGTCCATTTTCAGAAAAACAAATCGATAGGATTTCTTCTTGAATTTTTGAACGCAAGGTCAACATGTATGCTAGGAATTGATTCTTCATCCCGCTCTCTAACAATTGTTTTATTCCTTCGATAGTTGTAGCTTGTTGAAGAAGCTCTTGCGAAATATCTGGACAGTTTTGAAAGGCTTCTTTTATCACGGCGATTCCGTTGGCCAACGCTGTCAATGCTTCAGGGGAATTAGAAACGCTTTCAAATTCATGGCGAATTTTCTCCAAATCGATATGCAAAAAAGTGTCGAACGGATCATCATAGTTGCTTGCCGTCGAGAAATACAGCTTGTTTGTGCGCAATGCATCGAGGTTGTTTTTGTTGATCGGGCGATATCGATATAAAAATCTTGGGTAGCGAATTTTTGTCTTTAACAGAGCCATCTCCTCGGGGATATTTTCTCCTGTAAATGAAGATAACGTGTGCCAATACTCCTGCATTTCGGCATCATTCATTATAGTCTTGTGATCTTTAGCTTCCAAGAAAACTCCTCCTTATCACTCGTTTTCCCGCTGCAATTTGTTGCACAAAGGACAACAATTCTTAGCATTTTTAAATCGCTCTTTTGTATCTGTACTTGTGCCATTGTTCCAGAACTATTTAATTATACCGCCTTTTTGCTTAGTCGGTTAGAATATAGAAGCACGGGCGAGTCGGTACAAATTTATTGTGGCATATGTTGTAATTAGAGAAAACAAACCTCATAATACATGAGAATCATTGATATTTTGACATTCTGTATACCCAATGTCCATCTTCATGATATTTTGCAAGTTTATCCTTACTGGCCAAGCTAACAAGTATTCTGTTCGCTGTGGCTGCTGACACGCCACACAGTTCCCGCACATTGGCGTTCATAATGTAGTCGTGAGTTTGGAGATATTCCTGAATCTTGTTCCAGCGAAGTGTTGCCTTATTGATCTTCACATCGCTCACTTCATCATTCAAGTTGATGGCCTCTACGAGCGATGCTTTGATAGCTGAGAGCATAAAACCAATAAACGGTGTAGACTCTCCGGCGTCATTGGAGGCGTTAATGGTATCATAATATTCCTGCTGGCGGTCATGGATGATAGACTCTACAGGAAGCCAAGCGAATACGGGATTCCATTTAGAAAGCAGCAGTGTGTGCCACAGACGGCCAACGCGGCCATTCCCATCAGCAAAGGGGTGAATAAGTTCAAGCTCATAGTGGAACACACAGCTACGAATCAGCATGTGAACCTCACTGGTCTTCGCCCATTCCAAAAGCTCCATGACCAAATCAGGGACATATTGTGGAAGGGTCCCAAAATGCAAGACATGACCTTCGCTATCCACTACGCCTACCGGTCGGGTGCGGAACATCCCTGATTCTTCAACCAAGCCACGAGTCATTATGCCGTGGGCGATCAGCAGGTCATCTACAGAATAGGGATCAAGCTCATCAAGTCGCTCATAAATCTCATAGGCGTTCTTGACTTCGGCAATATCTTTAGGCGGCGCCAGAACACGCGTCCCATTCAGTACAGCAGTAACTTGCTCCAAAGAGAGGGTGTTCTGCTCAATCGCCAATGAACCATGAATCGTGCGGATTCGGTTACTGCGGCGCAGTGTAGGATTGGCAGTAAGTCGGTTTGTCACATTAAGGTTTCCGACCAATTCAGCAATTTCCGCTACATAGTCAATCATTTGATTTGTGATTTCAAAGGGAGGTTTTTTATTTCTCATTTCAATACCTCGGTAATGTAAGAGGGATGATTTTATTATATCATCCATCACTCATTTCATCAATCAAAACAAATTTCCTTTTGAGAGATGCGTTATAGTACAAACAAAATGGGATAGTGAGTTTTACACTGCAATATCAGACATCCTGGGTGTATTTTATATATAGAAAACAGCGGCGAACTTCCCGTCCGGGAAATCCACCGCTGCCTTTATTTTACCGATTGCTGCAGCACTCAGCCTGCCAGAGAGCCTCCTGCTCCGGCGTGACCTGATAGCTTTTGTACTCCCGCAGAAATCCCTCGTGCCCCATAATGGACTTGGAACCTTCAAAGTACAGATAAATCGCCTTGGCCCGTGCCAACGGGTCGGGGTAGGAAGCGAAATGAACCTCCTTGGTGACCCAGCTGGGAACGCTGGCGATGGGCGGCTCCCCAAAAGGAAACCGGTCATAGAAGGTGTTTTTCTCAGAAACCCAAGTGACCAGATCTTGGTCACCGCACAGCAACACCCAGACGGGGTGTTCTCCCTGCGGGCAGGCAAAGCAGCCCTTGCCGATCAGTGCATGGAAAACATCACTGAAGCGGGTATCACTATCCACAGGAAAGGTGCAGAGTTCGCTGCTTCCGGGGAGTCGGATCTGAATGTGTACGTTTTGGGATGTCTTGTTCATAGTACACCTCTCATTCCATGACTTTGACAAAGCGGAACATTTCGTCGGGGCCGTCCTGCTCCTCGTCGTTCTGGGGCGGCAGCTCAAGCGGGTGCTGTAATGTGAAAAACTCCACGATCTTGAAGCCGCATTTGTTGAGGTAAAAGTGGATGTTCCGCTTTTCGAAATACGGAGTAAAGGTTTCCCACACTTTGGTTTCGGGGTGCAGTGCCTCCACTGTCTGCCATGCACCGTATCCGATGCCCCGGCTGTGGACTTCCGGGGCGGTGAACAGGATATCCAACTCATTTTGGTTGGTGGCCCGGTCGATTTTCAGGATCACGCCGCCTACTTTCTGCCCGTCGCAGATAATGCGATAGGCTTCGCTGTCCGGTGCATCCAGACAGGCTTCGATGGTCTTGCGGGAGATGATCTCGCCCTGGCTGTCCAGATGATCGTCCCGCATTCCAAATTCCTGCATGGCACCATACCAGAAGGCCCGCTGATTGTCCAGGATGAACTGTTCCCGGTCGTTGGCCTCCAAAGGAATCAGACTGACGGATGTGTGTTGCATTATTGTCCTCCTAAAGAAAAACGCCCGATCACTACAGCAACTGTAATAATCGAGCTCGCTCGACATCTTATCCGACTGGCGGCCTGCAAGCCTTTGCTTACGATCCCCTACACTACGGTGTACTGTCCTCCGATGACAGCACCATCATAGCGTATTTGGAGCGGGATTGCAAGATGAATAGATAGGCTTTTCCCGCAGAAAAAACATTCCTGCAAAGCCAAACATGACAGACAGTTGTCCGGTTGCTATGGTATAATACAGGCAAAAGAACAAAGGGCGGTGATTGCCATGAAAATGGATCGGCTGATCGGCATTTTGTCCATCCTTCTCCAGCGGGAACAGGTTACCGCACCGGAACTAGCGAAGCAGTTCGAAGTGTCTCGCCGCACCATCCAACGGGATATTGAAGCCCTCTGCCGGGCAGGCATCCCCATCACCACCGCACAGGGCGCTGGCGGCGGGATCTCCATCATGGAGGGATACCGGGTGGACCGCACGGTGCTCACCGCCCCGGAGATGCAGGCTATTCTGGCGGGGCTGCGCAGTCTGGACAGCGTCAGCGGCACCCGGCGCTATGCTCAGCTCATGGAAAAGCTGTCCGCCGGAAACAGTACCCTGATATCCGGCGGAACCCACATGCTCATTGATTTGTCCTCGTGGTACAAAAGCAGCCTTGCCCCTAAAATCGAGGCCATACAGAATGCCATGGAGCAGCACCACCTTGTTCATTTCACTTACGACGCGCCCAAGGGCACATCGGTGCGCAGCGTAGAGCCCTATTATCTGGTCTTTCATTGGTCCACATGGTATCTGTGGGGCTGGTGTCAAACCCGGCAGGACTTCCGCCTGTTTAAGCTCAACCGCATGACAAACCTTTCTACCGGAGATCCCTTTACACCACGCCCGACACCTTTGCCGGATCTGGACCCGGAGCGGATTTATCCCGCCCAATATCAGGTGTGCGTCCGCTTTGCTACGGCCTGCCGTTGGAGGCTGGTGGAAGAATACGGTGCAGACAGCTTTACCGTACAACCGGATGGCACCTTACTTTTCCGTCGAGGGTTCCCGGATGCGGACAGTGTAATCAGCTAGATTCTCACCTTTGGGGATGGAGCTGAGCTGCTGGAGCCTGCCGAGTTGCGGGAACAGCTGGGGGCTCTTGTCAGGCGGCTGGCCCAACACTATGAAAAACGGAGGTAGGCTATGGCATCTCATTCTGATTATGTGGAGTATGTGGTGGAACAGCTGCGAGGTGCAGGAAGCGTCCGTGCCCGCAAAATGTTCGGAGAATACGGCCTGTTCTGCGACGGTACCTTCTTCGCCGTCATCTGTGATGACCAGTTGTTTATCAAAATCACTCCACAAGGAGAAACAGCCTTTCCCGACCTGCCAAAGGCCCCGTCCCATGAAGGAGCAAGTGATTCCTTTGTGATAGAGGACGTGGACGACCCCACTACGGCGGTGGAATTGACCCGCATCACCTGTGAAGCGCTGCGCAAAGCGGCATCCCAAAAGCGGAGGAAATGAATATGGCATTCGACTACAAGAAAGAATACAAGGAATTCTATCTGCCGCCCAAAACGCCGGGTATCGTTACGGTGCCTGCCATGAACTTTCTGGCGGTGCACGGGCACGGCAATCCCAACGAGGAAAACGGCGCCTACAAACAGGCCATCGGCCTTTTGTATGCGGTAGCCTACACCATCAAAATGAGCAAGATGGGCAGCCATAAGATGGATGGCTATTTCGACTATGTGGTGCCGCCGCTGGAGGGCCTGTGGTGGCAGGAAGGCGTCCGTGGTGTGGACTACAACCGAAAAGAGGACTTTTGCTGGATTTCTCTGATCCGTCTGCCGGACTTCGTCACCAAGGCGGAGTTTGATTGGGCCGTGCAGGAGGCTTCCCGCAAAAAGAAACTGGACTGCTCCCCGGTAGAGTTCTTCACCTGGGAGGAAGGTCTGTGCGTCCAGTGTATTCACATCGGCCCTTATGATGACGAGCCCGCCACCGTAGCCGCTATGGCGGAATATGCCAAAGCACACGGCTATACGGCAGACTTTGGTGAAAAACGATTCCACCATGAAATCTACCTGAGCGATGTGCGCCGGTGCAAACTGGAAAGTCTGAAAACCGTGGTGCGCCACCCGGTGCGAAAGGTGGAGCAGGTATGAAAGGTTTCACACGGGAAGATACCGAGTTCAGCCTGTGCGGTCTGAACTGCCTGCTTTGCCCCATGCAGGTAGGCGGTTACTGTCCCGGCTGCGGAGGCGGACCGGGCAACCAGAGTTGCGCCATTGCCCGATGTTCGATGGACCAAGGCGGACATACCTTTTGCAGTGATTGCTCCGCTTACCCCTGTGCCCGGTATGACGAGTTTGATGCGGCAGATTCCTTTGTGCCTCACAGCCGCCGTGCCGCCGATCTGGACCGCGCCCAGGAATTGGGGCTGGATGCCTACATAGACGAACTGCGGGCCAAACGGGCAATTCTGGATAAGCTGCTCGCCAACTATAACGATGGCCGCCGCAAAACCTTCTATTGCACGGCGGTGTACCTGCTGCCGTTGGATGATTTGCAAAGCGTTGTGGCCAAGCTGGAGGATCAGCCGGAATGTTCCGTCAAAGAGCGGGCCACGGCTGCCGTGAAGCTGCTGCAAGGGGCAGCTGATGGCCACGGTGTCTGTCTGAAGCTGAAAAAGAAGAAGGGGTGATTGTGTGGCGGTTTCTAAAGTAACACGCTCGTTTTCCTGTACTGTAGAACAGCTGTGGCAGATCGTGACCGACCTGTCGCATACAGACTGGCGCAGCGATCTGGCGCGGGTGGAAGTTCTGGACGAAACCCGCTTTGTGGAGCATACCAAGAGCGGCTATGCCACCCATTTTGCCGTTACAACCTGTGAACCAAAACAGTTTTGGGCCTTTACCATGGAAAACGGGAATATGTCCGGCTCCTGGGAGGGGCGGTTCGAGGCGGCGGAAAGTGGTTCCCTGTTGACCTGCGTGGAAACCGTCAACGGTAAGCGCTGGTGGATGCGCCCCTTTGTCTCTGGTTATCTGAAACGACAGCAGAAACTGTATATGGATAATCTGCTGCGGGAAGTGAACCGCATCACAGACGAAAATACTGCCCGGTAATCAGGCCAATGCAACCCGGAGGTGAATTCCTTGATCATCAGCGCCAGCAGGCGGACCGATATTCCCGCCTATTACTCCGATTGGTTTTACAAACGTATCCGGGAGGGCTTTGTCTGCGTCCGTAACCCCATGAATTTCCATCAGGTCAGCCGCATTTCCTTGTCGCCGGATGTGGTGGATGGCATTGTCTTTTGGACCAAGAATCCGCTGCCGCTGATGTCTCGGCTTGAGGAACTGCGGGAGTACCCGTTCTATTTTCAGTTCACCCTTACTCCATACGGAAAAGACGTGGAACCGGGGGTCCCCAGCAAAAACGACGTGATTCTGCCTGCCTTTCAGGAACTTTCCCGCAAGATTGGTCCCGAACGGGTGATCTGGCGGTATGACCCTATTTTGTTCACCGACCGCTACACAATGGACTACCACATTATCTTTTTCAGCCAGTTGGCCCGACGGCTGGAGGGATATACCCGCAAGTGTATCATCAGCTTTGTGGACCTGTACCGCAACACCCAGACCAACATGAACGATCTAGGCTTTGCTGCCTTTACCGAAAAGGAAATAGCGGAGCTGGCCAAGCGGTTGGCTGATATTGCAGGCAAACATCACCTTGTGCTGGAAACCTGCGCAGAACAAATAGACTTATCATCGTACGGCATTGCCCACGGCCACTGCATTGACCGTACCTTGCTGGAACAGATTGCCGGGTGCCGTCTTGCATTGGATAAAGACAAGAACCAGCGCCCGGAATGCGGCTGCATGGCCAGCATCGACATTGGTATGTACGATACTTGCCGCCATGGGTGTCGGTATTGTTATGCTACGCACAGTCTGAAAACTGTTGTGCGCAATACGCAAGCCCACGATCCGAACTCACCGCTGCTCTGCGGGCAGATCCTGCCGGAGGATATGGTGAAAGAACGAGCGGTAAAGTCCTGCAAGGAGGGACAGCTGCAGTTCTGCTAATTGCAAATTATGAGTACATAACCCCGGGAATTGACTCTGTTCCCCGGGGTGTATTTTATCACTCTTGATTTCTCAAAGATAGAGGTAAAGCTTGCATGATATTGATTAGTTTTTTTACTATATATCGATTGATTTTGTGAGCCGTGGCCTTGGAGGTCCGCAACCTCAGTAGCAATAAGAACACGTGATTTACTCTTATTTATTGACCGTAACATTTTGGCTTTCATTATTGTTTGTTTATTTAGATATTGCTATTAAGTCCACTTGCCTATAGTCCAATAACCGAATATAATATTTCGTAGAATTGATAAGAATACGGAGGACATACCATGGCGGATAGGAAGAAGGAACAGGAACGCGAGGAGCTGCATCGGGCGATCTGGGCGATTGCGGATGAGCTGCGCGGTGCCGTGGATGGCTGGGATTTCAAGAATTATGTGCTGGGCACGATGTTCTACCGTTACATATCGGAAAACCTGACGAGTTACATCAACCACGGCGAGTGGGAGGCCGGTAACGACGGTTTTGGCTACGCCCAGCTGTCCGACGCCGAGGCCGAGGAAGCGCGGGAGGGCCTGGTGCAGGAGAAGGGCTTTTTCATTCTTCCCAGCGAGTTGTTCTGCAATGTCTGCAAGAGAGCGCCCGGGGATGAAAACCTGAACGAAACGCTGGAAGGTGTGTTCCGGCATATTGAGGAATCGGCTCAGGGCACCCAGTCGGAGGGCAGTTTTGCCGGGCTGTTTGACGATTACGACGTGAACAGCAACAAGCTGGGCGCGACGGTGGCCAAGCGCAACGAGAAGCTGGTCAAGCTGCTCAACGGTGTGGCGGCCATGAATCTGGGCGAGGTGAAGGACCATGAAATCGACGCCTTTGGTGACGCCTACGAGTACCTGATGACGATGTACGCCAGCAACGCGGGCAAATCGGGCGGCGAGTTCTTCACCCCGGCAGATGTGTCCGAGCTGCTGACCCGGCTGGGCACGGTGGGCAAGACCCAGGTCAATAAGGTGTATGACCCGGCCTGCGGGTCCGGTTCGCTGCTGCTCAAGGCGGTGAAGGTGCTGGGCCCGGAGGGGGTCCGGGTGGGCTTTTTCGGGCAGGAGATCAACATCACCACCTACAACCTGTGCCGCATCAATATGTTTTTGCATGACATCGGCTACGACAAGTTCGACATTGCCTGCGAGGACACCCTGACCAACCCCCAGCACTGGGACGACGAGCCCTTCGAGCTGATCGTCTCCAACCCGCCCTACTCCATCAAGTGGGCGGGGGACGAGGACGCCACCCTCATCAACGACCCGCGGTTTGCCCCGGCGGGGGTGCTGGCCCCCAAGAGCAAGGCGGACCTGGCGTTTATCATGCACAGTCTTTCCTGGCTGGCGCCCAACGGCACGGCGGCCATCGTCTGCTTCCCCGGGGTGCTCTACCGGGGCGGTGCCGAGAAAAAGATCCGCCAGTATCTGGTGGACAATAACTTCATCGACTGCATTATCCAGCTGCCCAGCAATCTGTTTTTCGGCACCAGCATCGCCACCTGCATCATGGTGCTGAAGAAGAACAAGACCGACAGCAAGACCCTCTTCATCGACGCTACCAAAGAGTGCATCAAGGTGACGAACAACAACAAACTCACGCCGGACAACATCACCCGCATTGTGGACACCTTTGCCGCCCGACGGGAGGAAGCCCATTTTTCCCACCTGGCCAGCCTGGAGGAGATTGCCGGGCAGGAATATAACCTTTCGGTTTCCACCTATGTGGAGGCCGAGGACACCCGGGAGAAGATCGACATCACGGCGCTGAACGCCGAGATTGCCCAGATTGTGGCCCGGGAGCAGGTGCTGCGGCAGGAGATTGATAAGATCATTGGGGAGATTGAGGGGTAACATATACTCTAAAGGAGACAAATGGGAAACAAAAAGGATGAGCGTAAATGTTTGGAACGTGTCATTGAATTAGGCCTTAAGCAAAGGGGAGCCACGAAACAATTTGCAAAAGCGCTTCACACTGCATTAGAAAATGGAGATATTCAGGAGCAAGAGCGTCCCGATTTTGTCGTTTCGGTATCGGATGGAAAAAAGCAGCGCAAAAATGTCATCGGTATAGAACATTTTCGTGTTGACCATTTGGTCGAAAAAAAGAGGAACAAAGCCGGAGTGGTGTCTACCGGTGTGCAGGCCGTTAAGAACACACAGAACATTTACGAAAAATACCATAAAATCGTGCAGAAGTCGGATGAAGTTCCAGATTTTGTATTAGAAGAGATTTGTGTGGAGGCTGGGAAACAGGTGCAACAATTGCACTCCGCAACATATCCTAATTTTCTAAAATCCTTTTCTTATGTATTAAATAAACATACAAAGCACGCGGATTCGTATCGAGAAAATCTCAATAATCATTCTAGTAAGAGAGATAATGTTCGTCTCGGCTTCCTAATCGAAATACATACGGAATTCACTCATCTTATATACATTCGAAAAGGAAAACGCCATTACGCGGCAGATGGCACTATGCCAATGTTTGAGGATGTTGTAAAACTATTGGAGCAAGAAATAAGAACCGCAAAAATAGATTTCCTTATTCTTTATTTGTCTCAAACGTATCCAAATAAAAACGATCGAATCATCTATATCAAAAGTAATGATATTCGGCATGAGCTAGAAAGGCAAAATATTCCTATTTATGAATATGCTGGACCCGATCTGTTTTTGCAGCCATTTAGATCGTTTTTCAAGAAATTGCAGCCCTTGAAGTTGGAAATTGACAGAGAAAACGATTCATTTTCTTTTATTAGAGAACCACTTCAACTTGCCGATAATAACTTACTTGAATGTATGTTTTGTGCTTGCAAAAAAATATTTGAACTTTCTGATGCGGGAAAGCCCTACATCACAAGTGCGAATATGCAAAAAATCGCTGACAAGATGCGGGATCAAATTATTGGATGGAGACATTCCGTGATAAAGGGAGAGGAATGGAAAGTGTATCCGATAATGAAACCCAAACCAAGTGTTATAGCAACTCCATCTGTAAACGAGGAACACAATGTCTAAGCTGGAAAATTTATTAAAAGAGTTTTGCCCGGAAGGGGTAGAATATAAAACTGTTGGCGATATTGCTACTGATATTTACCGTGGCTCTGGAATTACAAGAGATCAAATTGCGGCAGAAGGAACGCCTTGTGTTCGTTATGGGGAAATTTATACTACCTATGGCATTTGGTTTGACCACTGCGTTTCCTATACAAATAAAAAATTGCTTACCAATCCCAAATATTTTGAGCATGGAGATATTCTGTTTGCTATAACTGGTGAGAATGTTGAAGATATAGCAAAATGTACCGCGTATACTGGACATGAATGCTGTTTGGCTGGTGGAGATATTGTTGTGCTGAAACACAATCAAAATCCAAAGTATCTTTCCTACGCACTTTCAACCAGTTCGGCACGGAAGCAGAAGGGACAGGGTAAAATCAAAAGCAAAGTCGTACATTCAAGTGTACCTTCTATCAAAAAAATCGTTATTCCTGTTCCCCCGCTGGAAGTCCAGCAGGAAATTGTGCGGATTCTGGACCAGTTTACAAAACTCACCGCGGAACTCACCGCGGAACTCACCGCGAGAAAACAGCAGTATAAATATTACCTAGACCAATTATTAGAGTTTGAAGATGAATCTATTTGGGTGGAACTTGGAACGGTAGCAAAGTCAGTAAACACCGGACTAAATCCGCGCCGATTTTTCAAATTAAACACGGACGATGCCTCTAATTATTATGTTACAATTAGAGAACTTCAAAACAACTCAGTAGTCTTTTCGGAAAAGACAGACCGAATTAACGATGAGGCATTACGACTATGTAACAACAGGTCCAATTTGGAAATCGGCGATATTCTCTTTTCTGGAACAGGGACCATCGGCGAAACAGCAGTCGTTGAAAAAGCACCAACAAACTGGAATATTAAGGAAGGCGTTTATTCAATAAAGCCTTTACCAGAAAAACTGAATTCTCGTTTTTTGATGTACGTGCTTCACACCAACAAAATAAAAACCGAGATTTTTAAAAAAGTAGCAGGCGGGACGGTAAAAAGTATCCCCATGGGAGAATTGAGAAAGTTAAAAATCCCGGTTCCACCTATGAGTAAGCAAGAAAGACTCGTAAACCTGATTGACCGCTTCGACGCCCTCTGCAACGACCTGACCAGCGGCCTGCCCGCCGAGATTTCCGCCCGGCAAAAACAGTACGAATACTACCGGGACAAGCTGCTCACCTTCCCCGAACGAAAAGAGGCTGACGCATGAACTTCTATAACGTCATCGCTGCCACCACCGAGAACACGGTGGTCACCTCCTATGAACCCACCACCACCCGGTCGGACAGCTACCAGAGCGAGGCCGCGCTGGAACAGGCGTTCATCCAGCAGCTTACCCAGCAGGGCTATACCTATCTGCCCATCCACACCGAGTCGGAACTCATCGTCAACCTGCGCCGTCAGCTGGAAGCCCTCAACCATTACACTTTCACCGACGGCGAGTGGGACCGCTTTTTCCACGAAGCCCTGGCCAACCCCAACGAACACATTGTGGAAAAGACCCGCAAGGTGCAGGAGGATTTCGTCCAGGTGCTGCGCCGGGACGACGGCACTTCCAAAAACATCACCCTGCTGGACAAGAAAAACATCCACAGCAACGCCCTGCAGGTCATCAACCAGTACACCGTCAGCCGGGACCAGGGCGCCCGCCACGACAACCGCTACGACGTGACCATTCTGGTCAACGGTCTGCCCCTGGTCCATGTGGAACTCAAGCGCCGGGGCGTGGCCATCCGGGAAGCCTTCAACCAGATCGACCGCTACCAGCGGGACTCCTTCTGGTCGGGCTGCGGCCTGTTTGAGTATGTGCAGATCTTCGTCATCTCCAACGGCACCAACACCAAGTACTACTCCAACTCCACCCGGTTCAATGCCATCGGTGAGGCCAAGTCCGGCCGCAACAAAAAGACCAAGACCAGCAACAGCTTCGAGTTTACCTCCTTCTGGGCGGACGCACAGAACAAGATCCTGCCCGATCTGGTGGACTTTACCCGCACCTTCTTTGCCCGACACACCCTGCTCAACATTCTGACCCGGTACTGTATCTTCACCTCCGAGAATATGCTCATGGTCATGCGGCCCTACCAGATCACCGCCACCGAGCGCATCCTCAACCGCATCGCCATTGCCAACAACTACAAAACCTACGGCACCAAGCGGGGCGGTGGCTACATCTGGCACACCACCGGCAGCGGCAAGACGCTGACCTCCTTCAAGACCGCTCGTCTGGCCAGCCAGCTGCCCTACATAGACAAGGTTCTCTTTGTGGTGGACCGCAAGGACCTGGACTACCAGACCATGAAGGAATACGACCGCTTCGAGAAGGGCGCCGCCAACAGCAACTCCTCCACCGCCGTGCTCAAGCGCCAGCTGGAGGACCCCGACGCCCGCATTATCATCACCACCATCCAGAAGCTGTCCACCTTCATCAAGAAAAATCCCACCCACCCGGTCTATCAGAGCCATGTGGTACTGATCTTTGACGAATGCCACCGCAGCCAGTTCGGGGATATGCACAAGGCCGTGGTCACCCACTTCAAAAAGTACCATCTGTTCGGCTTTACCGGCACCCCCATCTTCGCGGTCAATGCCCCCACCGGCGGCAAGGGCGGCATGAAAACCACCGCCCAGCTTTTCGGCGGGGAACCGGACGAAAAAGGCAATCCCGTGCGGCCGCTCCACACCTACACCATCGTGGACGCCATCAACGACCACAACGTGCTGCCCTTCCGTGTGGACTACATCAAGACGATGGAGCAGGAACCGGACATCGACGACAAGGCCGTCTGGGACATCGACCGGGAAAAAGCCTTCATGGCCCCCAAGCGGGTGGAGCTGGTCACCCGGTACATTCTGGACCACTTCGACCAGAAAACCTACCGCGGCCAGCGGTTCTACCGGTTCAACGCCCTGACCAACATCACCGAGGTGGCCGGGGGCAAACAGGACGCCGTGGAGGAGATCAAGAACGCTCGACGGCTCAGCGGGTTCAACTCGATTTTTGCGGTGGCTTCGGTGGACCTGGCCAAGCGGTACTACCAGGAATTCCAGAAGCAGATGGCCGCTGACCCCACCAAAAAGCTGCGGGTGGCCCTCATTTACAGCTACGGCGCCAACGAGGGCGAGGCGGACGGCATTCTGGACGAGGAAAACAGCGAGGATACCTCCGGCCTGGATCAGAGCAGCCGGGATTTCCTGGACGCCGCCATCCGGGACTACAACAAGATGTTCCGCACCAACTATTCCACCGACGGCGACAAGTTCCAGAACTACTACAAGGACGTTTCCCTGCGGATGAAAAACAAGGAACTGGATCTGCTCATCGTGGTGAATATGTTCCTCACCGGCTTTGACGCCACCACCCTGAACACCCTGTGGGTGGACAAGAACCTGAAAATGCACGGCCTGATCCAGGCATTCAGCCGCACCAACCGCATTTTGAATTCGGTCAAGACCTTCGGCAACATCGTCTGTTTCCGCAACCTGCAAAAGCGGGTGGATGCGGCCATCTCGCTCTTTGGCGACAAAAATGCCGGCGGCATCGTGCTGCTGCGCAAATTCCGGGATTACTACTACGGCTATACCGCTGCCGACGGCAAGAAAAAGCCGGGCTATGTGGATATGATCGAGGAACTGACCAGCAAGTTCCCGCTGTCGGAACCGCGCATTGAAGGCGAGCAAAACCAAAAGGCGTTCATTGCCCTGTTCGGCGCCATCCTGCGGATGCGCAACCTGCTCTCCTCCTTCGATGAGTTTGCCGAGAAGGAACTGCTGGACGAACGGGATCTGCAGGACTATCTGGGCCGGTACCAGGATTTGAAGGACGATTGGGATCATCACCCCCACGGCGACAAGGAGGATATCACCGACGACATCGTCTTTGAGGTGGAACTTATCCGCCAGATTGAGATCAACATCGATTACATCCTCATGCTGGTGAAGAAGTATCACGATTCCCACTGTGACGACAAGGAAGTGCTCATCACCATCCGCCGTGCCGTGGATGCCAGCCCTGAACTGCGCAGCAAAAAGCAGCTGATCGAAAACTTTATTGCGGGCGTCAACGAGGTGGACGATGTGATGACCGAGTGGAACAGTTATGTCAGTGCCGAGCGCGAAAAGGCGTTGCAGCAGCTGATCCAGGAAGAAAAGCTCCGCGAGCCGGAGACCCGCAAGTTCTTGCAGAACGCTTTCCGGGACGGGGAGATCAAGACCACCGGCACCGACATCGACAAACTGATGCCGCCCGTCTCCCGTTTTGGCGGCGGTGGTACCCGTGCCAAAAAGAAGCAGACCGTTATCGAAAAACTGCAAGGATTTTTCCAGCAGTTCTTCGGCATCGGAGAATGGATAGATCCCTACAAACATTGAGTGATATTTGTGATCCTATGATCCCCCATCAACCCGAAATATTTTTAAAATATTTTCTTGTACATATGTAATAATCGTTATATAATTTGTTTATTAACATTGTGCTTCGAAGGCTCTTATAAGATGATGTCGGGAGGATAACTCATGGCTAACAGTGCACAAGGGCATCCTACAAAAGATTTCTTTGTCGAGATGCTTACAAGAGATATCGAATTAAACGATGCCATTTTGGATTTGCTTGATAACTGTTTGGACGGAGTGGTAAGATCACGTTCCGCCAAAGATAAGTTGGACGATCCTAATTTTTATTCTTCGTATTGGGCAAATATTGTTATTACACCTACAGAATTTTCTATAACCGATAATTGCGGTGGTATTCCTCGAGAGACAGCCGAAAACTACGCGTTTCGCATGGGGCGTGTTCCAACAACGAAAACTGACCGGGCGACGATCGGAATTTATGGCATTGGCATGAAAAGAGCTATTTTTAAGATTGGTAAAGCCGCCACGGTGTTCACAGAAAACTGCGGACAGAAATATGCTGTGAGAATTCCAGCTGATTGGGCTAAAACAGATAGCTGGGACTTTCCTATTGAGGATGATCCTGAAAAAAATCCACTGACCTCTGATGGCACTATGGTTCATATCACTGAGCTAAACCCGAGTATTGCTGAAATGTGGGGCTCCGACGGAAATCTAGACTCCTTCATTGAATCTTTGAAGACAGCAATTCAAGAGAGTTATAGCCTGATTATTCAAAAAGGATTTCAAATACAAATCAATAATAAGGCTGTAACCGCAACTCCTGTAGAATTACTTGTTCAAAAGGGTGAAATCAAACAAGGCATTCGCCCCTTTATCTATACGGGTACATATGATCAAGTTAATGTTAGGATTGCAATTGGATTTTATGCACCCATGGCATCAGATGATGATATTGATGAGATGAATGAATCGAAAAGGAGTTCTTACGAAGCGGGCATTACTGTTGTTTGTAATGATAGAGTTGTTCTTTACAATGATAAGTCTGGCTTAACTGGGTGGGGTACTAGTGGTGTTCCCAATTACCATACTCAGTTTATCGGCATAAAGGGAATTGTTGTTTTTGAAAGCACAACTCCTGAAGCGCTTCCGATGACAACGACAAAACGTGGAATCGATCATTCTTCTGCACTGTATATAACAGTTAAAGATAAAATATGTGAAGGTTTAAAGCTGTTCACAAACTATACAAATCAGTGGAAAGGTAGAAATGCACAAGAGCGAGCTTTTTCAACGATAGCAGAAAAGGTTAAATATAGTGATCTCTTTTCCGCCACCGCGAAAACAACATACGGTATAGTTACACGAAAAGATATTCGTGGGAATGGACAAGTATTTAAGCCCAACCTGCCGAAGCCGAAAAATGAAAAACCATATAAAGTTATACGATATTCTAAAAGTATTGAAGATATAAGAACTCTTATCAAATTTTTTTATGGTGACTCTGAAGAAAAAGTAAGTCCTTCACTTATTGGAGAAAAGTGTTTTGATAAAACACTTGAGGATGTAAAAAAGTTAGAGGTATGACGATGTCTCAACCATTCTATCATTTGCGCCCAAACAAATATGTTGATCGTTGTTTATTTGTGAATGTATTAGAACGGCTTAACTCACATATAAAACTTCAGAATCATAGATATATAGGGTTTGGGTCATATTTATTTGACGATTTCAAACTTTTGCATGATCGTCTTAATATTAGGACAATGATCTCTTTGGAAGCTGATCCTGCTGTTTATAATCGCGCAAAATTCAATTTACCATATAGCTGTATACAAGTAATAAACCAAACAAGTACGGATTATATTTCGGAATCAGATTGGGGAGACCAGAATAGTATCGTTTGGCTTGACTATGTTTCCCCAAGGTCTTTAGGGCAACAATTTTGCGATATTGCAAGTTTATCAAATACAGTTTTGCCTTATGATATAATAAGAGTCACTTTTAATGCAAATGCCGATTGCTTAGGTTCAGCAGCGAATGGATTAGACGCCAGATTTACTAAGCTCAAGTCTCGGATTGGTCAATATGTTCCGGTTGATGCAACTGCAGAAGATTGCATAAAAGAAAAATATCCAATTCTGTTATTAAAATGCTTACATAAGATGCTTTCTTCATGCTTTAAGGAAAATAAGTATGATAAGCGTTTCCCGTTTCCTTTGTTTTCAACAATATATCAAGATGGCGAACATCTTATGCTCACCTTTACCTGTGTGATATTAGATGATCACACTGAAGAGGAAGGAATCATCGATTGCTTTGAAGATATTTCCTATGTTAATTTTCAGTGGGATAAACCTTCCTTAATAAAAATTCCTGAACTGACAGTAAAGGAAATGATGGAAATAAATACGCTGCTTCCCAGCGATGATGCTGAAAAGCAGCTTTTAGATAAGTATTCGTTCCTATTTGAAGATAGAGCTGACGAAGCGAAAAGTTACACCAACTTTTACAAATATTATCCAAGTTTTCATAGCATCAATTTTTGATATATCGCATCAAGCACGCGTTCGGCGGCAATAGGAGAAACACTGTTACCAAGTTGTCTAAAACTATGCCAAATTGTGTCCGGAAGTTTATACCAATCAGGGAAGCCTTGCAGGCGTGCGGCTTCTCTAGGCGTAATTACTCTAGCGTGAGCATAGTGTATAGGTCGAACAGCTTGATAGCTTCCTTTTTCAGGTCCGGTTCCCGCGCGAAGCGTTGGGCAATATCCATCGGGGTCAAGACGTGTGGATTTTGAAATAGTGTCCTGCTGTCCAAACAAAAGATTTGCGTATCTTGCTTTAACGCTGGCAGTATGCTGAGTAGGATAATGGCCATTTACGATATGTTTTTTTCGATAAACCTCAATATACTCTGCATTTCCAACACCTCTTGGTATCATATTTGTGACTCTTTGATAAAAAAAGAGTGACTGCCTATGAGGGACACGATCATCCCAATAGCTCTGAGCTATCTTTTTTAGCCCAGAGCTGTTTTTTTTGTATCGTATATTTTCCGGAAGACCTTCTAGAGCTTGACGTACAGTAGTTTTTTCGTCTTCCTGAACTTTCATTGTAAAAATATCTTCTTCTGTAACTGGTTCAATCCGTCCATCATCTAAAAATCCTATAAAAAAGTATCGCGTCCTAATTGTTGGTGCACCATATTCGCTGGCCTTTATACGAAGTGGTTTTAATAGATGGTAATTAGCTACATGACTAAAAGCCTCTTTCCTTATTTCATCATACTTAGTATTCATAATTCCTGGAACGTTTTCAGCCAAAAAAAATGCAGGCTGGAGCTCTTCTATTAATTCAAAAAATTTTATAAACAATCTATTACGCATATCATGGACATTTCCTTGCCCTATACTACTAAAGCCTTGGCATGGTGGACCGCCGATAACGCCTGTCAGCTCTTGTGGTTGCATATTTACCAAACTTAATAACTTTTCTCCGTTTAAATCCATGATATCCTTTTGAATATGCACTGAATTAGGAAAATTGACTCTATGCGATTCAATGGCATGTTCATCAATTTCCACTGCGGCAGAAATATTGAATCCTGCACGAGCAGCTCCTAAACTCAAACCTCCAGCTCCCGCAAATAGATCAATTACATTAGCCAATGCATTTCACCCTTTAGTAGATATAAAAACTCAGTATATTATATTACTCTTTATGGCTAAAAAAATCAACAGAATATTTAAGGCTAATGATGCTTTTTATTCTGGCATTAAGTATTTGTACTTCGTATTGATCTAATGTTGTGCAACAAAACAAATAGAGCATTCTCAGGCTAAAGGGAAATAATAAACTTACTTCTTTTCTTTGATAAGTTGAGATATTGGGCTGCTCCTCCACAGGAACGGGTTACATAGGTAACCACATAATCTACATGGTCAATCATCCACTTATTTCGCCAGGGGATGGCATAGCGTTTGGGAACTTTTTCTATGCCTTCCGGCAACATAGTATCAGAGAAATCCTCAGAAAGATTTGTCGCCTTGGCAGATGGCATATAAGCAAGAATAACGGCGTATCCGACTCCTGGATACGCCGTTGTTACTTCTTTCAGAACAGAACGTACCATACGGTCAAAATTGCCCTGATTGCCGACATAAAACATGGTTACTCCGTGATTTTCGATCAAATCCACCACCGCCGCGTGAATTTTCGGTTTGATGGTTTCTGGACAATCCCGATGACCAAAGAAAGTACAGCTTTTCAACTAGTCCACCTCCCTGTACTATTTTCATCATATCATAACAACCCGAAATAGTACAGCTACAGGGACTATTTTGCCGTTCCGTACTCCTATAATTGTGGTAGTACAGCAAAAGGGACGGTGGTCACATGAAACTGAATGAAGCAGTCAGCCAGCGACTTCAGGAATTGCTGAAAGAGCGTGGCATGACCCAATATCAGTTATCTATGAAAAGCGGCGTTCCTAAGTCTACCATTGGTAACGTTGTAAACTGTATGTACGACTCCGTAAAACTGCGCATCATCCACGAATTGTGTCAGGGCATGAATTTGAATATCAGCGAATTTTTCAATTCACCCATGTTTGAGGAAGAGAATCTTGAACCGTAAGGCTGTCGGTGTGAACCGGCAGCCTTTTTATATGTGTCTTACATCGGTTCCGCATCGATCCAATCGATAATACCGTACACGTTTGCTGCCAGAGTACAGTACCAGTCGGTGCGGTCACGGACCTTGGCAAAGTCGACGGTGCTTTTGCGGGGAGCGTAGCGTTCTCCGGCACCGCGCCAGCAGGCCAGACGGACCTTCTCGCCGGTGTCCAGATCGGTGAAGTAGCAGAACAGGCACATGTGCTTGCCCCAGGTGCGGTGGTCGAGGCGCAACCGGAAAATTCCGGCCTTTTCGGGGCGCTGGTACTGCTGCAAGTTGGCTTTCATGCGTTCTTCGTAAGTAGTCAAAATTCCATTGGGATTCATAGTATTTGTCCTTTCTGTAATGGGGTCGTTATCGCTCTTTCTGGTGGGCGGCGCGCTGCTGCTCCCGGTCATTCAACAGTTGGATATTCTCCCGCATACGTTTGACACGGGCAGGGATTTGCTGGGCTGTGTGCAGCTCCTTTCTTATTTCGGTGATCTGTTTGCTCAGCTCATCTTTTTCCGTGTGGAGGGCCTCACACTCGGTCGGGTCGCGGCAGCGGCGCAAACGGTTGCGGCACTTGGTGCGCCGGGTTTCCAGATCGGTCAGTTTCTTCTCTTGCTCCGACGTAAAAGCAGCTACGTCCTCTGCGGTATTCAGCGAATGCCGTTCCAGAAGATGCAGCTGCTTTTCAATTTCCGCCCAGCGGCGGTAATCCTCCCGCATGGCTGGATGAGGTGGGCGGTAGTTGGGTGTTGTGGTGGGCAGCTTGCCCAGCAGGTAACAGTAATACAGGTAAGTGCGGTAGATTCCGAACGCTTCCATGATAGCCTTGCGGAAGTCCTGCCGCAGCTTCTGGTAATGGGGATGCACCGGAGGATACCGCTTGTTGTAGATCTCCATGCGTTTGAAAATCCCCATCGCATGATTCTGCTGGATGCGCTGGGCCATGGCTTGCGGGGTGTACTCCTCTCCCAACGTCTTGAAGCGCACGGCACGGCGGTCATGGGGCAGTTTGATAGTCGGGTATTTGTGGTTGGGATTGAAATCCACCTCATAGCCCATCTTGCGCAGGATGCGGGGCAGATCTCGGGGCGTTTCGCTGCGCAGGATGGCCAGATCAATGTCCTGGCGCATGACGTTATACCGGGTGGGCTCTCCGGCTTTCTCGGCCAGGTAGAGGTTGCGGGGCACCCGGTGGGCATCCTTTTTGTCTACCACCGAAAGCCCCTGCTCCCGGCACAGTGCATCCGAGGCGTCCTGCAGGGCGCGATAGGTCTTTTTGCAGTCGTTGTACCGCTTGCCGTCCACGAAGGACACCGAGTTGATGACGAAATGGTTGTGACAGCAGTCGGTGTTCAGGTGGGTGGCTACCAGCACCTGAAAGCGATCACCCCACACCCGTTTGGCCAGTTCCACCCCGATGGCGTGACACTGCTCCGGCGTGACCTCGCCGGGGCGAAAACTCTGGTAGGCGTGAAAGGCTACCGTGCCGCCGGTCTTGCCAAACTGCTGCTTGGTCAGCTCCATCTGCTGGCGGGCAATCTCCGGCACACAGTTGACACCGCTGACAAAGAGCTGACTTTCCCGAGTGGTCTTGGCGTCGTTGGCGGCATACTGCAGCACATCGCCCAGATTGTCCTTGCCCGCAGACAGGCCGGTCAGGTCCGGCAGGCGGGTCTTTTCCTCGTTTCCGGCATAGCGTATGACCGCATCCAGACGCCCTTTTACGGGCCAGATCTTGGTGACAGCCATCTTCTCATTCCTCCTTCTGTGGCGCTGTAGCTGCCCTCTGGACGGCCAGCAGCGTGTCCAGAATCTCCCGCTGCACCTCCGGCGTGTTGTCCTTTTGGTAGAGGGCGGTAAGGACTTCCAACACCTGCCGGTAGTCGGCGTTGGGCAGTTGCCGGGGCATCTGGTTGCGCAGGCGCATACGGATGTATTGAGAGAGTGTCAGCCCGCATCGGGCGGCGGCCTGTTCAATCAGCTTCTTTTCTTCCGCTGTTACCCGGATGTTTAGTTGCACGTTTCGAGTCAACATAATTTCACCTCCATATAACAAAAGACCGGGCATCGCTGCTCGGTCTTTGCATTGTTGCGTTGTTGGATTTTCGGGGGTCATAGGGGCTGCGCCCCTTGCCAGCGTCCTGCGCTGGGGCGGCGTATGGCTTGCAAAAGCTATACAAAGCCAGTGCTCGTTACCCCTGCGGACAGGTCTTTTTGTACGGACTGAAAAGGAATCACTCCAGTGCGTCCCCGTACAGAAGGTCCGGCAGGACCGCTTCCTCGGCTGCATTCTTGATTGCATTCATGCGCCCTGCCCAGGACAGCGGACCGGCCCGTTTGAGAGCTTCGTCCACACCCTGCTGTCGGGCCATTTGCGTGATGGCATCTTCCACCATCTGCCGGGCTTCGGCGTCCACATCGGCCAGGTGGCTGTGCAGCGTTCCTTCCAGAAGCATGAGGTCGAACAGGTCGGGGCGATGCTCCCGGAGGAACTGCCGCCGCAGTTCGCCGTATTTGCCGATGGGGCGGCTGTCGGTTTCAGGTAGGATCAGATCGGGAATCAGATAGCCGTTGATCTCAGTGTAGGTCAGTTTCATGGTGTGCCTCCTTCAGCGTTCCTGAGTATCCTTGTTGTAGCCGCGTTTGTGCTGCCAGGTGTGGAGCAGATGGAGAATGACCTGCTGCATCTGCTGCGGGGTGTAGTGCTTGGGAAAATACCGCTGTACATCCTCCTGATTGAGAAAGAACTTCTGCCGTTGGTTGGGCTTTTCCTCGGTGAGCAGGTGATGCAGGTATTCACGGGTAAGCGTCCCGGACTGGCTCATCTGTTTGAGGGTACGGGACTGAGTAAGGGACGGTGTGGCCTGACAGGCGTCCATCTCCTCCTTGAGCATCCGCTGGTGCTCCTCAGTCAGGTAGGAGATCTCCACCGCCGGATTGAAGGCGATCTGGTATTCGTCCACCATCTGGAGGATGGAGGGGATCAGGTGGGTAAGGCGGATGTAGCGATGAACTTGTCGCTGGCTGTCGTTGCTATTTTGACTGACTTGTTCCACACTCCATGACTTCTTGCCAACTTGGCGAGAAGTTGTCTTGCCTTGGTGTGTGATGGCTTCCATCTTCATCTTATAGGCAAACGCCTTCTCGCTGGGCAGGATATGCTCCCGCTGAATGTTGCTGTCCACCATCAGGATCACCGCCTCGTCGTCGGTCATGTCCCGGACCAGCACCGGCAGTTCGGTGATGCCCAGGGCTTCGCAGGCGGCCTTGCGGCGGTGTCCGCTGACGATCTCGTAGCGGCCATCCCCACGGGGGCGGACCAGCAGCGGTGAGAGGACGCCGTACTCCCGAATGCTTTCCTTGAGTTGTTCCATCTCCTCGCCGCTGGCCACCCGGAAGGGATGTCCCTGAAAGGGTTCCAGCAGACTGGCTGAAAGAGCAATTACTTTTTCAGACTGTGGGGTTTGGGCTTGGTTTTCTGCCATGACAATACGCTTCCTTTCTTGGTAAAAATAAGGCTTGCAAGAGGCGTTTTGTGCCCAAAAATGTATGCGAAAAACCGGGTACATTTTCAGAAAATCCAGATTTTCCGGGCCCAAAATCGCCTTTTGAACAAAAAGTAGGCATAAAAAATCCCCCTGCAACTGAAATCAGTAGCAGGGGGATTGGCGTATTACAGGTAGATCTCCAAGTCGATATCACGCCACCGGCTTGGTTTTATCACGCTGTTGTGTGCTTTTTGAAATGCTTGCGCATCCTCTAAGCTGAGCGTGAGCTCCAAGAGTCCAACGGTTTTACTTGCGAGGATTCTTGATTGCTGCCTGAGCAGCAGCCAGACGAGCGATAGGCACACGGAAGGGAGAGCAGCTGACGTAGTCCAGGCCCACATTGTGGCAGAACTCAACGCTGCTGGGATCGCCGCCGTGCTCGCCGCAGATGCCGAGGCCCAGGTTCGGGTTGGTCTCACGGCCGTCATGGGCAGCCATCTTGATCAGCTTGCCGACGCCGACCTGGTCGAGATGCTGGAACGGATCGCTCTCGTAGATCTTGTTGTCGTAGTAAGCGGTCAGGAACTTGGCAGCGTCGTCACGGCTGAAGCCGAAGGTCATCTGGGTCAGGTCGTTGGTGCCGAAGCTGAAGAAGTCAGCTTCCTTGGCAATCTGGCCGGCGGTCAGGGCGGCACGCGGAATTTCGATCATGGTACCGACCTGATACTTCATGTCAACACCGGCTTCAGCAATCAGCTTATCGGCGGTCTTGACGACGACGTCCTTGACGTACTTCAGTTCCTTGACTTCGCCCACCAGAGGAATCATGATGTGCGGAGTGATCATCTTGCCGGTCTCAGCAGAAACCTTCAGAGCGGCCTTGATGACGGCGTTGGTCTGCATCTCGGCAATTTCGGGGTAGGTGACGCACAGACGGCAGCCACGGTGACCCATCATGGGGTTGAACTCGTGCAGGCTGACAACCACGTTGTTCAGCTCTTCGGTGGTCATGCCCATATCCTTGGCCAGAGCCTCGATCTCTTCGGGCTTGGTGGGCAGGAACTCATGCAGAGGCGGGTCCAGATAACGGATGGTCATGGGACGGTCGCCCATGATGCGGTACATAGCGGTGAAGTCAGCTTCCTGGTACGGCTCAACCTTGGCCAGAGCAACCTTGCGCTCTTCCACGGTGCGGGCGCAGATCATCTCACGGACAGCCTTGATGCGGTCTTCAGCGAAGAACATATGCTCGGTACGGCACAGGCCGATGCCTTCAGCGCCCATATCCACAGCGTTCTGAGCGTCGCGCGGGTTGTCGGCGTTGGTCAGAACCTTCATCTGGCGGGCGGCGTCAGCCCAGGCCATGAAGCGCTGGAAGTTGGCGTTCTCGGTGGAAGCCACGGTAGCGATCTGGCCTTCGTAGATGTTGCCGGTGGAGCCGTCGATGCTCATCCAGTCACCTTCATGGAAGACATGATCGTTGATGCTGATGGTCTTGGCGTCATAGTCGATGGCAACCTTGTTGTCGTTGCCGCAGCCGGAGACACAGCAGGTGCCCATGCCACGGGCCACAACGGCAGCGTGGCTGGTCATGCCGCCACGGACGGTCAGGATGCCCTGGGAAACTTGCATGCCGACGATGTCTTCGGGGCTGGTTTCCAGACGGACCAGGACGACCTTCTTCCAATCGGCGTCCTTGACCTTCTCTTCGGCGTCTTCAGCGCTGAAGACCACACGGCCGCAGGCAGATCCCGGAGAAGCGGCCAGACCCTTGCCGATAGCCTCGGCAGCCTTCAGGGCGGCAGCGTCGAACTGGGGATGCAGCAGGGTATCCAGCTGCTTGGGCTCCACGCGCAGCACAGCGGTGCGCTGATCGATCACGCCCTCGTCCACCAGGTCGCAGGCAATCTGCAGAGCAGCCTGGGCGGTACGCTTGCCGTTACGGGTCTGCAGCATGAACAGCTTACCATCTTCGATGGTGAACTCCATGTCCTGCATATCCTTGTAGTAGTTTTCCAGGCGGGTGGCGATCTCCACGAACTGGTCGTAGACTTCGGGCATCTCCTCATGCAGCTTGCTGATGGGGGAGGGGGTACGGATACCGGCCACGACGTCTTCGCCCTGGGCGTTGATCAGGTACTCGCCCATCAGCTTCTTCTCGCCGGTAGCGGGGTTACGGGTGAACGCAACGCCGGTGCCGGAACGCATGCCGGAGTTGCCGAACGCCATCTGCTGAACGTTGACGGCGGTGCCCCATTCGTAGGGGATCTCGTTCATCTTACGATACACGTTGGCGCGGGGGTTGTCCCAGGAACGGAAGACGGCCTTGACGGCGCCGATCAGCTGTTCCTTCGGGTCCTGCGGGAATTCGCTGCCCTGCTTTTCCAGGTAGATGGCCTTGAATTCCTTGACCAGTTCCTTCAGGTCGTCGGCGGTCAGGTCCACGTCCTGGGTCACGCCCTTCTTCTCCTTCATGGCGTCGATGCGCTCTTCGAAGAAGCTCTTGCCCAGTTCCATGACGACGTCGGAGTACATCTGGATGAAACGGCGATAGCAGTCATAGGCGAAGCGGGGGTTGTCGGTCTTCTTGGCCAGACCTTCCACAGCCTGATCGTTCAGGCCCAGGTTCAGGATGGTGTCCATCATGCCGGGCATGGACATACGGGCGCCGGAACGGACGGAAACCAGCAGGGGGTTCTCAATGTCGCCGAACTTCTTGCCGGTCTGCTCTTCCAGGATACCCATGTACTTGAAGATGTCGGCGCGGATCTCTTCGTTGATCTCGCGGTGATCGGCATAATACTGGGTGCAGGCTTCGGTGGTGATGGTGAAGCCCTGGGGAACCGGCATGCCGGCGTGGGTCATCTCGGCCAGACCGGCGCCCTTGCCACCCAGAATGTTCTTCATGGTGGTCTGGTCACCGCCGAAGGCGTCATGACCTTCTTTGAACAGGTAAAGGAACTTCTTGCTCATATCTTACCTCCATATGTACTACGGTTTCTTCCCGGCGCATACCCATGGCACACGCCTGCAAAGTCATGGACTTATTGCAAAGTCCATTATAACAGACCGAACTCCGAATTACCAGTAGATTGTTAAAAAAATGCGCAATGCTTTGACTGAAAAAGTGACGAAATTTTTGCGTGTTTCTCTTGCAATTTGCCCAAAAATGAGGTAAATTATAATGGGCGGAAAGTTCGAAAAAAGTTTTCCGCAGGGCTGTTCCCATACCGCAAGCGAGGGTCAGTCTTACTTTTCATTTACCGCGGCGTCTGCTATAATGGAAGCCGCGGAGCATTGTGCTGCCGCCGCGCCGCCTGCGGGCGGATTCGTTTGTGATTGCCTGTATGGCCGACATTTATAAGGAGGGCCTTTGTCATGGCTTCTGCAAGAGAAAACTATCTGGCTGCCAAGCAGCGGTTTGCCGAAACCTTCCAGAAACACCTGGAAAACGGCGTCGAGTTCATCAGCGACGACGTATATATCGACCCGGAGGTGATCATTGCTCCCGGGGTCACCATTCTGCCCGGCTGCATCCTGCGGGGCAACACGGTCATTGAGTCTGGCTGCGTCATCGGCCCCAACACCCTTCTGGAAAACACAACGGTAGGACAGAACTCCACCGTCAACGCCAGCCAGTGCTATGACAGCGCCCTGGGACCCAATAACAAGATCGGTCCCTTTACCCATGTGCGCACCGGAACCCGGACAGGGGAGGGGGTCCACCTGGGGGCCTATGTGGAGACCAAGAATGCCGATTTTGCCGAGGGCAACACCGTCAGCCACCTGACCTACATCGGCGATGCCACCGTGGGCAAGTACTGCAACTTCGGCTGCGGCACGGTCACCTGCAACTATGACGGCGAGGACAAGTTCCACACCACCATCGGCGATTACTGCTTTATTGGCTGCAACACCAACCTGGTGGCACCGGTCACGGTGGGGGACCATGCCTTTACGGCAGCCGGTTCCACCATCGGCAGGGACGTGCCGGAAGGCGCGCTGGGCATCGAGCGCGCCAAACAGGCGAATGTGCCGTCCTGGGGCGAACGAAAGCTGCAGAAGTACATTGCCAAGAAGCAGAAGCTGGAAGCCGAAAAGAAAGGCTGAACCCGCCCTATTCTTATTATAATGTTGCCGTGCGGCGGGATTCGCCGGGGGCGTACCGGGTGTGGTGGCGAACCGCAGCCGGGAAAAACGGTATTATATCCAAAGGAGAAGAACCCTTCTTTATGTCATTTTTCAGCAACACTTCCGGGGCAGATTGGCTGATTGCCGGTCTGGGCAACCCGGAATCCAAATATGAAGGCACCCGCCACAACGCCGGATTTGCGGCCCTGGACTATCTGGCCGCACAGTGGAAATGCGATATTGCCAAATCCAAGTGGCAGGGGCTGTACGGTGTGACCACGGTGGGAGACCACAAGGTCATGCTGCTCAAACCTCTGACATATATGAACCTGAGCGGCCAGAGCATTGCCCCGGCGGCCCAGTTTTACAAGATCCCCCATGACCATGTGATCGTCCTGTGCGATGACATCACCCAGGAACCCGGTCACCTGCGCATCCGTGCCAGCGGCTCTGCCGGCGGGCATAACGGCCTGAAGAGCATCATCCAGAGCCTGGGCGGGGAGGACTTCCCCCGGGTGCGCATCGGCGTAGGTGCCAAGCCCCATCCCGAATATGATCTGGCCGCCTGGGTACTGGGCAAGTTTCCCCCGGAAGCGGCCAAGGCCATGACCGACCGTTATCCTGATATTGAAACCGCCTGCCGCCTGATCATGGATGGCAAGCTGGGCGAGGCCCAGAACCGCTGCAACCATTGACAGGCGGGCCGTGGGCACATACAACTCTGTTTTCCTGATCCTGGCCGCCGCCGTGGTGGCCGGGATTTTTGGGTATACGCCCATCGACGGCATCTGCCGCAGGATGGATTTCATATTTCTGAAAATGGGTTGCTTCTATGTTTTACGAACTTTTCCAGCAAACACAGGAACATAAAAAACTCATCAACGCGCTGTCCGGCAAGGGGGCCAGTGCGCTTTTCGGTCTGCCGGCCGCCGGCAGGGCCCAGGTGTACGCGGCCCTTTCCCGGGAACTGGACCGTCCGCTGTGTGTGGTCACCCCCGGCGAAGCCGAGGCCACCCGCTTTGCCGCCGACCTGAACACGCTGGGAGTGCCGGCCGCGGTGTTCCCGGCCCGGGACTATGTGCTGCGCCCTATTGAAGGGACCGCCCGGGAATACGAGTACCGCCGTCTGGCTGTGCTGGGCGACCTGGTGGGCGGCCGCCTGCAGGCCGTCTGCGTGCCTGTTGAGGGGCTGACCCAGTTCACCACCCCGAAAGAGGATTTCTGCCGCAATACCCGCACCCTGCGCCCCGGGGACACCCTTCCCCGGGAGGAACTGAACACCATGCTGCTGGATGCAGGCTATGTGCGCCGGGACCGGGTGGAAGGCCCGGGCCAGTTTTCCATCCGCGGGGATATCCTGGACCTGTACACGCCCGAGATGAAATCCCCCGTGCGTGTGGAATTCTGGGGGGATGAGATCGATACCATGAACAGCTTCGATCTGTCCACCCAGCGCCGGGATGAGCCGGTGGAAAAGATCTACCTCAGCCCCGCCCGGGAGGTGCTTTTCGGTGCCACGGCCCAGGCGGCCGAAGCCCTGCGCGCTTACTGGAAACGCCAGCGCGGGAAAAAACGCGCCGCCATGGAACAGGTCATGGCGCCCGATCTGGCCCAGCTGGATGCGGGGATCCTGCCGGTCTCCATGGACAAGTACCTGAATGTGCGGTATCCCCAGCCCGCCACGCTGCTGGATTATTTTGAGGACCCGCTGCTCTGCGTGGAGGAACCCGCCTCGGTGCGGGAGGCCGAACGCGCCGCCAACTATCGCCGGGGCGAGGAGTTTTCCGCCCTGCTTGAGGACGGCGTTCTTTGTGCGGGCCTGGATCACCTGTATGCCGATGCGGGCTGGCTGTGGAGCAGAACCGGACAATGCCGCACCCTGCTGGCCGAAAACTTTGCCCGCAGCATTCCGGACCAGCCCCTGAAGGAGATCATCAACGCACCCGCCCACAACCTGCCTTCCTGGAACGGGGAGGTAGCGGCTCTGTGGGAGGAGCTGGAACCCCTGCGCAGCCGCGGGTTTGGGGTCACCGTTCTGGCCGGTACCGCCCGCGCCGTGGCCGGTCTGGCCCAGGACCTGCGGGGAAGGGGATGCACGGTCTCCACCGACCCGGACACCCCGGCCGCTCCCGGCCTGGTGCAGGTGCTGCCCGGTCAGCTGTCTGCCGGATGTGAACTGCCTTTTGCCAAATATGCGCTGCTGACCGCCCGTGCCTTCGGCCAGAGCGGCACCGCAAAACGGAAAATCCGACGGAACAAGGATGCGCTGGACAGCCTCACCGATATCACCCCCGGTGACCTGGTGGTGCACCAGAACCACGGCATCGGCCGCTATGCGGGCATCCGGCGCATGGAGGTGCAGGGGGTCATCAAGGACTATCTGCGCATCGAGTACGCCAAGGGAGATGCCCTGTATGTGCCGGTCACCCAGCTGGACCTGCTCTCCCGGTATACGGCCCCCGGCGATGCGGAAAACGTCAAGCTCAACCGCCTGGGCGGCGGGGAATGGGCCAAGACCCGCAAAAAGGTGCGGGCCGCCACCGAAGCCATGGCCAAAGAACTCATCGAGCTCTATGCCCGACGCAAGCAGGCCCACGGCTATGCCTTCCCCTGTGACGACACCTGGCAGGGAGACTTTGAACAGCGCTTTGCCTACGATGAGACCCCCGACCAGCTGACCAGCACCGCCGAGATCAAACACGATATGGAACAGCCCTGGCCCATGGACCGGCTGCTCTGCGGCGACGTGGGCGTGGGCAAGACCGAGGTGGCCCTGCGGGCTGCCTTCAAGTGCGTCATGGGCGGCAAGCAATGTGCCATTCTGGCCCCCACCACCATCCTGGCCTGGCAGCATTTCAACACCGCCATGGCCCGCATGGAGGCGTTTCCCATCCGCATCGGCCTGCTCTCCCGCTACCGCAGCGCCCGGGAACAGAAGGAGACTCTGCGGGGGCTCCGGGACGGCACCGTGGATATTGTGGTGGGCACCCACCGCCTGCTGTCCGACGACGTGAAATTCAAGGACCTGGGCCTGCTCATCATTGATGAAGAGCAGCGTTTCGGCGTCAAGCACAAGGAAAAACTCAAGGAAAACTTTGTGGGGGTGGACGTGCTCACCCTGTCCGCTACGCCCATTCCCCGCACCCTGAATATGGCCTTGTCCGGGATCCGGGATATGTCCACCATCGAGCAGCCGCCCATTGAGCGCCAGCCGGTGGAGACCTATGTGCTGGAATACGACGAAGGCATCCTTTCGGAAGCCATCCGCAAGGAGCTGGCCCGGGGCGGGCAGGTCTACTATCTGCACAACCGGGTGGACGACATCGAACAATGTGCCGCCCGGGTGGGCAAGATGGCGCCCGGGGCCCGCATCGGCATTGCCCACGGCAAGATGACCGAGGAACAGATCTCGGTGGTGTGGCGCCAGCTGCTGGACAACGAGATCGACATCCTGGTCTGCACCACCCTCATTGAAACCGGTGTGGACGTGCGCAACTGCAACACCCTGGTCATCGAGAATGCCGACCGCATGGGCCTTTCCCAGCTGTACCAGATCCGCGGCCGGGTGGGCCGTTCCTCCCGCAAGGCGTATGCCTACTTCACCTTCCGGCGGGATGCGGTTCTGACCGAAATCGCCGCCAAACGCCTTTCGGCCATCCGGGAATTCACCGCGTTCGGGTCCGGCTTCCGCATTGCCATGCGTGACCTGCAGATCCGGGGCGCCGGCAGCCTGCTGGGACACAGCCAGCACGGTCATATGGAAGCCGTGGGCTACGAACTGTATGTCAAGATGCTGAACCAGGCCATTGCCGCCGCCAAGGGGCGTCCTCCGGAACCGGACAAGAGCGACTGCCTGGTGGATGTGACCGCCGATGCCTACCTGCCCGAAACCTACATTCCCGATGCGGCAGGCCGCATCGAAGCGTACAAGCGCATTGCGGCCATCGAGGATGCCGCGGGGGCCGAGGACGTGCTGGACGAACTCATCGACCGCTACGGCGATCCGCCCAAGTGCGTGCAGAGCCTGGTGGATGTCTCGCTGGTGCGCGTCACCGCTGCCCGGGCAGGCATTGTGGAGATCGTACAAAAGGGCGACGATCTGATCCTGTACTCCGATGTGGTGGGACCGGCGCAGCTGGGCCCGCTGATGGACGCCATGCCGCACCGGGTCCTGTACAGTGCGGTGGGCCGGCCTTACGTCAGCCTGCATGTGCTGAAAGGGGAGGACCCTCTGGTCATTCTGCGGGACGGGGTAGCTCTTCTGCCCGGTGCCAAGGGATGAATATGCCGTTTTTGTGAAAGCTGAGCGTTCCAAAGTCCCTTTTGCTTGCAAAGAAGTCCAAAAAGCGGTATAATCACTTCATATATGCGCCGCGGAGCGCAAGCGAAAGGTATAAAGGAGCGTTTATCGTATATGAAGTCCTTACATGCAAGATTCCTCAGCCTGGGGCTGGCCCTGGCCATGCTGCTGAGCGTGACCGGCTGCACCATCAGCACCCCCGCCACGGTGGGCACCATCGGCGGTGTGGAGATCCCCGCCGGCATCTATCTGCTGGCGCAGTACAACGCTTATCAGACCGTCTCTGATCTGGCCGACCTGGCCACCGGAGAGACCGCCGACAACGTGAAGGCGGTGCTCAAGGCCGAATGCACCGGCACCATCGGGGATGAGGAAGTCACCACCGACGGCGCCGATTACCTCCAGCGCCTGACCCTGCGCAGCCTGCAGTATTATGCGGCGGTGGAGACCAAGTTTGCCGAGCTGGGCGCCACCCTGGAAGACGCCGCCACCTCCGAAGCAGCCGACACCGCTGCCTCCATGTGGGAATCCGACGGGGATGTGTACAAGGCCAACGGCATCAGTCAGGCCACCCTGGAACTGTATGAGCTGAACAGTGCCAAGGCCGACGCCTGCCTGGAATTGCTTTACGGTGCGAACGGCCAGACCCCGGTCACCGACGAAGACTACCTGGATTTCCTGAACAACGAATGCCGGTATGTGGATGTGGTGCAGCTGCCGCTGTATGATTCCGCCTCCTATGCCTTCGCGGACGAAGACCAGAGCACCCAGATCAAGGCCCTGGCGGAGGAATGCGCCGCCACCCTGAATGAATGGGCTACCTCCGAAAGCGGCCGCAGCGAGCGCTTCACCTCCATGTATGAGGCCGCCGACCAGTATGTGCCCCAGGCCATCGAAGCCCTGGGCGCCACGCCGGAATCCGGTATGGGCGCTTATTATGTGGGCAGCCAGCTGCTCACCCCCGATACCCTGAAGAGCTACGGCACCACCCTCACCGATGCCCTGGATGCAGCCGGCAAGGGCGTGTGGACCACCGTGGACCTGGGCATGAGCATCGGCGTCATGTGCGACGTGAATCCTCTGGATGCCGATACCCTGGAAAACTTCAAGACCAACTACGACCTGCTCAGCCTGCTCAAGAAAGATGAGCTGGAAGCCCAGGTCTACGCCGACGGTGCGGCCATGGAACAGAACCTGGATACCTCGGCCATGAACACCTACAAGGCCTCGAAAATCAAGACAACCGCATAAAACAGCGGGGCACGCGCGAGCCAAAGCGCGCGCCCCGTTTTTTGTTTTTTTGGGAAGATTCGTTCTCAATTATGCAGGAAGATCAAATCCAAAGGAGGGACCCTGATGACCAACTGGAAACTGCGTATGACCAGCCTGCTGCTGGCGGCCACCGTCTTTTGTGCGGCCCCGGTCCCAGCGCTGGCGGATTCCGCCGACAGCGGCAAGGGAGGCTGGTTCCAAACCCTGCTGGAGGTCCCCGTGCTGGGGGACCTTGTCCGGCTGATCACCGGCGCCGAAAAGGAAGAGGGCACGGACGAGGCCGCCACCATGGAGAGCGCCACCGCGGAAACGGCCACCCCGGAGAACGCCAATCCCCTGCGGGTGACTCCGGAAACCGCCTGGACTTCCTTCCCCGCCTCCTGGATGCAGGGAAGTGTGCAGACCGGCGTGGGCTATCCGCCGGATACCGCCCAGGCACTCTCGGCAGAAACGCCGGCCGAAAGCACCGTGACGGTGCAGCAGTGGGCCAGCGTGGACCTGACGGCGGGGACCACCCTGCGTCCCGCCAACCGGGAAGAAACCAACTTCGGTGACTTTGCCGCAGACGCCGCTGCCAACGCTGCCGCAGCGTGGCTGGGGCAGCAGACCGGCGAGGTCGCGGACGGTCTGCGCGGCCTGCCGGTGGCAGCACTGGTTGACGGCGCCAGCCTGACCGGCAATGTGGCGGCGGGAGCAAGCCTCACCCAGGCCGCTGCCTGCGTGGACGAAAATGCCGTTCTGGCCATGGTGCAGGTCTCCCCCAAAAAGCTGTATGAGATCCTCACCCTCGGTCTGCAGGACATGCACGACAGCACCGGCGAAAACTACGGCGGATTCTGGCAGGTCAGCGGCCTGCGGGGCGTGTACCAGACCAGTGACGACGAAGCCTGCTTTGTGGAAGTCTGGCTGACCGATGCCGGAAAGGCGGAAGGCGTCCGCCTGGACGGTCAGGATGAGCAGAGTTCGCTGCTGCTGGTCCTGCCCGCCGACATGCTGGATCGATGCGGTGTGAATGCGGAGGCAGGGTATACCGATTACCTGAGCAGTGCCTCCCTGACTCTGGCCGACGCCATCACCGCCCTACCCCGGAATGTGAATGCCGAGACCCTGACGGCCATTCTGACCCGGGGCGGCAGTGTGGGACGCCTGCTGCCGGTCGGTGCCGGGACCTATGATGCGGTGGTGCAGCTGGGTGCGGCTTACGCCGGCAAACAGATCAGCTTCCTGCTGGACGGTACGGCCCGCACCGCGGCCACCGATGCCCAGGGCAGCCTGACCATTGCGGGGCTGACGGCCGGCTCGCATACCTTTGCCATGGCGGCAGGGGAGCCGGCCTACTACCTCAGCAACCTGACCTTTGTGGGCACGGCGGATGCCGGTTCCACCGCAGTGACGGTGGCCAGCGTTCCCGCGGCCTGCGTGCAGGATCTGCCCGCCGCCACGCCCACGGCCAGTCCGGCACCGGCGGCAGCCACGCCCACCCCGCAGGTGGTCACGGTGACCAGCCCGGATGATCCC
>ERZ1090860.235-NODE-236-length-34625-cov-7.845762_pt1 | contig 34625 bp, 29 predicted proteins | sample MGYA00478483_ERZ1090860 | MGnify/ENA primary metagenome ERZ1090860 (study PRJEB33644, sample SAMEA5815741) | chicken gut metagenome | biome: Chicken; feature: Gastrointestinal Tract; material: Caecum | place: Ireland | collected 2019-01-01 | study: A study of the...
TCTCTGAGTAATCTATTCAAAACCGATTCATAAACCGGATATGTTAAGAACTGCCCTATCCGTTCTTCCATTGGCAACGAAATAAAATTCGCCAACATCCGCAGGTTGAGAGGCGTAGCGCAAACCGTCTTCACGTCATAATATCTAATCTGATATAAACTCTGTTCATCACCAATTTCGTCTGCCATGATACCACCGTAGTCTAAGCAACGATCTATTTCATTTCGATAAAAATTCTTATCACTAAGAATGTCATGGAGTATTTTCAGACCAGCATTTGAATACGGAATAGCATAAACGTAAGAATATGGTGCAAACAGATTGTCATAGCGGAGCTGAGTTCGCAACCCGACTCCCTGCAACGTGTGCACCAGTTCACGCGGACTCTGGTAGAACAATACTGCTTCTTCAATTGGTCTGTACATGGGATGATTATTGTTCTCGATGCACCTGCAAAATTGCAATGACTGGAGTCGTGGTTTGCTTTGACTTTTATCGTTCCATCCTATTCCACCAAATCGTGCTGTCTGGTACACCATAATGGCTCTCGCGTTGCTCGCAAGCAGACCGATATACGGCGATGTCATAATTGACATGTCCTGAGAGCCTTCGATACTTCCGGCAATTTCTCTCGCATGGTAAAAGCAAAAATCAGAGACTGCTTCGCTTCCATTATCGTTCGACATGGGCTTCGCAGCTTCGCCATCAATTTCAGCTTCGCGGCTGCGCAAGGTCAAATCGCGCTGCTTCGCATTCCGTTCCGTAACCTTCATGACAGCTTCGCATAGCCCAAGCCCAGTCGTAACCTGATCCAATACCGAGTTTCTTGAACAGCCAAAAACAGTGTCCAACAGAATGGGCCTGTGATCCATTGTTGTGTGAATTCCAAGATTCGAACAAAACTGTTCTGCTTCGACTGCTCGAAACATCCGATCTTTTACAGCGCCATTCCGTGAAGGAAATAAAAGCGAGACTTGCAAATCTCCATGAAGCTCCATCCACACTTTAATCGAAGGGACTTTCTTGGCTAATGCCGGGAAATATGTCGCAATACCCTTCGAGGTGAGGGCGTAATAGGTGTACTGGTGTTTTCGGCTCTTGTTGTCTTTCAATGTGAAAGTTCGAATTGCAATCATCTCTTTTGTGAGAAGTGTTGATATATGAAACATGATAGAACTGTTGGCGAGTGGACGAAGTGCATTTTGGATAGAGATATTATTGCCATAGCCGTATGGAAGCATTGAGTATATGATTCGCTCTTTTACTGTGAGTGTGTCTGGAAGCATTACATCACATCCTTTCTGCTTTATTCTCTGAGTGATTGGCTATTCTGAATCTATTCGAACGATGCTGTTATAGGTCTGTTCAAGGATCTGTTCAAGAATTTCTTTTGTTTTCCATCCCTTCATGAAAGTTGAGAATCTGATGATTTTCTGTTTCGTATTGCTATCGGTCGGAATTCATTCAGGCAAACCAGAAAGGCGATCCCCCCTTTCTGGAGCTCAACTTACGACCCATTCAGATATTTCAAGCAAAGTTAGGCAGACAATCCAAAATCAAAAAAATCTCATTTGTTTTCTGCGGCAATGTTCAATTTCCAAACGAGCTGCATTGGAAAAGTCCTACAAGCAATTTGTTGTAGGACTTTTACGAGTTTTTGAGGTTCATGAAACTTGGAAAAGTCCTGCATCAAATAGAAAATTTTTCACTTCTTCGAAAGTTGTGAAATTCTTCATCTTCGAATTTCGAGCTTGCAGGAAAATGTATGTCATCGCTGGGAAATCAGGGGTAATTTGAGTGCCGTAAAAGAGATGCGCAGTGTCTCCGCGATCATAGAAACCGAACACGGAGCTGAGTAAATCAATGATAGATTTGACAAGGTAATTGTCATTATCTGGATATGACGGCACTCGATTGCGGCTTTCGCATGCTTCAGGCGGATATAGATGCCAAAAGCTAATAAGTACGTTTTTGGAGAATAAATCCAAAGATTTATCCTTTTCTTTAATCTGCTTCGCTTCGCAGATAGCATCCCAAATTTCTGGGGTGTAAGTAGACTCACTCGCTTTTTTGGAGTATCTACTGACCGGATGAGGAATGCGAAGTATCAGGATATCATCAAAAAAAGTGGCTTGGATACCGAGTCGTTCTCGTGATGCATGAACCGCATCTGAAAGCTCCTTTTGCAAGAGGTCTTCCGTCTTGCTTTCATACGGAACAACAAATCGCTCAAGATACTGACGGCAAAAAGTCACAAGTGAGCCCACCTGATTGGCCTGCTCTTGTATTGTTTTAGCAGCTTGCTCGTCGCTTGTGGCTTCGATTTGCAAACTCTGTTTCACCATCTGGTTATCACATTTTTCGATATTCCTAAGAGCGCTGCGCACACGATCAATTAGCCTGCGGCTTCTGCATTGCATGAGTCGAAATGTTTGCTGACAATTTTCTGTCATGCTTGATCGCTCCATTCAAACGGCGGGAGAAAAGTAACGTGAAAATCCTTGTCGAGAACACAGCAACGGTCGAATCCTGCTTTCATGACTGTATCGATGTAGTAATCACCATAAACCAAAGCGATATGATCGCAAATATCTTCCGCACCAGATGGGATAGCATTCTTTCGTGTAACAGACCACAGGTGACAAATTGAATTGACTGCAATCGGATCGACAACAGTAATATCATGTATGCTTCGAGCTTCGTTGTTTTCCAACCAAATGAGTTGACTTGGGCTGTTGCAGGGCCAAAAACTATCAACCCTCTCGTCCCCAAATTCGGCAAGCGCCCAAAATGCAGACGACAGCATGCGCTGGGATTCATCCGTTCGTAGCGCATCAATCCGCGATGTAATAAGACCTGATTTGGGATCGTAATTGATCTCGTACTGTGCTGCCAAAACCGCCAAATGATGTTCGACAAGTTCAGCTCCATAGTTACGAAACATGCGTAACATTTGTTCCTTACAGAGCACCCCAGCGATATTGACCATGCGCCTCATTTTGTAGATAACGAACTCTGATTGAGGCTGTGTGTAGAGCATTGCTATACTCCTTTCAATGTAAGAAGAATGTCAATGGCAGACCGACGACTGCCCATAAAATTTGTGTTTGTTCAATAGCCAACGCTGTATTGCAGCGGTACATGAGGGGGCTTCGCACCATCATAAAAGTCGCACAAAATGCAACTTTTAAGCAAAATTTCGAGCTTCACCCAAAGCTAAAAGTTGCACACTATGAGGACTTTTTTTAATACGTTAAAGTAATTCGTGCCAAAAAGTTGTATACTATGAGGACTTTTCTTTAATAAGCTAAAATAATTTGAAGTGAAAAGTTGCATAGTGTGACGACTTTCCTTTAGCGCACTGAAATATTCTGTACTGGAAAGTTGCACACTATGACGACTTCTCTTTAGCTTGTAAAAGCATCATTCACAGGAAGAACGACGATTTTCCGATCACTTTTCATTTGCCCTCATACTTGCGGCGATTTCGTCGCGCTGCGCAGCAAGAGATTCGCGAGACGTATCGCATAAACGGAATTCAGTTGGAGTAGCCATAAAATCAACGATTACATGATCTTTATGAGCAATCAGCAGTCCTTCGCCCTTGCTAAAACGGCTAATTTGGTCTCTCTCACTTTTGGTCAGGTGCAGCGTTTCTGCTACGAAGTCTGCTTCTGAAGATTCCAGTTTCATGATGAATTTAGTACGGGAGCCGCTGATGATGGCCTTGCCGTATTCGCCGTCCTTATATGCAAAAAAGTCACGCAAATCTTGACTTGCTGTGATTGCTGCGCCACCGAATGCACGAATCGTTTTGATGATCTCCATCAGAAATTCGCCAGTGCTCTTAGCTGCGCCACCGCGAAGCAATGTCCATGCCTCATCCAACGCTACAACCTTTCGCACAGTCTTATCCTCGCGGATTTTATCCCAGATATAATCAAGGACAATGTACATACCGATCGGGCGCATTTCATCCGTCAGATCGTTCAAGTCAAAAACGATAAACTTATTGCCAAGATCCACGTTGGTATGGCGGTTGAATGACTTCGCAGAACCGGTGACGTACCGACGGAGGACCTTAGCTACGCGCTTTGCATCCTCGCCGGATTTCAGGAGTTGTTCATAGAGATCTCCAAGCAGCGGCATTGCACGGTAGTGTCCGGGATTTTCCGGATCCCAAAGGGATTCATTGTCCTCTGTGATGCCAAAGCGGGCATAAGTTTCTTTCAGAGCCTCATCGACTGTCTCCAATTCTTCCTGTGTAATGTCATTGAGGATAAGCTGGAAAAATGTGCGAACCTGATCAATTTTGGCTTCACGCCGAGATCGGCTCAAGGCTGTATCTCCGTCCAACAAGCGTTTTGTGGTGGTATCAAGCTGTCGAATATCGAGAATATTGATATTGTGAGCTGAACCCGGAGAAAGGTTAATGTACTGTCCGCCATTAAATTCAACAGCACGAAGAAATTCATCGCCTTTTTTCGGGATGATTGCGAAGACTTGAATTCCTTTTGCCCGGTATCGCATCAGCATATTGAGCAACGTAAACGTCTTGCCTGCACCGGTCATGCCGAGAATAGTTACGTTGGCATTCTCATACTTTGAAGTGTCGAAATTGTTTACCATAACAATGGAGTCTGATTGACGGTTTCGACCGAGAATAATGCCGTCGTCATCCACCAGCTCAGACGTGATAAGAGGATAGATGGATGCCAACGAAGAAGTTAGCGCATTCCGACGAGCCTTATGAAAAATGCCCCCATCGATATTGCACAATGGAAGCGCCATCTGAAATGCTTCTGCAAGTTGGAACCAGCAGGGGCGAAGCAAGAGTGACTGCTTGCGGAGATGTGCCCTTGTTGCACTGATTTTGCGTTCCAGCAACTCAAGAGTAGGAGCCGTAATGGTCAGTAGAATTCCAAAATAGCAGAATTCTTCACCATCGGTCATGCCTTGACGCAAGTAGTAGCCAGCATTTACGGCATTTGCTAATTCGTCATAGTCCATAGAGGTGTCATCCGAATCGCGCAGCTTGAGTTTGTTAGCTCGGATTTTGTATTGCAGTTTCTGTTGTGTGATAGTATCCGGTTCTTTTCTTATGAAAAAGTCCACATCCACGCCTTCTCCAATTTCAATGAAAGAACGCGACCAACCGGCAACAGCACGGATGTCATACGACTGACCAGAAATGTATTGAAAGCTGTAGTACAACCCGTCAACTACCATATAGCGCGGCGACAGCATAGTATTGATCTGCTGGGGACAAATGAAATTGTTGACAGGAATATATTCCTCGGTTTGAGGGGTTTCGCGATCTGCATACCTTGCGAAGACTTCCAACATGCGTTTTTTGAATGGTTTGACTTCGCTTTCAGCACGACACAAAATGGAGTACAGAACATCCATTGTCCATTCATCATCGGGGTCTCTTACCACGATTTGATTGCCGCACGCAGAAAGAGCATTTTCAATCATTGCCGCCTGATAGTACAGAGATGTGCGAATATCGGTCCACGAAGGTTTTTTCATCGTGGTTGTTCCTTCGCGTTCGTACTCAAAAATCACGAAAAATCTTCTTGTTACACCGCCACGAGAGGCAATAGATTCAATGAGGTCAGCACGTTCAGTCGCAAGGTTTATGACATTAGTGCATGTCTCCCCTTCCAAGTCAGATACGATTTGATCCAAAAAACGCTGAGTATCCGCACGTCGGGTAACGACCTTGAACTGCACATTTTTGGGCATTATTTTCAGTGCCGCAGCAAATGACGAAATAATGATGTCCTTTTCCTGTCCGGAACGCAATGCAAGATTCACAGGCGTGAACTCCATGATTTTGATGTAGCGGCGATCCTTCGTAACCACGATACCATCACGCACATCTCGAATCGGTGAAAACATTTGCGTAGAATCGAGCTTGAGCATTTTCCTTTTCTTTTGTCCTTTTGTTTCGCCCGAAAACTGGGCAGTTGAAGCCGCAGTCTCATCCTGCGGCTTTTCACCCTTATGAAACATAGAAACAAGCACCTTCTTTTCGAATGTAGTTTATTGTCACTGATGAAATTTACTGTTCACTGGTAGAGGTCGTTTGCTTGACCCCGTTGCCATGTTTGCGCCGACGGGAACGAGAACGGGAACGAGATTGAGGAGAAGTAGGATTGGCAAAACGGTCATTTCGAGTAGCTGGTTCATCCTCATCGCCAGACGGTGTTTCCTCAGGAGAAACAGAAAATTGTTGAACATCAGTATCTCCATCCGAAAACGAGAACTCTTCGCTTTCTTCACCCAAAACAAGGGGTTCTTCATTACCGGGCTGCATGACAACAACATCAGCAGGTTCTTTTGCTCGCGCGATTTCAGCAGACTTGATGGGTTCGATAGTTCCATCGGATTCAACGTCAGCAGCAATCTGCGCAGCTTCAACGGTTTTCTTTTTATCGTTTCTTTTCGCCTGTTTTGCATCCAGTTTATCTTGCTTCTTTTCATTTTTGGCATCGATTTTTGCCTGCAATGCGCGAGCTTTTTCTTCTTTCCTCTCCTGTTTTCTGCGAGCCTTTTCACTTTGGCGTGTGGCGCGAAGACTTTTCGGTGTCATAATCTGATATTCAGTGTCATCGCGGAACTCAAAGTCCACGCCTTCAATCAACTCAATGTCAGCATTTTTCGCCGCGCGTTTGCTCTTCCAATCGCTGTATGCAGTCATTACGAAATCGGACGCATAGACCTCGGACATCATCACATCTACTGGGCGGGCCTTATAGGTCTGTGCATCATCGTTATAGAGCATGATTTGCTTGGACTTACGCCAGCTTTTTGCGTTCTTGGCAAACGTAAAGAGCGAATCATCATTGATGCCAGCCAGAGCTGCGATTGCAAGAGGTAGTGAGCAACAAATTGAAATACCTATTTTGGCATCCACCGTGCTGGGTATAAATACCCAGCACGGAATGAATACCAACAGAAATACAATTATTGCTTCGATGACAAAACGAGTGCGAAACGCACCATTCCCCATACGGCTCTCGTCAATAAAATTATTGGGAATCAAGTATGTCTTGATCTGTTCAGGGCCGTTCTGATCCAATGTTAGTTGCCTCCTTTTTGAATGTTGTATTTTTTCGGATAAGGCATGCGAAGACCATGACCATCCGGAGCAATCAAGTCTGAATTGTTTTCAAACTTGGAAAAAAAGCGCTGGATGACTCGACCACCGGCAATGCCGCGAGGGATGTCCACAAAAACAGACAAGAACACAACAGCGTCTCCGACAGCAAGCGGGTGGTTGTCAAAGGACGTGGGCGTTCCAGTAGCAACAGCGTGGATATCCTGCTGCTCAAGGTGGAGATGGTAAATCAATGCCAAATCGGAACGACGCTTATGAATTGCAATAATCCGTCCGACATACCGGGAATTCATGCGAACCAAACGAAGGTTGTCACGCATCGTTTCGCGATCATCCACTGTACCATCCAACTGAAGGTCAATCGTACCGTCCTTCTGCCGAATGATCTTGCGAATCAAAACCTTGCGGGACTGGTTGATGCAGAAACGATCTGCCATCGTAGCAGTATAACGCAGCGTAGCACGGAACTTAGGCACAAATGCTTCCACACCGCCCACAAGGATACGAAGAGAGTGCATGCCAACCGAGATAATGTAGCCATCTACAATATCTCCCTCCTGCAATGCGTTTCGACCGGTAAAGAACTGCTCCTGCATCATCAGAAGCGCCTCCCTACGATTTCCCAACGCGACAGAATCCTCAGGGCGCTCATTGTTAGCGACGTAATCCGTAATCATCAGCGGGGTTTGAAGTCCGATGTACGAAGTAAGAATCTGGGTTTGACGAGTGCGCAATTCGCGCTCGCTGAACGCAGTGGAATAGTCGATCGGGTCGTGGACAAAGAAGTTGTTGAAAGGAATCAGCGTACGGAATCCCTCAACATTCAAAACGACGACGATGGTTTTTTTGATTTCTTCGATAGCAACAACCTCGCCCATGATGTACCGGTGCTGTTCCTTGGCCCGAATGATGTTAGCCCAAGAAGTAAAGATTGTAAGCAAAGCCTCGCGATCTTCCATGCGCTGTTCCTGCCGAGCACGAGACATGCGCATAACTTCAGCATGGGACCGAGCAGTAGCAGCATCCCGAGCAATGGCGCTATTACTGTTTGCCGCTTCAGCCCTTGCTGCTTCACGACGTTCAGCGAGGGACAGCTTATCTTCGCTGTGAGCAGATTCAACCATTGCTTCCGTGCGTTGATTGAGCTCATTGGGTTCAACGGTTGCTGTACGACGACGACGTGTGCTTTTGGTAGTAGCGCTTCCAGTCCCTTCGGTCGCTGCACTTGCATCAGGCTTCTTTACCGCCTTTGTTGTTGTGCGCTTACGCCTTGCATGTTGCGGAGCGGGACCTGCCTGAGAGGTCTCAGATTGCGCATCAGCCGCATTCGATCCAGTGTCAGACTCGTCACTCTTATCGTGATCTGCGTCCTCCTCGGTTGCAGTTCCGGCCTTGTCATCACCAGATTCAGAAGCTGCACTTTCTTCCTGCATATCAACAGGAATAGGTTCAGTAGGTTCTGAACCACCGTTTTCTCCAAGGACAGCTTCTTCCTGTGCTTCAGTTTCGCCGGTGTCCGTTCCATCCATTTGAGGATTGACAGGGTTTCCATGTTCGTCGAGCAGTTCGTCTTCTGGATCAGCATCTTCATCGATACACATGCCAGCATCGACCATCGCAGCAGCAACTTCTTCGGATGCCGCGTCTACCGGAACGCCTTTCGCAGTCAGATCTTCTACGGTCAATTCGTCTTTATGCCTTTCATTCGTTTGTGACATAATATTGCCTCCTTTTTAATTTTTGAGAGGATACCCCGTTTTTTCCTGCCAACTTATCCTCTCATTTTTATCTATTCAGTTTTTTTCACGTAACTTTGCAAAAAGGTTGCAATGTTTGTCGTTTTGAAAGGCACAAAATAAAAAATCCCGCAGTTTGCACAAAAACAAAACTGCGGGACAATGTAAAATTCACAAATATGTCAAAGTCTTTTAGCTGAAAAGTAGTTCTTTAAGGTTCTTTTGAACATGATTGATCATGAATTTTTTGCGAGAAGCCAAATCTTCGTTGCTCGTAACGGGACCAAGGATTGCGTTCATGATTGCCGTATCCAGTGCGCTTACAGTACCAATCGGCAATAAATCACTCAACTGTTTTTGCATTTCGGGAGTCAAAGGGTTGTTGTTATCGAATGAGCTGTGATCTCCATCTTTCACTACTTGATCAGATTGAGCCTTCTCTTCAAAACCTGCAAAGGGATTCACTTTTGTACGAGCATCATTTTGTGCCTGCACTGATTTCGGCATTGGCATATCTGACTTTGGCGCAGGCGAAACAGGATCTGAAATAGGCTGTGAGTTCGTTGCATGCGCATGGCTGGAAGAATTCATTGCTATATTGGGATTATTATTCTGGCGTTGCGGTTCTGCCTTTGGAGTTTCAATATGATTTGGCTCAGTCTGATCTTTACAGTGGGAGCTGCAAACTCCATCTAAAGCATCCACCTGTTCCGGATTCGGAGAAATGTCCCTTTGGAGATGACAATCAACTACTTTTTCTGCTGCTTTAGAAGATATTATTCCATCCTTAGACTCTTCATCAGAGTGCTCAATGGGAATGATATGGTCGGGAACTTTTTCTTCAGTCTCTCCTTCCATAGATTCGGGAAAAAGTGTATCCGCTGCAACAGATACCGTATCAGCCGTTGGAGCGTTCTCCGGTTCATTTCCTGCATTTTCGGTCTGGAAGGTTACATCTTCGACAGCAGAATAAGCGATATCGAACATTTCTTCTGCATTGTCCTCCATCGTACCGGTGGCTTCCGGCAGGATACCTGCTTCAGTCATCTTGTCTCGACGAGTGCGATATTCGATATCAGCCATCATGTGTTTTACACGCTTAACAAATAAACGGGCATAATGCTTTATAGTCTCCCATTCCTGCCGTATTTTGTTGAACCAATCGACTTCGGTACATTGCTTAATTTCCTCATCAGACATGTCAACAGTGACACCGCCAAAATGGGCAAGCGGGTCATATCCGTGCTTAAGCGCATCATTAAACTTTGCAATACGTTCTGCTTCTTCTTCACGAAGTTTTTTGCGCCCTTCTTCATCAGAGATTTTAGGGTAATCTGCGATGGAAATAGGCTTCATCTGATTTGCTTCGGGATGCGCCTTATATGGATATTTGTAAGCCTTCATCGCATAAAGCGCCTGCCAAACAATTAAACATTCGTCCATATCAAACGTCATTAGCTCATCAGGAGTAAAGATTTTACGTTTACCTTCACCGGTACTATGCCTATGGCCGAAAGTGAGAGCAGCTTCCATTTTTTCGTGCTGATCGGTGCGAACCTGAATCGTTGCCTCACCAGCGCGATCTGAAAAAAATTGTGCTGTATCAGGGTCATTGCATCCTATACAAAGGTAAGTCGCGCAGTTAGATAAAATAGATTTTCCGGTTTTCGGATAGCGGTACATAAGCTGCGGCAAGTCCTGCAAAACAATGGAAATGTTAAGAGCACGGGAACGAACCGTAGCCAGTTTTTTGTCGAATTCCGGAATGGAACCAATGTTTGCAAATTCGTCCAGCAGAAAATTTACAGGCACTTTGCAACGACGGTCCGGAAGCGAATCGGCATAGTCAACCAAATCATTGAACAAAAACGAGAAGAAAGTCGCGGCTACAAAGTTGTAGGTAGAGTGCATATCTGGGAGGATACAAAAATACGCACACGGCACTTTGCCCGGAAGGGTTAGGTCAATATCCGGAGTGGAAAGAACTTTACAAACGAGATCAGACTGTAAAACTTCCAAGCGAGCAGACAAACCAGTCAGAATAGAGCCGCGAAGATTTGGAGAAGCCTGTTTGAAAGACATATATGCTTTTCGACTTACACGGGTTTTGCTGTTTAACGACTGCGCGCTGAACATAGATTCCAGATATGCTTCACCTTCCGGATTTTGAAGCATTTCATAGACCATGCTGATATTTTGTGTTCCGTTCTTTTTCATCTCATCATCCAAGCCAACGCGCAAGAGCAGAGCCTTCAACAATGAAGTAGGGCCAGCAGAAAACACACCGTCCGAGTCTTCACCATCGCTAAGGTTTGCCCATATAACGCTTGCAAGGATTGCTGCACGGTCGGGATCATCGCGAATCTCCGCCAAAATGTCCCATCCATCAGACAAAGCAAGATTTTTCATATCGAACCGGCGCACTACATAACCACGACTGCGGAAATATTCAGAAGTGTCTTCGTACAGTTCCCCTTTTGGATCGGTAATGACAACTGACTCTCTGCGACGCACGGCCTGAATGCAAAAAGGCTTAACAAAAGAATATGTTTTACCGCTCGATGATGCACCAAACACAATAATGTGTTTGTTTCGATGATTATGCTTATCAAAAATGTCCTGATTGATAATTCTTTTGCCGGACATATCCATCTGTCCAAGAATAGTTCCGCACGCATGAGCAGCATCTTGAATACGTGCAACACCAGCGATATCATCAGAATGTTTAAGCAACTTTGCAGTTCCGTATGTGCCGCTCTTAGAATACAGAAAGTCACGATCGTCACGTTCCAGTTCCTGAGACTGCTTGTATTCTATGTAAAGGATCAATCCAATGAAGATGCCGAAAACAAGCACAAAAATACCAAAGGGAAAGCCGTACACAAACGAATCAACGATCCAACGAACAGGATTGAGTGACATTCGATCGTTAAGTGCCGTATTTATAAACAGCGATACGAGTAATGAAACTGCAAGATCAATAATAAAAAGAATCTTGCGCCGTCGTTTACGCTCATCAGAAGACATAATAAACACCACTCTTTCTTAAATCTAAAATAAAAGAAAAGAAAGGAGGAAGAGCTAAATATCTGCTCGTTCCCCCCTCTTATTTTTGGTTTATTGCAGAAGTTAATTATTTTTCTGCGGGTTTTGCAGCGTCCGTTTTTGCATCCGTCTTTGCTGCACTTTGCGTACCATACTGGAAGCGGTCGTATCCCAACAATGAATTGAGATCATCTGCTACCTGCTGACGTTTGCTTGGAGCTACGAAGTCCAACGGGTTGTATTCCCGCTCGTGACTGTCATTACTCCCGTCAGCGGTATAGTCCAGCGTCCACATGCATGTTTTCATATTGAATCGGACACTGAGCACGCCGTCTTCACCGTCAACTTTGCAGTCATATCCATGCATGGCATCCGCATACGAAAGCGTGTTATCTATAATAGTCACAGTATCGACATTAGGCATATCGATATCTTCAAGATACTGCTTTATGACATAGCGAACGCTTGTGATGGTCTGACTGGGAAATACCGTAGAGCCGTCGGATGGGATACCGGCTTTTTCGTTTTCTATATTGACCGATGGAGAATCATAAAACGCATTGTCTTCATCACTGGTAGGCGCTTTGATTTCTTCACACGGAATATCTTCCGGATCGGTTTCCTCGACAGTTTCCACTGCTTTCTGCTCTTCATCCGTGCGAGAGACATAGATGTACATACCGTCCTGATTGGTAATCAATCTCCCATTGGCATTCGCAATCAGATCATTGTAATTCACTTCCGACATTTTACCTACGATAGTTACCGTACCATTCCAAAACTCATCATAAAATTCCGTTCCCGGAGCGAGGGTGGAATAATCAGTCGGATTTCCGTTATCCAAGCCGGTATCGTTGATTTGAACATTGACTGGATTGTTCGGCGTTGTTGCATCATCTGTGGGAGCGGGCCACTTTGTAATAAGCAGCCCGATCACAATACAAATTGCAACAACTGCGGTAAAGCACACAAGTGCTATCGTTGATTTACTCTTTGTCATAGCGTGTGTTCCTCTCTCTCAAGCCTTATTTTTTCAACACTGATATTAGTCAATGCGTCCACTTTCATTTGAAGCATCAAAGTCTGGTGTGTATCCATCATCAGCAACAGTGCTTCTGTAAGCCTTAGCTTGTGCGTCAATTTGATCGTTGATGGATTCATGACCGGAGGCATAGAGTGTCAGCTTGCAATCTGGATAATACGTAATAGTGAATCGGTTGGTAGCATTTACGCCGACCAGTCCACTCACGTTGTAACCAAGGGATCGGGCAGCGCATACCGAAACCTCATTCCAATCATCTGAGCGCGGCCCGGAATCTGCTGCTATACAGTTAATGACTTTCCCTGATTGTTCATCTTTTATCGTCACCAAACATCCAAGCAAGCTTGTATGTCCCTTTGCTACTACAGTGTAGTTGACTTTTGAGGCATCGTAATATGCACCATCCGCTGTCGTAATAGATGTCGTGGGCTGATAATAAGGATCATCCATATCGGCGGGGTCAGTAGAACCATCCGTGTCCATATCAAGACCATTCACCTGATGAGCTTCACCACCGGGAATCTCCTGACCGCTGTTAGGATACGCTGGACGGACAAAGCCCCAAATTTTACGTCCGCTTGAATCGCCGGTCGTAATAGAGTAAGAGTTTTCTGACACTGAATCGCTGATATTACCATCAACTGTGGCGACACGTTGAGATGCGGGGTCATACCCAGTTACCAATGCAACGTGACGTGTGCCACTGCCAGAATCATCTGCTCGAACTGTATTGCTCGAAGCCTCTTGATTGTTTGCGCCAGATACGATAAGAATATCACCCGGCATAGGTGTCACAGTCCCCGCACGGACATCCGCAGGAGTGTACAGAGAACCAGCACTCGGATTCTGAAGTACATAGTTCCAAAAAGTTGCGGAATGCGCAGTCCTTGGGAAAAGGCCAGAATCCAAGTAACCACACTGATCAGCACACCAGCAAATGAAAATTGCACACCATGGAAGACCAACACCGTTATACCATTGAGTGTATTTACAGTTATTGCTTCCACCACTTTCCCTTTCACCTATTTGGCTTAGGGCGACTTGAACCATACTACCGCCGCCACCACCAGCGCCAATAGAATTGATTGTGCTACCACTGCCAAATTCAATGATTGTAGTGTCAATCAAATCCCGCAGGTATTTTAAGTCCCACACCGGTTCAATTGGGACACCCAGCGAAGCGGTTTTTGAAGTTCCTCCACTTTCTGGGCTGTTGAGGAGCACTGCGCGAGGCTCAATCGTATATTCAGCAGTCGCATTATCAGCAGCATCCTCGGTTTCGGAAGAAGAATTTTCATCTTCACCAGTAAAAGGTGGAATCGGGAATTTCAAAATGTCGGTAAGTATTTGTTCGGTTTCATCTGTCCACCACTCGCCTTCTGTTTCAAAGGTTTTAACAGTGTAGGTCAGACACAGCCGAGTACGAGTTTCGGTTTCGCCTTCATCATTTGTTACTTCATACGTTTCGATTTCCTTATGAATCTTCGGTGAAGGATAAAGACAAACATCTAATGCACCGCGATCGTAATACTTATCTTTCTGGCTGTTATACCAGACTTGAGAATATTTTTCGTCGTATGCTTCTGATGTACACAATTCTGGATATGAATAGCTTGAATCCATCTCATACTTGCCATTCATAACCTTTTGACGGGTGTCATATCGGTCATTGATGGTGTAGTGGAAATCTTTCTGACTTTCCACATCTGCCGCTGCATCTGCTAAATAGTCAAACTCCTGATAGATGTCAAACGGCATGAACTCACCGCCCCAGTGCTGAAGCGATTCATCCCAGCCAACTTCATTTTCCCCATAACTGTCTCCGGGGAGTAATTCAGGAACGTATTCATACCGGTTTTCACCAAGACCGCGATCCAATATACCCTGTTTGGATATGCCAAGCCAGTTACAGTATTCCTGCAATGTAACACCATCGAGACTTGCTCCGCTTTGTGCGGTGAACAATGAGAGCAAAATTGCAGAGGTGTCACGTCCATCCGGGAATGTTCTGGTCACGCTAAGACTATCACATCCAGATGCATCGAATTTTATCTCAGCATCCTTTGAAATATCTGAATTGATGTCATCTGTTCGGCCTTGAATGCGTTTTTCTGTTGCAGAGCGTTTCATTTGATAAGCAACGGTCATTCCCTTTGTGCCGGAACTGAAAGGTTGAACACCGCCAGAGAGATCTATGCCTTCTCCGGATTCGCCAGCGTCTGTATAGTACAAAGTTGCGCCGACCTCATCGTAATATTTCGATTCATCAGAATAAATAGAATCGATAACTCCTTGAACAATGTCGGGCAAGGTGTCCATGGTTTCGTCGGAAACCTCGCCATTCATGATAATCTCCCATCCCGCCCTTGCGAAACCAACGGTGATCTCAAATGGATTGAAATTATCACCCAGCGTTTGTAATACGCCTGTCAGTCCTTCATGTCCGTCGCCTGAGCCGTAAAAGACGTAGTAGATATTGTTTTCCGTACTCTCTACAACATCTTCAACCTGTCCGACGACGTTTTGAGTTGCCTCCCAGACCATATTCGGTACTGCATAGAGACAGCACGTTAAAAGCAAGAAAAATGAAAGAATAATAGCAACAATACTTTTGAGAATCCTCGGATTTGTAACTGTTGTAACAGCCGCGCCAACCACATTTCCCGAAGCCGCCTGTGCAGCAATTTTCCGGACAGCTTTTGCGTCATGTGCCACATTACTTGCTATGCGAACTGCATTGGGCGCTTGAGTTTTTTGTTGATTTGGACTTTGAGCCACTTTTATCACTTCCCTTCCAAATAAAACAAAAACAGGAGAAGTAACGTGCTTCATTTCGAAGCGCGTTCCCCCTCCTGTTAAGACACTTGTAAATTAAGAATATTCCTGTAAGAAACGATTACTTCTTACTTCCCCGGCCATGAGAATGTTTGTGAGATCCACCACCATTTCTACGATTGCCATTATGACCGGCATCAGACTGAGCATAATCACGCTGCATATTGATATCTTCGGCATTTCCAACCGTGCGACGAACGTATACAGACGCAGCGCCATCCCGTCCACCGATGCGATGGTATTTCGCCTGTTCAGCGGGTTTCATGTTCTCGAATGCCTGTTGGGTACGCAAACTAATGCGTTCGACAGGTGCATTGACAGTTTCAAATGTAGTAACAGATTCACCGTTGACCTCTTTCGTGACCGGCTTGCGAGAGACGGGCTTGTATTCAAAGTCAGCACCACCGTGACCGACTTGCAGATTGGTAATCTCTGCACCCGTTGCATTCTGTCCGGGCGGGACAACTCCATCTTTATTCATTGAGGAAATTGCCTTGCTCATGTCACGATATTCATCCGACTTTGCAAGAGCTTCATTCATAGACGAATTCTGAAGAACCGCTGCACTGACGGGTTGACTGTTAATAATCTCATTGTTATCAAGCACGGCATCAGCAACATCCGCACCGCGATCTTCAATGATTTTACGAGCCATTTGAGTGCCATCAGACTGGACAAGAGCATCCTGTCCGGGAACTGCAATACCATCTGCTCCAAAGGCATTGGGATCAGGATTGCGTACATACGGTTCAATGCCCATGCCATCTTCAACAGCATTTTTGTTTGCAGAACCGCTGATCATGCGGGCCAGAGACTCATTGCTCATATACTGCAACTGGCTACTGTTGATCTGTTCGCCATATCCATTGTGAATCGCGCCATTGGTGTCCATACGCATACGAGATGCGCCATCCTGCATTTTAGGAATGCTATCATTCATCCTTGTGCTGAATGCATCCTTATTCGGAATAGGTGCTCCACTCTTGGCTTCTGCGCCATAAGTAGCGGAGTATGCAGCCATTGCAGCCGCATGCGCCTCATTAACAGAACGACCTTCACGAAGAGCCATTTCTGCCGCACGTATACCAGCAGTTTCAGCTTGATTCTTGCGCATTTCTGGGATTTCAGCATCAAGAGATTGCTGGAATTCATCACGATAATTCATGCCTGAAGCAGAGAGTGAGCTGAGAGCATCACCATTATCACGGATCGAATTGTCATAGGCATTCATACCAGCTTTCGTTGCATCTTCTACGGATGCACCATGAGCAATAGCGTCAGCAGTGGCTTTACGACCAGCGTTTTGAGCCTGTTCACGTACAGATTCCTTACCACCAGCAGCCGCATATGCAAATTCACCAGCAGCTTTGGCAGCAGCTCCACCTACGCCGGGAGAACCATTCTGAGTAGCTTTGTTCTCTGCATATTCCGTTGCGTTTTTTGCGAACCCAGCTACTTTACTCCTTACATACTCTCCTGCACTCATATCGCCCATTACACTGCGTTTAGCCTTGCCAGCCGCAGCCGCAGCCGCACCAGCAGCGCCACCGTACATGAAACCGCCAAGGACGTTGCCCGACTTAATATTTTCTCCAAGATGACTGACAGCCGCTCCAAGCACGCCATGATTATCAGATTTGCCAGCGAACCGACCGATGCCACCGATAGTAGCTGCTGTTGCCATCATAGTATCGAGCAGATTGCCACCAGTAGTAGCAGCGTTTACACCGAGTTGTTGCAGGTACGAATCAAACTGCTGAGCAATGCGGGCAAATGCTACAGCTATCGCAGCACGAAGCAGGAAAGAATTGATACCATCGTCGCCACCAGTCATGTTCGATAAAATGCTGAGCATAATTTTGATTGACCATACGTTTGCCCACAGAAGGATGCATTGTCCAATGACCATCGAAACCCATTTTGAAAAGATTTGACGAGTAGAGCGAGAAGCCATTGTCGCATAGGCCAGAGGCGATGTGTATGTCAACACACAAAGCACAAGCCAGCGTTCGACAGCTTCTAACAACAATTTAAGTACGTTCCAACCGATCACCACTACCAGAATCAATGCCAGCACGATGACCACAAGGCCGCCGACCGCTGCTCCAGCGATGGAAAAATCTTGCCCTGTTATCGCATCTGCCACACCGTTGAAAAATCCAGAGTCAATGGAGTGATTCAATGATGAAAAGATTGCCATTGGATAGGAGCATAGGTCATACAAAAGTTGCAGAAAGAAATTTCCCCAATACACGAGGACTGCTGCAATGATGCTGCTGGTTATAATGTGTATAGGTGTATCTTTCGTTTCTGATAGGTTGCCAACAAAAAATTTGCCAAATTGGAAAATGGCAATAGCAACAATTGTGCCAAGGGCGACCCACTGAAGAATATCATAGATTTGAGGGAAAATAGGAGCATACTCGACTACTTTTGTAACGTCAAAGCCAAGCGAAGTAACAAACACTTTTAATGCAATGTCCAAAACGCCAGCTAACGCATCCAACATGCCAGAAAAAATCATTTCAAGCATTTATGCATCCCCCTCCTCTCCATCATCGCTCGCTTCTGGAACATCGATCAAAGTGCCATCTTCGCCCGGTTCTCTTGGCTGAACGATATGGTTTTGATCTGTGCCATTTGGATCCCATGCTAAATTTTTCGCAATATCTTGACCGAAATTTACGGCAGTAGGGATTAAAAACATGCATGCAGTAGCGATAAGAACAGTGATCATTTGTTTTTTACAACGAGTAATCTTCTTCTCATCATCTCTCGTTCCAGTAATTCCGAAAAAAGCGAATGCGTACGATGCGATCGAAAGAACCGCTCCAATAGCAAAAATACCACAGAGCAGTTTCCAAGCAGAGTTGATGGCCTGAAACATATCTTCTACGCCTTCAGGAGCATTAGCTGCAAACGCAGAAGGAATGATTAAAGCCAATGTTGCGGCACAAACCGCAATCTTTTTAGGAATATTCTTGTATACAGTGCCGCATTCAGGTTCATGTTTTTGTTTCTGAATCAACGCAGACACCTCCAAAATTGGTTTGTTCCTGTTGTCTTATGTGCATACAACATTCATTCTTTTTAATTGTCTAAGAAAATGAGCGATGTACTCATGCATGCGCCCTAATATTCAGTTGTAAACATCAGGTAGTTAACTGTACATCGCCTTTCCTTATGAAACAATTTTCGAATGATTATGTTGAAGTGCGGGGCGCTGGCTGCACGGCAAATCCGTGCAGCCGCGTCTCGCATTGCCGAGATCAGCTAACAGAGGTAAGACCCTCGGTAATTCCGGAAGAGGAATCGTTAAACATGCCGATAAACAGGTTTACAATCGGAACGGCAAGGAACAAGATGCCACAACCGATAACGGTGTAGAGGATCGTATTCTTCGCCTTTTCCATACCTTTGTCACCGCCGGTGAACAGGTGAAACGCTGCGAGAGCAACGCCGATAACAGCAATGACGATACCGATGGACTTCATTGCGCCATAGATATTGTCGGATGCCTTCTCGATACCCTCAACAATACCAGCAGTAGCATTTTCGGCAGCAAAACCCGGAGCCGCAGCACCAGTCAGAGCGAGACAAGTGCCAACAAAGGCATTACCAAACTTGCTGTTAAGATTGGAAGAATGATTCATGATGGCAGTCTGAGCGCTGATGTACTTGCGAGTCAAAGATCCTTTCGCTGCAATGACGGCAGAACGAATCTTAGAAATCATTGTTTATCAAATCCTTTCTATGCGATACACGCAGAATTTTTTTACGGTCAACCCCTATCACCTACCTACTTTTCTCTCTCCTTCCGGTAGGCGGGATGCCGTTCTTTTCTTACTCCCCTACAAATGCACTCATAGAAGCGAGCATATCATCATCGGGAAGAATTTCTTCTGTTTTGTCTGACACAATATGTTTTGGCGTAGTCGAAGGTGAAGTGCTACGGGCTTGAACTGGCTGTGGTTCTGTTTGAAGAACAGGCTTTGTCGTACATTCAGAAAGGCCCATTCCCTCGCTATCGGTTTTTGCATGTGTTTTCGGTGGGCGACCGCGTTTCTTGCCGGTCGGACTCTTTCTTTCTGGACGCACATCTTTCTCAGCAAGTTTTTCGGACACTTTCTGAGCAATCAATTCTGCCAGCTCGTTTTCTGAAGTGACCAAGCCGTTGGTTCTAATCAGATTGCAAATATATTGACGGCGTGCAGAACGCGACAATCCATTTAAAACATCGAAAGCATGTTTTTGAATCGGATCGTCTAAGTGAAGGGAAATTTGAATGCGGACAGTTTTATCTCTCACGGATCATGCCTGCTTTCGCAGATACGCGCGGATGAAACTCTCATATCCAGCCGCATTTGCGTGAATATCATCTGCAAAATATGGATCTTTCACAGACGGACAATTTTCAATACGACTACGAAGCCTTGCAGAACCGCCGCCAACGAAAATGCCTTGGTTCAGCATCAGATCTACGCTCATTTCGTTGAGCTTTCGGATCATGTTCGCCACATATTCATCTGCTTCCTGAGCTGCGATCCGCTTCATGTCATCATTGGCACGGACGGTGGAAGATCCAGCAAGAATTTCGTCAATCATGTCTTCGGTAGGCATGTGACCAGTCGCGGAATTGATCTTACTTTGAATGCGGTTATACATTCCGATGACACCCATGTCATACGAATTGCAAAAACGCGGATCTAAAGACCCGTGTTCCAGAGCCATTACATCAGTCGTATAACCGCCGATGTCTACAATATAGGCATGGGGAGCTTTTCGAATTTCAGGAGGTAAACCGATAATTGCTGCATACCCCTGAGCAAACAGCTTAATATCCTCGATACGAATGGAAATGGGTTGATTGCCGTAACGAAAAGATACCATGCCGCGATTGAAATACTGGATAAACCTATCTTTCAAGCCTGCCAAATGAGAGGGCGGCAAACCGATGCCAAGTATGATCGGTACGGGAACGTCCTTGCGCGGCGTAATACCACGATTTTGAAGTTCCTTGACGATTCCAAACAGAGTAAGGGCGAAGTAAGACTCGTTTTCGGTCTTATCTCTCATGTACGCAATGCGCTCATTTGTAAGCGCCCAGTATTTCCCGTTCCACTGAATTACATCCCGGCTGGTAATCGGGGCAGTTTCAGATGTTTTAATTCCGGCAACGAAAACAGTATTTTTGGTTTTGATACAGCGGTTGCCAGTATCTACGCCAATGATAATAGGTTCCATGAACAAAAGTGCCTCCTATTCGTTTATATTTTTGATTTCAAATCATTCACTTAAAGACTGAATGAATTCAATTTTACGATAATGAATCACATTTATCGTTCCAGCCTGCTCAATGCAAATAAGTGAGTAAGCTCGAACAATAAATGCAACATAAATCTCAGCGGATCCCCTACCATGCACGGAAGCAAGGTAGGGAATACACTGAAACAAACATTTCAGCGGCGCGGCAAAGTTTCAATCTGCCAAGCCAAGGCGTCAATGTTCTTTACAGCTTCGACATAACGAGGATCGAGATCATCCATGTCATTCGGAGTCTGTGGGGCGAAATGATTGATCGCATAGACGTACGCCCGATGTCTACGCGACAGTTTTCGGTTTTTTTCCTCCAAAGCAGCTTTCCTTCGTGCTTGCTTTGCTTTCCTTTCCTCTGCAATACGGATTGCAGAAGAGGACTTTTTTTTGTCCAAAATGCCAAGCCCAAAGTCATCATTAAGCTTTCTTGCAGCGTCAATCGGACGAAGACCGAATAATTTTGCTACAAAATCCACAGAATCACCAGATGCGTTGCATACATAGCACGTCCAGCGATTATTCCGCTTGAAACTTGCACTGGGATGTGTGTCATCATGGAATGGACAAAGAAAAGTATTTCGTTTAATATCCTGATCGGTGTATCGCTCCACCACCTCTCGTATGGGAGCAGTTTCCGCTACGTCCCGAATGAAATTTGACATGTGTTCTCAGTCTCCTTTTTACAATCAGGCAATACCGATAATCAGCTTGCATGCATGAACAAGGTTCGGATAATCATCAGCCCAAGCAAACGGTCTATTTCCCTTTCCAGCGATGAAATAGATCATTCTCTTGTCATTTGTCGTGTTCCAAAGCAAACCAAGGGTATTCCCCTTCTTTCCAGTAACCGGAAGAACTGCACGGTAGGCCTCTTCGACGGAGTTTACAGGAGCGATATCAGGGGCTTTTGTAGCGCCAGACTTTTTGTCCTTTTCATGTTCAGGCTTGCTGGCCGCAGCAGGAGGCGTTGCACTGCTTTGCTGAACAGGAATTCGATTGCCGTTATCCTCTACATGAGGCACTTGGCTTCCGTCATCCACCACGTGCGGAGCTTGACTTTCATCATCCGTAATGAGAGCCATCATCGGATTGGCTTCAAACTGGTCCAATGTAACAGGAGCATCGGCAAGCGTCTTAAGTTCCTCTGGGTCAGGTGCACAGTTTGCAGTCGAGAATCCATAGTTCGCTAAAGCACGTCCCAGTGCAGAAGTACCAGCTTCTTGAATGGGAGTCGCACCGAGATCCGGATTGTTGGGGTCATAGACACGAGATGCACTGGATTTCGCAACAATAGCGCCATCTACAATGACCTTTGCTGTAACAACTACCAGCTTTGCATTCTCATGAATGGTATACTCGCTATCATCCAACATGCCGACCTTGCCATTTGCCTGACACCATCTGAAAAACCATTCCTTGCGTTCTGCGACAAGAAGATATAAAGTCTCGCGTCCGTTTCTGTCCATGATTTTGGTCAGCTTCGGCTCATAACCCTCAACCGCACGAACAGTTTTTACTTCAGCCATTTGCAGTCTCCTTTCCAGCGTCACGAGCAGCACGTTCTTCATCAAGTTTCTTTCTTCCTGTGTTGACAAGCTGCAATCCATAGCAGTTCTGCCAAACATTGATGTACGTCATGATAGCGTTCATCATACGAAACATATCCTCATCGGAGAAGTTCATGTACGCCTCGCGCTGCTGCTTGTAGGTGCTTTCCACGTATGTCCACCCACCAATATCACTGACCTTGGGTTCAGCCACTCCCTCGGAGATTTTGATAATCCACGGATAAGTGGCAACATCGCCATTTGGTCTAATTCCATTTCGGGCGATTAGCGTTTTCGTCACGGGAGCAAGATTATGACTTTCATCTTTGCGGTAGATGTTAACACGTTTGAGATCAATGTTAACTTTTGGACCGTGTCTCATTTCCACGCCAGAGATCGCAGCGGCAACGGACTTTCCCGCAGAGGCGATGATATTCAAAAGATCGCTTCCGGACGCACCAGCCTTGGCTTTCTTGTAGATCGTTGATAGCTCTTCTTTTGCATTCTCCATAGAATGAATTGCGCTGTTTTGAATGCTCATACTCTTGTCGTTCGGGTCGATTGAAATCGCCTGTCGTGCAATTTCGAGCAAACGGGCAATAAGGGAGACATCGAGATTTGAACGAACAGTAATCGATGCATCACCTGTGCCGTTGGAAAAATCGCACAATACGGCTTTAATGCGTGATGGGTAAAGATCCGATTTGGTGCCGCCCTGAGAATGAATGTTTGCATAGTTTTCCACCGAGGCAGGATTTAAGCCGTCGCGAAAATCAATAGCTTTTTTGCCAGTTTTAGAAGCTACAATCGTAGTGGAAATTGCCATTATTTCTTTTCCTCCTTTGTTTTCTTTTTCTTCAACGGACTATACTGTTCACGATGAAATAGCAGATAATCACCAATGGCAATCATCAAATTGTCGATATCCTCTTCGCTTATCGAAGAGAGCGATACAAAACCCTTATAGGCCTCTATCAGCGATTCCAACTTGCTATTTCCACTTGCATCTACTGCATTTATGGAGTTGTGAAATGATTTTCCGTTAATGGTAAACCGTAGATCGTTTACTTTCTTTTTGAGAAACCTTGTGCAGATGAAAATAGGTTTTTCTCTGCCGTCAGCCAAATTATCCTTTGCTTCTTTTGCGGTATTGTTAAGGTCTTTCAATAGCTGAATACGAAAATAAAGCTCATTTGCAACTCGCTTTGCTTTTCGCACATCCTCATCGGTTTCAGATTTCTCTTTCATCATCCGATTTAAGACTTTTCTGCCGTTTTCCAACCGTCCTTCATACGATTCAATATCTTTCGCAAACAGAAGGTGGTAATTTGTGCGTGACACGATCTGCTACCTCCTTACGTTTTGCATTGTTAAAACGAGCAACTGTACCTGCCAGATAACCGGTTACACGTCGGATGCGTTCGAACTTCACACCTTCACCAATAACCATCTGGCCCTGTCCGTCCACGGTAATTCTCAATTTTCTTCCTCCCTCAAAATGAAACATCTTTGGACGGTGGCAAGCAATGTGCGCTAAACATAAAGCTGTTCAACGCACATTGCTATATCCCGTTACAAATTAGAACGGAACATCGTTGTCATCATCGCCCAGCTCTTGGAAATCAGAATCGTCGCCAAGGTTAAAGAAGCCGTCGGGACTCTGTGCCGGAACAGTATTGTTTGCTTGCGCCTCGTCATTGGGCTTGCTGCTCGGAACAGTCCAGAAATCATAAACCGTCAAGATGACATTGATACCCTCGCCGCCGTTTTTGGAATTGAACTTTTCGGTCTTTACCGTACCGAACACTTCCAGTCGCAGGCTCTTGGGGTCTCCAGATTTCTGCAATACTTTCGTCAGACGATCTGCTGCACTCCCCCATGCCGCTGCGCGAATCCACAGAGTCTTGTCCTCGGGGAAATTGGTTCCGAGAATTTTGTTGATTCTCTTGGTACGCTGTTCCACCGGCAGCGTGAAGTTTACAACCGCTCTGTCTTCACCAGCGACTTGAACCGTTCGCGCCTCAAATCGAGAAGCGGATGCGCGGATGCAGAAAAACGGATGCTGATTGCCTTTGTTGTCTACGATAGTGGTAGAAACGAACGGGGTATAAGACTTGTTAGCGTTAGGCATTTTTTTTACTCCTTTCAAAAATGAAAACCTGTTTTTTCTTGGCTATAAGCACAAAAAAAGACGAATAGCAAGAAACCTCGTGGGAAAATAAGTTTCTTAACTATTCGTCTTCTATTAACTGATATATGAACGAAGAGAGATACACCTCTCCCGTTCATAGATTACTTATAGCTTACGCTTAGTATACCACTTTTCTCGTGCCATGTCAACGCATATAAACACGTAAAAGTGTCAGAAACTTTGTTCGATTTTTGATTTTTCCTGTTAAGACACTTCGGAAAGTTCAGAAATTGCAATGTAATGCTGGCGGATGCGAGCCACAAAGCGAGATACGCAAGCGCAGCTTATTTGCATCAGTCTCGCAATTTCATTCATCGAATATCCAGTCATAAACATCTGAAGAATCAAGCGCTCTTCAGGAGTCTTCAGTACCGTTTGGAAAAGCAGGTCACACATGTTCTGTTGCACAACGATTTCCTCCCCGCTTTCCACTTGACCAAGCTCACGAGTGTGTTTTTCATCATTCTCCTGCATAGCATCCAAGCATTCTATATTCGCACTATACTGTTGTTCGTGCAGAATAAATTGAATGACTTCATTGCGAATGCGAAAAATAGCATAATTAGGAAGCCACATATCTTCTTTGGACTGTAAATTAACAGCACATTCACAAAGAGTTAACCGTGCGACAGAATAGCAATCCTCTCGAAGATTTGGTGGAATATATGGAACATTGTACTTCAGGATATACGGAATAAACGGTTCGATACGTTCTACCAACCGCTTTTGGTTTCCTGTAAGTTGCAAAACGTATCACCTCCCGTGATGTTTGCAGATATGAAATTATTCAAATGTTTATGCTGTCCCATTTCATGCATTCGGCTCTTGCTTCCGGCGAATCGGAGCCTCAGCATCTTTTTTAAGCTGCTGAACACTCAAGCCGTATGTATCGAGAATATGAGTGAGTTTATCGCTTGTTTCTTCGTTCTCACCCATTGCAAGCAGGCGTATAGCAGAAGCGCTGCGTTGGTTTTCCAGTTGTTCTTGAGTTTTGTAAAATGGACATTTAGGTTGAGAATCACAAATCATACTGGAGCATACACCACAACGTCCGCCGGACGATGTTGGATGGAATGCAAAACAGTTATGCTTTACACGAGCAGATAACGCATTACGAACTTCTTTGGCACTCTTGATCAAAATAAACACCTCCAATTCTTCAAACAGTAAATGTGGGGCTACCACAAGATAGATAAAACACAAATCCAACAAAAGCGATAACCCCAAGAATTGCGCGAAATACAGTCTCTCCTGCACTTCCAGTTTTAATGGAAGCAATATGATAAGTTTTCTTGATTGGATACAACAGAGGAATCCCTCGTTTGTTGAACATATCCAAGAGAATATGCGATGCAACGCCAACCGCAAATGCAACCGCCCACGTTCGAGCATTTGGAAAGTAGTGCGTCCAAAGCAAATAGAGAGCAATATAGAGAATCGGGCTGTGAAACAAAGTTCGATGCCCGAACAGCGCGTTGATTGTAAATGATGCTGGTTTCGCTTTTGATCCAGCTTTGCTGGAACAAAGATCTATGTCGGGAAACAATGAACCGGCAATCGAAATACCGACCAAGCCGACTGACTGCATTCCTGTTGATTGCAAAATAAGAGTGCAGAGCATTCCTGCTACTGCACCCCCTAAAATATGTGTTGTACCTTCCATGAGTTACACCTCTGGATTTGTATGACTTAACGGAGTTTCTGCCCCAACGAACTTACTCGCCCAGCTTTGTGCTCCGCAATGAGGACAAGGTTGATGCCAAAGATAAATTAAATCTCCAGTGATCGGATTTCTTTCTCCGTTTGTTGGAGCGGTTTTCTTACACTTTTGACAGTAAACCTTGACATGGTAGCTGCCCAGTTTCTTTTTTGATACCACTGTGACCTTCACCAACTTCAATTCCCTACCAGCGCTTTACCAGAAATACGTTTGGGAGATATCTGCCTGTAGACATTGGGGTAGATGGATCATTGATGATTGCACCATTATATGCAAGCACTGAAGATGATCCGCCATCACAAGCTGCTGCGGTTATTGCGCCATACTCAGAGAGCACTTCAGCACAGTCTCCCATTGTTGCTCCGATTGAATAGCCGGGTTTCCTTCCATCTACAACGAGGAACATTACTGCACCGTCAGATCGTTGCGCAATAATTGTTCGAGGTTGCAAGCCCCATCCGGCAGACCCTTCAGTTAAAATTTCCCCATCCTTAATTAAAACAGGGCCAAACTGAATTGCATCTCGGATGTCATATCCATCCCAATCGTTTATCACTCCTGCAAGGAGCCGGTTTGACTCATCAAAACCAATCGTCATGGAGCCGTACATCAGATCGCCCCAATCCTCACCTTGCGCACGAGTTTTGCCAATGATTTCACCACCCATTCCATTGCCATTTGGATCGTTAAAACCAGATGCATTGATACCAACGATTGCGTTATATTCTTGCAAATAATCGCAAATTAGTTGACCAACCGAACCTTTTTGATTTGTTGATGCAACAATGACGCGAGATGGATCACAAATTTGAACGATTCGTGCAGTGTACATGGAAGATTCAATAAGAGAAATCATAATGCCCTGCTCAATGTCGTTATACAAGATTTTTCTGCCTGTATCGTCTACGCCTGTTTGAGCGGCTTTTTTTTGATGAAGCGGATCGCTCTCATGCCAGTAACGGCGTTCCGCTTCCTTTTCCTCCTTAATGCGCTGCTGCTCTTCTTCGCGTTTGCGTTGCTCCTGCATTTCAAGAGCTTTCTGACGAATTGATTCTTCCATCTCTTGAGTACAATATGGAAGATTGAAGTTTAAGAAATCAAATTTTTCCGAATCCTGTGATTCAGTATTCAGACCAGCGATTCCTTCTATGGTATTGACTTGCTTAGACATGGTTTTTTCAATGACCGATTCTGGGAAAACTTTTGCAAGCCATTGATGATCACCAGTAGTCATAGCAGTTTCAATCCACAAATCACGGCATTCTGAAAGAACTGGGAATTCAGAGAATGCAGTTATGGTATACAATGCGATAGTCACCGCGAACGAAGAAGCTACGAAAGCAAGAGATTTTTTTACTTTGCTGCTGGGAGAACGCATATCTTTAAAACACCACCATTGCTGCTCCTAAAATGCATACGATAATCAAAAGACCAATCAAGAAGTCTTGGATCGAACCCAGCACTCACCATAGCCTTTTGAAGTACAGAATTAAATTCTTCCCGTAAAGACTTGTCAAGGTAATACTGAGTAGCAAAGTCTTCTATCGAAGCAGTTTTATCATCGCAGGTGATATTGAAAGATATCGTAAGTGGTACTGACCGTTTGCGAAAGGATTGAGCTAAAATCATGGCATCCATGAAGTTTTTATACCCTTTGACACCTTCAAGAATGAAACCAATGACACAAAGCACAGATGTATAGATGTCTATAGGATAGACTGTAAGAGATAGCTCAAAGAGGAAAGTGAAAAATGCGAAGCCCGACAAAGAAAGAAAGAGTCGTCCAATTGGAATAAAGTCGTGTTTCCACATCTTTTCTATTCCAGTAGCGCAAATAGTGAAATTGTGCTGAGATTGCGTCGGGTTTTTCTTCATATACTCACCTTCCTTCTTTTAGCTTTGTACCCTGCTTACTAATTTACTGTACGCTATAAAGTCAAATTACATTTGCAAAAAAATATTCCTACAAAATGATATAAATTTATTCTGTAATTCCCACCACCAATTCGTTGAATTTTTAGCCATAAGATATAGAACCCTTACGATTTCACCGCCAATCTGTCGAATTTGTAAAGCTATAAGATGTAGTCGGCTGCAAAAATCAAAGACAGAAAGAAGATTCATCGCCTTCCTACTGATTTTAGTTTAATGCCTGTACACGATAAAGTCAATAAAAATCGTATTGGAAAACACAAAAAAAGCGGGGTCATCAAGACCCCGCTAACGTCAGCGCACAGCCGTTTTCCGTAATGTCTATATGAGTGACATTTCGCTCTGCGTTGAACTGCGTATTTTTGTATAATAAAACATCACAAGTGCGATCTTCGTAAGAGAGAATCACACTGATAAATATGCCGGTAAGCCAGTTCCAAATATTGATCAAAGTTTTATCAGGAAGAACTTCATATGAACTTTCGATAACGTCCATGATCTCTTTGACTCGGCGGCGTCCAATAGCTTGTTTACAAGGATCGTTTTTCATCAATTTTGCTGACCATTTCGACCAACGCAATTCGAGATCGATACCGCTAAAATGGCATGTATCTCCCATAGAAAATGTAGCCTCTTCTACACTTTGCCAATGCAGAACCCGAACGCTTCCTTTATGGTTAATCTGAACTGTCAAATTGCCGGTCTTCGGGTAGTATTCAGATGCAGGACCGTAGCTTGTCACGATGATATTCTTGGAATTTCGGTTAATGTACAAACCTGCAAAAATATTATTCAGCTTGTCATACAGCGTAAGTTCGCCAGTCACTTCTGCGAAATCAGTAGAAACGTAAATTTCTGCATAGTTAAGTGACTGCATCAATCGCCGTTCAATCTCATCAGCGCAGCTTTCACAGCGTTCGAGTACGCGATCGCACGCATGACCACTCCATACAACGCTGAACTGCTCTCCTCCAAAATGGACACTCAATACTTATATCTCCTTTACTTTATTTAATTAGATGCATTGTTTGCGACACTCTTTTTCTTTATTGATCCGAGCGACCAGCAACTCTGTTAGCTGTGAGTAACGTGTTGCAGCAGTTGCTGTATGGATCGCATGGGCCATTGCTGAATTTGGGCCTGCGATAGATCCAACAAGAATGACAATTTCTGATGCGCGCGTAATTCCTGTATAAAATAGGTTTCGCTGAAGCATCAGCTCATGCTCTTTGGACAAAACCATGACAACCGCTTTATATTCTGAACCTTGCGATTTGTGAATTGTGCAAGCATAGGCGAGAGTCAGCTCAGTGATATTCTCTTTGTTATATTTAACTTGCACGCCTCCAAAATCAACAATTAGCGACACTAATGTATTCTTGGAATCATCAGGATCTTTCTCCTCAAATACACTGCAAATCGTGCCGACATCACCATTTTGAACTTTATCAGTGTTTTCAAGCTGCATAACTCGATCACCCTTATGAAAAACCTCACCCCGCGAAATTATTCGAGGATCGGTGTCTTTTATTGGATTCAAGTTGTGTTGCAACTGCCGATTAAATTCCACTGTTGTGATGGAGGAAGACTTCCCCTTACGGAAAGGATTAAGCAGTATCACGTTATCAATGCCAAATTTCTTAACACATGCGACATAAGCCCTCATTGCGTGATAAATTTGTGCTTCGGGTTTGGTGCACTCAATTTTACGAAATCGCCCATTAAAAATCAGGTCAGTGTTATCGTCCATGATTTTTTTTGCATTCGACACAATCGGATTGTCTGTGCCGTGCTGACGATAAATGATATCGAGCCGTGTCACAGTAATCATTCCAGAATGAATCAAATCAGCAAGAATATTTCCAGCTCCGACACTGGGAAGCTGATCCGAATCGCCAACAAGCACGATTCGAGAACCAGATTTCACAGAGGCAAGAAACTTCGCTGCAATCTTTTGATCCAGCATAGAGACTTCATCTACGATGATAAGACTTGCCTCAAGCTCCACTTCGGATTTAACTGGAAAACCGTTTTCGTCTCCACGGAAGTTGATTGCGGAGTGAACAGTCTGCGTTTCGTGATTTGTGGCTTCTTTTAGCCTTCTCGCCGCACGTCCTGTTGGCGCGAGCAACAGAGGGTTTGAGTTCTTCCCGTTAAGTTTTTTATCCATTGCAAGTAGCGCTTTGGTCATGGTAGTCTTGCCAGTACCCGGACCGCCTGTCACGATACTAATTGGTCTAATGAACGCAGAAATAACTGCATCCTTTTGTTTTTTCGCCAAAACAATATCGTTCTCGCGCATATACTCGTTGATTACATCTTCTGCCATCAAGTGCGCATAAGATGCGTCCTTTACAGGCGCAAATAGCAACCGAGTAACATTACTTATGATTGTTTCCTGATCCTCAAAATTTTCCGGCGTATAAACCATATCTCCGCATTTTTTCATAAGGTGTCGCTTGATCAACTCGTTCAGATTGTTCTGAACCTGTGTCGTAGCAACATAACTCTTGAAGGCAGAGCTATTGAGCGTTCGAACGGTTGCCGTGACTAATTCATTATACGGCAAACACACATGACCTCTGGTTTCACTTTCCTTTAGTGTATAGTATAGAGCAGTAGAAACTCGATGATCCATTGTCGCGGAAATGCCATCAAGCGTACAAGCCATACAATCTACTGTGTGGAAAGAAATTTGAGCCAGTCTGCACAATGCATACGGATTTTTCCGTACCGTGTGCAGCGTCTTTTGATTCAAACGGTGAGCGATTTGTGCAGCGCGATGAGAATTAAACTCTTCTGAACCGGAAAACATTTTCATCAATTCTCGCTTGATGTTCATTTCCTCTATCGCTCTTGTAAGCCGCTTGATATGGTTCGAAGTAATGCCGTTGACTTCCTTTAGTCTCTCCGGTGTATCTCGCAGAACGTCCCAGATTTTCTCTTCAAATTTCATATATAGGGCCTGAGCGCGAGCTGCACCCAAACCGGAATGAGTGGACTGAAGAAAACTGATTACGCCAGTCTTAGTAGTTGGCATCATGATTTCCGTATAAAATGCGGAAAAAGATCTCCTTTTTGTCTTAGGATCAGTAGTCCATTTTCCATAGCCTTTGAGCCAACACCCTGAAAGAGCGGGAATGTCATAGCCTCGTACTATGACACTCCCCTCATTAGAATCTGTTTTACAGGAACATATATAGACCCCATATCCAGAATGCTTGTCTTCATATAAGACTTTTTTTCTTCCGTTGGATGTTTGCGCTTGGCGATGAAAAACCAAAACTTCAGTTTCAGTATTTGCATTCATGTTATGGTTCCTCCGAGTTGTTACTGTTATTTTTTAGGAACGCACTTTTTGATGGAGAACGTCCGATAGCTTTCAGCAGACGTTTCAGAGCACGCAGCATACGCTTCGGGATAAACTGTCATCAGCTTGTCATTATCGACTTTCGTCCGGCTAACCGGATTAAACGAAACGATATAGGTCGATTGACCCGTCTCGACTGTACCCTTGATGTTTTCGCCAAGGGCTTCTCGAATAGGCAGTGAGAGCATATCCTCTTGCGCCTTCATCGCTTCAACCTGTTTTTCCATCAAACGGCGCTGGTCACGCACTTCCAAATATTTTTCGATATTCGGAAGAAAGTTCGCAGAAAGCGGAATAGGTTTATTCTTGGTGCTCTTGTCTGCATAGCCGATCTTCTTATCGACAAGCTGCACATTTACCTCGGAGTTGTCAGACATCTCTGGTTCAACACCGGCGAGCACATTATCCTTCCAGAAAGAAGACTCGGCATAGATCATGTCCTCTTCATATTCCGAATCGCGCAGGACGACGCCAGACTGAAAATCATTCTGCGTATTTCCGTAGATGCAACCAATGAACGTGCGCTTGATACGTGGGTCATCCAAAACGCACATATACTGATTGCACTGAGGAACATAATGAGGCGGACAGGAATGATTTGCCCATTTGTCGCGGTTGAATTCCACCGTCGTCTTAGCTTCGAAAACCGCAAGTTCTTCAGTCGGAAACCGCACGATAGCATCAATGTTTGCCGTGATAAACGGATACCCCTTTTTACGGAACATCCGAGTTTCCCGCACGCGGGTGCAGCCATTGCGCTTGCAGAACTGATTGATCACCATGTCTTCCATGCGATGCCCATACTCAAAGATGTACTCCTTACCGGGATCGGGGGCATCCTGTTTGGGAAACTTTGTGCCGCACTTAGAATGGTAGAGCATGGCACGAGAATTGTATGGACTGATACCCATAACGACTGCCGCATCGGATCCGCCCATACCAAGCATGCGAAGCATTTCCCATTCTTTCCGTCCGACAAAAGCCGTATCGACAATGACTTCCGCATTGGGCCATTCCAGCCGGGGCTCAGCCGTCACTCCATCCGACATCAGTTCTGCCAAGCTTGCAATATCTTCAGCAGTCATGCTATCAATGGGATGAATTTCCGCGTTAGTATCGAAAACCTTCTCCAGAGCAACAGAAAAAACTTCACCGCTCAAGCCAGACAAGTCCAGAGCGTGCTCCAGTTTGTCCATGCGTTCAGAGATTCTTTTCAGAACAGCATTGAACGTGGCACGGTTCGAGTCGTCAACGTAACTCGGCATAGCCTTTGGCAAATTGTACTCAAAAAACATATTTTTCTCCTTATCTTATTGATTATGGGGAGCTGACAACAGCATTTTGATGTTGTCAGCATCCCTTTTTTTTTGTTTACCAAATCATGCGACAGAGGCATTCCAGCTTACATTGCCGGGGTAGTCGAAGTCCGCCCACTTAAGGATGAGAACCTTGGCAATGGCATCTTCAATCGCCATCAGACGACTGCCGCGAAGACCGGCTTCATATGCAGCATTGATCGATACAGTCATAGATAGATAAATGTCATGCATCGTGCAAGGCCGTCCGAGACAGAATCTTTCCAGATCTTCATAACCAGCTTTTGCGTAACGCTGGGCCAAGCCGATTTTATTGGTCATGGCAACGTAGGCGTTGAGCGGATTCATGATATTGGTCTTAGCCATTGCGACGATGGTTTCTCCCGTTTCATAAAATTTTGCATGAACCTGTTTTGCAATTTCGGCAAACTTCTCAACGCCGTCCTTTGCACTCGAACTCATAGCCCGAATATGGTCAACCTTGAGGCCACGGTTGATGGGATAATAGACATTCGTTTCCATCTGGCGGAACATCGGCAGCAAAATAGCAGCAGAATCGCCGGTATCCGAAGTCAAAAAACGAACAGCGGGCATTAAATCGATGCTGCGACCGGAGAATGCAATGGACTTATTGTAAGCCTCGTTCAGCCGTTCCTGTGCCAAAGGAAGTTCAAACATGCAACTTGTAATGTGATGGTTGATTGTTCCTTCAATGAACTGCGGCGCACCAAAGGAGTTGGAAATTTCGCTCGTTGTGATATCGAACAGTTCAGGCTGCGGCATGATTTTGTATCCGCCATTGCGATCAGACATAATTGCTGATATCTTGTCTCCGCGATAAAGCACAAGGCTCGATCCGCGCGCAACATCAAGGCAGGTGTTCAATACCGAACTCAGATTGAACGGCGACAGACGACCGAGCGCCGATCCCATGATTTTCGCAGTAGAATACAGAGACGGAATCGCGGTGTCTCGAAGACAATGAAAAGTAGAACCCATACGCAACATAAGTTTGGTGTTTTCCGCTGTGTCATGTGCGACCTCAAGTGATACGCCACACTTCTTTGCCATACCTTCAGCTTCGATCGGGCCATCAACGGCTTCCGTTCTCAGACCAGAAGACGTGATACCAGCATTCCATGTACTCTTTTCGTTCAAAGCGCTGACTGTTTCGCCAAACTCTTGCAGGTCTTTCGTGTAAGCACTCCAGTTATCTAATTCAAAATTCTTCATAGTGTCTTTCATGTTTTTTCCTCCTAAAATAGAAATACAAAGCGGTTGATAAATGTACAAGAAACGGCGCTTCGTTTTCCCCAGAGCGATTGCCCCGGCGAAGCATTGGTTTGGTCGGATGACATGACCCGTAGATGGTTCTCGATTAAACCAATCGCGTAATGGCTTCCGATTTCTTGCAGGGGCAATTTTTGATATATATATAAAAAAAGACAG
>ERZ1090860.236-NODE-237-length-34524-cov-29.851171_pt1 | contig 34524 bp, 34 predicted proteins | sample MGYA00478483_ERZ1090860 | MGnify/ENA primary metagenome ERZ1090860 (study PRJEB33644, sample SAMEA5815741) | chicken gut metagenome | biome: Chicken; feature: Gastrointestinal Tract; material: Caecum | place: Ireland | collected 2019-01-01 | study: A study of the...
TTTCCTACATCAGGGGGTCTTTTGTCACTGTCCATTTTTACTGGATCGGTTCAATGCAGGGCAGCGGTCTTTTGCTTTAGTAAATCTTGAAATAGCCCACGTTTTTGGGCTTGTTGTCCTCCACCAGGATGGTGAAACCGCCGGGATTGACTTCGGCCGATTTGCCGAACGCCTGGGTGCACAGCAGGTGCGGACCCCGGTTCAGGATGATTTCGGCGGTCTGGGTCTTGCCCACACGGCGAAAATGCAGCACATCCCCTTCGGCCTGGACCAGCTCGATAGAACCGCCGTCGAAGGCATCACAGCTGCGGCGCAGGCTGGCCAGGTTGGCCAACGGGCCGCGCAGCCGCTTTTCGGTGCTGTTCCAGTCATAGAAAGCCCGGTTGAAGGGGTCGCGGTAGCCCTGCATGGCAATCTCGTCCCCGTAATAGACGCAGGGCACACCCGGCAGGGTGTACACCAGAGCGTAGGCCAGCAGCAGACGGCGGATGGCGTCCTCCATCCGGGCCGCCGGGATGCGCCGGCCGCTCTGCCAGAAGCGGTCCCGTCCGTTGGCCGGTTCATCCGCAATGGCGGTGATGGCCCGCTCGGTGTCGTGGGTGGACAGGAAGTTCATGGCGCAGTCCAGGGCTGGTTTGGGGTAATTCTCACAGATGGAGAGGATGCGGTCGGCCACCTCCTCCGTTCTGGCGCCGCAAACATAGTCGATGGCGGCATTGCGGAAGGGATAGTTCATGGTGGTGTCCAGGCCGTGGCCCCGCAGGTAGGTGCGGCGGCGTCCGAAGCCTTCCTTGGTGGTGGCGTCCTCCCACACTTCCCCGATGAGCAGCTTGTCCTCGCCGTGAGATTTGACGGCAGAACGGATCTTTTCGATGAAATCGTCGGGCAGCTCGTCGGCCACGTCCAGCCGGAACCCGGAAGCGCCCAGGTTGAGCCAGGTGTCGATGACGCCGCCCTTGCTGCAGACGAACTCGGTGTAGGAGGGGGAATCCTCCTGCACTTCGGGCAGGGTCTCAAACCCCCACCAGCTGCGGTAGCCGCACCGGTAACCGGAGTCGAAATCATACCAGCTGCGGTACGGCGAATGGCGGTCACGGTAGGCGCCGCCGGGGCCGTAACGGCCTTCCCGGTTGAAGTAGCGGGAATCTGAACCGGTGTGGCTGAACACCCCGTCCAGGATGATGCGGATGCCGTGGCGGCGGGCAGCGGTGCACAGCTCGGCAAAATCCCGGTTGGTGCCCAGCAGCGGGTCCGCCTTGAGGTAGTCGGCGGTGTTGTACCGGTGGTTGGCATGGGCCTCAAAGATGGGATTGAGGTAGATGCAGCTGACACCCAAGCGTTCCAGGTAAGGCAGCTTCTGCTGGATGCCCGCGAAGTCCCCGCCGTAGTAGTCCATGTTCAGGTAGCCTTCGGGCTGTTCGGTGGGCCAGAAATAGGGCTCGCCGGTCTTGTCCGGGCGGTAGATGCGGTCGGCAAAAGGCATGGGCTTGTTGGGTACGCCCTCACAGAAGCGGTCGGGGAAGATCTGGTACATGGTACCGTTCTTGATCCAGTCCGGCGTCTTGAAGTCCGGTTCGTACACCGTCAGCTGCCAGCAGTCCCCTTCCACCCAGGTCAGTTCGCCCTCGGCGTTGGCGCTGCGGCAGATCTTGCGGAAGTCGGTATACAGATCGAAGTAATAGAAGTACAGCCCCGAGGTGGTGGGCGTCACGGTGACGGAAAAATGGTTGGAGCCCTGATCCTGACCGTCAAAATCCATACGGTAGTGCACCGGATCTTCCCGGTCCTTGGTCAGAACCAGGTGGGGGTCCACATATCCGTAGTCCTGGGGCACATCCAGGCGCAGGGTGACGGCGGTCCCCGCCGGCACCGCACCGAAGGGGGTCTTGTAGTGGGCCAGGCGGCTGTTGAAAAAGGTGTGCGACATAGATTGATCGTCCGTCCCTTCAGGGTGATTTTACCCGAAAAGACCGCCGCACAAAAACGGCGGCGGTCAGGTTCCGGAAATTCAGTTCACGGGCGGCTCAGCGAACCGGGGTGGCGCCCCAGATATCGCGGGCATAATCCATCACCGAACGGTCGGCGGAGAAGATGCCGGCGTTGGCGATGTTCATCAGGCTCATGCGGTTCCAGGTTTCGCGGTCACGATACAGCTGCTGCACGGTGGCCTGGGCACGGCGGTAATCCTTGAAGTCGGCCATGACCATATAGGGGTCGCTGTTGCGCAGGTTGTTGGTGACTTCGCTGAAGTTCTCTCCGTTCCAGCCCTTTTCCAGCAGGTCCAGCACCGCCATGGCGATGTTGTCATCGGAGATATAGGCCTGGGGATGATAGCCCATGCCCTTCAGAGCGTTGACCTCGGGGGTCAGCATGCCGAAGATGATCTCGTTCTCATGACCGGCGGCATCGGCGATCTCCACGTTGGCACCGTCCAGGGTACCCAGGGTGATGGCGCCGTTGAGCATGAACTTCATGTTGCCGGTGCCGGAAGCCTCGGTGCCGGCCAGAGAGATCTGTTCAGACACCTCGGAGGCGGGCATCAGCTGCTCGGACAGGGTGACGCAGTAGTCTTCCAGATAGACGATGCGCAGCTTGCCCTGCACGGCGGGGTCGGAGTCGATGAGCTGACCCAGCTTGCAGATCATGCGGATCATCTGCTTGGCCATATAGTAGCCGGGAGCCGCCTTGGCGCCGAAGATATAGGTCTTGGGGATGAAGTCGGCGTTGGGGTTGGCCTTCAGGTACAGGTACTCGGCCGCGATGTTCAGCGCATTCAGGTGCTGGCGCTTGTACTCGTGCATGCGCTTGACCTGACAGTCGAAGATGGAATCGGGGTCGATGAGCTGGCCGGTGGCGCGCTCCAGGTAGTTGGCGAACTGGACCTTGTTCTCCCGCTTGACGCTTTCCAGCTTCTTGAGGAAGGCCTTGTCGGTGGCGAACTTTTCCAGCTTCTTCAGCTGGGAAGCATCGGTCTTGAAGCCGTCGCCGATGCTCTCGCTGAGCAGGTCGGTCAGGCCGGGGTTGGCGCACAGCAGCCAGCGGCGGTAGGCAATGCCGTTGGTGACGTTCTTGAAGGCCTTGGGCTTATACAGGAAATAATCATGGAAGACGCTGTCCTTGATGATCTCGCTGTGCAGCTTGGAAACGCCGTTGATGGAGTGGCAGGTGTAGGCGCAGATGTTGGCCATACGAACCTGGTTGTCGCCCAGGATGGCCATATAGTCGATCTTGCCCTTGTCGCCGGGGAAGACCTTTTCCAGGTCGGCGCGGCAGCGGCGGTCCATCTCGCAGACGATCTGCCAGATGCGGGGCAGGGTGGAACGGAAGATGTCCACATTCCACTTTTCCAGAGCCTCGCTCATGACGGTGTGGTTGGTGTAGGCAAAGACCTTCTGGCAGATGGCAAAGGCATCTTCCCAGCTGTAGGAGCACTCATCCAGCAGGATGCGCATCATTTCGGGGATGGCCAGGGTCGGGTGGGTGTCGTTCAGCTGGATAGCCACCTTGTCGGGCAGGTTGTCCAGGGTACCGTACTGGTTCAGGTGGTTGCCCAGGATATCGGCCACAGAGGCGGCGGAGAAGAAATACTGCTGGCGCAGACGCAGGATCTTGCCCTCGGTGTGGTTATCGTTGGGGTACAGGATCTTGGAGATCAGCTCGGCGGAAGCGCTCTGGCTGATGGCGGTGTTGTAGTTGCCGGCGTTGAAGCTGCTCATATCAAAGCTAGGCGCCTTGGCCTGCCACAGACGCAGCTTGGCCACACCGGACGTGCCGTAACCGGCCACATACATATCGTTGGGCACGGCGATGACGCTGTTGTAGTTTTCGTACTTCACATGGTGGAAGCCGCCGTCCCAGGTCTCGATGGCCTGACCGTCAAAGCGGATCTCCTGGGCCTGGTCGGGATGGCTCTTGATCCAGACCTGGCCGCCGGGCAGCCAGTTGTCGGCGGTCTCCTGCTGCCAGCCGTCCACGATCTTCTGCTTGAAGATGCCGTACTCATACAGGATGGAGTAACCGGTGCCGGGGATGCAGTCGGTGGCCATGCCGTCCAGATAGCAGGCAGCCAGACGGCCCAGGCCACCGTTGCCCAGGCCGGCATCCGGTTCCTGGTTGTAGATGCTGTCGATGTTGACGCCGGCCTTTTCCAGCACGGCTTCGGCGACCTTGTTCAGCCCCAGGTTGAACAGGCTGGTGCGCAGGCTGCGGCCCATCAGGAACTCCATGCAGAGGTAATAGACCTGCTTTTTGCCTTCGCCCAGGGTGCGGGCCTGGAACTTCTTCTGCTGATCGGACATGATCTGACGGACGATGGCGGCCATGCAGCGGTAGATCTGGTCCACCGAGGCCACATCGAGGGTGACGTTGCACTCGCTCATCAGGGTATCCTTGAGCAGCTTATCAAACTCTTTTTCCGTATATTTCACCAAAACGGCTCTCTCCTTTTACAGATTTTCTCGTTTTTGCCAAGCCGCACCTGCGGGGCCAAAAGCCAGCCGGCGGGCCGCATTGGGGTACTGAATCCGGGGTTTGACACTTGTTCAGCAAACCACTTGATTTTCATTATAGTAAAATTTTTCCCTTTTAGCAAGGGTTTTTGCCCCCATCGCGTGAATTTTGCATTTTTGCACAAAAGGGCTTTTTCTCGGGGCGAAATTATACTATAATAGAGTATATCTGTGGATACTAGCGTAAGAGTCTGCTTTGACGGTAAAAGTTTGTGCATCAAAAATTTATGTTGCAAAGGAGTTTCCATATGCCTACTTCGAAAGTACGTTTGAATATCTGCGGTTCCAGCTATGTGATTTCCACCACCGAGAGTGAAGACTATATGCAGAACCTGGCCGACCGCCTGAACCTGGACATGAACGAGCTGATGTCCTCCTCCAACACCGTGTCCATCACCACCGCTGCCGTGATGACTGCCCTGAGCTACCGCGATGAGCTGGAAAAGGCCAGCGGCAGTGCCGACAACATGCGCCGCCAGATCAAGAATTATCTGGAGGACGCGGCTTCCGCCAAGATGGCCGCCGAAGAGCTGCGCCGGGAAAACGATGCCCTGCGCAAGCAGGTGGATGATCTGCGCCGCCGCCTGAACCTGCGGGACGCCGCTCTGAACTGATGAGCCTGCCCATTCAAACGCCGCGGCCGGAGATCCTGGCCCCGGCCGGAAACGCACAGATGCTTAGCGCCGCTGTGTTCAGCGGCGCTGATGCTGTTTATCTGGGCCTGACGGGATACAACGCACGGCGCAGCGCCGGCAATTTCACGCCGGAGGAGCTTTGTGACGCCGTGCGCTTTTGTCATGCCCGTGGGGTGCGGGTCCATGTGACCCTGAACACCCTGGTGTTCGGACCGGAACTGCCCGGTCTGGCCGACGCGGTGCGCGCCGTGGCCGAAGCCGGCGCCGACGCGGTGATCTCCGACGATCTGGCGGTGGCAGCCCTGGTGAAACAGATGGCCCCCGAAGTCCATCTGCACGCCTCCACCCAGATGACCATCCACACCCCCGAGGGAGCCCGACAGATGGCCGAAATGGGCTACGACCGGGTCATTCTGGCCCGGGAGCTCTCTTTGGAGGAGATCCGGGCGGTGGTCAAGGCCAGTCCCATCGAGGTGGAGGTGTTCATCCACGGAGCCATGTGCATGGCGGTGAGCGGACAGTGCATGATGAGCGCCTTTCTGGGCGGACGCAGCGGCAACCGCGGTGCCTGCGCCGGCCCCTGCCGCCTGCCCTTTGACGCCACCCCCGGCCTGCGTCCCGGTCAGCCCGGGACGGCCTGCCATCTGAGCCTGAAGGACATGGATCTGGTGCCTTATATGGCACAGCTCATGGACGCCGGCGTGGCCAGTGTAAAAATTGAAGGCCGGCTGCGTACCCCCGAGTATGCCGCCGCGGCCGTGACCGCCTGCCGGTGCGCCCGGGAAGGCAAGGCCTACGATGAAGCCCTGCTGCGGGACATTTTCTCCCGTTCCGGCTTCACCGATGGATATCTGGTGGGCCGCAACGGCAAGAACATGTTCGGCGTGCGCACCCAGGCAGATGCCGACGCCACCCGGGCCGCCACCCCCAAAGCCCGGGAATTGTTCCGGCGGGAACTGTCCCGGATCCCGGTGACCTTCCGTGTGGAAGTATTGCCCGACGGCATTGCCCTAACCGCCGAGGACGGGGAAGGCCGCGCCGCCCGGGCTGTGAGCCGCACCGCGCCCCAGGCCGCCCAGAAGGACCAGAGCGATGCCATCACCCGGGCTTTGTCCAAGACCGGCGGCACTCCCTTCTGTGTGGGCGAAATCAAGCTGCCCGAAGAGGCGCACACCGCCTTTTTGCCCGGAAGCGAGTGGAACGAGCTGCGCCGGGAGGTCCTGGAGCGGCTGCTGGAATTCCGCAGCGCCCCCGCCCCCAAGTCTGTGCAGCCCTGTTCCCTGCCTGTCTGGGCACCCCGCCGCCCCGGTGTACCCACCCTGGCTGCCCGGTTTGAGCGGGCGGAGCAGATTCCCGCAGATCTGACCGACAGGCTGGATTTTCTGGTGCTGCCGGTGAGTCAGGCCGCCCAGCTGCCTGAAGCTCTGCGTTCCCGCACCCTGCTGGAACTGCCCCGGGTGTGCTTCGGCGCTGCCGAGGAGGCGGTCAAGGCCGCCCTGGCCGGCTGCGAGGGACAGGGATTCCGAGGCGTGGTCCTGAACAATCCCGCCCACCTGCGGTACGCCACTTCCCTGCCCCAGTACGGCGGCATGGGCCTGAATGTGACCAACCCGGTGGCTGCCGGACGCTGGCGGGAGCTGGGGCTGCAGGGGATGCTGGTCCATCCCGAAACGCCCCTGCCCGCCATGCGGCTCCTGGACCCCGGCGTGCCCACCGCCGCCTTGTGCTACGGGCACATGCCCTTGATGCTGACCCGGGCCTGTCCCCTGCGCAACGTGCGGGACTGCAAGGGCTGTCCCCACAGCGGCAGCCTGCGGGACCGCAAGGGCCGGGATTTCCCGGTGCGGTGCTCGGCGCCGGGTATGGCCGGTATCCGCACCGTCTACAATCCGGTGCCCCTGTACATGGGCGACCGGCTGGGCGAACTGCCCGCCGATTTTGCCCTGGCCGCCTTCACACTGGAGGCCCCCGACCGGGTGCACCAGATTTTGGAGATGCTGCTGGCGGGCCGGGGATTTGACAGCGAGTTCACCCGGGGATTATACTATACTGGTTAAGCCTTTTTGAAAAAAGGAGACAATATGGAACGCAAGACCGTTAAATTCAAGCGGCTGGATCCGGCCGCCAAGGCCCCCGCCTACGCCACCGCCGGTGCGGCGGCCGCCGACCTGTGCGCTCTGCTGGACGCACCCCTGACCGTGGAACCCATGCAGCGGGTACTGGTGCCCACCGGTCTGGCCATTGAACTGCCCGGTCCCGAATGTGTGGCCCTGGTGTATGCCCGCAGCGGGCTTTCCATCAAGCACGGGCTGTGCATGGCAAACGGTGTGGGCGTGGTGGACAGCGACTACCGCGGGGAACTGAAGGTGCCCATGGTGAACCTGGGCACCGAAGCCTACACCATTGCGCCCGGAGAACGGGTGGCCCAGCTGTGCATTGCCCCGGTATGGCAGGCGGACTTTGTGGCCGCCGACACCCTGGGCGACACCGCCCGCGGAGAAGGCGGATTCGGCTCCACCGGCCGGGGCTGAGGGACGGGCCGTTTTTGGTCTGTGCCCTAGATTTCGTCAGAATTTGATCTGACAGCGCTATATAATAGCCAACGAAAGGAAACATCCCATGTCTTTGATCCTTGCCTCCGGCAGCCCCCGCCGCCGGGAACTGCTTGCCCTGATCACCAAGAATTTCACCGTCTGTGCCAGCGATGTGGATGAAAGCAAGATCGCAGCCGACTGCCCCGCTCATCTGGCCCAGGCCCTGGCCGTGGCCAAGGCCCGGGCGGTATCGGTCCAGCACCCGGAGGATATCGTTCTGGGCTGCGACACGGTGGTGGAATGCGAGGGGGAGGTCTTTGGCAAACCCCGGGACGAGGCGGATGCCGCCCGCATGCTGCGGGCCCTGTCCGGCCGCACCCATCTGGTACATACGGGTGTCTGCGTCTGCGGCAGCGGCCATGCCGCCTACTGTGTGGAAACGTCCCGCGTCCACTTTGCCCCTATTGCGGAGGAAGACCTGCTGCGCTATGTGCGCACGCCGGAACCCTATGACAAAGCCGGCGCCTATGCCATTCAGGGACACGCCGCACTGTGGTGCAGCGGCATTGAGGGATGTTATTACAACATTATGGGTCTGCCCGTCCACCGTACGGCACAGCTGCTGAGCCAGTTCATGGCGCTGTGACCGCCCTTTGTGCCGGGAACCCGGCGCAAAGGAGAGTATCATGGCAAATTTTCTGACCCGATTTTTTCACAGCATCAGCGAGGGACTGCACAACATGTTTACCAAAGATATCGGCATCGACCTGGGCACCGCCAACACCCTGGTGTACATGAAAGGCCGCGGCATCATCATGCGGGAACCCAGCGTGGTGGCGGTGGATACCCGCACCGACGAACTGCGGGTGCGCAGCGTGGGCCACGAAGCCAAGGCGGTCATCGGCCGGGCGCCGGGGTCCATTGTGGCGGTGCGCCCCCTGAAGGACGGCGTCATCGCCGACTTTGACATCACCGCCGCCATGCTCCAGAGTTTCATCCGTCAGGCCTGCGGCAAAAGCCTGTTTGCCCGTCCCCGGGTGGTCATCTGCGTGCCTTCCGGCGTGACTGAGGTGGAGCGTCGGGCCGTGCGGCAGGCTGCGGTACGGGCGGGCGCCAAACAGGTCACGGTGATCGAGGAACCCATGGCCGCCGCCATTGGTGCCGGTTTGCCTACCACCGACCCGGTGGGCAGCATGATCGTGGATATCGGCGGCGGCACCGCCGAGGTGGCGGTGATCAGTCTGTCCGGCATTGTGGCCAGCCGCAGCGTGCGCTGTGCCGGCGACGCCCTGGACCAGAGCATCATTGCCTTTATCAAGCGGAAATACAATCTGCTGGTGGGCGAACGCACCGCCGAGCAGATCAAGATGGAGATCGGCTCCGCCTGTCCCCAGGACCCCGAGACCTCCATGGAGATCAAAGGACGCAATCTGGTAGACGGTCTGCCCAAGGACATCCTGATCCGCTCCGAGGAGGTGCGGGAGGCCATGAATGAGTGCCTGCTGCGCATTGTGGACGCCATCAAGGATACCCTGGAATGCACCCCGCCGGAACTTTCCAGCGACATCATCGACCGGGGCATCATGCTCTCCGGCGGCGGTGCCCTGCTGCGCGGGCTGGACACCCTGATCCAGAACGAGACCGGCATTGAGGTGCACATTGCCGAGGCGCCCCTGGACTGTGTGGCCCTGGGCGCCGGTGCCGTGCTGGACCGTCCTTCCCTGGCCGGTCAGCGGCGGGAGGAACCCAGCTACCTGTAAAGGGTCCTTTTCCCTCCTCCAACAACAGCAAAAGAGGCTTCCCTTCAGAGGGAAGCCTCCTTTTTATTTGGTTCTTACTGGGGAGCGGTGCGCTGTTCCGTCTCCCAGGCGCTGAGCAATGAAGCCGCCGCCTGTTCCAGATTTTCCCTGGCAGTGACCACCGCCTGGGTGTCCGCCGGAGACATGGTCTCGGCTTTCTTGCGGCGGGTCTGCTTTTCCAGCGCTTTTTCCGCGTCCTTGATGCGGCCTTTGCTCTCCCGGTCCAGGGCTTTGCCCGCCTTGCTGCCCAGCGCCATGTTCACCCGGTACAGGGCGCTTTCGGCGGCATTCAGCGCCTCCACAGCGGCCTTGCGCTCCTTGTCCTGTCCGGCGTACATGGCCGCGTCCCGCATGGCCCGCTGGATCTCCTCCTCGCTCAGGTTGGAGGTGCAGGTGATGGTGATGCTCTGCTGCTTGCCGGTGCCCAGATCCTTGGCACTGACCGTCACGATTCCGTTGGCGTCGATGTCAAAAGTCACTTCGATCTGCGGCACACCGGCCCAGGCTCGCTTGATGCCTTTCAGGGTAAAGGTGCCCAGCAGCCTGTTGTCCCGGGCAAACTCCCGCTCCCCCTGCAGCACCTTGATTTCCACGGTGGACTGGAAGGGGGCGGCAGTGGTGAAGATCTTGGAAAACCGGGTGGGAATGGTGGAGTTGCGCTCGATCAGGTGGGTGGCCACACCGCCCACCGTCTCGATGGAAAGGGTCAGCGGCGTTACATCCATGAGCAGCAGGCTCTCTCCCCCGCTGGCCAGCACCTCGCCCCCCAGCCGTCCCCCCTGTACGGCAGCTCCCAGGGCCACACATTCATCCGGGTTCAGGGTCTTGGAGGGTTCCAGATCCACCATCCGCATTACCTTGGCCTGCACCGCGGGGATGCGGGTGGAACCGCCCACCAGCAGTACCTGGTCCAGATCGTTGGCCGCCAGCCCCGCGTCCCGCAGGGCGTTTTTCACCGGCAAAGCGGTCCGCTCCACCAGATCGGAGGTGAGCTCATCGAACTTGGCCCGGGTCAGGGTACGCTGCAGATGCAGGGGGCCGGTGGCGGTGGTGGCAATGAAGGGCAGGTTGATCTCGACCTGTCGGGCGCTGGATAGTTCTTTTTTGGCCTTTTCCGATTCCTCCCGCAGGCGCTGGACCGCCACAGGGTCATTGTGCAGGTCGATGCCGTGCTCGGTGCGGAAATCTTCCATCAGCCAGTTGGCAACACGCTCATCAAAGTCGTCGCCGCCCAGATGGTTGTCGCCGCAGGTGGCCAGCACCTGCACGATGCCGTCCCCAATCTGGATCAGGGAGACATCAAAGGTCCCGCCGCCCAGGTCGTAGACCATGACGGTCTGGGCCTTGCCGTTGTCCAGCCCGTATGCCAGGGCCGCGGCCGTGGGTTCATTGATGATGCGCCGGACATTCAGGCCGGCAATGCGTCCGGCATCTTTGGTGGCCTGCCGCTGGGCATCATTGAAGTAGGCCGGCACGGTGATGACGGCCTCGGTCACCGGTTCGCCCAGATAGGCCTCGGCGTCCGCCCGCAGTTTCTGCAGGATCAGGGCGCTGATCTCCTGGGGGGTATAGCATTTTCCATCAATGGGGATGCGGACATCACTGCCCATCCTTCGCTTGACGCTGCTGACGGTACGGTCCGCATTGGTGACGGCCTGCCTCTTGGCAGGGTCCCCCACCAGGCGTTCCCCCGTTTTGGTAAAAGCCACCACCGAAGGTGTGGTGCGCTGGCCTTCCCTGTTGGGGATGACGACCGGACGGCCGCCTTCCACCACCGCCACACAGCTGTTGGTGGTGCCCAAATCAATTCCGATGATCTTACCCATTGCGTGTAAGTTCCTTTCCGAAAAAAGCCGGTCCGCAATGCCGGTTCGGTACGGCAGCCCCGCAGACTCCGCACCCTGTTTACCCCTATTTTAGCGCGCAGGCCCTCCGAATGTGTTGCCAAATCGTAAACAGTATGCGAAAATTGCGGGACTGCGCTCTCCAGGCCCTTTGGGTTGACGATGCTGCATGGGAATGGTATATTTTGTACTATACCTTATATGGTGTACATATCAGAACAGGAGCCGTTTTTCGTGACGCAAAATTATACAAGCCGTGATATTTACAAACAATTATACAGCGAGATCATGTCTCTGCAGCGCAAACCGGGCGCTGTGCTGCGGGAAAATGCCCTGTGCGAGGAGTTCGGCGTTTCCCGCACTCCCATCCGCAGCGTGCTCCAGGAGCTGCGCATTGCCGGCCTGATCGAGGTCACCCCCTACAAATCCACCCATGTGACCCGCCTGGATTTTGATACCATCAGCCAGCAGATCTATCTGCGGGTGGCGGTGGAGACCGCGGTGCTGCTGGACTTCTGCGCCCTGTGTACCCCGGAGCAGATGGAACAGCTGCAGGCACGCAACAACGCCCTGCGGCGACTGGTGGCCCAGCCGGATCCCGTACCGGAGGCGTTCTATCATCTGGACAGCTGCCTGCACGAATACTGGTTCACCGCCACCGGCAAGGATCAGCTGTGGAAGCTGATCCAGACCAACCAGAACAGCTATTCCCGGTTCCGGATGCTGGATCTGGTGGAAGCCCGCAATTTTGAGGAGATTGTGCGGGAGCATGACGACCTTTTGCAGGCCATCGCCGACAAGGATGCCGACCGGGTTCGGGCGGTGTGTTCCAAGCATCTGTACGGCGGTGTGACCCGCCTTGGCCAGGAGCTGCCCACCAAATTTGCCGACTACTTTGTGCCCGGGACCCGCTGGCCGGACCCGGCACGGAAAAAAGATACGGCCAGCCAATCATAAAGGAGGGATGGATATGGGACGTTCGGCAACGGTGACCCGCCAGACCCGGGAGACCCGTGTGACCGTGACCATCGATCTGGACGGAACGGGGCGCGCCGACCTGCACACCGGCATCGGTTTTTTCGACCACATGCTGGACGGGTTTGCCCGCCACGGGCTGTTCGACCTGACCGTCAAGTGTGAGGGCGATCTGTTTGTGGACAGTCATCACACCATCGAGGACACCGGCATCACCCTGGGCATGGCCATTGCCAAGGCCCTGGGCGACAAGGCGGGGATCGTGCGGTACGGCAGCTGCATGCTGCCCATGGACGAGACCCTGGCCCTGTGCGCCGTGGACCTGGGCGGCCGGCCGTACCTGGTGTACGATGCGGCGTTTGCCGCCCAGAACTGCGGCGGCATGGACACCCAGATGGCCCGGGAGTTTTTCTATGCCGTGTCCTACACGGCAGCCATGAACCTGCACCTGAAGGTGCTGTACGGTGAAAACGACCACCACAAACTGGAGGCGCTGTTCAAGGCCTTTGCCAAGGCTCTGGACGCCGCCACCCGCCAGGATCCCCGCATTGAGGGGGTCCTTTCCACCAAGGGCAGCCTGTGACCGCCCGCCTGATGAAAGGAGCTTGCCATGTACCAGGATATGATGAACACCATCGGCTTTGTGGAAGCCGCCGACCCCGAACTGGGCGCCGCCATGCAGCGCGAACTGGGACGCCAGCGCCAGAACATTGAGCTGATTGCCAGCGAGAACATTGTCTCCCCCGCCGTCATGGCCGCCATGGGCAGTGTGCTCACCAACAAATATGCCGAGGGTTACCCCGGGCACCGCTATTACGGCGGCTGCCAGTATGTGGACGAGGTGGAGAACATCGCCATCCGCCGTGCCTGTGAGCTGTTCGGCGCCAAGTACGCCAACGTACAGCCCCATTCCGGCGCCCAGGCCAACCTGGCCGTCTACTTTGCCCTGCTCAATGTGGGGGATACCGTCATGGGCATGGATCTGTCCCAGGGCGGGCACCTGACCCACGGTTCCCCGGTGAACATGAGCGGCAAGAACTACCACTTCGTCTCCTACGGCGTCAACGAGAACGGATTCATCGACTACGATGCCCTGGCCAAGCAGGTGGCCAAGGTCCGGCCCAAGCTGCTGGTGGCCGGTGCTTCCGCCTATCCCCGGGCCATCGACTTTGAAAAGCTGGGCCAGATCGCCCACGGCTACGGCGCCATGCTTATGGTGGATATGGCCCACATCGCTGGCCTGGTGGCCGGCGGCATGCACCAGAACCCGGTTCCTTACGCCGATGTGGTGACCACCACCACCCACAAGACCCTGCGCGGTCCCCGGGGCGGCCTGATCCTGACCAACAACGAATACATTGCCAAGCGCATCAACTCCGCCATCTTCCCCGGCACCCAGGGCGGCCCGCTGGAACATGTGATCGCCGCCAAGGCGGTCTGCTTCGGGGAAGCCCTCTCCCCTGCCTTCAAGGAGTATGCCCGCAAGATCGTGGAGAACGCCGCGGCCCTGGCTGACGGCCTGACCGCCCGGGGTGTGAAGCTGGTGTCCGGCGGCACCGACAACCACCTGATGCTGGTGGACCTGAGCGAGGAAACCTGCACCGGCAAGGAGCTGGAGCACAATCTGGACGAGGTGCACATCACCGCCAACAAGAACACCGTCCCCGGTGAAAAGCGCAGTCCTTTTGTGACCAGCGGCGTGCGTCTAGGCACCCCCGCCGTGACCACCCGCGGCATGGGACCCGCGGAAATGAAGATCATTGCCGACTGCATTGCCGACTGCATCTTCGACTTCGACAACAAGAAAGAGGACGTGGCGGCACGGGTGGCCGATCTGACCGCGCGGTTCCCCCTGTATGAATAAAATAAAGTGAGGCGTATACCCTTTTATGATCCGTTTTGAATGTGACTACGGCGAGGGTGCGGCCGCCCCGGTACTGGACGCACTCTGCCGCACCAATCTGGAACAGACCCCCGGCTACGGGGAGGACACCTACTGCGAACAGGCCCGGGCGCGCATCCGCACCCTGTGTCAGGCTCCCGATGCCGATGTACAGTTCCTGGTGGGCGCCACCCAGGCCAACTTCACGGTGATCGATGCCGCTCTCAAGCCCTGGCAGGGGGTTCTGTGCGCGGACAGCGGGCACATCCATGTGCACGAGACCGGCGCCGTGGAGGCCACCGGCCACAAATGCCTGACCCTGCCCAACCATGACGGCAAGATCAGCGCCGCCCAGGTGCGGGCCGCCGTGGAAGCGCACCGGGCCAATCCCAGCCATGAACACGAAGTCCAACCCGGCATGGTGTACATCTCCAACCCCACCGAATGGGGCACCCTGTACTCCAAGAGCGAGCTGGCCGAGCTTTCTCAGGTCTGCCGCGACTGCGGGCTGTACCTCTTTGTGGACGGCGCCCGCATGGCCTATGGTCTGACCAGTGAGGCCAACGACCTGACCCTGAAGGATTACGCCGCTTTGTGTGATGTCTTCTACCTGGGCGGCACCAAATGCGGGGCCCTTTTCGGCGAAGCGCTGGTGCTGGTCAATCCCGCATTGCAGAAGGATTTCCGCTATGCCATCAAACAGCACGGCGGCATGCTGGCCAAGGGCCGGCTGCTGGGTCTGCAGTTCCTGGCCCTGCTGGAAGGCGAGGGCGACGCCATGCCGTATCTGGCTCTTGCCAAAAAGGCCGACGCCCAGGCCATGCGCATCCGGGACGCCTTTACGGCCAAGGGCTGCACCATGCGGTATGACTCCCCCACCAACCAGCAGTTCCCCGTCCTGCCGGACGGCTGGCTGCAGAAGCTGAAGGAAAAGTACAGCGTCAGCGAGATGGGCAGCGTGGAGTCCGGCAAGACCCTGGTACGGTTCTGCACCAGCTGGGCAACCCGGGACGAGGATGTGGATGCCCTGCTCCGGGATATTGCCGCCCTGTAACCTTCCCACAAGTATCAAACACAAACCCCCGCCTTCCGTGGCCACGGAAGGCGGGGGTTTGTGTTGCTTGCCATATGTAAGGGGGAATGTATATGAAGCCGGTTGGGGACCGGCATTGTTGGTTGTCTGGCCTTTGCCGGATCTTTGGCCGCGATTGCGGCCGGTCCTCGCATTGGCAAAGGGCGCAGTAAGTAGGTTTCGGCACCGGGGCCGTTTGTCTTTTGTTTTTCAGTTCCTTTTGACAGTTATAAGTATACAGGGAGAATGTGGCAAACGTTTAAAAGGGGTTTGAAGAAATTGGTAACAAAATTTGAACGAATTGTGACCGACAGAATCTGCCCCATCCGAAGAAAAAGCCCGCCGCCGGCGGTCTGCCGGGGACGGGCGTTGCTGTATGGAAACGATTGCCGGTTACTTGCGCAGGCGCTTGTCACAGCGGACGGCCAGCCATGTGCCGATGGACTGGAAGATCTGCACCATGACCACCAGCAGCACCGTGGCCACCACCATGATAAGGTACTTGTAACGGTAGTAGCCGTAGTTGATGGCGATCTGCCCCAGACCACCGCCGCCGATGATGCCGGCCATGGCCGAGTAACCCAGGATGGTGGTCATGGCGATGGTGGCGTTGGCGATCAGGCTGGGCAGGCTTTCGGGGATCATCACCTTGGTGATGATCTGCATGGGAGTGGCACCCATACTCTGGGCCGCTTCGATCACGCCGCCGTCCACCTCCCGCAGGCTGGTTTCCACCAGGCGGGAGACGAAGGGGAAGGACGCAATGAACAGCGGGATGATGGAAGCCGGGGTGCCGATGGAAGTGCCCAGCACAAACATGGACAAGGGCAGCACCGCGATCATCAGGATCAAAAAGGGCACACTGCGCAGCAGGTTGATGACCGCATTGAGCAGGGTCATGAGCCAACCGGGCAGCGGCAGGACGCCGTCCTTCTCCCCTGCCACCAGCAGCACGCCCAGGGGCAGGCCCACCACCATGGCCAGCAAGGTGGAGATGGCAGTGGCGTAAAAGCTTTCCCAGGTGGCGAAAGGCAGGTTGGGCAGATTGTCCATCAGGACCTGCCATTCATCCGAAGCAAACAGAAATTCCATTATGCCTGTACCTCCTCATACGTCAGACCGGGATAGGTGCGGATATAGGCGATGGCCTTTTCGGCCTCATCAGCGTTATCGGGCAGAGCCAGGAGCATGCTGCCCAGGGTCTGGCCGTTGACGATACGGGTGTCCGCCGCCACGATGGAGACCAGGGCCCCGCACTCGATGGCCAGACTGGCCACCAGAGGCTTGTCGGTGGTCTGGGTACCGTTGAAGGCCACCCGGACCAGACGGTGACCGGCGGGCAGTTCGCCCTGGGGCGCGCCGGCCGGGAAGACCAGACGGCGGGCCGCCGGGGTCTTGGGGTTGGAGAAGATCTCCGCCACGGAGCCTTGCTCCACCACCTTGCCGGCATCCAGGATGGCCACATTCTGGCAGACCTGTTCCACCACGCTCATCTGGTGGGTGATGATGACCACCGTGATGCCCAGCTCCTTGTTGATGTTCTGGATCAGCTGCAGGATGGCATGGGTGGTGTTGGGGTCCAGGGCACTGGTGGCTTCGTCGCACAGCAGGACCTTGGGGTCGGTGGCCAGGGCACGGGCGATGGCCACCCGCTGTTTCTGGCCGCCGGAAAGCTGGGCCGGGTAGCTTTCGGCCTTATCGGGCAGGCCCACCAGTTCCAGCAGTTCCCGGGCACGGGCTTCGGCCTTCTCCTTGGGAACACCGGCCAGCTCCATGGGGAAGCAGACGTTTTTCAGGCAGTTGCGCTGCATGAGCAGGTTGAACTGCTGGAAGATCATGGCGATCTCCCGCCGCGCTTCCCGCAGGCCGCGGGCATCCAGGGTCTCCATCCGGCGTCCGTTGACGATGACGCTGCCCTCGTCCGGCTTTTCCAGCATATTGATGCAGCGCACCAGGGTGGACTTGCCTGCACCGGACATACCGATGATGCCGAAGATATCCCCGTCCTGGATGGTCAGGGAGATATCCTGGAGCGCGACCAGCGTGCCCGCCTTGGTGGCAAACCGTTTGGTCAGATGTTGCAGTTCGATCATGGTTGTGATTCCTCCCACAGGGCTTGTGCCAGGGCCCACGCCCTGGGCCGCAGACAGCCGCGTTGTGTTTTCATAAAAAGGGGAACGCCGGGTACCGGGCGTTCCCGCTTTTATGCTATCATGTTTTTCAGAAAATGGCAACCACAGCGCCGTGGTAGGTATCGGTGATGTAGTCCTTGACCTTCTGGCTCTTGAGGGCGGCGATGAGGGCCTTGGTGGCGGGAGTCTCCTCGTTGCCTTCCTTCACCACCAGAACGTTGGCGTAGGTCTGGGCGGCTTCGCTGTTGGCATCCTCGGCGGCAATGGCGTCATCGGCAGAGTAGAAGCCGGCTTCGGTGGCGTAGTTGCCGTTGATGACGGCCATATCCAGAGAGGCCAGCTGACGGGGCAGCTGGGCGGCCTCCATCTCCACGATGTTCAGGTTCTTGGGGTTGTCCACGATATCGTTCTTGGTGGCGGTCAGACCGGCGCCGTCCTTCAGGGTGATCAGGCCCTGGGCAGCCAGCAGCTGCAGGGCGCGGGCTTCGTTAGTGGTGTCGTTGGGCACGCCGATCTGGGCGCCGTCGGCCAGCTCATCCAGGGTTTTGGTCTTGCCCGGGTACAGGCCCAGGGGCTCGTAGTGGATGGCGGCCACACTCACCAGGTGGGTGCCGTTCTCCTCATTGAAGTTTTCCAGGTAGGGGCCGTGCTGGAAGTAGTTGGCATCCACTTCCCCGTTCTCGGTGGCCTTGTTGGGCTGGATGTAATCGGTGAATTCCACCACTTTCAGGTTGATGTCGGCTTCGGCCAGGATCTCACCCGCCACCTTCAGGATCTCGGCGTGGGGAACCGGAGAGGCAGCCACCGTGATGGTGGTGCCCTTGAGGGCCTCATAGTCCACGGTGGAGTCGAATCCATCCCCGGTCAGGGAGGTGGTTTCGGCGGTGGCGGTGTCGGAGATGGTGGCGGTGCTGTCGGAAGCAGGCGCAGAGGTGCTTTCGGAAGCGGGTGCGCTGCCGCAGGCAGCCAGACTCAGGGTCAGGGCGGCGGCCAGCAGGCCGGACAGAAGTTTCTTCTTTTTCATGATGTGTTCTCCTTTATAATTCTATGGATTTGCACAAAGTGCGGGGGCAGGGCGTTTTTTCAGCGGCGGCACATTCGCACACCGGGCTGACGGCACTTGGGGCCGGTCTTCATGAGAGCTCCTCCTTTTTTTCATACAGGCAGGGACAGACAAACAAAAAAGCGGCCGGGCGCTTTCGGCGCCCTGCCGCTGCTGTTTCCTGCCTCAAGCCCCGAAAAACGGGCAAGGGGAAACATGCGCAGGTTGCCGAAGCCCACTGCACATGCACATCATCATACCATCACGGCGTTCGTTATAAGTCATGACAGCATCCCCTTTCCTGCAATTTCGGTTGGAATGCTGACAGTATACCCCCTTTGTCTGCCTGTGTCAAGCCTTTCGCCGCAAAAAAGAAGCGGGAAACAAAGTTTTCCTATATTTTTTCTATGTTTTGCTTGCCTGAAGGCCGTAAAGTTGGTATGATAAGGGTGCTATCCTTTTGGAAGGGAGAATCCCCATGAAATTTTCGACCAAAGACCGCTATGCCCTGCGCCTGATGGTGGAACTGGCCAACCGCGGGCCGGAGGAAACCCTTTCCCTGAAAAGTGTGAGTGACAGCCAGGGCATCAGCCAGAAATATCTGGAACAGATCGTTACGCCCCTGTCGCGTGCCGGTCTGGTCAGCAGCAGCCGGGGCAGCCAGGGCGGGTACCGTCTGACCCGTCCGGCATCCGGCATCACGGCCGGGGATATCCTGCGCGCCATCGAGGGCGACCTGGTGCCCATCCCCTGTCTGGCCAGTCAGGCCGAAGCCTGTCCGCGCCGGTCCCAGTGCCATACCATCGGGTTTTGGGATGGGCTGCGTCAGGTCATCGACCAGTATGTGGACGGAATCACCCTGGAGCAGCTGTGCTCCATGAAGGCAGAAGATCTGCCCCTGCCCGATCTGGAATAAGAACCAAAAATGCCACCGGCCGGAATGGTCGGTGGCATTTTTGTATGTTCAGGCCGCGGGGGTCTGGTCAACGTTTTCGGTGGTGGTCTGATCCGCGGGGACCTGGTTTTCGGGAACTGTAGTGTCGGTGTTAGGTACAGGAGTTTCCACGACTTCCGGCGTCGGCATCGCTGTTGCCTCAGGCGTAGGATCCGGAGTCGGGACCGGAGTTGCTGTGGGAGTAGGCGCCGGTGTGGGCGCTTCCGTCGGCGCTTCCGTCGGCGCTTCCGTCGGCGCTGCTGTCGGAGCCACGGTGGGAGCAGCCGTCGGTTCGGCTGTGGGCGCGGCGGTGGGCTGCTCGGTGGGAGTCTCGGTGGCCTGCGCCTCACTGGAAGAGGAGGTGCTGCTGGAAGAGGACGGCGTGGTGGTGGTCACGGTGGAAGCCGTGCTGGCGCTCACATCCTTGTCCTCAATGTGCTTGGGCACGCTGGTCAGGGCCGGGCGGTCGTCCTCGGTGATATAGCTGTGGGTGCGGATGTATTCAAACAGCGCATCCATGGCCGTGCGGGTCAGATGGATGCCGTCGCTGGTTTCCACATAGCCGCTCTTGGCGTATCCGGTGGAAGAATCCTTCAGCACTTCGGCACTGTTGAGGAACTTCCAGTCGTTTTCCTGGCACATCTCCACGATGGCCTTGTTGTATTCGTCCACCTGGGTCTGGGTCAGGCTTTCGTTGGAGTGCTGCTTGCCCAGAGGCGGAATGGAGTTGATGATGATGTCCACGCTGGGATAGGCTTCCTGCACCGCCTTGATGCCCTTTTCATAGCTTGCAATAAAATTGTCGGTGCTGTTGGAAGGGCTCAGATCGTTGGTGCCGAAGGTGATGATGACCCGCCGGGGCTGCATGATGGCCACCGCTTCGGGCATGGTCTTGTAGCCGGAAACTCCCTGGAACTTGACGCATTCGTAGGTAGCCAGGGACCTCGCCGACATGCCCACAGACCCGATGGCATTGTCATAGGTGCAGTAATCGAACATGCGATACATACGCGCTGTATTGGAATCGCCCAGGAACAAGGTCTCGTCCACATACTCCTGACCGGCATCATCGCTCTGTTCCAGGATGGTGGAAGTATATTGGGCGGTGTCAATGGTATTCTGGTCCTTGTCGTAGCCCTGTTCATCCACCATTGCCTCGGTCCCCTGGCTGTCGGCGGAGTCCCCTGCCGGAAGGCTGAGCCCGTGCACAATGAGGAATGCCACCAGTGAAGTGACAAAAACCACGGCACAGCAGATGCCCAGTACAAAATACATTTTGCCCCTGGCATTGAGCCGGGACCAAAATCCCTGTTTTGTATTTCTCTTTTGTTTGCTTGACATAACGTTTCCTTCCTATGTGGGTTGGCAAAGCGCGTATGCGGCATTTCTTTTGTCGGTAACCGTTTTATTTTACACCTTTTTTCGGCAGGATGCCAGTGGTTTGCGGATTTTTACATAAATTGCACAAAAAAAGAACGTGTCTTCGCCCACAAGTATAAAAAGAGGCCGCCCGTCCGGCCGTTTCTGCGGTTGGGGACGGGCGGCCGGACGGCTGCGGGAAAGAACCGGTTACAGTTCGATCTCCTGCAGGCGCAGCAGCGCCAGGATATAGATCTTCAGCGCTTCGATAAGTTTGTCGAAGTTGGCACCCTCGTTGGCACCGTGCATGGGGCCGGCAAATTCCGGCAGGGGCAGGTCGGCATGTTCGGGGCCGAAGCTCACCGCATAGGGGAAGTGACGGGCATAGGTGCCGCCGCCCATGGTGAAAGGCTTCTGGTTTTCCCCGGTGACCTCGTTGTAGGTGTTGATGAGGGTCTGGATGGCCGGACTGCCGGCGTCGATATAGAAGGGTACCCGGCTGGTGAGGTTTTCCAGCTTGGCGGCAGTGCCGCACACCGCCTGCATGGCGGCGGTCAGCTTGTCGGCATCGGTGTTGGTGGGATAGCGGCAGTCAAATGTCTGGCGCAGGCAGCCATCCTTGCATTCGATGGTGCCGCCGATGATGGTCAGCGGGGTGAACAGGCCGTCATCCGCCGCAATGCCCAGGGCACTGCCGTCGGTGGAGGCATGCAGCTTGGCCAGGACCTGCAGATAGGCAGTCTCGGTCTCGGAGCAGACACCGCTTTCCAGCAGACAGCTGACAATGAGGCTGATGGCGTTGATGGTGCCTTCCGGCGTGGCGGCATGGCCGCTCTTGCCCACGGCACGGATGGTGGTCAGGCCGTTCTCCTCGGTGAAGGTCAGGCCGGCGCCTGCCTTCAGGCGGGAAGCCGGTACCGCCACCGCGCAGAAAGCCCGGTCGGGCACGGCGTTGTGGGCCACACCGCCTGCAAAATCGCGGATGATGCCGCCTTCCAGCACCGGCGACACAAACTCGCCGTTGAAACCGCCCTTTTCGCCGTTGCACACCGGGAACTCAGCGTCCGGGGTGAAGCAGAAGGCAGGCTGCTCATAGTGTTCGGCGTAGTAGTCCACATCTTCCATGCGGGTCTCCTCGTTCACGCCCAGCAGGGCACGCACGGGATACTTGAGCGCCACGCCGTTGTCCTTGAGGTACTTCAGGGCGTACAGGGTCAGAATGGCAGGGCCCTTGTCATCGGCCACACCGCGGCCCAGCAGCCAGCCGTCCCGCACCCGGACGGTGTAGGGGTCGGCATCCCAGCCATTGCCTTCAGGCACCACATCGCAGTGGGTGATGGTGGCCAGGTATTTCTGGCCATCGGCCACGGGGCCGGTCTCGGCCCAGCCGATGTAGCCGTCGGCATTGTGGGTGGCAAGACCCAGTTCAGCGGCAATTTCCAGCGCCTTGTCCAGGGCGGCGCGGGGACCGGGGCCAAAGGGCGCACCGGGAGCAGGCGTGCCCTCCACGCTGGGCACAGCCACCAAACGGGTGATATCCCGCAGGATGGCGTCCCGGTTCTGTTCGGCAAAAGCATCGATCGATGCAAAACGCGGATCGTTCATGCAATATCCCTCCATGCAGACAAATGGTCCGGCCATGGCCGGGCCTTTGTGATTTATACGGCGCCATTATACCACAATTATGCGCATTTTGCACACATGCCGGAGCACCGGGCGCAATTTTTGCCCCGCGAAGGGAAAAAAGATATCCAAACCGGGAAATATCTGGTATAATAGCAGGGTCAAAAACAAACCGAACATGCTAAAAGAGGTGCTTAACCATGAAAGCTGTCATCACTGTCATCGGGCGGGACACCGTGGGTGTCGTGGCCAAGGTCAGCGCTGTGTGCGCCGAGCTGAACATCAATATTGAGGACGTGACCCAGAGCATCATGCAGAACATGTTCTGCATGATCATGCTGGTCAATCTGAGCGCCTGCACCGTGGAACCCGGTGCGGTGCGCGAGCACTTTGCCGCCCTGGGTGAACAGATGGGCATGCAGGTCACCTTTACGCGTCAGGAAGTGTTTGACGCCATGCACAAGGTGTAAGGGAAAGGCGGCAGACAGATGAAAATTTTGAACAGCGGCGACATTATGGAAACCATCGAGATGCTCACCGCCGAGAATCTTGACGTGCGCACCGTCACCATGGGCATCAGCCTGTTGGACTGCATTGACCCCGACGGCAAGAAAGCCTGCGAAAAGATCTACAACAAGATCACCACCCGGGCCAGGGACCTGGTGAAGGTGGTGGACGGCATTTCGGATGAGTACGGAATTCCCATCGTGAACAAGCGCATCAGCGTGACTCCCATCGCCATGCTGCTGGGAGCTGCCCCCGACGCCGACCCGGTGGACTACGCCAAGGCCCTGGACGCCGCCGCCAAGACGGTGGGCGTCAACTTCATCGGCGGCTACGGTGCCCTGGTGCACAAGGGCTTTTCCGCCGGGGATACCCGCCTGATCAAGAGCATTCCCCGCGCCCTGGCTGAAACCGATCTGGTGTGCTCCAGCATCAATGTGGGTTCCACCAAATCCGGCATCAACATGGACGCGGTGGCCCTGATGGGGCAGGTGGTCCGGGAAACCGCCGAACTGACCAAGGACAACATGTGCATGGGTGACGCCAAGCTGGTGGTCTTCTGCAATGCGCCGGAGGACAACCCCTTCATGGCGGGCGCCTTCCACGGTCCCGGTGAGCCGGACTGTGAAATTCACGTGGGCGTTTCCGGCCCCGGTGCCGTGCGCGCCGCCCTGGCCAAGCTGCCCAAGGACGCCCCCATGGACGAAGTGGCCGAACTGGTCAAGCGCACCGCCTTCAAGATCACCCGTCTGGGCCAGCTGGTGGCCAATCTGGCCAGCGAACGCCTGGGCGTGCCCGCGGGCATCATAGACCTGTCTCTGGCCCCCACCCCGGCCATCGGCGACAGCGTGGCCAACATCCTGGAGGAGATGGGTCTGGAAAGCTGCGGCTGCTGCGGCACCACCGCCTGCCTGGCCCTGCTCAACGACGCCGTCAAGAAGGGCGGCGTCATGGCCTCCAACCATGTGGGCGGGCTGTCCGGCGCCTTTATCCCCGTCTCGGAGGATGACGGCATGATCAAGGCCGCCGAGTGCGGCAGCCTGACCCTGGAAAAGCTGGAAGCCATGACCGCCGTCTGCTCGGTGGGCATCGACATGGTGGTGATCCCCGGCGACACCCCCGCCGAGGTCATCAGCGCCCTGATCGCCGACGAGGCCGCCATCGGCATGGTCAACAGCAAGACCACCGCCGTGCGCGTGATTCCCGCCATCGGCCACAAGGCCGGAGATGTGCTGGACTTTGGCGGGCTGCTGGGCCACGCGCCCATCATGCCCATCAGCAAGTTCAGCCCCGCGGTGATGATCCATCGCGGCGGACGGATCCCCGCTCCCATGCAGGCTTTGAAAAACTGATGGTATAAAGATCCCCTTTCCGGCAAAGACTAAAACCGGAAAGGGGATTTTATCATGTTTCGTTCTATGTTTTCCAAAGTACTGCTGCTGCTTTTGATCGTCGGCGGCCTGAACTGGGGCGTGTACGGCATTTGGGGCCTGAACGCCATCGGCTGGCTGCTGGGCGGCAGCCTGGGCTGGCTGGCCCGCACCATCTTCATCGTGGTGGGCGTGGCCTCCCTGGCGCTGATCCCGGCCCTGTTCTACCAGGAACCGGAAGCGCGCCGTGCCGGTCCGGAACCCCACGCGCCGTAACTGCGGCCCCACAGAAAAACCGCCCTGCGGGAAGGATCCCCGCGGGGCGGTTGCTTTTTGTCTGTCTGGGGTCACTCGATGGGCACGGCCAGACCGGCGCTGCGGCGGGAAGTGAGGCCCACGCTCATGACCAGGCCCACGCTGAGGTAGACCATGACCACGCTGGACCCGCCTGCCGAGAAGAAAGGCAGGGTGACACCGATGACCGGCAGCGCCTGCAGGTTCATGCCGATGTTGATAACACACTGCCAGAACAAGGCGGCAAAGACACCGGTACAGATCAGCCGCCCCAGCAGATCCACGCTGCGGTATGCGGTGCGCAGGGTGCGGGCCATGATGCCGAAGAGCAATATCAGCACCAGGATGGCTCCCAGGAAGCCGGCGGCGTTGGCCAGATAGCTGTAGATGAAATCGTTCCAGGCGTTGGGGATGAAGATGCTCTCATCCCGGAACAGCCCCTGCCCTGTCAGCCCGCCGGTACCGATGGCCATGGCAGCCTTGTTCTGCTGGTAGGCGATATCGGACAAAGCCGGATCTTCCGGGGTGAGAACTGCCAGGATCCGCTGGAACTGATACCCTTTCAGGATGCCCGGGTTGGTGATGAGCAGGGCTGTCCCCCCGGCAATGGCTGCCGCCAGCCCGCCCAGGGCCAGAGGGATACTCAGTCCGCCCGCAAAGAGCATGACCACGCCAATGCCTGCAAAGACCAGGGCGGTGCCGTCGTCCCCCTGGATATGGATGGCCGCCACCGGCAGCGCCACATGCAGCAGCAACAGCAGCAGGTTCAGCGGACGGTTGACCTTGCCCCGCACCCGGTCCAGATGCCAGGCCAGGGTGAGGATAAAGCTGATCTTGGCCAGTTCGGCAGGCTGGAAGGTCATGCCGCCGATCTTGTACCAGCTGTAATTGGAGGTTCCGCCTGCGTCATACCCGATGACCACAAATCCGGCCCGCACATTGCGCAGGAACAGGGTGGGCAGCACCATCCCCCAGGTGACCACCGCATGCAGCGGCCAGGCATGGGCCAGGGCACGGTAATCCACCGTGGAACCGATGACGGCCAGCATCACGCCCAGCAGACTGGCGATCACCTGCACCGAAGCCTTGCTGTAAGCCCCGCCAAGCTGGCTGCGCTCCACCGACATCAGCACCAGGACGCTGAGGGCGGAACACACCATGCACATGGCAAGGTACAGGGCATCGGCACGGCGCAGATACCGGCGGGCAAGGGTGAGCATAGGGAGTCTCCTTTCCGGGAAATTCGGGACGCATCCGGCCCCGCCGCCTTTTGTGCAAACGGTTCCGGTTGGGTCTATTATAGCGCAGCGGCGCAAATTGCGCCAGATACCCCCGCACGTGGGGTAAAATTTTACAAATATCCCCAAACGGTGTATAATGAATCCGTCTGAGTTTTCACCACAAGGAGTATGCGCGCCATGCAGGAATATATGACACACAGCCGCGAAGAGACCGTGGCTTTGGGGCGCCGTCTGGCCCCCACCCTGGCTCCCGGGACCCTGATCGCCTTCACCGGCGGACTGGGTGCGGGCAAGACCGCCTTCTGCCAGGGTCTGGCCGAAGGGCTGGGCTGCACTGACCCGGTGTCCAGCCCTACCTTTGCCATTGTGAACTATTACCGCGGGCCCCGGCCGCTGGCTCATTTTGATCTGTACCGCATCCATACCGAGAATGATCTGGCTTCCGCCGGGTTCTACGATTATCTGGACAGCGGGGCCATTGTGGCCGCCGAATGGAGCGAGAACTGCGCCGACATCCTGGCACTGGAACATCCCATGCGCATCCACATCGAGCGCCTGGACGACACCACCCGCCGGATCACCATTGAAGACCCGGCGTAAAGGGAGGAAACCATGAACATTCTGGCCATTGATACCGCCGGACGCACCGCCGCCGTGGCGGTGATGCGGGACGACACCCTTTTGTATGAATGCAACACCAACACCGGTCTGACCCACAGCGAGACGGTGATCCCCATGGTGGACGCCGCCCTGAAAGCCTGCGGCCTGCGCTGCAAGGACATTGACCTGTTCGGCGTGACCGCCGGACCGGGCAGCTTTACCGGGCTGCGCATCGGGCTTTCCGCCGTCAAGGGCATGGCCTTTGTGGGAGATGTGCCCTGTGCCGGGGTTTCCACCCTGGAAGCCCTGGCGTTTGGCATGAGCGGAGAAGGCACCGTGGTGGGCGCTCTGGACGCCCGCCGGGGTCAGGTCTACTGGGCCGGATTCGATCTGGCCACCCATGAGCGGCTGACCCCCGATGCCGCCGCCCCGGTGGACAGCCTGGAAAAATTTGTGGCCGACTGCAAAAAGCCGCTGATTTTTGTTGGCGACGGCGCCGGGTTGTGTTACAATAGGTTTGGAAATACCGACGGCGTGCTGGACTGCCCGGTGCCTCTGCGTGTCTTGCGCGGGGCCGGGGTGGCGCTGGCCGCCCGCCGGATGTGGGAAAATGGACTTGCCGTGCCCCCTGCCCAGCTGCTGCCGGAGTATCACCGGCTGAGTCAGGCCGAGCGGGAACGGGCCGAACGGGAAGCCCGGACACACAGCGATGTGTAAAAAAACAGAGGAGCAACAGAAAGTATGAAGGATTTCCGCACCGCCCCCGTGGCGCTGGCTGCCGATCACGGCGGCTTTGCGCTGAAAGAAGCCATCAAAGCCCATCTGGAGAGCCAGGGCATCCCTTACCGCGACTTTGGCACCCACAGCACCGAAAGCTGCGACTATCCCGATCTGGCCGCGCCGGCCTGTGACGCGGTCGTGGCCGGTGAGTGCTCCGCCGCCATCCTGTGCTGCGGCACCGGCGTGGGCATGTCCATGTGCGCCAACAAGATCCACGGCATCCGTGCCTGCTGCTGCAGCGACACCTTCAGCGCCGAATTCACCCGCCGCCACAACGACGCCAACGCCCTGTGCATGGGCGGCCGTGTGGTGGGAGAAGGTCTGGCGCTGGCCATTGTGGACATCTTCCTGAACACCCCCTTTGAGGGCGGCCGTCATACCCGCCGCGTGGAAAAGGTCATGGCCCTGGAAACGCGCTGAACCCGTACCCCGAACTGCCGGGCAGTTGAACATATCATTCACGAATAAGGAGCTACCACTATGAGCGTTGTTGAAATCGTCGATCATCCCCTGATCCAGCACAAGATCAGCCTGCTGCGTGACCGCAACACCGGCACCAAGGAATTCCGCGACCTGGTCAGCGAGGTGGCCATGCTGCTTTGCTACGAAGCCACCCGCGACCTGCCCACCGAGGAAGTGGAGGTGGAGACCCCCATCGCTCTGGCCCGCACCAAGGTTCTGGCCGGCCGCAAGCTGGCGCTGGTTCCCATTCTGCGCGCCGGTCTGGGCATGGTGGACGGCATGCTGAACCTGATCCCCGCCGCCAAGGTGGGACACATCGGCCTGTACCGCAACGAGGAGACCCTGGAGCCGGTGGAATACTACTGCAAGCTGCCCAAGGACATTGCCGAGCGTGAAGTGCTGGTCCTGGACCCCATGCTGGCCACCGGCGGCAGCGCCAAGGACGCCATCACCCAGATCAAGAAGCGCGGCGCCAAGCACATCAAGTTCATCGGCCTGCTGGCGGCTCCCGAAGGCCTGAATGCCCTGCATGAAGCCCATCCCGACGTGGACATCTATGTGGGTGCGCTGGATGAAAAGCTCAACAGCCAGGGCTATATCGTTCCCGGCCTGGGCGACGCCGGCGACCGTATCTTCGGCACCAAGTAAGAAAACCGAATCCCACGGGCAGGACCCGTACTTTCCCGCGGTGTGCCCCGGCATGCCGCGGGTCTTTTTATCTTGCAGGCGAGGTGCGCCATGATCTATCTTTCCACTTTCCATTTTGCCACCGAAGAAGCGGAATGGCTGTTCTTTGCCGGGTTCCAGCGGACCTGCTACGATTCCTTCTACCCCTTCCAGATCTTCCCCCAGCGGGGTCTGCATGCTCTGGACCTGGCAGACATCACCATCCTGTACGGAGGCAACGGGTCGGGCAAGACCACCGCCCTGAACGTGATGGCCGAAACGCTGCACCTGCGCCGGGGCGCCCCTTTCAACGGCACCAGCTTTTTCAAGCCCTACTGTCAGCTGTGCTCCCCGCACCTGCTCCATCCCCTGCCAGACGCCAGCTGCATCCTGACCAGCGACGACGTGTTCGACACCATGCTGGACATGCGGGCCATCAATGAGGGGGTGGACCGGCGCCGGGATGAACTGCTGGCCGAGGCCAAAGAAGCCCGCAATGCCCAATTCCAGATGCACAGTCTGGAGGATTACGACCGGCTGAAACAGGTGGCCGAAGCCCGCCGCACCAGCCAGTCCCGGTATGCCCGACGGCGGGTGATGCCCAACGTGCGCACCCATTCCAACGGGGAGAGTGCCTTTCTCTTCTTCACCCAGAAGATCCGGGACGGGGCCTTGTACCTGCTGGACGAACCGGAAAACAGCCTTTCGCCCCGGAGGCAGATGGAACTGGCCCAATTCCTGCAGGAATCCGCCCGCTTTTACGGCTGCCAGTTCGTGCTGGCCACCCACTCCCCCTTCCTGCTGGCCATGCCGGGAGCGCGGGTGTATGATCTGGACAGCGACCCGGTCCGGCCCCGCCGCTGGACCGAGCTGGAAAACGTGCGGGCCTACTATGACTTTTTCAAGGAACACGAGGAGGAATTCTGATGGCTTCCAAGCTGCGGCGGCAGGGCGAGGTCCTGTCCGCCTTTGACCCCGGTGCCGAACTGCGGGACACCGAATTCATTGACTGTACGTTTGAGGGCTGCCGCTGGAACGGGGTGCGGGTGCAGAACTGCACCTTCTCCGGCTGCCGGTTCCTGCGGTGCCAGTTTTCGGCGGTGGTGTTCAGCTTCTGCCTGATGAAGGATGCGGTCATGGAAGGCTGCGCCTTCCGGGGCATCTCCTGGGGCGGTCTGCAGGGGCGCAGCGCCCTGGTGCAGCCCTTTGCCAGACTGAAAAACTGCGTGTTTCAGTACAACGAATTTTCCGGCATGGCGCTGGCCGGGTTCGATTTTTCCACCTGCCAGTTCCGGGAATGCGTGTTCGACGACTGCAAACTCACCGGGGCGGGATTCCATGGCGTCCCCCTGGGCCGCACCGCTTTTTCCCGGTGCGACCTGCAGAAAGCGGATTTCCGCATGGCGGAGGCTTACGCCATCAACCCCGCCGACAACCGGATGAAGGGGGCCCGGTTTAGCTTTCCCGATGTGGTGGCTTTGCTGGACAGCAGCGGCATTCAGATTGAATAAAAAACGGCCCGACCGGAACTGGTTATCCGGTCGGGCCGTTGTGTTGTCGGAACAAACTTATTTGGAATAATCCCGGGCGCCGTAAATGGCTGTACCGATGCGCACGATGGTGGCACCTTCCTTGATGGCGGCAATGAAGTCGCCGCTCATGCCCATGGACAGGATGGTCAGTCCCACACCGTACTGTTCCCGGGCATGGTTCAGCAGTTCCCGCATATCGGAGAAAAAGGCGCGGGTCTGGCTTTCGGTGGCATCAGCCGGGGGAATGGCCATCAGGCCCCGCAGTTCCACATGGTCCCGGGCGGTGGCCTGGTCCAGCAGGTCCCACAGCTCCTTCTCCCCTACCACGCCGCTCTTGGATGCTTCGCCGCCGATGTTCACCTCCACCAGGATCTGCTGCTTGACACCGGCAGCCTGGGCGGCATGGTCGATCTTGTCCAGCAGGCGCACACTGTCCACACTCTGGATCAGGGCTGCACGCCCCACCACCTTGTTGACCTTGTTGGTCTGCAGATGGCCGATGAAGTGGGCCAGCTTGTCCCCATAGGCACCGGCATCGTACTTTTCCACCAGTTCCTGGACATGGTTTTCGCCGAACACATCAATGGGCAGGTCGGCACTGGCACGGACTTCCTCCACCGTGCGGGTCTTGCAGGCCGCGCACAGAAGGATATCATCCGGGTAACGTCCGGCCTCCCGGGCGGCCTGGTTGATCTCTTCCCGGATGCGGGCAACATTTTCGGCCATACGGGCCACATATTCCTGACTAAGCAACATGATCACCTTTCCTGATAAACCGCACGGCAGCCGCCGATGTAAGGCGGACGGGTGCGTGCACACAAAATATTGGCACAGCCGATCTGGTTCAGGCTGAGCCGCACCGGCACCGCCACGCGGCGCAGGTGCATCCCGATAAGCGTGCCGCCGATATCAATGCCGGCACCGGCGCGGACCTCTTCCACCAGAACGGGGTCACTGAATTTCTGCCAGCAGTTGGTGGCCCAGCTTCCGCCCGCATGAGGCTGCGGGATGGCGTTGACCTCGGTATAGCCGTACTTTTCGGCCGCTGCCCGCTCCAGGACAATGGCCCGGTTCAGATGTTCGCAGCACTGGGCCGCCAGATACAGCCCCTGCGCCTGCACCACCGGCAGAATGCCGGCCAGCACCGCGGCAGCGGCTTCCATACTGCTGTCCTTGCCAATATGGCCGCCCACGATCTCGCTGCTGGAACAGCCCACCACAAAGATATCCCCCGGGCGCAGCTTGGCCGCTGCCAGCAGTTCTTCGGCAGCCTGACGGCTTTGTGCCGTGATGACGGCCGGATCAAAAGTTTGTGTCATGGTACGATCCCCCTTTGGACCCATTATACCACATAAAACCCGTATAACACAAAAGCCCGCTGGAAAGCGGGCCTTTGTGCATAGAGGGGTGGGAAAGTATATAAAGGTCAGTGAATGTCTTTGTTATGGTTATAATTATACAGTTTTCGGCTGAATTGTCAAACGAACATCTTGTAATTTTGTTTTCATTTTATTATAATTAGGCCAGAAATGCTTTACTTTATTCAGCGGCAACGGTCGAATGGAGTCGTTTTCCTCTTTTGTTGTTCTGCACAAGCATTATTTTCTTCATTTTATTTTTTTGTGCGCATTGAACAAAGAGTTGCCGTAAGGAGGTCATATATGGACGAACTGGACCGCAAAATCATCCAATTGATGCAGAAAAATGCCCGTATGCCGGTCAAGGAAATCGCCCAGCAGATCAGCCTGACCAGCCCCGCGGTATCCAGCCGTATTCATCGTCTGGAACAGGAGGGCGTCATTGGCGGATACACCGTGCTGTTGCACCGGCCGGACGAACCCAACCGGGTCCAGGCCCTGGTTTCGGTCCAGACAGCCCCTGCTGCCCGGGACGAATTTCTGGCGCTGGTGCAAAGCGAGCCGGAAGTGCTGCAGTGCTACCGGGTGACCGGTGTATACAATTTCACGGTCAAGGTCAGCTGCGCGGGTATTGAGGAGCTGGAGCACCTGCTGACCAAGCTGCAGCAGCTGGGGACCACCAACACCCAGATCATTCTGGCCACCCAGCTGGACCGTCAGCTGAATCCCTGACATCACGGATGTAACAAAAGAGGAAGGAGATCCTGTCCTGTGCTGATTTTCTGCAAGCATTGCGGGCTTTTGCTGCCCGCCCACGAGACGGTCTGTCCCCGGTGCGGCACCCCCGCGCCCCGGCCGTCCGCGCCGCCCGTCCGCACGCCCCTTTATGAGAGCGCTGCTCCCCAGCCGCCAAAGGAAGGCCCCCGCTATGATTCCCCTGCGGCGGAGCCCCGGAGCCCCATGGGTCTGGCCGGCTATTTCGGCTCCCTGATTTTGTTCGCGATCCCCCTGGTGGGCCTGATTTTCATGCTCATCTGGTCCATCAGTGACCGGGTGCGTCCCGAACGCCGCCGGCTGGCCCAGGCTTATCTGATCCGCACAGTGATCTTTTCGGCCCTGCTTCTGGTGGCGGCACTGGTTTTTTCGGCCATTATGAGCAGCGTGGCCTACCGGATGGTATATTATCCTTATTATTTCTGAGACAAGAGGTGCTTTGGTGAAAGCGAGTATCATCATTCCCAACATCAATGGAGCCGGATGGCTGCGGGATTCCATTGAGTCTGTCTGGGCACAGACCGAGCAGGACTTTGAGCTCATCATCATTGACAACGGCTCCACTGACGAGAGTCTGGAAATTGCCCGCAGTTATTGCGGCCGCCCCAACTATACCCTGATAGAAAACAAGACCAACACCGGTTTTTCTCACGCCGTGAACCAGGGCATTGCCATCGGGAAAGGCGAATACATGGTTCTGTTCAACAACGACGCTTTTGCGGAACCGGACTGGCTGGCCGAACTGATCCGCACGGCAGACGCCGATCCCCGCATCTTTGCGGTTTCCAGCCTGATGCTGCGCTATTATGAACCGGAACTGGCCGACGATGCCGGTGACTATGTGACCCTGCTGGGCTTTGCCTGCAAGCGGGGCGACGGACTGAAGGCCAGCCGGTACCAAAAGCCCTGCCGGATCTTTTCCGCCTGCGGGGGAGCGGCCCTGTACCGCAAATCCATCCTGGACAAGATCGGTGTGTTCGATGAGCTGTTCTTTGCCTATTATGAGGATGTGGATCTGAGCTGGCGCGCCAACAATTTCGGGTACAAGAATGTCTTTTGTCCCACGGCCCGCTGCCGCCACATCTGCGGAGCTTCCACCGGCGCGGTGCGCTACAATCCCTTCAAAAGCATCCAGAGCGGGCGGAACAGCATTCTGCTGCCCTACAAGAACATGCCGGCCCTGATGATCCTGCTGAACATTGTTCCCCTGGTGCTGGGATATCTTCTGAAGGTATTCATGTTCCGGCTTCGCGGCTTCGGGGGCGACTACGCCAAGGGATTTGCCGAGGCCCGGGTGGCCCTGCCCAAACTGAACAAACCGAAATTCCATTGGCGCAACCTGCCCAACTATATCTGGGTGGAGTTCAGCCTGATCGTGGGACTGTTCCGGTACATCGTGTACCGGGTGCAGCGCGCCCTGAAGATCACCTGATTTTTCCATGGAAAAGACCCGTCCGACGCAGTGCAGACACTGCATGGGACGGGTCTTTTTGTATGTATGAATCGGGCTCAGCGGTCGTTTTTCTCGGTGTTGCCCAGGACCAGGCGGCGGAAGCCTTCGCCCTGGACCTCGTTGGCCTGAAGCATGATGGTAAAGCTGTTGGGGTCGATCTTCTTGATCTCGTGCTCGATCTCATACAGCTGCTTGCTGCTGCAGGCGCACAGCACCACATCCCGGGGATCGCCCTTGTAGCCGCCGTAGGCCTTGAGCAGGGTGGAACCGCGGTCCACGGTGCGCACGATGGCATCACTGATGGCAGGGCCGTTGTCGGTCACGATCATGGCCAGCATACAGGAATTGAAGCCGAACATCATCCAGTTGATGATGTAGGAGGTCAGGAAATTGAGGATCAGACCGTAGATGATGGTATCCACATCCCGGAAGACGATCCCGTTGGCCAGGATGACCGTAAGCGCCGCCCCGAAGGTCAGGTTGCCGAAGGGCATGTGGGGATGCTTGACCTTGATGGCCATGGTGATGAAATCCATGCCGCCGGTGCTGGAGTTCTGCATGTAGATCAGGGCATCTCCGATGCCGCTGACGACACCGCCGCAGATGGCAGCCAGCATGCGGTCCCCGGTGTAGACCGGCAGCATGGGCAGCACCCAGTCGGAAAAAACGGCAAACATGATCATGCACCACACGCTGCGCAGGAAGAAGTCCCGTCCCAGCAATTTATAGCAGAACAGCACGATGGGGATATTGAGCAGGATGTTGGAGATACCGATGGGCATGCCGAACAGGTGGTACAGGATGGCGCCGATACCGGCCACACCGGTGATGGGCACCTGTGCGGCCACGGCAAAGCTGTACATGCCCAGGGCCGAGATAAAGCAGCCCAGTGTTTCAAGGAAGATGTGTTTCAGGCGTTTTTGGGTCATAGGGTCCTCTCTGTCTCTTTACGTTTTGTTTCGGGTCTTATTTTCTGCGGCGGCGATAGGTGCGTCCCCCGTCCTGGGCACGGCTGCGCAGGACCAGGACGGCCGCCGTCACACCGCCGACAAGCACCACACCGATGCCGATATACAGGGGCAGCATGCTGCTGGTCTGGCGCATCTCCTCCTGCTTTTCCAGGGTCTCGGGATCAGGGGTGGGTTCCGGCG
>ERZ1090860.237-NODE-238-length-34460-cov-16.420113_pt1 | contig 34460 bp, 38 predicted proteins | sample MGYA00478483_ERZ1090860 | MGnify/ENA primary metagenome ERZ1090860 (study PRJEB33644, sample SAMEA5815741) | chicken gut metagenome | biome: Chicken; feature: Gastrointestinal Tract; material: Caecum | place: Ireland | collected 2019-01-01 | study: A study of the...
TTTCCTACATCAGGGGGCTTCTTGTCTATTGTCCGTTTTTACTGGTTCAGTTCATTCCGTTTTTTCATGCTTTTTACTGTCTATTTTTTCGGGAAGGGCTCACTGACTGCCTGTGCCAACAGTTCCTGTTTCTGCGCTACCAGCACCGTATTGGAAGGATCGAGTTTTAAGAGCCGGTTCACATCATTTAAAGCAGACTGCGTTTTCGTGATAGAAGAATTGACACTCTTTAATGCTTTATCAAGACCAGTGGTATCGCCGCCGATCTCTACCGTAATGCCTTTGATTCGGTTTGCCACAGCTTTCACCTCCCTCGTAAAAAATGAATATTTTGTAAAACAACTGTGTTTGTATTGCTTTTAGCAATCAAAAGAGATATAATAAAGCCAGAAAATCAAAGCGAGGTGATTATCATGGCACGAACTGCATCCAGAACCGCGAATGTATATACGAGAGTGGACCCTGAAACAAAAGAACAGGCAGAGGCTATTCTGAACCAGCTTGGGATTCCTATGTCGAATGCAATCGGAATGTTCCTAAAGCAGGTCGTTCTCCATCGCGGCATACCGTTTGATATGAGACTTCCAGCTGCAAAGCCGGTCGCAATCGGCGGTATGACGAAAGAACAGATTGATATGGAACTCCAGAAAGGTATGGATGATATCGCAGCAGGCCGCGTTGTCTCCGCAGATGAAGTAGACGCAGAAATGAGGAGACAGTATGGCATATGAAAATGAAGATCGTTTATACCTTCCAGGCACAGCGACGACAGCCAAGTACAACCAGCCCTCATCAGTGGGGATATAGGTGATATCGCCCACCCAAGCCAGGTTGGGTTGCGCAAAGGAAAATTGCCGCTGCAGCAGATTGGGCGCAATCGGATGGCTATGGCGGGAATTTGTGGTGGCTTTGTAGGCTTTCTTACGTATGGAGTGGATTCCGGCGGCTTTCATCAGCCGATGCATCCTCCCGCGTGAACAGGGATATGCGGGCTTGAGCATATGATACAGGCTATCCAGCCCCAGTGCGGGATATTTTTCGTGCAGACGCACCAGTTCTCGCGTCAGCGCCTGATTGCGCCGTGCTCGTTGGCTTTGCCCACGCACAAGCCAGGCATAGTATCCGCTTCGGGAGATTCCCAGCAGGCGGCATAGCTTTTTCACAGAGACTCCCGAGCGGTCGGCTTTGATGTACCGATATTTGTCCTCTATGGTCTTGAAAGTATGCCGACGGATTTTTTTAAAACATCAATCACCTCATCCTTCTCAGACACCTGCTTGCGCAGAGCGCGCACCTCCGCCTCCAGCTCCCGTATCCGGCGACTGTCCCGGTTCTGGCGATCCCACTGACCAGCCTGCACCCCAGCGGACTTCAACCAGTTACGTAGTGTGTCGATGCAGATGCCGAGTTCCCTGGCCACCTCGGTGCTCGGGCGACCTTGCTCCGTCACCATCCGGATCGCTCCGGCTTTAAATGCGTCATCGTACCGGGGCGGCGCCCCTTTTTTACGTTTTGTTTCCATGTCTTTTTCCCCTTTCCTTTCCATTATAACGAATGTTTTTTTGTCCATCAATTCGGGAAAGGGGGCAACACCAGATGAATGGTTACGGAATACAGTAGAGAGACTTCGTTCTGATGGGCATCAAGATTTCTTATGGAGATACATTAATTACTAATCACAGAATTATAAGAAAAGGTCTATAGCAGTTCATAAAAATGAGGTGCTATAGACCTTTTCCTAAATAGGTGTTAAATTTTTAGAACCTATCAAACATTTTTTATTGATTGGATAAATTGTTTAGTCGCGGGAGTTGGTTCATTTGCATACATCAGTCCATAGGGAAGAGTATGCTGAGTTTCTAACGGAATGGTAACCAGGTCAGGGTGAATATCAGCATAGACTTCTTGAGAAATCAGTACATAGGGGTTCATCTCACACAAGGTAAAGGTATCCACCCCATAGTAAGGGGAATCAATGATATGGATAGTCGGATGTCCCTGCTGGATCTCGGTGCGAAATTGGTCCATCTCTGAAGATACCCCGACAATAGGCATCACCAAATATTCTCCGTTCAGTTCCTCCATTGTCAGCCGTTTGGCCTTAGCCAAGCGGTGATTTTTTGCTACCGCACAACAAAAGCGCGTTTTCTGCAATTCCAGAAACTGACAAGTTCCATCCAAAACAGTATCACAGTAAATTCCTTCCCGTATGTCATATCGTTGCCCGATTTCTTGTACACTGTCGATCTGACTTTGTTTCTCTGGAATCGGGAGAATTTCAATTTTCAGATCTGGGCATCTCTCGCTGATTTTGGCCCAGATATCCGGGAGCAGGCGGCATTTAAATAACAACGAAGTAGCAACTCGAATTGTATTCTGAGAGATTTTTGCCAGTCGAGCGGCCTTTTTCAGTGCATCGTTAGACAGTCGGATAATGGTTTTCGCATCTTCAAAAAGAGACTGCCCTGCGGTGGTCAGCTTCACCCCGTGGTTAGATCGAATAAACAAGGGAAAACCACACCGCTTTTCCAGCAGATTGATCTGTTGGAGCAAAGCGGGAGGCGAAATATACATTGCCTCCGCCGCTTTTGCAAAGCTTCCCAATTCCGCCGCCTTTACAAACGCATCCAACTGATGATTATACATTCAATCTCTCCCAGCAAAAAGTATTAACTTAATGCTATGATAACAAATCCGTACTTCCGAAGCAAGACTTAAATTGTTACAATATCCTTAGATTACAGCAAAGCCATTGCTGATATGGAGGATAATACTATGAAAAAACTTGGATTTGGTTTAATGCGTCTGCCACAGACGAATCCCGATGATTATAGTAGCGTAGATATTGAAGCGGTCAAACTTTTGGCTGATGAATTTCTTGCAAAAGGTTTTACCTATTTTGATACCGCCGCGCCCTACCACGGCGGAAATAGCGAGGTGGCTTTCCGCGAGGCTGTGGTTAAGAGGTACCCGCGCTCTGCCTACACGATTACTGATAAGCTGAGCTTGTTCATGCTCAAAAAGCCGGAGGAGATGCCTGGCTTCTTTGAAGCACAGTTAGAGCGGCTGGGTCTTGATTATGTGGACTATTACTGGTTGCACGGGCTGGGTGGTCCTTCGTACCGTCAGGCAGAGGAATTCGGTGCTTTTGAGTTTGTGCAAAAGCTTCATGCAGAGGGAAAGGCCAAACACATCGGCCTTTCCTTTCACGATAAGGCGGAACTGCTGGACGAAATCTTGACCAAACACCCTGAGATGGAGTATGTACAGTTGCAACTCAACTATTTAGACTGGGAGGATGCCACGGTACAATCTCGTTTGTGTTATGAGGTGGCGACTAAGCACCACAAGCCGGTCATTGTCATGGAACCCATCAAAGGTGGCAGCCTTGTAAACATCCCACAAGAAGCTCAAGATCTCTTTAAGACATTCCACCCCGATCTTTCGGTGGCTTCATGGGCCATCCGATTTGCGGCAAGCCCTAAAAATGTCATGATGGTCCTGTCCGGCATGAACACGCCGGAGCAGATGGCCGACAACACCAGCTATATGCAGAACTTCCGCCCGTTGGATGATGAGGAGCGTGCGGTCATCGACAAGGCGGCCTCGGTGATCCGCAACGCCATTGCGATTCCCTGCACGGCCTGCCGGTACTGTACCGATGGCTGCCCGAAAAAGATTGCCATTCCCGACTACTTTGCAATTTATAACAATCTCAAACGGTTTGGAGCCGAACAGAATATGGTGGCCATGACCTACTACGGCAACCTGAACAAGACCCACGGCAAAGCATCCGACTGCATTCACTGCGGTAAATGCGAAGCCCGCTGCCCGCAGCATCTGCCGATCCGTCAGTACCTGGAGGATGTGGCCAAGGCGTTAGAGGGCTAAAATATGGAAATGGAAGACTTTTTATGAGTAAACCGATGGATAAAGATTTTGAGCAGCAAAACTTCTTTGGACTTGGAGCTGAAAACAGCGCTTTCGCACAATACTTTGATGGCGTTTCTTACCTGAACCCGCTGACGAAGCCCGGCGAATCCGATGTGTTCCTTGCCAACGTCACGTTTGAACCTGGTTGTCGCAACAGCTGGCATATTCAACACGCCAGCAAGGGCAGCGGTCAGATTCTCATTTGCATAGCCGGTAAAGGATGGTATCAGGAGGAAGGACACCCTGCCCGTCCCCTGCAACCCGGCGATGTGGTGGTAATCCCGGCTCATGTAAAACACTGGCACGGCGCTCAAAAGGATAACTGATTCTCACATATCGCAGTCGAAGTCCCTGGAGAAGATACTTCTGCTGAGTGGTGTGAACCTTTAGACGATGCAGCATATCAAGCGCTCTAATAGGAATGCCACCAATATTTCAACCAAATTGCTTTTTACTGTTCAGATGGGTTTAGAAACCGCCTGACACATTTAGACGCAAGAATGGAGGAGAATGCCTATGTCTAAAACGCTCATTGCATTTTACTCCCGTGCGGGAGAGAACTATTTCGGCGGCGCCATGCGCCACATCGCAGTTGGCAACACCAAGGTGGCTGCCGAGATGCTTCAGGAGATCACGAAAGGAATCTGTTCGAGATCGAGCAGGTGGAGCCGTATTCTGACAGCTATATGACTTGTATTGAGGAAGCCAAGCGGGATCTGGAGGCCAATGCCCGGCCAGCCGTGAAAACCTAATGACCAGCACAGGCGACGAGAAACTGTTCCCGATCCTGAAAGAGCTGGGCGTTACCTATGTGTCCTGCTGTCCCTTGTCCAAAAGGCTTTTGAGCGGGGCTTACAATGCCGCTTCAACCTTTGAAAAAGAGGATTTCCGCAGTCACATGGCTCAGTTTACCCCGGAAGGTTGTGCCAAGAACCAGCCTCTGCTGGATGCGATCCATGCGCTGGCAGAGGAAAAGAAGGCCACCAACGCCCAGATCGCCCTGGCCTATATGATGTGCAAGGAGGTTCCCATTGTGCCCATCCCCGGTTCCCGGAAAGAGGAACGTATTCGTGAAAACGCCGGGGCCGGTGATATATCCCTGACGAAGGAAGAATTGGCCCGGCAGGACCGTGTGCTGGAACAGATGGGGATGCGGGAAAGGAGATAAGGGAATGCAGAGAAACGTAGAGAAAACGCTCCGGCTGTATAACGGGATCTCTATTCCAAGCATCGGCTTCGGCACCTGGCAGATCCCGCCGTTCTCCACCGCTAAGTGTGTTCGGAATGCGGTAAAGGCCGGGTATCGGAACTTTGATACCGCTGAAGGGTACATGAACGAAAAAGGTCTTGGCGATGGACTCCGCCAGGCCATGGAGGAGACTGGTGTCAAACGGGAAGACCTGTTTGTCAGCACCAAGGTGTGGAACAGCCATCGGGGTTACGACAAAACCATGCAGGCGTTTGAAGCCTCCATGAAAAAGCTGGGGCTGGAATATCTGGACCTCTATTTGATCCACTGGCCCGCCGTATCCCGTTGGCACGATGACTGGCGTCAGATCAATCGCTCTACCTGGCGCGCTTTCGAGCAGCTTTATAAAGAAGGACGCATCAAAGCCATCGGTGTCAGCAATTTCCTGGCGCACCATGTGCAGGCGCTGACCGAGGACAGCGAGATCAAACCGATGGTCAACCAGATCGAATATCACCCCGGCTTTGGGCAGGTGGAAAGCGCAGCCTACTGCCAGCAAAACGGCATTGTGGTGGAGGCATGGAGTCCGTTGGGCAGCGGGGATATCCTTCGCAATCAGGAGCTGAACCGTATTGCCGCAAAGTATGGAAAAACACCCGCCCAGGTCAGCTTACGCTGGTTGATGCAGAAAGAGATCGTCCCCTTACCCAAATCGACGCATGAGACCCGCATGGTGGAAAACATCAACATCTTTGATTTCTCTCTGGATGGCGGGGACATGGCCGTGATTGACGCCATTCCTTACTGCGGCGGTATGATGTTTGATCCGGACAATGCCCGGTCCTGATGTGAGAAAGCTGTTTTTGATGATGGCTCTTGGCATGATTTTTTCATCGCTATTCGGCTGTGCGGGCAGCGGGCAAAGCCATTCTGATCCGAGCCATACGGCTGTGCAGGAACCGCTTCCTGCCGGAAAATACGAGACCAGAGAGATCTACGTTGACAGGGATGGCATGAACATCTATGGCGTGGCACATATTCCGTCCGGCGTCGAAGGAAAATCGCCTGCTGTCATTCTTTCGCACGAGCTGGGAGCCACACTTGACCGTGTCAAAGGTTACGGCGAGGCGCTCGCTGAAGCGGGCTATGTGACGGTTTGCTTTGATTTTTGCGGAGGCGGTTGGGCAAGCCGAGGCGGGAGATGTGCTGGATATGTCAGTCCTGACGGAAAAAGCGGATCTGGAGGCTGTCCTGGATGAGGTCATGCGGTGGGAGTGCGTCAATACAGATTCCATCTACCTGATGGGCAACAGCCAGGGAGGATATGTCTCCACCCTGGTGGCTGCTGAACGGCCTGACGACATTCGGGCCATAATCCTGATTTATCCAGGATACTGCCTTTACTATGACGTCCATGCGATGTTTGACTCGATCAACGAAATCCCGGACACGGACTATTTGCTTGGTATGCGGTTGGGGCGGAGATACTTTAAGGACATCTGGGAGCAGGAGCCCTATCAAAAAGCGCAGGAATACGGCAAGGAGATCCTGCTGATCCACGGGAGCCGCGATTCTGTGGTTCCGCTTTCCTACTCAGACAGGCTGGCAGATACCGTGGATCATGTGGAATATCACGTGCTCCGGGGCGCTGATCACGGCTTCCTTGGAAAAAATTTCGATCAAGCCGTTTCCTATATTTTAGATTTTCTGAACCGCGTTCAAAATTTATCGGAAGGAGTGAGCAAATGAAAACAAGACAATTAGGCAAAATCACTGTCTCTGAGGTGGGCATGGGTTGTATGGCCTTCTCTCATGGGTACGGACAGATTCCGCCGGAACAGTACAGCATCGAGGCCATCCGAGGTGCCTACGACCACGGCTGCACCTTTTTTGATACAGCTGAGATTTATAGTCCCGGTCTCGCCGGTATCGGCCATAATGAGCGCATCGTCGGCAAGGCTCTGCAGAATGTGCGGGATCAGGTCGTGATTGGCACCAAACTGTTTCTGGACCGCTCGGAGGTGCGGCAGGAGGGCTCCGTCTATGGAGCGGTACGCCGCCACCTGGAAGATTCTCTCGACCGGCTCCAAACCGACTGGGTGGACATCTACTATCTCCACCGGACCATGGGCGGCGTGCGAATCGAGGATGTTGCCGAGGCAATGGGGCAGCTGATCGAGCACAGACTCATCCGCGGCTGGGGCCTCAGTCAGGTGGATGTGGACCTTATCGACCGGGCGCAGCGGGTCACGCCGCTCACGGCGGTGCAAAATATCTATTCAATGGTGGAGCGGGACATGGAACGGGCCGTCATTCCATATTGCCTGGAGCATAACATCGGGGTGGTTCCCTTTTCTCCCATCGCCAGTGGTTTGCTGTCGGGCAAGATCACGGTGGATACCAAGTTTGAACGGTTCGATGATGTTCGCAACTGGGTCCCTCAGCTGAGCCGGGCCAACATCGCCGGTAACCAGCCTATTGTGGATCTGCTCAAGGATGTGGCGCAGAAAAAGCACGCCACACCCGCTCAGATCTCCCTGGCCTGGATGCTCCACAAGTACCCCAATGTAGTGCCCATCCCCGGCTCCAAGAATAAAGAACGCATCCTTGAAAATTTGGATGCCTCCAAAGTCGAGCTGAATGATGAGGAATTTCGTGATCTGGAGGAAGCATTGAACCGCTGTAAGGTCTACGGTCACCGCGGATTCAGCCGATAAGATTTTTTGCGAATAAAAACATCTTTGTAAAATGACCGCATCGTATTGCGGAGAAAGGAATGATAAAAAATGAAAAAACTCGGTTTTGGAACCATGCGTTTGCCGGTAATCGATGGCGATACGGCAAAGATTGATCTGGAGAAATTCTCTCAGATGGTGGATCTGTTTCTGGAGCGGGGGTTCACCTATTTTGACACCTCCTATGTCTATCACGGCGGCATGAGCGAGAGCGCCCTGAAAACCGCACTGGTGGACCGCTATCCCAGAGACAGGTTCACAATCACCACCAAGCTGCCGGTTTTCCTTCTGCAGAGCGATAGCGATACCCGGAAGTATTTCACCGAACAGCTGGGGCGGCTGGGCACCGGCTATGTGGACTACTACTGGCTTCACGCCCTGAATGCGGCCACCTACGCCCAGGCGGAGAAATTCCACGCCTTTGAGGAGATGCAGAAGCTGAAGGACGAGGGCAAGATCCGTCATTTGGGCTTCTCCTTCCATGACAGCGCCCAGGTTCTGGACCGTATTTTGACCGCCCACCCGGAAATGGAATATGTCCAGCTTCAGCTCAACTACTTTGACTGGGACAGCAATTCTGTCCAGGCCAAGGCCTGCTACGAAACCGTGGTGCGGCATGGCAAGCAGGTAGTCGTCATGGAACCCGTGAAGGGCGGCTCCCTGGTCCAGGTACCGGCGGAGGTAGAGCAGATGTTCCGTCAGAAACAGCCTGACCTTTCCAACGCCTCCTGGGCGATTCGATTTGCGGCAAGCCTGGATCACGTGCTGGTGGTACTCTCCGGTATGTCCAACCTGGAGCAGGTGGAAGACAATACTTCGTACATGGAGAACTTCGTCCCCCTGGATCAGGAGGAACAGGAGATCGTACAGAAGGCAGCGGCTGTGATCCGCAGCCAGCGAGAGGTAGACTGCATTTCCTGCGGCAAATGCACAGAGGTGTGCCCCAAGAATATTCCCATGGCGGATTACTTTGATATGTACAACGAATTCTGCCAGATGCATCACTATACCAACGGCATGGTCTATTACGGAGCCTTCCCCGCGGGGACAAGCAAGGCGTCTGCGTGTATCGGTTGCGGGAAATGTGAGGACGTCTGTCCCAAGAAGCTGCCGATTCAGGACCTTTTGAAGAAGGTATCTGCTGCCTTTGAGACCACCGCTCTGTAAGAGCAAAAAATAATCAAAATGGAGGAAATGAAAATGGAATTTGTGACATTGAGAAATGATGTGAAAATGCCCCTGTTGGGCTTCGGTGTGTTCCAGGTGCCAGATGCCGCCGAGTGCGAGCAGTGTGTTTATGACGCCCTGATGACCGGTTACCGCCTGATCGACACGGCGGCCGCCTACATGAATGAAGAAGCCGTGGGGCGCGCCATCCAAAAGAGTGGCATCCCCCGTGAGGAGCTGTTCATCACCACCAAGCTGTGGGTGCAGGACCAGGGATACGAGAGCGCCAAGCAGGCGGTGGAGCGGTCGCTGAAAAACTTGGGATTAGACTATCTGGACCTCTACCTGATTCACCAGCCCTATGGCGATGTGTTTGGTTCCTGGAGAGCTATGGAGGAACTGTATAAAGAAGGAAAGCTCCGGGCCATCGGCGTTTCCAACTTTACCGATGTGCAGTTGGCCAATCTGGCAGAGTTCAACGAGATTGCCCCGATGGTCAACCAGATCGAGGTCCATCCCTTCTGCCAGCAGACGGACAGGGAAGCCCTGTTGAATGAATACGGCGTACAGATGGAGGCCTGGGCGCCCCTGGCGGAGGCTAAGAACGGCATCTTTGAGAACGAAACACTGAAAGCCATCGGGGCGAAATACGGGAAAACGGTGGCGCAGGTGATTTTGCGCTGGCACGTTCAGCGTGGTGTAGTGGCGATCCCCAAGTCGGTTCATAAGGAGCGCATTGAGGAAAACTTCAACATTTGGGACTTCCAGCTCTCCCAAGAAGATATGGACGCGATTGCCGCCCTGGATACGAAGGAAAGTCTGTATGGTTCCACCTTCACCAGCGCTGCATCGGTGAAAATGTTGAAAGGTCTGAAGGTCCACGACTGATTAAAAACTAAGGGCTTCCGTTCTTATTGAGCGGGAGCCCTTGTTAGAAAGAAAAATCCTATGGTGTGGAACTAAAATAAATCGCCAAGCGGTAATTACGAGTAACTTTTCTAAGAAAAAGTGATGTCACCGATCGTTTTTGACCGCGCCTTTTTTATCTGTTTTGCTTTTTAGGTGAAAGACTTTAAGCTTCCGTCGTAAACTGGCTGTTATAGAGATTCGCATAAAAGCCGTTCTTCGCTAAAAGTTCTTCGTGGGTTCCCTGTTCGATGATATGTCCTTGGTTCATGACAAGAATTTTATCAGCATTCTGAACCGTGGAAAGCCGGTGTGCTACAATGAAGCTGGTTCGCCCTTTCATTAGTGTCTCAAATGCCCGCTGAATGCGCAGTTCAGTCATTGTATCAATTGAAGAAGTGGCTTCGTCCAAAATCAGCATAGGAGGCAGGCACAGCATAATGCGGGCGATGCACAAAAGTTGCTTTTGCCCCTGAGACAAATTGCCGCCCCCTTCTGCTATCACGGTGTTGTATCCTTCTGGCATACGCATAATAAAACTGTGCGCATGGGCCTTCTTGGCAGCAGCGATGATCTCATCATCGGAAGCGTCAGGACGCCCGTAGGCAATATTGTCACGTATGGAAGCAGACCTGAGCCATGTCTCTTGGAGCACCATGCCATAACTTGTACGCAGGGATTGGCGGGTGATCTGCCGGATATCGTGGCCGTCTACCTTTATGGAACCGTTTTGCACATCATAAAAACGCATCAGCAGGTTGATCAGTGTGGTCTTTCCGCAGCCGGTAGGCCCTACGATGGCAATGCGTTGACCGGGGGTGACAGAAAGGTTTAAGTTTTGTATGAGGGAAACCTCCGGCGTATAGGAAAAGTCCACGTGCTCCAGTTGGACACGCCCTTTCGGCTCTTTCAGCACAATGGCGTCCGCAGGCTCTGCCGGGGCGGAAGGCTCATCAAGAAGTTCAAAGACCCGGGCAGCCGAGGCAATAGAATTCTGGAATTCCGTCAGCACGCTGGTAATGTCATTGAACGGTTTTGTATATTGATTTGTGTAGCTTAAAAAGCTGGAGAGCTGCCCCACAGTAATACTCCCCGCAATAGCGGATAGGCCTCCGGCAATGGCAACACCAGCGTAAATCGCAGAGTACATAAACCTTGTAGCCGGATTGGTAATGGAAGAAAAGAAAGTAGCTTTCAGTGAATACTCGGACAAACGCTGGTTGATTTCATTAAATTCCTGATCGGCTTCCTCTTGATAGTTGAATGCTTGGACAACTTTAATTCCTCCCAGCATTTCGTTTGTAAATCCGGTCAGTTCTCCCCTCGTTTCGGACTGCATTTTAAACATGGAGAAGGACTTCTTTGAAATGAAATTCGCGATCACAAACGACAGGGGGCTTAGAAGCACAACAATCAGAGTAATCCAGGGATTGATACTGAGCATGAAAATAATCGTGCCGACAATGGTGGCGACACCCGTAAAAAGTTGCGTAAATCCCAGCAGAAGGCCGTCAGAAAACTGATCGATGTCTGTGATGATACGGCTGATCAGATCCCCAGAAGAATGCTTGTCAACATAGGACAGCGGCAGTTCCTGCAAATGGTTGAAAGCCTGGACGCGCAGATCCCGGACAATGCGATAGGTGATTTTGTTGTTGATATGGTTCATGATCCACTGCGCCACTGATGTAATGAAAATGGAAATCAGAATTCCGGCGATTACAGCCAAAAGCCGCTCGAAGTTTACTTGCCCTTTCCCGACGATGTAATCAACACCCCGTCCTGTCAGAATAGGGATATAAAGCGTCAGCCCGACGGTCAGAACAGACAGAAAGAGGGAGAGAATTACAAGACCGCTGTATGGCCGTATATAGTGGAGAATCCGTCTCAATGTCTGCATATTTTTGCCTTGTTTGTCTCTTGTTTTATTATGCATTTGCCATATCCTCCTTTCCAACGTGCTGGGATGAACAGATTTCCTGATAGAGGTGGTTGGAGCGCAGCAGCTCCTGGTGGGTACCGTAACCGACAGGAGATCCGTCGTCCATGACAAGGATGTGATCCGCATTGCGGATGGCGGACACCCGTTGGGAGATGATAAAAACAGTCATATTTCCGGTGCTCTCTTTGATAGCTTTACGAAGTTTTGCATCGGTGGCAAAATCAAGGGCCGAAGCGCTGTCGTCAAGGATCAGGATGTCCGGCTGCCCAACTAAGGCTCTGGCAATGGTAAGACGCTGTTTCTGACCGCCGGATAAGTTGCTGCCGCCTTGCTGGATCATGAGATCCAGGCCTTTCTTCTTACTGTCCACAAACTCTCTGGCCTGGGCAATCTCTAAGGCCCGATAAATTTCTTCATCGGTGGCATCTCGTTTGCTCCACTGCATATTTTTCTTCAGAGAGCCGGAGAAAATGGTGGCTTTTTGCGGAACAATCCCTACATGCCTTCTTATGGAAGAGGGGCGCAGCGTCTTTATATCTTTGCCAAACAGACGAATCGTACCGGAAGTACAGTCATAAAATCTGGGAATCAGATTTGCCAAGGTGGATTTTCCAGAGCCTGTACCACCGATAATGCCGATGGTTTCACCGGGCATGGCAGCAAAACTGATTCCATGCAGGGTCTCCTCCTTGGAGTCGGCGTAAGTAAAGCCTACATTTTCAAAGGAGACCGCGGGCGAAGCTTCTACAACAGTGACCTCTTCTCCGGTATCAGTGATAGAAGGCTTCACTTCAAAAACGGCGTTGACTCTTGCAAGGCTTGCAAAAGCTCTTGACAAAAGAATGATGAGATTGGCCAGCTTTACGAGCTCCGTCAGTATTTGCGACATATAGTTAATTAAAGCGATGACTTGTCCCTGCGTTAAATCGCCTGCATTTACCTGGCGCCCGCCAAAATAAAGGACAGCGATGATCCCCAGATTGATGATCACATAGGTCAGTGGGTTTAATAAGGCGGAGATCTTTCCGACAAAAATCTGTTTTTTATACAAGCCGTCCGTCTCCTGCCGGAAACGTTCCTTTTCTTCTACTTGTCTTGCAAAAGCCCGCACGACTCGGATACCGAGCAGATTTTCTCTGGTACTGAGAAGCACCTTATCGAGCTGCTTCTGGACTTTTTTATAAAGGGGCATACTGGCAAGCAGGATCGCAAAAACCACGGCCAGCAGGACGGGAATGGTGACAACAAAGGGAATTGCCGCTTTGACATTCACTGTAAAAGCCATGATCATTGCCCCAAAAACAACAAATGGAGAACGCAGGAACAAACGAAGGAACATATTTAATCCGTTTTGAACCTGGTTGATGTCGTTGGTCATCCGGTTGATCAGCGTGGAGGTTCCTATGGTGTCAATCTCCCGGTATGAAAAAGTATTGATATGAGCGAACAGGTCACTGCGCATCGCCATCCCCGCACTGACGGCGGACTTGGCTGCGAAATACTGGGCAGTTAGTGAGAAGCCAAAACCCACGACGCCCAGAAGTATCAGGAGAGCACTCATTTTCCAAAGATAAGGGGCGTCATTCTGTGCAATGCCCACATCGATCATCTGCGCCACAACTAACGGAACAAAAAGTTCAAAGGTGGCTTCTAACATTTTGAATAATGGAGCCATGACAGTGATGAACGGGTGAGGCTTTACATAGTGTAGCAATCGATTCATTTTCCTCGTCCTTTCTGACGTGCGTACTTTTTTCTGGTTTCAGTTTTTGCTATTATATATAAGAATAAGTAATCGTTACCGGAAAGAAGGAAGCCCTATGAAATTTACCCAGCTAAAATATTTTCAGACTGTCTGTAAATATAATAATCTGACCCGGGCTGCCGAAGAGCTTCACATTTCTCAGCCGGGGCTGACACATGTGATCCATGAACTGGAGCAGGAATTTGATCTTACGCTTTTTCTCCGGCAGAACAAAGGCCTTATCTTGACAAAAAAAGGCCAGCAGTTTCTCAATGAGACCAATCTTCTGCTTGAACAGGTGGATTCTTTTGTCAGCCGCATGAAATTGCTTGGACAGGTCAATCAGGGCATTCAGTTCGGCCTTTCGCCAGCCAGTGCAACCTTATTTTTCCCGCCTATCCTGCAAGAGTTCCATCGTCAGTATCCACAAGTTAAAGTAGATGTCGTTGAAAACGGAAGCATGACAAACCATCAGCGGGTTCTGGATGGCAAACTTGACATCGCTTTGTTATCATCTGATTCTCCGATGTCTTCCGCCTTTGGCTCTTATAAGATAGCTGTCACAAGAATTTGTCTCTATCTTTCCAAAGAGCATCCCCTCGCGAAGAAGAAGATCGTTTCACTGAAAGATATTGGCGGGATTCCGCTTGTGCTGCTCTCAGAGGATTCCTTTTTGACAACAAATACCTTAAAAACCTGCGCCCAGTATAAGATCACGCCCAAAATCATTCTGACGACAAATCAGATCACAATCATCAAGCAGCTTATTCAAAATAATATAGCGGGGACGCTCCTGTTTCATGGGACGATCCCGGATGATACGCTGTATCAAGCCATTCCAGTTCAGGAATTTCGGAAAGCATATATCTATCTGGTATGGAACCAATACAATCCCGTCAGTACAGCAGTGAAACATCTCATAAAGGCTGCTGAAAAGGTATATCCGCGCCCAGTGGTTGATTCTTATTGTAATAGCCGAGATTTGGAAAATCAAATACTTAATAATTAGTCTGCGATAAATTTAATTTATGGCAAGACCCTGGATGGCTGAAAAAAAGGGGAGCAACCGCCCGTACACAAAAAATGCCAGGAACCTCGTCAGAGGTCCCTGGCAGGACGTTCGGTCCGCCTGCCGCAGAACAGAAATAGATTGTCCTCTCAGCTCTTGACCGAATTGCTGTGATAAAAATGGGGGCAGACCGGCGATTCTCCTTCGCAGATCCGTGCAGCCGCGGGCGATGCAGTATTTCCGAAAGCGAATATAAATCAGATCCTCTTTCACCGTTGGCGGCTTGATTTCCACGATTGGCTGCCGTCCGCTTTCTGCGGGGACATGTGCAGTTTCCGCAACCAGTCGTAAGGCTTTTTCCGAGATTCCGCTTTGCTGGCAGTACGCTTTGTTGCTCGGGCCACTGTTCTGGCGCTGCTGCACGCGGTATCCGTGCCCCCCTTATCGAACGACTTGATACCAATTAACATACTTTTCGGATTGTGTTTGTAACAAAACAGCAGTGGCTTGTGCCACTGCTGCCGGATCAAAATATGTTTTGCTTTGGACATGGAAATCGTCTTTACACCAAATTGGGCATTGATCCGATTTACGAAGCCAGTCCCTTTCGGCTCCTTTGGGGCGTTTTTAGACCTGTGCCTGCAGGATCTCGCAAAGTGCGCTGAGCAGGGACGCTTCCAGGTCGAGCGTCATCAGCGAGGAGAGGGCGTCCTGCGGCTGGGTTTCGACGATGGAAAGAATCTCCTGCTTTTTGCGATATTCCATCTGCGCGCGGTTGAGCAGACGGAAGACTTCCCGGCATACGTCGTTTCCTACGGCGGAAAGGCCCTGTGGGAACGTGGCCACCACCTGCGCGGTGGTTGGAAGCTCGGGCAGCGCCACACGCAGCGTATGGGTCTCTGGGTCATAAGCAGTCCGCACAGACAATGGCTTTCCATCGGCCGCGACCTGCACGGGCGCTTCCCGCACGCCGCGCAGGACAATGCACCAGCAGCGTTTGGGCGGCAGCACGGAGAGATTTCCCGCCGGTGCATCAATCGTGAAAGATTTCCCGTCGCAGTAGGCCATGTGAGTCGAGGCCCAGTTCTCGTCAAGGTCAGTCGGGGTGTCTCCGATGTCCTCCCACAATGTGAAGGAGCCGTCCGATCCGGGGAATACAAAGACTTCGAGCGCCTGTGGGTTCTGCACGTCGTTGGAAATTGTCTGATCAGCCTGCAGCGGGATGATGCCGCCTCCCCGTGCGAGAACCGGCATCTGCGAAAGCGGCCGCCAGAAAGAAAGCCTGCGCCCGCCGGAATAGATGCGCCCGGTAAAAGCGTCCACCCACACGCCTTCCGGCAGCCAGGCGTCGGCGCGGGCCATCTGCACAACCGGGTCGCACTTTTCAGTGATCGGCGCGCACACGAGTTCCGTGCCAAAGGCGTACTCGTTGGGGAAGCTGTAGGCTGCGCCCGTCTGTGGGGAAAGCCAGTACATCGGGCGCATCAGCGGCTGTCCTTCGCGGGTAAAGAGGCGGCCCATCGTGTAAAGATACGGCACGAGCCGGTGGCGCAAACGCAGAAACTGCTTCATCACCGCGCACGGTTCAGGGGGGAAGTTCCACGGTTCTTTACTGTTAAAGGGGCTTGAGGAACTGTGCAAACGGTTGATCGGGGAAAATACACCGAACTGCACCCAGCGTGTGGCGAGCTCGTCGTCGCGGTAACCCAGCATGTGCCCGCCGATGTCGTGGCTCCACCAGCCGTAGCCGATGTTACTGGCTGTAACGGTAAAGTACGGCTGGAATCGCAGGCTTTCCCATGTGACGATCGTATCGCCGGAGAATCCGACCGGGTACCGGTGACTGCCCGGGCCGGCATAGCGGGAAAAGGTCATCGGGCGGCGTCCGCGGCGAGCACTATCGAGGTAGTGGCAGTGATTGAGCATCCACAATGGATCCAATCCGGGCACCTTTGAGTATGTGCCCTGCTGCCAGTCGACCCACCAGAAGTCGACGCCCTCCGCTTCGAGGGGATGGTGCAGCTTTTCAAAGTAGGCCTCCAAAAACGTTGGGTTCGTCACATCGAACGGTACCGGTTCGCCGGAAGCGGGATCGATGCCCATCGCCTCTGCCACCTGCGGATAGGCCTTTTCAAAGGCGCGCACGCCGTCTGCCGGGTGGACGTTGAGTGTCACGCGCAGGCCATGCGCATGCAGCCAGTCCAAAAAGGCCGGTGGATCCGGGAAGAGGTCGCGGTTCCAGGTGTAGCCCGTCCAGCCAGAGCCATATTTCGGATCCACGTCGACCAGGTGCCAGTCCATGTCCAGCACAGCCACGGAAAACGGCACGCCCTCGCGGGAAAAGCGCTCCATCAAGTCCTGATACTCCTGCGCGGAATATTTGTGATAGCGGCTCCACCAGTTGCCCAAAGCCCAGCGCGGCAGAAGTGGTGTCTTCCCACACAGGTGATAGAAGTCGCGCAGGCACTCCTGGTAGCGGTAGCCGTAGCCAAAGAAGTATAGATCCTCGATGCCGTCCGGGCGCGGCTGAACCCACATGCCGAAGGGGTTTTCGGAGTCCTGCTGCAGAACCATGGAATGACTGTCATCGAGCACGGAAAAGCCGAAGCGGGAGATCAGGCCGCTCTCAAGCGGGATCGCACCATCCGCCCGGTCAAGGGTGCGGGCTGTGCCGCCCAGGTCATGCAGCTTGTCGCCAAAGCGCCAGGTATTTTCCCAGAGACCGAGGCCGCCGTTCGTCTGGATCTGCAGGTTGTTAGGAGAAAAGGGCTTTCCGTCATAGGTCAGGTGTAAAAATTCGGTGAAGAGCTCGAGCACACCGTCACGCCGGGAAATGTGAAACTCCGGCACCGGGAACGCACGGTTCCACACCGTCTGGGTAGCGCGGTCCTCAAAAGTGCCGGAAGGGTCATATTCCAGCCGCAGCAGTGCAGGCGTGAGCACCGTGATGCGCCAGCAATCGGCCTGTACGACGGCCTGCGGGGCGCTTACCGGATGGAGGTCCAACTGAAAACAGGTCTTGTCCAAACAAAACGCTTCCTTTCTTTTTGCGGGCTTGCGAACTGGCTGCCGCTTTCTCGCAAAGCCATTTTTCCCCTCTACTATAGAAGATGAGACATAAAAAAGTCAACCCTTATCGCAGAGTCGATGAACTACTTTCGGAAGATTACAAGCACGGAAAGGATGAGGAGTGTCGTCGCCCGCGAACGGCCCGCCGTGGTCCTTTGTCGGTTTGTATATCGAATTCATTCGCCCCGTCCGATGAAAGCTGTTTTGGAAAATAAATGGAAACAAAAAAGCCCGACATCAACAGGAGAACTGTTGTGGTCGGGCCCATGCCGAATCGGCATAAAGGCGATTTTGGGGTGGAACTTCCTACATCATGCATTTTCCGCACCAGCGGCACCCATTGCAAACATCTCTGCGCCTGCAAGAAGCACATCGCTTTTGCAGAGGAGCGGCTCCCTCTATCGATGGATATTGCAGCCCTGACCGCAAAGCCTGAACGTGCTGGTACGCTTTGCAGATATGATATTCTTTACCATCTTTCACAAAGACATTTCCGGTTCCGAAAAAGGAAAAGGGCGTGTTATATTTTTTACATTGTTCGTATAAGTCCTTCACCCATTCATAATGCAGCGGCCTTGCGCCTTCGTAATTTTCGCCGTCTGCCAAAACAGCCTCAAGCTGTCCTGTGGCAAGATATTTTTCCAAATTCACCTTCCCGATAAAAGGTGCAACCATAACGCCTTTGTGCTTTGCCGGAATTTCCAGTAAGACCGGCAGCCGCTCATCTGCCCGCTCCTGGTTTTCAGCTGTTATATTCATGGAAACATTCTCCCACCCGTCCAGCCAGTCCCATGGTAAACAGTCCCGAATCCGGTATGCGCGTTTTGTCAAAATCCAGAAATGAACATCCGGGCGCAGGCGGATCATATTCCAAACTTCGTCGCGCCAGGCGTCTGCCTCTTCCAGAAAAAAATCACTGGTCATGCAGACGCGGAGACGTTCGCCGCTCTTGACCTTGAAATTGCCATGTCGGTCTTTTTTCAGCGGCAGATTGAAATTCGTCTTGACTTTGTAAATCTCACTGCCGGATTTTCCACGCTCTTTATCCAGATAGAACATGTAGCAGTTTTCACAGCCCTCGCTGTATTTGCGACAGCCATGCCACGGGTTCCAAATATCACTGCTCACGATTGGATGCCTTCTATTTCATGCATCAGGCTGGCCGGCATACTGCGCGGGCCGCGTACAGCAAAAACGCCATGCTCTTTTAGCTTGTCCAGAGGCATCCAAGACGGGTCGTATTGCGCCAGCCGCTTGAGCCGCATCGCACGATGCATCCGGATTTTTCCGTTGTCATACTCGTAGGGGATCTCCACTTCCAGCGCCTGACACTGATAGAGAATCGCGGAAACCGGCGCAGTGACATACAGATAAACCAGATCGCCGACAGCAATATGATTGCTTTGCTTCCACAGAATTTCGTCGCTTTCAGAAAACGCCTTTCCCAAATCGTAGTATTTCGGATTTGCCGGAACAATCCACGCTTTCTGTAAGCCGTCGCCGCTCCGGCTTTTCTTTTGGCGGCTTGCTGTGCGCTCGAAACTCATGTCCAGCAGCGAAAAAATCGTTTCTTTGTCTACAGTGCCGTCCAAAAGAATCGTAATCCAGCTGTCATGGTTCATGTGATAGGCAGGCAGAAACCCGTCACTCATGCGGAGCGATCCGCTCAAAATGGGGTCACACTTTATGTCCAGGATATCGACGGTTTCGCCACCAGAAAGCCCCAGCCGTTTTCGGGGCACGTCCATAATCAGTCCATACCACTTTTTGCTGTCGGCGTGCCGGAGAACAGCGTAATTCGGCAAAGACCCCCACGGATAGTCCGCCTGTGTCCCGTACTTTTCGGCGGCAAATTGCAGCACATCTGCCCGGTAGGATTCAGGCCTTTTTGAGGTTGTCTTTTTCATGCTTAAATCCCCATACCATGATTTCGTAGAAAATCGGCATCAAATCCCGGCCTCTCTCGGTAAAGGAATACTCCACATGAGGCGGGATTTCATTATACTGCACGCGGTTGATAAAGCCGTCTGCTTCCAGCTCCCGAAGAGAATTGGTCAGCATGGTATTCGTAATGCCGGGCAGCTCTTTTTTCAAGGTCCCAAAGCGTGCCGTATCATGGATGCACAGTTCATACAAAATCTGTGTTTTCCATTTCCCCTGCAGCATCCGCAAAAGCGGCGTGACCGGGCAGTTGCCAAGATCGGTCACAATGCCCTTCTTTACATCCCGCAGATACTCCTCATATGTCATAATCTCTTTCATGGAAACGCCCCCTGAAGCAGAAATCATGGTACGCAATTTGATACTATGTATGAATATTCTGCGTACTTGATTTCTATTTTAAATATAGTATAATATTTGTACCAGAAATCGTCAAGTAGAAAGCGAGGAAAAGAAGATGGCATCTTTTACAATCGCCAATAAAAAAGTTTCCGTTTATCCGAGCGCGGCGCCTGATAGGCCGGTTGTGTACCTACAGATGTTTATGGACGAGGGAAGAAAGATTTATCAGATGCTTCAGGACAAAGGCTGTCCGGACTTTACGCTTGTCACCGTCAGCAACCTCGATTGGGATCACGATATGGCGCCGTGGGATATCCCGCCAATCTCAAAAAATGATACGCCGTGTACCGGCGGTGCGGATGACTATCTGCGGCTTTTGACGGAGCAAATCATGCCAAAGGCAGAGGAGGAAGTTCTGGGGACCGTTTTGTGGCGGGGACTGACCGGGTATTCTTTGGCCGGACTGTTCGCCGTGTATTCGCTGTATCAGACAGCGCTTTTTTCCAGAGCCGCCAGCATGTCCGGCTCCCTGTGGTTTCCCGGGATTCAGGAATATATTTTCTCTCATGAAATGAAACGCCGCCCCCAATGTCTGTATTTCTCCCTTGGAAACAAGGAATGCAAAACCCGCAATCCGTATCTGAAAACAGTGCAGCAGAACACGGAGGAAATTGAAGCGTTCTATCACGGCAAGGGCATCGACACGGTGTTTCAGTTAAATCCGGGGAATCACTATCAAAACGCGGCTGAGCGGACCGCGGCCGGGATTGCCTGGATTCTCGATCGATGACAAACAGCATGGAGGACAGGAATGGTGGATACAATTTACTCCCTTTTTCAAAATGTCGTTGCAGCGCATCGGCAGGAACCTGCGATCCTTGAAAATGGCAGAACGATGACTTTTGGCGAGCTTTCAGATCTTGTGGATCGGATTGCGTGCAGCTTTCCGAAAAAAATCAGCAGCATTGGCATCGTGATGCGCCATCGCGCAGAGATGATCGCGTCTATACTGGCCGTGTTAAAGTGCGGCGCGCGGTATGTTCCGGCAGAACCGGATTTCCCGACAAAACGAATCCACTATATGATGGAGGAAGCCGGGGTGGATTTCATCCTGACAGAACAGGCGTTTACCGATAAGTTGGATGGTTTCCCGCTGCGGCTGACGGATTGTGAGATTTGCGGTTTGGAAACGGCCGCAGAAGAAAGGACAGATGTGCTGGATCCGGACCGGCCCGCCTATGTGCTCTACACTTCCGGCACAACCGGGCGGCCCAAAGGCGTTTGTGTTGCAAACCGCAATGTGTGTCACTATGTCCGGGCATTTGCAAATGAATTTCATCCCGGCCCCGGGGACGTCATGCTGCAATATTCCGTGTGCTCATTTGATATCTTTGTAGAAGAAGTCTTTGCGAGCCTTTTAAACGGTGCAGCCCTGGCCATCCCGACAGAAGAAGAGAAAGCGACTGTCGATTCCCTGATGAAGTTTGTGGAGAAACATCATGTGACCATCATCAGCGGGTTCCCCTATCTTTTGGCCGAGATGAACCACTTGCCTAAAATTCCCTCGTCGCTCCGGCTTCTCATCAGCGGCGGCGATGTGCTGCGCGGGGTCTATGTCGATCGCCTGCTGGAGCAGACCGAGGTCTATAACACCTATGGCCCTTCCGAAACGACGGTGTGCGCTTCCTATTACCGCTGCAATGGCGGAAGGGTTTTGGCCGATGGCACGTATCCCATCGGGCATTCCGTAAAAGGAGCCGAAATCCGCATTTTAGACCAGCATGGAAAAGAGTGCCCGGCTGGGGAAACAGGGGAGATCTGCATTTACGGCGGCGGCGTGTCGCTTGGTTATATCGGCGATCATGCGGAAGAAAACAAGGCCTTTGAAAAGCTGCCAGACGGTCGTGTCATGTATCGAAGCGGCGATTTGGGGTACTTCCTTCCGAATGGAGAGCTTGCATTTCTCCATCGCAAAGATACGCAGATCATGATTTACGGGAAACGTGTGGAGGTATCGGAGGTGGAATCCCGGCTCTATCAATGCAGGGACGTCCAGCAGGCCATCGTCCGCGCTTTCACCGACGAAGATGGGCTTTCCTATATGACGGCTTATGTAGTCCCGTCAGACCAAAACCTGAAAGTCTCGGAGGTCAGAAAAGAACTGGCGGAAAACTTGACGGACTTCATGATCCCTGAATTTTTCGTGAAAATGCCGCGCATTCCTTTGAATACGAACGGCAAGCCGGACGTAACGAAGCTGCCGGTTGTGATGAAAGCGGGGCAGTATGATGGAAATTGAGATACGTCAAGCCGGCCTTGCTGACCTCGAACGCTTACTGGAATGGCGAATAGAAGTTTTACATGAAGTGTTTTCCATTCCGAAAAACCGGCCGATTCCGGAATTGGAAAAGGCGAACCGCCGCTATTATCAACAGGCTCTGCCAGCAGGCGGACACGTCGCCTGTTTTGCGTATGCCGGGGAAGAGATCGTCGGCTGCGGCGGGATTTGTCTGTATCAGGAGATGCCGTCGCCGGATAACCCCTCCGGGCAGTGTGCCTATTTGATGAACATTTACACCCGGCCCCAATTCCGCGGGCAGGGTGTAGGGGAAACGATGATTAAATGGCTGATCGGGCAAGCCAGGCAGCGGAACATATCCAAGATCTATTTGGAAACGTCCGAAGCGGGCAGACGTGTATACAAAAAAATCGGCTTTACCCCCATGCCGGATATGATGAAACTGCCTGCTGATGAAATATTGAAAACAAAAGAAGGCTGAAACTTTGGAGCCGATTGTAAAAGACATTGAAGTCAAAAACGGGACCGCAGCTGCTGGGCCATGCTCGACGAAGAAATGCGGCAGTTTACCAAAGAAGAAGGGCTTTTGTATGTCCTTGATGACGATTCCATCAAGCGCCCCTTTGAGGACCCGCCCATTGTGGTGAACTACTTTTTTCATGAAGAGATGATACCGTCGGCAAAGAAAAAGAAATAATTCTATATTTTGCATCTTCTCCAGGTGGGCTGCAAACGGTTGGGGAATAGAATCTACGCCCATATCGGACCATGCATTTCTTGAAAAGGGGTTTATTTTATGTCCGTCAGTCTCACTCTGCTAAAAGAGATTATCCAGCTTTTTCTGATCATGCTGATGGGATGGATCGTTGTAAAAGTCAAACTGCTGAAATCAACAGACAGCCGCGTGCTCTCCGTTGTCATGGTCTATATTGTCACGCCATGCGTGATCATTAATGCCTTCCAAATTGATGCCTCTCCTCAAGTACAGAGCGGCCTGATCTACTCATTTGTGGTCGCTGTTCTGGTTCATGTGGTCTATCTTGCAGTTACAGCCCTGCTTGGGAAACCGCTGCGGATGGATGTACTGGAAAAAGCGTCTGTCATCTACACCAATGCGGGTATCCTTGTTATCCCGATCGTTAAGCTCCTGCTTGGCGATGAATACGTCATTTACTCATGCGCTTTCATCGTCGTCCAGCTTGTGCTGATCTGGACGCACTGCATTCGGCTGATATCAGGTTCGCAGCATTTCCAGATCAAGAAAATCATTTGTAATATCAATATTATCGCGATTATTGTCGGACTTGTCATCTTTCTGTGCGGAATCACGCTGCCTGGAGTTGTGCAGTCGGCAATTGACACGACCGGCTCCATGATCGGACCAATCGGCATGATGCTGGCAGGCATGGTGATTGCGGATAGTCCGATCCTGAAAATTCTGAAAAATGCCCGCAATTATCTGGTGGTTATCCTGAGACTCTTTGTCTACCCACTGATCATCCTTGCACTGCTCGTCCTGACCCATGCGGCAACTTTCATTCCGGATGGAAAAAATATTTTGATGACAGTTTTTATTGCCGCAATTACACCTGCATGTGCGACCGTTACGTCGCTGGCCCAACTGAACGGAAAAGGCGCCGCACACGCGAGCGAACTTTATGTATTAACGACGATCTTTTCCATCATTTCCATGCCTGTCATTCTAGGCCTGTATGATATTTTCATATAAATTCCATGTTTTTACATGGACTGCCTTCGTGCGCTGTGCTTCTTAAGCAAAAAAGCGCTCTGTATCTGCGGGAATTTCGCAAATACAGAGCGTTTCGTTTTATCCAAGTCTAGAGCGTATAAACCTCCGGCTCGCTGGTAAAGGAGTAAATCGTGGCCGTGGCGTGCGTAAAGCGAAACACTACCATCAGGTTGTCATCCACCGTGTACATGCTGGAAAGGGCGGCCTTGTTATCCCCCATCATGGCCACACGCGCCTCGCGGCGGTCGTCCAGTTCCACTTCGCCTTCCACGCGAATCCACCGGCCCTTGTTCATGCCGCAGATTTCGACCTTGGGATTGTGGAGCATCTGCCGATAAACCTTCTTTTGGTTGTTGGTCACAATGTAGAGCTTGCCCTCATATTCGCACACCGCCCCGAAAGGCCGCACATGGGGCTGGCCGTCCTCCGAAGTGGCCAGGTAGAAGGTCCCGCATTGTTTCAAAAAATCCAAAACTTCTTTCATGGAAAAAACTCCTTTCGATTGTTGATTTTCTGCCTTACAACTGCTATTCTATAGACTGTTACAAAAAATACAAGTACGATATTTATTGATACTGATTTCAGGGAGGATACCATGGCGAAAAAGGAATTGTTTGGGCTGTGCCCTTATGTCACTTCACAAAAGGTCCTCACAGGGAAATGGTCGATGTACCTGATGTATTTGCTGTCAGGCGGTCCTGTTCGTTTCAACGAGTTACAAAGGCGGATGCCGGAGGAAATGACCCACACGACCCTTTCCAGGCAGCTGAAAACGCTGGAACAGGAAGGGCTGATCATTCGGAGAGAATACCGGCAGATCCCCCCGAAAGTGGAATATGAGTTGAGCGAGATCGGAAAGAAGTTCGATAAAGTCCTCGCGGCCCTGGGCGAATGGGGACAGGAATATATTGCCTATATGCACGCGCAGAAGGACGAATCAAAAAAAGAATTGCAAAAATAACGCAAAGGAAATGTGGAAACGCCGCAATGCCGTCACGCACTCTGGCAATCAGCGCGGCTGGTTTCTGCATCCTGAATATAGAACTATGCCCAAATCCGACTTGCCGTTGCAGGGGCTTGTGGCGTATAATAAAACTATCTTTTGAAAGGTGGGGAAACTTCAATATGGCTGAAATTGCTGTCATTTTTTATTCGTATACCGGACATACCCGTGCGCTGGCACAAAAGAAGGCAAAAAAACTCAATGCAGATCTGTTTGAATTGCAAGAGGCGAAGAAACGTTCCAAGGTGAACGCCTTTCTAGCGGGATCCCTGGCCGCAATTCGAAATAAACCAGCCCATTTGTCCAGCCCTGTTCCGGATCTCTCCGGCTATCAGAAGATCGTGCTTCTATGCCCGATCTGGGCCGGCCACCTCGCTCCGCCGGCCAACAACGTCATTGAGGCGCTGCCATCTCACAAAGAGGTACAGGTATTCGCCGTTTCGGCCAGCGGCGATTCCTCCGGCAGCAGAGACAAGACCATTGCGCGTTTGAAAGCAAAGGGCTGTACTGCCGTGCAGTATCAGGATGTCAAATCATCCAATATCTCTTAAATCATGGTGGTTACCTGTCAAATCCTTTCCCCGGTGGGGCCCCTGCAACTGGAGGAGAATGGACAAGCAATCACACGGATTGCGTTTGTAGAAACAAAACTGGAACGCGAAACTGCACCACCGACACCCTTGCTCGCGGCTGCGGCAGAACAGCTGGAAGCCTATTTTGCGGGCAGGCTCGATCGGTTTGACCTGCCGGTCGCTTTGTCGGGCACGCCGTTTCAAGGAAAAGTCTGGCAGGCACTGCGGCAGATCCCATATGGGGAGACGCGTACCTATCAAGAGATCGCCGCGGCAGTGGGGAATCCAGCGGCATGCCGCGCTGTCGGCATGGCAAACCACCATAACCCGCTGGCGATTGTGGTGCCTTGTCACCGCGTGATCGGCAAAAACGGCGCGTTGACGGGCTATGCCGGCGGTCTGGACCGCAAACGGTTTTTGCTGGATCTGGAACGGCGGAGGCGATCTCTGCGATGACAAATCAAACATTGCGTGATCGCCTGCTGGCACTGGCTCAACCCGCGTATCGGGACTTTATCAGAAAACTTTTGCCGTTACCGGTGCAGGATTCTGTGCTGGGCGTGCGCTTGCCGGTTCTGCGCCGCCTGGCCGCGGAAATTGTCCGCACGGATGGTGAGTCCTTCCTTGCCGGACCACCGGGCCCTTTGTTTGAAGAGCGCATGGTGCATGGCATGGTGATCGGGCGGCTGCGTCTTGCGCCGGAGCGGGTGCAGGCGCACATTGACCACTTTTTGCCCTATATTGACAACTGGTCGGTTTGCGACAGCTTTTGTGCAGGGCTCAAACAGGTGCAAACGTATCCGGAATCCTACTGGCGCTTTTTGCAGCCCTACCTGCATGACGAGCGCCTCTATGCCAGGCGGTTTGCGGTTGTGCTGCTGTTGGATTATTTTGTGGATGCAGCGCACATCGCCCAGCTGCTTTCCCTGCTGGAAGGGGTACCCGCCGCAGAGCGCGCCGTCCAGATGGCTGTGGCGTGGGCGGCCTCTGAGAGTTGCGCGCGTTTTCCGGAAGAGACACTCGCCTGGCTGGCGCGCCGCCCACTAGCGCCCGCTATTTTGACGATGACGGCCCAGAAAATCGCCGATTCCCGCCGCGTGTTGCCCGCGGTAAAGGCGCGTGCACGCGTGCTTTGCAAGCCAGTGGCTTCCCCAAAGGCTCGGCCTGCGCCGTCCCATCAGGATGGATAGTTTTTCCCGGATCAATACACCTTGGCCGCGGCCTGTGATCTATTGTAACGAAATTAAAAAAGATGGCGCTGTGCTTCTTAAAGCATGCACAGCGCCATCTTTTTATGCAACCGATTTGGCGAAAGATTTATTCCTCGACAGGGGAAAAATCCTCTTTGCCGATCCCGCACAGCGGGCACTTCCAGTCAGCCGGGAGATCCTCAAAAGCCGTACCGGGAGCAATACCGGCATCCGGATCGCCAACAGCCGGGTCGTATACATAGCCGCAAACATCGCAGACATATTTTTTCATAGTTCTACTCCTTTACATCCTGATAGATTTCATTTTTCGCAAAACCGCAGGAATCATTCAATTAATAATCATTCCTGTTTTTTATTATAGAGAAGGAGTGGGAATTTGTCAAGCATTTTTTTCTTGAATTTCCGCGCCGCCCCAATCCGCCAGCACATCGCCCAGTGTGCTGGGGAAAACTTTACCGCGCAGCAGCATCCGGCCACAGGCAACCGCTTCTTCATAGCCGCCGGGAATCGTGCCGCAGGCAGTTTCCGAAGACGTTTTCGTGACGCCCACGCAGTACTGGCCGCTGCTTCCGGATATAAAATATTGCAATTTGACGTTTTGGATGGTTGTGGAACCGATCAATTCTGTCATTGTTGATTTCCCCTTCATGAAACGATTTTCTCTCAATTTTTATGCCGGCGCCAATCACCGGTAGTCCTGGACACGTGTCAAATTCGATCGAACTGTTCTTATCATACTGGAAAATTATTCCCGGAACAAGGGGAAATATGTCGAAATTCAATAAAATTTTGAGCGCAATATGTTGTAGAAACATCGGATTTGACAATCATATATGTCGAAAAGAAACCGTTTCCTTTCCTATATGCAAATTGTTTTGTACAATTGTGAATTTAATTCACAATTAAATTATTCAATCTCCATGCTTCTATACCGAAAGGGGCATGCATAAGATGCAGGGAAGGGGGAGACGAACATGGAATGGCACAGCCTGCGCATCCCCGCATGTGAGGAAGCGCTGCATACAGGGCCCAATGGCCTAAAACGGGCAGAGGCCGCGCACAGGCTGCGGCAATATGGAAAAAATGAATTGGAAAAGCCGCGGCAGCGTCCGCTTTTGGCGCGCTTTTTTGCACAATTTAAGGACTGTATGGTTCTGATCCTGTTGGCAGCGGCGGCGCTGTCCTTTCTGACATCCTGGCTGTCCGGCGACGCCGATTATGTCGATACAGTCATTATCCTGTTGATTGTGACAGTCAATGCGATCATCGGCGTGGTGCAGGAGAGCCGGGCCGAAAAGGCGTTGGCTGCGCTGCGTGAAATGACGGCGCCGCGTGCGCGGGTGATGCGCGGCGGGAAGAATCTGCTGGTGCCGGCGGATGAACTGGTGCCGGGCGATGTGGTTTTGTTAGCGGCCGGCGACCTGGTGCCGGCGGATTTGCGGCTGACCGAAACCGTGGATTTGCGCGTGCAGGAGAGCGCGCTGACCGGCGAAAGCCAGCCAGTGCCAAAAGAGGCGGAGACGCTCTGTGCAAAAGAAGCGCCCCCCGCTGACCGGACGAACCTTTGCTATGCTTCCACCACCGTCACAGCCGGCCACGGGCGCGGGATTGTTGTCGGGACGGGAATGCACACGCAGGTTGGCCACATCGCGCACCTGCTGAAAAGCCAGGACGCGCCGCAGACGCCTCTTCAGAAGAAGCTGGAAGTGACCGGCCGCGTATTGGGTATCGGCGCGCTGCTGCTGTGCGCGTGCATTTTTGTCATGGGACTGCTGCAGGGGGTCAAGCCGTTGGATATGTTTTTGACCTCCATTTCGTTGGCAGTGGCCGCGATCCCGGAGGGCCTGCCCGCGGTGGTCACGATCGTTTTATCGGCCGGGATGCGCCGCATGGCGGACCGCCGGGCCATTGTGCGCCACATGATGGCTGTGGAGACGTTGGGCAGCGCCAGCGTGATTTGCAGCGACAAAACCGGCACGCTGACGCAAAACCATATGAGCGTCGCGGAGCTGCGCGATGGTTCCGGCGTTTTGGCGCAAAGCAGCCAGCGCGGCCGGACGTTGCTGTCCTATGCGGCTCTGTGCACGAACTGCACGGTGGACGGCGGGCATGTCCTGGGGGAGCCGACCGAGGCCGCACTCTGTGAGGCGGTGGCGGACAAAGCGGCGCTGGACCATCAGTTTCCGCGCGTGCGCGAGGTGCCTTTCAGCAGCACCCGCAAGCGCATGACCGTTGTGGTGCGCCTGTCAGGCGGCAGGTACCGTGTGATTACAAAGGGCGCGCCGGATGTACTCGGCCCCTTATGTCTGGGCGGATGCGCGCCGCGGCAAAACCAGCAAATGGCGCAGCGTGCACTGCGCGTTTTGGCAGTCGCCGTCAAGGAAATCGACAGCGCCGCGGATATGCCGGTTGAGCAGCTGGAGCACGGCCTGCATTTTGTGGGCTTGATCGGTCTGTCTGATCCGCCGCGGCCGGAAGCGAAGCGGGCGGTCGGGCTGTGCCGGCGCGCCGGCATCCGGCCTGTCATGATTACCGGCGACCATGCGGATACGGCCGCCGCAATTGCCAAGGAATTGGGCATCCTGCAAGGGGGAAAAGTCCTCACCGGCGCAGAGCTAGATGCCATGCCGCAGGAAAAGCTAACCGAACATATTTATGAGTATCCGGTTTTTGCGCGTGTGTCCCCAGCGCACAAGGTGCGGATTGTACAGGCGTTTCAGGCGCGTGGCGAGGTCGTGGCGATGACCGGCGATGGGGTGAATGACGCGCCCGCACTCAAAGCGGCGGACATCGGCTGCGCGATGGGGCGCAGCGGTACGGATGTGGCCAAAGGCGCTGCGGACCTGATCCTGTCGGACGACAATTTTGCCACCATTGTGGAGGCGGTGCGGGAAGGCCGCGGTATTTACAACAATATCCGGCGCACCGTACATTTTTTGCTTTCGTGTAATGTCGGAGAACTGCTGGCTGTGTTTGTCAGCTTCTTATTGAAATTGCCGCTGCCGCTGATCGCCATCCAGCTTTTGTGGGTCAATTTGGTGACAGATTCCCTGCCGGCTTTGGCGTTGGGCGTCGAGCCGATTGCCCCTGACGTGATGGGGCGGCCGCCTGTGCGCCGGGACAGCGGCCTGTTCGCGGGCGGATTGGGATTCGCCATTATCGCGGAAGGGCTTTTGATCGGCGCGCTGTCGCTTTTGGCCTACGCAGTGGGCAGGGTGTTTTTTGATTCCGACCCCATGCACCCCATGATTGGCCGCACGATGGGTTTTGCTGTGCTGAGTCTGTCGCAGCTTGCGCACGCATTCAATATGCGCAGCGAGCATCATTCGCTGTTTGAAAGGGACCGCCCGAAAAATCCACGCCTCGTGCTCGCCGCAGCGGTCTGTGCGGCGATGATGGTGGCAGTGGTGGCGGTTCCCCCGCTGGCAGCCTTGTTCCAGACGGCCGTCCTGACGCTGCCGCAGTGGCTCTGCACAGTTGCATTGTCGCTGTGTCCGATCCTGGTGGTGGAAATCGAAAAGCGATTCTTGCGCAACCGCGCGGCATCCTCCGGTGAGAGGCCGCTCATCTCGAAATGAACCGAATATAAAAAGTGCCTTCCACCCTTTTTGCCGTGGAAGGCATTTTTTCGTCCCCATTTCCCGGATGAATTGAGACAGACAGGCCGACCCATTTGCACAATCAGCGTTCGGCTGGGGATCTGTTTGGCTGTGCAGCTTTCACCGTCACGCGCCCTCTGATTGTTCCGCGGGCTCCATGTCCGGATTATTTTTCGGCTCCTCTTTGCCGACATAATGCTTCGAGCCGACGGCTACGGTAAGGCCGCCGAATAGAATGTTCGAATAGTATGTCATCAGGCGCCAGATCAGCATGGCAGGCGTCAGCATGTTCTGAAAGAAAATCTTGCAGAACGCCAGAAATGTCCCTTCTGCGCCGCCGGAAGCGCCCGGCAGCGGCACAAACGCCGCAATCATCGTGGCAAACACCTGGGCCGCCATGATGATCCAGAAGGAGGCGGCGCTCAGGTTGAACGCCCGGTAAATAAAGTACGTTGTAGAATTTGTCAGCGTGATCTGCACGACCGTGAGCAGGCACACGCTCACATAAAGCCGCACATTTTTGCCCATGGTCTTGAAGCCTTCATGAAAGGTATCCAGCTGCTGCGTGACCTTTTGATAAGTGTTTTCTGGGTTCTTGAGCAGATGGATTTTATGCAAGAATTGGAAAAGCTTGTGCAGAAGCTTATAGAGCAAATTGGGCTTGACCGAAATCAGGACGACGGCCGCGATGAAGATCAAATTCGCCGTCAACCCAAAGAGCGTCAAAAAGGAAAGATTGCTCACATGCGTCTGGAAAAAGGGCAGTTCAAGCGCGAGAAGAAGAATCGCATACAGCACCATTACCACCTGATACGTAATGGTCTTGACGGAAATAACGGCGCCGGCGGCGCCCGGCTGCATCCCCATCTTGCTCATATAATAGATCTGCATCGGCTGACCGCCCGTCGAAAATGGCGTGACAGCGCTATAGAGAAGTCCGGTCATACCGATCATAAACGATTGACCGAAATTCCATTTTTTTGTCAAGTGCCGGCATAACAGGAAATCACACAGCGCCTCTAACAAATATCCGCCGATTACCGTTATAAAGGCCGCCAGCATCCATCCGAGATGCAGATTGTGGAAAATATTGACCAGCTGTTCCAAACTGTTCCCGTGAAACAGGAAAATCAACAGGATCGTCATGGAAATACCGAGCGTGACCAGCGTAAACCAATACTTTTTTAGAAATTTTTTGATTCGAATGATCCTCACATCCATTCGTTACAGCGCAAAGAGCGCAAAGGTAGCTATATTGTACCGCAAATAAGGGCAAGAAACAAGTATCAGGACTTTTTTGTATGGAAAAGGCTTTTTCGAGCCAGCGGCAGAAAATGCGAGCCAGGCAAAAAAGCGTTCGGGGGCGTATCTGCATAGAATGCAATGGGCAATCCCCAAGAAAGGAGTTTTTTCGATGGCTGAATTATTGGAAGGCCAGGCATGCTCCATGCAGCCGACAAGTCCTCTGCCGCCGAATCCGGTGGTTGCGATGGCGTATGTGCCGTTTCAAAAATATGGCAATCTATATCCCTCTGAAAAGGCGCTGGATGCCGGCACACTCTTCTGTGAGCTGGATAAGCCATTCTTAGGAGGTGCGCGTAAATGAACGAACAGCAAAGGCTTTTGCGCCGGATTCGTTCCGCCCAGTTTGCCATGTGGGAGCTGCGCATCTTTTTGGACACCCATCCGAACGACTGTGGCGCGCTCAAGCGGCTGAATGAGTACAAGAAACAGACCCAGTCGTTAATCGACCAGTATGAAGAGGCATATGGTCCGTTAAATGAGGACAGTGCCACTGCCAACCGCTGGGCCTGGGTGCAAGAGCCATGGCCCTGGGAAATTCAGGCGGAAAAGGAGGAGTCCTGATGTGGTCTTATCAGAAAAAGCTGCAGTATCCCATCAATATTAAAAATCCGGACGCCGCAATGGCAAAACTGATTATCAGCCAGTATGGCGGGCCACACACCAAAAAGTAATAATAATCAGCCGCCATGTGGATTATCCGTACAAGATCCATTTACGCATCGAATCTCTCGCCATGAGTTATCTTTGACGGGGCCAATGCGTTACAGAATAGGAAAGAAGCCCGTTTTAAGGAGAGCGCGGGTTGCGAGGACACATATGAAGGACGAATAAGGCTGCGCCGGCCTTTCGGCTTTATCTGAGCACCCCAATCTTAACATAGTCTGCTTCTATTTGCTATCTTTTTGTTGCATACTTATTGTAGTATCTGTACATTATTTTAAATTTTATATGCAAATTTATATGTAAAATTATTGACTTATATATTCAAAATACGGTATAATAGAACAAAGTTCATAGTAAGTGAAGTTCGAAACCTGAATTAAAATCGCCGCTATCATAGTTTTTGGGGAAATTGCCCCTTTCGAAATTTTTGGATCAGACTCGGAATTTTGATTCTAGCACCACAGAAGTGGTATGTTCTCCACTTAGACTTGTGCTGGAAAACCCAGGCGCTTCGATTCGCTATCTTTTTTCCTCCTTGTCACACATCATTGTAACACCTAAACAAAGTGTAAACTCAAGTATTAAAAAAAGCATTGCATTTGTATGGAAAACATGATAAAATTAGACATTAGATTTTTTTACAGCTACATGTAATGCCGAAGACAACAGGATGCGTATTTATTGGTGATTCACGCCACTGCGCTTAATACCTGCCGAGGTACGATGGATAATACTTGCGCGTAGCTCTTTGTAATCCGGGGGAGCACATGGTTTCCTTTTTTGCGTCTCATTGTGCCGATGGTAGGTGAAAAGACGGCGAGGTGAGACCCGTGCCTTAGTAACCTGGAGGGGAATACTTAATGGAATTTTGGGAAAAACACTTTTGCCTTTTTGTGTGGGGATCGCTTGTTTTAGGCTTCCTTTGCACTTTTTTATCATATTATTTCCACAAGAGAAATAACTTGGTAAAAGATGGCAAGAGTAAACCATATTATATTATACGACGTTGGGTGTTTGGCGTGGTGAAGAAAATTTGCCCTTTTCTTCAAAGACCATGTGATAGCCCTTTTGAGGAGGAAAATCAGCGCTCTGGGGAATCTTCAAAGGAGCAGAAATATCTCCCTTGGTATACTGAAATTCTTCCCTTTGTCTTAGCGTGCATTGCGTCCATTATATTGCCTAATTTGCTGTTTGTTATAGCAGAAAAAGTCAAAATAGCATTTCCTTCCCCATTAAATTATGAAAATACCTTTCTGTTGGTTGTTCCTCTTGCATGGACGGTAGGAATAGCTTTTTTCCAATATAGAATTCAAGACAAACTGACGCTGTTACAGCAAAAAGAGAAAGATATGCAAAATAAACAGGAAAAGCTACAACAACAAGAGCTGCGAAAAGGGGAACTGATTTCTGCTCTTCGTTCCCTTTACTCATGTAATCTTTCTGCAATTAATTTTTGTACCCCGAAAGTTTCACCTCTCAGCAAAAGAGAATTTCGTTTTGTGCCTCAGAGTGATCTTAACTCCGGTTATGCCTTTGAGATTATCAACAAAAGTGGCGACCCTTGCTTTTATTTTCCTTATTATAAGGTCGACCCTGATCCTTCTGCGAAGAATATTACCCTTGAAATGGAGGATCACACTGTTAAGGACAACTACTATTCAATTTCTCCAAACGAAGCATATATCTTCATACCTTCCAACCTTGATGACTTCTTTTCAAAGCCTAATACTGAGATTAATGAAGCGATACGCTTGTTCTTTGTTTCTCCGGCTTTGGGGAGGAATTTACAACAAAACCAACTGAAATTCGTTATAACGGTGGATGCAGAAGACCCTTTTTACATTAGTAACGGAGTGTCTGGAACCCGTAGTTTACCTATAAAATACAAGATATGCTTTTATCTCAAGCCTTATGGCGGGTATTCTTCCGAAGAGTGTTTCCCGCTGAAAATAACAAACTACACAATTGAGATGCTAGAGCCCAAAGACCAGAACCCCTGAGTCCAAGTTATCAATAGTCTTAATATTGGAGTGATATAATAAAACCGTACACCCAAGGAAAGATGAAATAGGAAAGGAAGT
>ERZ1090860.239-NODE-240-length-34305-cov-6.916788_pt1 | contig 34305 bp, 30 predicted proteins | sample MGYA00478483_ERZ1090860 | MGnify/ENA primary metagenome ERZ1090860 (study PRJEB33644, sample SAMEA5815741) | chicken gut metagenome | biome: Chicken; feature: Gastrointestinal Tract; material: Caecum | place: Ireland | collected 2019-01-01 | study: A study of the...
GCTGTTACAACCAGCTGCTACTTTATTATATTATTTATGGAGGTTTTTTATTATGGCAAGACGAGGAGGTTTTCCAGGCGGAATGCCAGGAAACATGAATAATCTTATGAAACAGGCACAGAAGATGCAGAAACAGATGGCAGAGACCCAGCAGGCTCTGGAAGAGAAAACCTATGAGGCTTCTGCCGGCGGCGGCGTTGTTTCCGTCACCGTTTCCGGCAAAAGAGAAGTCACCGCTGTCAAAATCGCAGAAGAAGTCGTTGACCCTGACGATATCGAGATGCTGGAAGATCTGATCATGGCCGCCACCAATGAGGCTCTTCGTGCCATGGAAACAGATTCCCAGAATCAGATGGCCAAATTTACCGGCGGTCTTGGCGGCCTGGGCGGAGGTCTTGGCTTCTGATGAATTATTACGGAACTCAGGTTACCAATCTGATCGAAGAACTGCGTCGTCTGCCGGGTATCGGCAGCAAATCCGCGCAGCGTCTTGCATTTCATATTATCAACATGCCGGAAGAGCATGTGGAACATTTGGCTGAGGTTCTCGTCAGCGCAAGGAAAAATATCCGCTACTGTAAATGCTGCTGCACACTGACAGACCGGGAGATCTGTCCGATCTGCGCCAGTGACAAACGGGATCACAGCACCATCATGGTGGTAGAACACACTCAGGATCTGGCCGCCTATGAGAAAACCGGACAATATAACGGTGTCTATCATGTCCTGCAGGGCACCCTGGTTCCAAGTCTCGGAAAAGGCCCGGACGACATCCGGTTTAAAGAACTTGAAGAGCGCCTGGACAAGACTCCGGTCAAGGAATTGATCCTGGCAACCAACTCCAGTCTGGACGGCGAGGCAACCGCCATGTATATCACAAAGAAGGTCAAGCCAAGGGGTATCCGGATTACGCGAATCGCCAGCGGCGTCCCAATCGGCGGCGAACTGGAATACATCGATGAAGTGACTCTCTCGCGGGCTCTGGATGGACGAATTGAGCTATAACTAACCTTTAATATTTCACTTATCAACCACGGGATCGTGGCCTGTCCACATCCCGGACTTTACTGATTACTCACGTAAAAGAAAGGAAATGGTACAATGAAGAGAATTGGTATGTTAACAAGCGGGGGAGACTGTCAGAGCTTAAATGCCACCATGCGTGGCGTTGTAAAAGGCCTGTCACATCTGGAAGGCAATGTGGAATTCTACGGTTTTGAAGACGGTTACAAAGGTCTGATCTATGGTAACTACAAACGTCTGACTCCAAAAGATTTTTCCGGTATTCTGACACGGGGCGGTACCATTCTCGGAACTTCCAGACAGCCATTTAAATTAATGCGCGTTCCTGATGAGAACGGCGTTGACAAAGTGGAAGCCATGAAATCCACTTATAGATATCTGGATCTTGACTGTCTGGTAGTTCTGGGCGGAAACGGAAGCCAGAAATCTGCCAACATGTTAAGCCAGGAGGGCTTAAATGTGGTATCCCTTCCAAAAACTATTGATAATGATCTCTGGGGAACAGATATGACCTTCGGTTTCCAGAGTGCCGTTGATATCGCAACCAACGCCATCGACTGCATCCACACAACCGCTGCTTCCCACGACCGTGTATTCATCGTGGAACTGATGGGCCATAAAGTCGGATGGGTAACTTTGCACGCCGGCATCGCAGGTGGTGCGGACGTTATCCTGATTCCTGAGATTCCTTACAACTTAAATCACGTCATCGAAGCCATCAAACGCCGTTCTGAACAGGGTAAAGGCTTCACGATCCTGGCTGTGGCAGAGGGCGCCATCTCCAAAGAAGACGCCAAATTATCAAAGAAACAGTACAAAGAGAGACTGGCACAGCGTCAGCATTCCACCGTGGGCTATGAACTGGCCGCACAGATTGAGGAAGCAACCGGCCAGGAAGTACGTGTCACCATCCCTGGTCACATGCAGAGAGGCGGAAGCCCGGTTCCTTTTGACCGTGTGATCTCCAGCCGTCTGGGTGCCGCTGCCGCTGAATTAATCCACAATGAAGATTACGGCAAGATGGTTATCATGAAAGGTTATGATATATCTTCCATCCCTCTGAAAGAGACTGCCGGCAAACTGAAATACGTTTCCCCGGACGACCAGATCGTAAAACAGGCCAAAATTCTTGGTATTTCTTTCGGAGACTGATATTTATGCAAAATAGCTGCCGCCGCATACCGTCGGCATGCATATTTCCGATTCGACACCGGCACAGACCAGTGTTTTGGATAGCAATATTAAAAAATCCTGGCGGAGATTTCTCTGTCAGGATTTTTTGTCGAAGAAAGAAAGTTCCTTTTCCTTTCTTCGGATTTATCGTACAAAAAGAACGACAGGCTGCCGAAGCAGCCTGCCAAAATCCATTATGAGGGGAGAGGATTTTTATAAGAATTAATCTTACGTGTTATAGTATAAAGAAAACTTGTGAACGTTGTGTGTTTGAAAACTTACTAAGTTCTGACAAAATCATTTCCGAATCGACAATATTCCTGTCAGAATAAATCCGAATACAAGGCCTCCCACATGGGCTGCGTTATCAACTCCTGTAGTCGTAAACCCATAGGACAGCGCCGATACGATGACGAAAATCATTCCGCTCAGGCCAATCTCTTCCATCCGCCGGCGTTTCTTCTGAAAAATATCCTTAAGCACCAAAAACAGCAAACCGCCCATGACTCCAAAGATTGCACCGGACGCTCCTGCGGATACCGTGTAAGGATCTCTTGCCAGTGTAAAAAACAGGGAAGCTGCCGAAGCGGCAATACCGGAGCCAAGATATACTGCCAGATATCGGACACTACCAAGAATTCTCTCCAGTCTGGAGCCAATCAATAATAAAATAAGCATATTCTGTGCCAGATGATCCACGCCAAAATGCATAAAAGTGGATATAAACAGTCGGTAAAACTCTCCTTTATCAACCACATCCGCCCACACCATAGCGCCATGCTCCGCCATGAAAGACGCATCTGTGACATTGCCCATCAGACTTAATATCAGAAATACTATAATATTCTCGGCAACCAGCGCTGTATTTACCGGGCGAAACATCCGGCGCAGCTCTTTCCTTCCTATGGATTGTTCCGTCGTCCGGTATGCATCCATGAACTGCTCCAGCCTGGCTTTCATTCCATGGAAATCACCTCTCTGATTCTCATAAATCAGCACCCTTGCGCCACTCTGATCCAGACACCATATATTGGGATACGGCGTAATCTCCTCCACCGTGCGTTCATCGGGCAGTCCCCGAAACAGCATCAATGTCAGCCGTTCCGTCTTCTTTCCAAACCGTATCATCAACTGATTCTCCAACTTCTGAATTCTCTCTTCCTGGCGGCTTACTGGCATCCGGTTCTGTCCCGGCAGCACCTCAGGTATAATCTCAATCAATTCTATTCTCTTCTCTTTATCTTTTATCCACAGCAGGCCGCCGTCCACCTGCAGTCTCTTAAATCCCTGTCCGGCAAGAAACCGCTGCAGCTCATTTATAAAATCCATGTTACCTCCAATATAAGCATTACCACAGTATCATGAAAATGATTATAGCCGGATTTTATAAAAAAGCAAATTAAAAATCTGTAAACTGATCCGTTCTCTGATTCCATATTGTTTCCGGACCCTGTTTTTCTAATGCTGCATCACTGACACAAAATCCTCTGATATCTCAAATCGGTACGCATGTACCGCGAATTGCACCACATCCCCCTCCCTAAGTTCCACCGCATCCCCTTCTACCCTGATATGATTGACCCAGGTTCCGTTGGTGGACTGCAGATCTTTTAACAGGTACATGCCGGGTATCGCTCCTCTGTCAATGACCGCATGTTTCCGACTCACCGTCTCATCATAGATTGTCAGCTGGTTAAGCCCCTTTTCATTGCCGATATAAAACGGAAAACTTTGCAAAGGAAACAATTCCCCTGACTCCTCACTTTTTAATACCGCCTGTCTTCTCAACCGTCCGGCATCCAGACGGACGGTTCCCTCTTCCGTTTCTGCCACATCCCGGGATAATGGCGGATTCGAAGAATTCCATGACGGCTCCATCGTATCATATATCCTTTTCCTCCCGTCAGGCTTCTCCCCATGCCGATCTTTCTTCCCATTTCTTCTCCGGTGTATCTGAAAGACTCCCTCTGCCAGCAGTACAACTATAATAATTGTTCCAATCCAATACCGATTCCTGAAAGGCAATTGCCCCTGCCCGAACAGGTAAACACCCATCATCACAGTTGTCACTCCCGCTAAAGCCATGGCAATTATCAGCACAATCTCCATTGCCAGAAACAGTTTACTTTTCTGCCGGCCATCCCATTGTTCTGCCGGCTTCTTTTCCCCCTTTCCTACTGCCTGTCCTTGTCCATCAGAGCTTCTGTCCGTCTTTCTCTCATCTGTGGAAACTTCCGCGGCAGAATTCTCCCGGGCAATCTCCTGAGCGAAGAAACTTTCATAAGAAGTAATCTCCGGGGCATCGTCCTCATAATCCAGACATTCCCGGATAAGTTTCTCCGAAAAACTCCGGTTTCTCATGAGCCAGTAGACATGGTAAATATACCGCACCGTCTCCGAATCTCCGTAATTGATTTCTGACAACATCCAGGAGAAAAACTGCTGGATCTCCCGCCCCATATCATATTCCTCATCGGGGCAGTACATCCACCGGAATTCATCTTCTCCTGTCCGGTAAATACATTCCGGCGAAAAGTCAATGTGGACGGGTGACAGCATAAGTTCTTCCAGTTCTTTTAGCAACTGCTGTATACTTTTCAGAAGACACCTGCAGTCTTCTTTTGAAAAATTATTGCCATGAGAACTATTCTCCTGAGATAACTCTGCCAGACTTCTGGCTTCAGATATATCATACAGCAATTTTACTGTTCCATCCTGCTCCCGGATCAGCATAGGCAGAAGAGTATCCGGATGATTATATCGAATGGTCTGATATTCCACAGCAAGAAAATATTCATTCTGTACGGATGCCGCCACTCTGTAAGTGCGCAGTCCTTCTTTTTCTATTTTCATCGTAAACTTGCCCCCAATCTCAGCTGTTCTTCCCAGGAATCCACCGGAGATGCTGTTGTACAGGAAAAAGATAACAGCTGTCCCATCATTTTCTCCACACCTCGAAGAGGCCAGCGAAAATGCAGTTCCGCTTCTGCCTTTACTTTCTGCATATTGATCGTCACGGAACTCTGATCCACTCTGGTGATCAGCAATCGTTCATTTATTCTCTTCGTCATCCTCTGCTCTGCTTCCGCCGTCAGTGCTTTCCGGCTGCCGGTCACCAGAAAATAAATATTTCTCGTCAGCAGCGCATGTTCATCATATTCTCCGGTAACAAGACTGCCGTCTGTCTTCCAGGAGGACGCCGCCTCCCCGGCAACACGCATTGCCTCACTTTTCACCGCTGACATATCAAGAAAAAAGAGAAACAAAAATACAATTCCCACCAAGATAAAAGATATGGCTGGAATGATCACTGCCGCCTCCACAGTCATCATCCCTTTCTCTTCCTTTACGATCTTGTCCAGCATACTGCCATCCTCCCTTCTCACTGTTTTGCTGCACACCGGCTGCACATTTTCATTCCTTCCGCTTCTTCTTTCGGAATTGTTCTGACCGTTCTCTTCAAGCCGCTGCAGGACAGAGAGGAATGATATTTATCTCCATATCTGGTCACATAAAGAACAGGTGGTGCCTCTTCGTCATCAATACATTTATCACAGGCATGATATTTCTTTTCTTTCAGTATCCGTTCTACATTACCTCCGCTTATACGCAGACAGATATGACTGCAGGACAGACTGGTATGATATACACTTCCATGTTCAGTCACATACACGACACCCGAACCTCCTCTGCCGGAGCCATCCCCACTTCCTTTTCCCTCCGTATAGCCACTGAAAATCCGCTGTGTTACCGCCGCCTTTTTAGGGAAAGAATACGTCCCTACAAAAGGGATATCTATCTTTAAACAGTAGACTGCGTTTATTTCCACCATTTCCTTTTCATCTCCAGATAATGAAGCCGATAATACAATGCCTGCCCGGCCGCCGGACAGACAACTGCTGTCCACCGGCGATTCCTCATATACCGATGAAAAAATCGCCTGCAGTCCGGCTGTTGTCAGCATGGAACGGGCCATATCTTTTACTTTCCGGGAAACATCTCCTGTACCTGCCACCTTTCCCCCTGCCTGTCCGCTTTCCGTCTTCCGGCCGTCAGAAGAATCTTTCCGGAAACTTTCCATCGCTTTCTGGGCAGCATACACATCCGCCGTCTTTGACAAGGCATATTGGATCTTGGCCTCTGTCATCAGAAGATTACCAAGCATCAGCAGCCCGGCTGCCGCCCATAAAAAAATGGGAAGAACCAGCACCGTTTCCACTGTGACGGAACCTTCACAGGAGGCAAAACGGAGTGCTCCCTTTCTCTTTTGAAGCCATACCTTGACTCGTGCCTGGAGAGACCGCATAAAAATTATTATTTTTACTACAACACGTATTGCATGACAGGAATTTCCTTTTCTGTATTTTATGAAGAGCACTCGGTTTCACCTCCTCCTTCCGGGCGGAATCTGCCGGATTCCTGCAATATCTGCCTTCCTCCGGCAAATCCTCCCATGCACACCTTATTCTTCACTCAATAACTGTTCATTCGATCCAGTTCCACCGTAAACCCGCCTGTTCCGCTCTGCCCGGTACCAGGGAAAACAGTAAACCAGCCGCCGCAGGAAAATTCTGCCTCCCACCGAAAGGCAAATAACGCTTTTTCCATTAAAAAGCCCGGTTTCTCCAGCGCAACATTCAGCTGCATAATATCCATCATCCGGAACAACGCCGCACTTCTTTCCATCCTGGATAACAGAAACAGCTTCAGATAATCTTCATAATCCGCATTTACATTTCCCTTTTTCACCGGCCCTCTGTTTTTGAGAAGTGATACCGCATTTTCCAATGTCAGATTCCAGGTAGAAGCATCTTTCATAACAGGGACCTCCTCCCCGGTAAACAGCGCATGAACATCCAGCATAGATTCACCGAAACTGACTGCTGCTGTCAGAAGCACCTGCACCGCTTTTTTGGCCTGCGGGAATCCAAGGATTCCTGTCAGAGCAGCCGCCGCACTGCCTGAGGCGGCCTTCCACTGACTATTCTGCGAGAGGTACATATAATTTGACAAAAAACGCAGACACAATATCCGGTCAGCCACCGCTTTCAGATTATCCATATCTGACGCCTTGCCGGCGATCAGGTACTCCGTCTCATACTTAAGCGCACGTTCCACTTTATCATTCTCATCCACATAACTGGCAAAATTATCCTCAATATATTCCAGAAGATAAACTTCATCCGCCAGCACCCGACTACCGCCTTCTTCTGTCCGAATCTCTCCGAGCAGTTTCTTCCATTCGTCGACCTTTAAAAAAGACAGCGCTCCGGAAAAGAAATCCGCCGCTTCTTTCTCCGATACCCGTTGACCCGAGGGAAGATTTTCAGTATCCACAGACAGTGTCGATACTTCCCCCACATCGTCTGTCACATACACAAGAATTCCTGAACGGGTGATATTCGTCAGCAGCTCCTTCAGATCCTTCCATTGTATTCCCGTCTTTCCTCCGGTCTGTTCCTTGTCGTGATCCGAGGCACTCCCGTTATTTTCGTTGCCGGACTGACCTGCCGCCGTACCGTCATTCTGCCCCCCGGCACCGTCTGCTGCACTGCCGCTCTGTCCTCCGGCATCCGGCTCTCCGCCGTTTTGTCCCGACTGCCCATTATCATTTTCCGACTCCCTGATGGCTGATTCCGCCTCTCCCATGTCCGATTTGGCAAGAGAGTTTGCTGTACGAGCATCTCTGGCAGATTCTAAAAGCTCCTTCAGGCTCTCTCCGGCTTTCGCCGCCTCCCGGTACTTCATCCACTCACGAATCTGATGTTTCAGATACAACCCATCCTCATCCACAGCCGTTTTCTCATCTGTGATGTCCAGGCGGCGGCAGGAAAACCGAAAGAAACTCTTCTTATCAAGATATTTCGCCAGATATTCCTTTCCATCCGTTTCCATGCGTTCTCTCTCTCGTGGATCAAGAAAAAAGAGATGATACCGCTCAAACAGATTTCGGTCATAATTGGCAAGAACATAATTTCCTGCACCTTTCACGGCGTCTTCCGCCAAAGAAGATTCCATGTAGCTGTACATACCTTCCAGCACACAGAGCGCCGCTCCCAGCAGTATAAAAAAAGTCAGAGCCAGAAAAACAGTAACCTGCCCGCCCTCCTGCCGGAGCATCAGCGTATTTTTCCGGCATTGTTTTCAATGGTGGAAAAAATAGTAGATACTACACTTTTTATATTGGTCTGGAAGTTGATTACAAGACCGATCAGAACCACGATAATTAAGATCACCTCTACAACACCCATGCCGTCTTCGGAAACTGCCGCCATATAAACCCGGTTTCTGAAATAGGTATATATATTCTTCAAAGCTGCCATAGCATTATCCCTCCTCACGCTACAGTTGTCTGTCACTTTGTTCCAATATCCGCCGCATTGATGTACACCAGATTATCCGGGTCTCCACAGCATATGCTTCTGCTGCCTTCTCCTCCTATCTCAAAATCCCTGGAAACGGACGATGGCCGGAAACATCACCAGCAGCATCACCATACCCAGCAGCACGATCATCGGAAACAACAGCCTGGTAGATGCTTCTTCGCCTTCTTTTTTGGCCTGATCAATTCTCTGGCGGAAAGCTTCCTGTTCCATATGATTCATCAGCACTCTTCCTTCTCTCGTTCCTTTGGCCATTACCTGAAGCATTGTCAGCGAAAGCTTCTGATATACCGGCTCTTTAAATCTCTTTCCCCACTGCATACACGCTTCCTGCTGTCCCTCTCCCAGCTTCAGACAGGTATCCATACGCAGAATCTCTTCAAAAGCATAGGTTTTCTTTCTGTCCGGCCGGGACATATAGTCCACGCTGATCCGGTGCACCGCGGAGGAAAAGGAAAGTCCGGCTCCCATATACAGGGCCAACAGGTGAACAATCATTGGAAAATCCCTCAGGGTCTCTTTCCTGCACATCTTTTCCCCGTTCTTTAACTCCGAGACATTGCGCAGCAATAAAAGCACCAGAATAACTGCACCAAACATCAATACACTAAGCGGAGAAAAATCCTGTTTCTTTCCGGCACGGACTCCTCCGGCCAGAGCAGGCACCGTATAAGTTTTCTCTCCCCGGGTCTCTTTTTCTGTCTCCTTCAGACGATCCACAGCTTTCGTAAAAGGAGAGCTTTTCTTCTCTGTTTCCGGCTTCATAACCTGTATCTCAAAAGTTCTGTTCCAAATATAAGAACCGTATTCCGCAGTCACAGACACCTTCGTATGCAGGATGTCACCTTTCTTTAAGGAGAGACTTTTCTCCCCCAGACTTCCATCCAGCTGCAGATATCCCTGTTCTGCCGGCTGATAAGTGATATAAAAGGGCCAGCCATCCAGCTCCTCCTCAAAACACAATGCCTGTCTGACATTCTGCAGGGATGTGTTATCCCCTGCCATCTGTTCTTCCAGTTCGTGAAAGAACTCTTTGCGCAAAGAGTTCTCCTCCCGCCCGGACAGTTCCTGTTCTTTCAGGATAAGAGAATATTCCCGTTTCTGATCCTCCTTTTCCAGCACCACAGAAACTTCCTTCTCCCCCTCGCCGAAAGAATTCCTTTCAAAAATCAGATCTCCAGGTTCCAAAAAGCGGTAAGCTGCAATACTTCCCATGATCACTGCCAGCAGGGCCATCCCCCAGAAAATCAGGATTCCTTCTCCAATGAGAAATTCCTCTGCTCTCTTTTTCGTCTGCTCTTCCGTCTCTGCATACTGCCCGTCCATTCTCTTTTTGATATTGGCAGTCAGCATCGTCCGGAGTCTCTCCGGAAGCTTTCCAAGCAAAAATACCACCGGTATCCGCAAAAAATCCCTGCTTTTCTTTTTTAATGTTGTCATATCACTCCGGGCAGATCTCCCGGAACCGCTTACACTGCGGTACTGTGACTTCCGTTCCATGCAGCCCGGCTGCCCTTTCTCTTCCAGTCCACGTATCACATGCGGATATCCATAATCTTTTCTGTCCAGAAAAAACAGAACACCGTACCGGCAATTACCGCTGTCATCAGCAGGTTACCCGCCGGTATCGTATACAGACTGTCCACATACCCCGGATTGGCCGCACGGAGATAAAGCAGTACGCCCAAAGGCATGAGCAACATAATGTTCTTCTCGAAAATACGCCCGCTCAAACTGACCTGAAGTTCCTCCGCCACCTCCATCTTATTCTGAAGATGCTCCATGGAATTCTTCAGGATGTCCACCACATTACCCCCGGTACTTTTTGCTATGTGCAGTACGACAGCGAACTCATAAATCTCTTCTGCCTGCGATTCCTGTGCGTACTCCATAAACACCTGCTCCACCGTGCGGTGAAGTTCAAGTCCCCGGACGATTCTCTGCAGCTGACGCACCGTCGGATGATGTTCCGAACGGTACAGTCCGGAAATCTCCCGGAGGCAGACCCGGCAGGCATTCTCCAGGGAATATCCTGCCTGCAGCGAAGTCATCAGCGACTGCAGTACTTCCCGGAACCCCTGAATATGCTGTTGCTTCCGGCGCTGCGCTCTCCTGTCCTTTAACACTTTATGGACCGGCAAAAGAAGAATCTGTAATGGCAGCATCCAAAGCAGATTGTCATAGCCGACCAGAGCCAGCAGAGCGATGATTCCCTCGCCGGCCAGGATGGTCACAGCCCAATCCTTCCACCGGTCTCTGCCTGTTTTATTTCGCATCAAACACCTCCATGGCCTGTGCATAGGCATGCATCTGCCCATAATCCCGCAGTCGTTCGGTCCGGGCCAGCCTGCCCCTGGCCGCAAGCCTCCCTTCTTTTTCCTCGTCTTCCCCTCTCTCATAGAGAAACAGAGGGTTCATCTGATATTCCTGCCCGTCAAAGTCAAGCAGCTCATAGATCTCAAGTATCTTTCTCTGTCCTGTGGAGAGCCGTCCCAGATGAATCAGAATATCCATCGCCGATGCGATCAGCCCCTGCACTGCCCGCAGAGGAATATCCATTCCCATGAGAACCATTGTCTCCAGACGCCGGAGAGCATCCCTGCACGAGTTACTGTGAATCGTAGACAGGGAGCCGCTGTGACCAGTGGAGGCAGCGTTGAGAAGGGCACCGGCCTCTTCTCCTCTGACCTCTCCCACAATAATCCGGGTCGGTCTCATGCGGAGACTGGCCTTGATCAGATCGTTCATGGTAATGGCGTTGGCTCCTTCAGCATTGGCGTTGCGCGTCTCCAGACGGACCAGATTATCCACATGATAAAACTGCAGTTCCGCGGAATCCTCAATGGTAATAATCCTCTCATCAGGCAGAAGATAACCGGCCAGTGCATTGAGCAGAGAAGACTTTCCTGAGTTGGTGGCACCACTGATCAGGATGCTGTATCTGCCCCTCACCAGGCAGGCGAGCACCGCCGCAAGCTCCGGCGGAAACTCTCCGCAGGCTGTCAGTCGCTCCATGGTCATGCCGCCTTTTTGAAACTTCCGAATGGTGATCACCGGTCCTTCCAGGGATACCGGCGGCAGCACAACGTGCACCCGGGAACCGTCCGGCAGACGCCCGTCCACAATGGGCACCGATTCGTTGACAATCCGGTTCAGCGGCGCTGTAATCTGATCTATCAGCCGATATACTTCCTCCTCAGAAAAAAATGTCTGATCCGTTTTTTTCAAAATACCGTTCTGCTCAACAAAGATCTTGGATGCACCAATGACCATAATCTCTGTCACTGTATCATCCCGCAGATATTCCTCCAGTACATCAAATCCTCGTATGGAGTGAAACAGCTGCTCCCGGAGTTCTTTTTTCTCAAAAAGTGTACCATAACTACTGTGCCCTGCTTCCAGAATGACCCGGTCAATCTCTCTGTAGATATCCTCGTCCGTCATCCGGTCGTATCCGCGGAGTCCTGCCAGCACTTTTCCGCGGAGCTCCTGCTTACTGAGCGGCCGCATCCACAATCTCCTCCCGATATCTTCGCTCACAAATACCATGGAACCGCCGGCTCTCTGACTGCATCGCCCGCTCAAGACAGCTGCAGGCGAAATGCTGACGCCGGTGACTCCTGGAATCGATGATCAACAGACGGTCAAACAGTATATTCAATGGGAGATGAGAAAAAATTCCACTGCCGAGTCCCACATATATATCTCCATATTCTCCACTCTCTTTCAGACATTGGAAAAACCACTGATACTCTTCCGGCATAAGTTCCAGCAGATCAAGGTACAGCCCCGGCGAATCCACGCGCCAGATACCATCTTCCTCTCTGGCCGCTTCTTTCACCATGGCAGCCATATCTTTGCTCCTTAAACCGATAAAATAACACAAATCTCCCATATTCCTGTTCTCACTCCGTGGATCCCCCACGTCTTCCATACCAAGGTAAAGATCTCCCGGCTTCATGCCTGCCGCCGCGATCCTCTCAAGCTCCGGCTCAAATACTGGAGAATACAGAGCGATCACCATCCCTCCGCCTCTGCCTCCGGCAGCTTCCAGCAGAGCTCTCCTCTTTTCAATCATCCGAATCAGTTCATCAGGCGGATGATACCGGCAAAAACAATCTTCTCTTTCCTCTCCGGAAATAAGGATACATCTTGCCGGAAAATCCGGCGGCAGCTCTCCTTCTTCCTGCATACTGTGAAAGAATCCTTCCTCCAGCAGATAACAGTCTGCTTCCTCTTCCGATGCCCGGAGAGTCTCCGGCTTCGTAAAACTGTGCAGCCGGAGGGAACCTGTCCAGTGTGTTTCCAGATATTTGCGCAGACGGCGTCCATATTCTCCTTCCTCTCCGATTATCATTGTAAACATAGACTGCCTCCTTCTTCCGTCCTCCATTCTCCTTTGTTATCCCACTGACACTATACCATAAATATCATTTCTTGTCTATTAGTATTTTACATTTTTTCTAATTTTTTCCAGAGTCTTTCATTTTCTGTACCAATACATTTTCCCCGGATTCCACAGCATATTTTTCCGCAATCCGCATAGGCTGTACCAAGTAAAGACAGGGAATCTCTTATGAATCAGAATCAGATCATCTTTTTATTTTCTGCTGCCGCCCTGGCCATCTATCTCATCTCTTACATAAAAAAAAGACCCGCAGCGCTCCTCTCCTTTTTCGGGAGAGGCGCCGCAGGTCTGTCCTACATCTATCTGTTCAACGCCTTTTGCGCCATCCGGGGTGTTGCCACCCATCTGGGCGTTAACCTGATCACCCTTGCCCTTTCCTTCTTTCTGGGCATTCCCGGCGTTCTGCTGGCTTACGCAGCCAATCTGCTGCGTTTTCTATAATATCCGCCCGCTGTCCATTCCAAATCATCCCTTTGCGCATCCATCCGGCCTGAAAAATACCGATGGACAGACACAGGGGGATGCTTTGCCCGCAGGCATCACTCTGTGGTCGCCTCCGGTGCGGAAGTATCCTGTCCGATCCCAAAGAAACTGAGAATTTTTGAAAAGAAATCCTTAATGGTCTGCCAGATACCTTCCGTGTTGAGGTTCAGTTTGCTGAGCTCATCATAAATATTGGACGCCTGTTCTTTCAGCTCGTTGACGTTGAGATCCAGGCTGTTGATCTTTTCCATGAGTTCCGCAATCTGCTGCCGCTGTTCTTCTGTCAGTTCAATCTGCAGCTTATCCTCACAATCTTCCACAATCTTCGTGATATCATCCACGCTGCTGATATCTGATTCCACGACCTCTTCCTTTACTAAGGCCAGGAACTGCTCTGCTTTATCTGAATCATCCAGAGATGACGCCAGATCACTGGTCACCACCAGCTCATTGGTAGCTGCGTCCTTACTCTCTTCCGTGATCGTCTCCCCGGTCATATCCTCATAAGCGGTCATGGCACCCACCAGAGCCGCCGTTCCCGTAATATTAAACGGCCCGGCCACTACCACGTCAGCATCGGCAATACCCGCTGTAGTCAGCGCATTTTCATACATCCCTTCTGTACAGTAGGTGATATTTTTGGTGGTAACATTGATTCCACTGCCCTTGCTGGTCTTCTCAATGAGAACAGAGGAAAGTGCCCGGCTTCCGATAACGGAAGCGCTGAGATAATTATCCAGATACTCATGCTCATCGGCGTTGGTAATCTGCACCACTCTGTAATCATCAAGATCCGCTTCATTCACTCCCAGAAGACGGAGCACCGTCTGTTTTTCCTCCTTATTCAAATCTGCTCCCAGAGACAGATACGGCTGTTCCACTCCGTCGGCAAAAACCGGTGTCTGACACAGCAGGATTCCCGCCAAGGCCAGCGCTGATGCTTTAATTATTCTTCTTTTCATACCTAAAACCTCCTGACTTAATTCCGCTTTCTTTTTCCGAATTGTATCACAGATTCGCCAGCTCTTCATCTGCCGGTATTTCTGTATTTTTTCGCAGTTCCCATTCTTCCCGTTTTCTGCGGATACAGGGAGAACTGAGGCATATCAGAATAAAGACTCCAAAACTGAGCAGCGATATCTTCCATCCTGCCGAAAAACCGGACGGTGTAAATGTCAGAGATATCTGATGTTCCCCCGGTTCGAGAGCAACAGCCAGGAAGGCATCGCCTATTTTCTCCGTCTCCGCCGGTTCGCCATCCACCAGCACCTTCCATCCTTTATCATAGGGAATGGAGAAAAGCAATTTCTGATTGTCTTTCGCATCAACATTACCGGAAATGTACCGGTCCGTCATTTTTTCAATCCGGAACGCCTGAGAAGTCATGTTCTTCGCAAGACTTTCATACAGGGAAGAATTAAAATCGGCCGCTGAAAGACGGACATATCCCGTCGGAGTCTCCCCTTTCAGCTCAAATTTCACCGTCAGCACACTTCCCTCTTCCACCTGTCCGATGGGCAGCATGTACCCGTCAATATCTCCCTGTCTGACCACAGTGCCATTGACAGAAATCTCTGCGTTCTCCACCTGGGTACCGTCATAGAAAATGTAAAGATCATCCATATCCTTCTCCACAGGAACAGAGAACACCATATTATCCTCCGAGGACTCCTCATATTCAAAGTAATACTCTCCATCATTGGTTCTCTCAGCCGTGCAGCCGGTGACCGCCGGGTCCGGAATATCCAGACCGTCGAAAATATCATAAATCCCATAACCGAAAGCACAAAATTCATTCTGCACCCGAAACGGGTAGGCACTCTCATAAAACCACTGGTCGATATCGTTGTTAATCATATATCCAATGGACATCCCCTCTGTGGGATTTTCATATACATCAAAATCCCCAAAGGTATCTTTATAAACAAAGTCTGTATAAAGTTCATCCTCCGGATGATAGTAAATGTACCGCACATCCAGCAGCAGATTGGTCACCGGCGTTGCACCCTGATACAGATACTCATTGGCTCCCGTATAAAAGCCCAGCGAATCCATCATCCGCACCATACCGTCTGTGGCCGTGGAACCAAACAGCCCCACCGCATTAAGGTCATACCAGGCATTCTCGTCAACCATTTTAGCGTCCGCCAGCTCACTCCTGTAAAATGTGCCGTCATCCAGACTTTTTACTGCTTCTTCCATATCTTCCGTGCCGGAGAAAAACTTCGGCACGCTGATCTGTCCCACATAATCAAAGCCCAGCACCGCCGTCACACACATTTCAGCCACTGCCACCACACTGAACGCAGTCACATGCCATTTCCGGTGCTTCTGATCAAAGCTCATCACAAAAAGGATCAGACCATAAAGGAGCATCAGCATACCCGCTGCGCCGTACATACCGTCATCCAGCGGGGACTCCGCCCAGTTTCTGCTGACAAAAAGCAGACTCACGCCCACCAGACAACTGAGCACCACCTGCCAGTTTCTTATACTGTCTTTGTGTTCAAACACCTCAAAGAGCATGGCGATGAGTACAAAACCAAACAGAAACGAAAATCGATTGGGAATCCCATACTGATTATGAAAACCGTGCCAGATAAAATTCAGGATATCCTCACTGAAACTCAGATAAAAAAATACCAGCAGCAATCCTTTTTTCAGTTTGTCCAGGAGCCGGATTTCCCGGTTGAATAGATACAATACCACCGCAAAAACCACAAAAATCCCGACATACAGATTGGCATTGCCATCAAAATTATCATGGCTTACCGGATACGCCATGTCAAACTGTCTGGTGATCAGATCCGCAAATCCTGTCTGCCAGCCATGTTCCGGCAGCCCCATATCCGCGCCGGACGCCGTCTGCTTAATCCCCATATAAGCCGGGATCAGCAGCACAGCCGCCATTCCTGCCGCCAGCACAGAATAAAAGGCAAAAGCGATTCCTCTGAAAAAGAACTGCCTGAAATTCCGGAAAGAATAAAAGAGGTACCAGATCACGGCAAAAATGCAGATCATAAACGCAATATAGTAATTGCAGTACAGTGCATAAAACAGCGCCGCCGCATATAATCTGCCGTCTCTTTTTTCTATGAGCCGCTCAATTCCCATAACTACAATAGGAAAAATCATCACCGCATCCAGCCACATGACATTCCAGCAGTAGCCCACCATGTAGCTGTTTAAAGCGTAGGCTGCCGAACAGACTAAAACTGTGATACCCGGCTTTTTTGTTTTTGATGTAAAATAAATACCTGCCGTCAGCCCGGACAACGCGATCTTCAGGACCACCAGAAGGCTGACCGCCATATTCAGCTGTGTTTTGTCAAACAGCAGGATAAACAGATTCAGCGGACTGGAAAGATAATAAGAAAATAATGACAAAAAATTAATTCCAAGCCCGGCCCGAAAACTGTAAAACAGACTTCCGCCTTCTTTTAATTTATCATATAACACTGAAAAAAACGGCATGTACTGATGCAGACCGTCAATGATCAGAAAAGAATTACTGCCAAAAGGTCCCACCTGAAAGATTGCCATGCAGGCAGTCATCACCGCCAGAGGAATGAAAAAAGACAGCAATAACAGATATTTCTTTTTGATTTCCATTTTCTTCTCCTTATGATGTAGTTCTCTTACTCCTTACGATGTCATTTATTGACTCTCTTTTATAATCTCTCCATATTTTTTATCCTCTTTTTCAAAATGCCCAGACACCGCAGAATATTCATCCTCTTTTTCAGCATGAACCAGATGCCCCCGTGGCTCAGATCCGTCACATTTCCCCCGTGTCTCCGGTATCCGATCAGCGGCTCTTTCAGAAGGCCGACACCACCGCAGAGCTCTGCCGCCGTTCCAATCCAGTAATCATGCATATACATCTGCTCCGGTATAGGGATCAGTACCGGAAGCAATTCCCTTCGAAACGCCATGCAGCATCCCATATAACTGTTTTTAAGAAAATTTTTCAATAGTCCGCTACGGCTGTTCCGCATTTCAAACAATGTCAGTTCTTCTGTTTTCTGTCCCTTTTCGTTAATAATCTCCGCATTATGAAGCACTGCCATGACGCCGGACCTGCGGAAAGCCTTTATCACCTTCTCCACCTTTCCATCTTTCCAGATATCATCCTGATCAGACAGAAAGATAATATCGCCGGCACAATGGGTGATGGCATTCTCAAAATTCTTCACCACTCCCTTTGACGGCCCCGTCAAAAGCCGGATTCTGGAATCTTCCCGGGCTCTCTGCTCAAGAATCTCTCCGGAACCGTCCGACGCCGCGTCCACCGACACGACTACTTCATCTTCCGCCCCCAGCTGCGCCAGGATGGAAGAAAGCTGTTCTTCTATATATTCTCCGCCATTATAATATGCCATGGCCACTGATATCTTCATGGTACCCTCCCATAAATATCTGCCGGAAACATCTTTGCTGCCGGCATTTTCTTTACAATATAATGTCATCTTCTTCTTTCTTTTTCTGTGCTGCCAGTATCCGTTTTCGTTCTTCTTCCGGCAGATTCTCATCCTGCAGCAGTGTATCATAATTTTTTGTACTTCTTGTTAAATTATTGCCCAGAAAGATTTTTTCCACCTGGCTGTCCATTCTTCCGATCACAACACCCATAATATCCTCCTTATATCTATATTCTTCGATTTATTTCACAGTTTGTTCAAAAACAATTCAAAATCAGGACATACTTTTTTATTATACTACAGTCAGCAACAAAGAAATCCCTCTATTTCTTGTGGCTAAAGATTTTTTTCATATTTTGAAGCCCATAAGTTCAGGCATATGGGCTTCCTCCTTTTTTTAAGTGCTAACCCCCGGTAAACTTCTCATTTACCGGGGGTTATTTTTTCTCTTTGGAATGTCCGGTCCGCCTGACCACTATTTATTTTGTCTTGATCTTCATCACATTGGACCAGCTGGAATAATAGGTAATTCCCATTACTTTCTTATAGGTACGCACCCGAACATAGTATTTCTTTTTCGATTTCAAATTCTTAAATGTGTATTTTGTCGTGCCTTTCTTTACTTTCACTTTCTTCACATTAGAAGAAAAATCTTTTTTCGTGGAACACATCACCACATATCCGGTTACCTGCTTATCCTTTTTGGCCCATTTTGCTTTCAGCTTTTTCTTGCCTTTCACCAGCTTTTTCAACTTGGTGTCCTGCGGCCGAATCTTAAAGCTCATAATCCGGGATCCGCTGAAATTTCCTTTTCCAATGACCATGACACCTGCCACGCCGACTTTTTTGTTATCTGCATAGGTAATCGTGTAGTCAACGCCTTCCGCCAGTGTTTTCTGACCAAGCACCGCGTTTTGTTTGCCTGTTACTGTAAAGGTGAAATTCACCTGCGGTTTCAGGGCCTGTCCTGTATAAGTATAGGTCTTTTTGGAGAGATCCGGCGTGTAGGAAAGTTCGTAAATGTTCTTTGCCGAGATCTCGAAGGTCATAGTCCTCTGCCCGGTATAATTTCCTTTCCCCTTTACCGTAGCGGATGCCGTTCCGACGTTTTCATTATTGACATAATCCTTTATCCGATAATCCGTACCGCGCACCAGCTTCACGTTATTATAATACATATTCACATCGGCGTTGATCGGGCTGCCCCGGTATACCTTGTCCTTGCCTTCCATCTGTAAGTCGGCGATATCTTTTTTGTTGATGGTGAACTTTTTTGTTACCGTCCCGGTATACTCTCCTGTTCCCGTTACGGTTACCGTGGCTTCCCCGGCATTCGTGTTGTCTTTATAAGTCACCGTATAGTCGGTATCTTTTTTCAAGGTCTTTTCTGTTTCTTCTCCGGAACCGCTGACTTCCTCCTGGCCTCCGGCGCCGCCGCTGCCGGTATCGACATCCTGCCCGTCATTGCCGGTATTGGAATCAGCTGTCTGGCTGCCCGAGCTGCTGTCATCGGAACTATCGCCGGTTCCCGTCTGGTCATCTGCCGCCGCGTCTTCTTTTACCTTGCCCCTGACAGTAACCTCCGGGGTGATGGCGCTTCCGGAATATGTATACTCGCTGTTTGCCAGAGCGACCTCAAACCCGGAAATATCAATCTTGTCCGTAGTCTCTCCCGGCGTGGTCGTCGCGGTTCCGTCTGTACCGCCGGTATTCTCCGCTGCCTTCACGGAGTAACCCGCCATGCCGCAGGCTAGGACCCCCGCTGCCAGCAATACAAAAAGTCTGCTTTTCCATCGCAACTGCATCATAATACCTCCTCCTTTTTTTATTCCAGACTTATTTCCACTAAATCTGATATGAGTTTGTAACTTTTCTGTAACATTTTACCATGGAAATGTGGTCTGAAAATGTAATTTCTGTTCTTCCCGATATTTACCTGCAGCAGTTTTTAAAACATTTATTTCTGTACCTGTCCGGCCAGATAATTGACAAACTGCTGTGCTGTTCTGCCGGAAATTCCCCCATGGGACAGCTCCCATTTATTGGCCTGAGCGCAGAGTTCTTCATCAGATAAAGTAATCTGAGGATATTTTTTCGCCAGATTGCGGACAATCTCAAAATATTCTTTCTGAGACGGCTTGGAGAAGTTGATAGTGATACCAAAACGGTACACCAGAGATAATTTCTCCTGCATGGTATCGGAGCGGTGCAGTTCCTCATCCATATCGGAACGGTCGTTCCATGTCTCCCGGATCAGATGGCGCCGGTTGGAAGTAGCGTAAATGAGCACGTTGTCCGGCCGGGTCTCCATTCCTCCCTCGATGACCGCCTTCAGATACTTGTATTCAATCTCAAACTCTTCGAAGGATAAATCATCCATATAAATAATAAAGCGATAATTTCTGTTTTTCACATGACTGATAATCTGAGACAGATATTTAAACTGATGTTTATAAATCTCGATCATCCGCAGTCCACGGTCATAATATTCATTTAAGATTGCCTTGATACTTGTGGATTTACCTGTTCCCGCATCGCCGAACAGCAGACAATTGTTGGCCGCTCTTCCGCAGACGAAAGCCTCCGTATTATCTACCAGCTTCTTTTTCTGAATTTCATAACCGGTCAGATCGTCAAGCACCACTTTATCAAGATTATTGATCGGTATGAGCTCCGGCATCTCGTCTCTCTCCTCAATACGGAACGCTTTATTGAGGCCAAACATTCCCACGCCGTACTCTTTATAGAAGTTCACCACCGCGTCAAAAAACTGATCTGCATTTTCCGCTGCCGCCAGCACATCAGAAAGTGCACGGACTTTCTCGCTGACATTTTTATTGTACATTCTTTCCTGCTTCGCCACCGCCTTATAACTGAGCAGGGTTGAAAAGCAGTCTATACCAAGGGTCTCCTCAATAGGGCGAAAATCATAGTGGAACAGATGAATAAATGCCTCAAAGTCATTTTTCGCAAAATGATTCACCGTACTTCCCTCGCTGGCGCCCACTTTTTCACAGGTAAGACTGAAAGAATTCTCATTGGTGATGAGAACAAAAGTCAGATAATTATGCCACAGGTTCTTGTCAAAACCATAGGTGGTGGCCAGATCCAGCAGCTTTTTCACTTCTCTGTAAATATCCGTGATCAGTTCCTCGCTGCGGTAATGGCAGCTGTCAAAACGTTTGAAAATGTCTGAGAGCCTCCGCAGAATACTGTCCTCTCCCAGATTCCGGTATAAAATCAGCTTCGATACTTCACGATACATGTTCCGGGTCCTCCTCTTTTAATATGTCATCAAGCATTCCGTCCACATTCAGGCTGTCCAGCTGGGAGGCGAACTGCTTTTTCATCTCATCAATTTTATTGCGGGCGCTCTCCCGGTCTCCGTCAAAAGCGGTATAGCCCTCGTAATCTGCCACCGAAGGCTTGCCCTCCTCCCGCCGCTTTCCTCCGTAGAGTTCCAGTCCCGGAAAAGAAAACCTCGGTTTATCCTCGTCATGGATATTGCCGTTTCGGATATCTTCCAGGGTCACCAGTCCCGGAAACGCGTGTTTCGGCCGGTAATCCGGCATGTTGAACACTTCAAAACAGTCCAGAATGTTCACATCGGTCAGATCCTCCGGAATCCCGTCTTTCAGATAGTTTGGAAAATGTTCTTTATAGAACTCATAAATAACCTGTTTCACTTCCGGCCGTTTCAAATCTGCCGGCAGCCGCTCCTCATTAACGTAGAAATAATACCGGTCCACATAGGGGAGAATCCTCTCCTCGGAAGTAATGGACGTGATTTCCGGTACGTTTTCATAATGGACCTCTTTGGTCCGGTAGGTGGACTTTCCCTTTTTTGTCTGGGTAATCCCCTCCATTTTATATTTGTCCATCTCAAAAAACAGACTTTTCAGCAACGAAAACTCAAACATTGTTCTTCCCCTTTCCTGCTGTATATTCTCCCGTTGTCTGATGGGTCAGACATTTTCAATCCTCCCGGCAGCGCATTGCCGTTATGGCCTTTTTATTGTTCCAGAAGCTCCTCCATCTCATCCAGCAGCTCACCGAAAAGCCTGAGGGCTGACTGCACTGGCTCCGGAGTAGTCATATCCACGCCGCAGAGCTTTAACAGATCAATCGGATTCATGGAACTGCCGCCGCTTAAAAACTTCATATAGCCTTCTCTGGCTGCCTCATCGCCGCTTAAAATCTTCCTGCTGATGGCAATGGCCGCCGAATATCCCGTGGCGTACTGGTATACATAAAACGGAGTATAGAAATGTGGAATTCTTGACCATTCCAGGGCAATTTCTTTATCGATCACAATACCGTCTCCGAAATACTGTTCATTGAGCTTATAGTAAATGTCATTTAAAATCTCCGCGGTCAGCGGTTCTCCTTTTCCTGCCATCTCATGGGTGATTTTCTCAAACTCCGCAAACATGGTCTGGCGGTACAGAGTTCCTTTGAACTGCTCCAGAAAATAATTGATCAGATAGGCCTTTTCCTTTTTGTCATCCGTATGTTTCAGGAGATATTCCATCAAAAGCGCCTCGTTGCAGGTGGATGCCACCTCCGCCACAAAAATGCGGTAACCGGCGTAGAGATACGGCTGATTCTTATCGGAATAATAAGAATGCATGGAATGTCCCATCTCATGGGCGAGCGTAAACACATTATTAAGATTGTCCTGATAGTTCATGAGAACAAACGGATGGCACCCGTAAGCGCCCCAGGAATAGGCGCCGCTGCGCTTGCCCTGATTCTCATAGACATCGATCCAGCCCCCGTCCATGCCCTCAGAAAGCACCTTGATATATTCCTCTCCCAGAGGCTCCAGTCCTTTTTTGACAATCTTCTTGGCCTCCTCAAAAGGAATCTTCATGGTCACTTCATCCACCATCGGCGCATAGAGATCATACATGTGCAGTTCTTCCACACCGAGAGCCTTTTTGCGCAGTCCCACATAACGGTGCATCAAAGACATATTTTCATGAACCGTATCAATCAGCTGGGTGTACACGGACACCGGAATCTCCCCGCCATCCAGCGCCATAGCCAGGGCAGAATCATATTTGCGCACTTTGGCAAAAAACGCACTGCTCTTGAGATTGGCGCTGTAGGTGGCTGCCAGTGTATTCCTGTACTGGCCGTACTGGGAATACATGGACGCAAATGCCTCTTTTCTTATCTCTCTGTCCCTGCTTTCCATGAGAAGGCTGTACCGTCCGTGGGACACCGGAATCTCCTCTCCGTCCTTTCCCTTGATGGCTGGAAACTTCACGTCAGCATTATTGAACATGGAAAAAATGTTGGAAATATCCTCTGACATATCGCTGACATCGGCAAGAACCGCTTCCATTTCTTTGGAAAGCACATGCTCCTGCTGCCGGAACAACTCATAGAAGAATCTCCGGTACAGTTCCATATCTTCCGATTCCTCAAACCAGCCGTCGATGGTTTCCTTTCCCACGGATAAAAGCTCCGGCTCCTCAAAAACCGTGGCGCTGCTCAGCTTCAGAGAAAGCATCTGGGCCTGCGCAGTGAGCTTCTGATAGACAGCGTTGCCGGTATCCTCATGATATTTCTGATTGGCATAAACGTAAACCGCCTCAAAACGTTTCATAACTTCCTGTTTTTTGTTCATATATTCCAGAAACGTATGAACCCCTTCTCCCAGCCTTCCTTCATAGGAAGCAAGCTCCGGGATACTTTTCTCCAGCAATTCGTAATCTTTCTGCCAGAGATCATCAGAAGCATATAAATCCTCGATATGCCACTGATATTTTTTATCACACTCTTCCCTTCTGGGAACTGCTTTTATCTCTTCCATCTATATACCGCCTTTCTGTTTTACTGTTTATAGTTCCCCTTCCGCCAGGGTATATACAAAGGTCTGCTCCTCATTGTCCGGCGTATTATAATTGCTGATTTCCACGCTGGTGGTTCCATCGCTGATTTCCGCATAGATACTCACCGTTGCATCTCTTCCCACAGGAAGAATCCTCGTGTCCTCCACGTGGGCCGACGACGCGGAATCCGTATCATCATACTGCATATAGACTTCCCCGTCATTGCCGGACAAATAAAAAGATGTGTACGCCAGCTGCTCCACATGACTGCCCTGATTATTGACAGTCAGATCAAAACGATACATCTGATAACCGTCTCCCGCTGTCCTTCCTTTATAATCAGGCACCATCTGCCCCTGAACATCGATGATCCGCAGGTCAGAATAACGCTCGTTATCGCTGTCCCCGAACAAATCTCCCGCTGTATCCAGAAACAGCGGCAGAACAGAAGCCAGTACATTGATCAAAACCACAACAACAACAATATATTTGACCACAGCCAGACCGCTTTTTCTTTTTTTCATCGTCTCTCCTCCCAAATCCGTATGCGAAGGATCCTTACTATTACTGCTCCCTGCACTGTCCTGCCCCCACATCACTGGTTCAACGGGATCGCAATATCGATAACCTCCGAATAACCGGCCACATCGGTATCATTTTCATCCACCGTCAGGCATGGCAGACTGAGCGTTACCGACTGCGCTGCGGCATCCACAAAATAAACCGCATATCCGTGCATGTCTTCGTATCCTACACCATAAACAGAAGCTGTCTCTATGCCCTTTTCCGTAAAATAATGCTGATCGTCCAGAGCTCCCACGTCTACCATCTCCCGGAAGTTCGTGCCATCAAAAACATACGGTCTCTCCCAGCTATATCCGGTATAATCAAGAACAGATTCATTATCTTCCAGCCAGATACCGATACATTTCTCTCCTGCCGGCAGATCAGAAAGTTCCCCTTCCTGAAACAGTGTCTCTGCCTCTCCCACATAATAGGTAAGATCTCCTGCGGTGACGCCTTCCGCTGCCTCCTGTGCAGAAATAGTCTCGATCCGGATATTTTTATCTTCCTGTTCCTTCTCACCGGAATTAAACCTCCAGCCCCGTGCAGAAGTCACCTGCAAAACAGCGGTTATCACCACCATCAAAATACAGATAATAACCACAAAAGCAATGACTTTTCCAAGCAGAGACGCCCGGCCGGAATCTTCCCCGTCACGGTATGCCCCGGCCGCAGTGCCGCGACTCTTTGACGTCTCCCGACGGGCCGCTTTCTGCCGGTCTGCTTTCCGATACCGGACAGAGGAATCTCGTCGGCCGCCTCCTGCGGCTGTTTTCTCCCGATGGCCGGCGTGAAGCCGTTTCGTCCAGCCCGATTTTTCCTCCGGAAAAAGATCTGCCAGCCCCTCGCTCTTTGGGAGCTGATAGCTGTTATCTTCCACGTTATAATATTTCATCCATTCCGTATCCTGCCTGGCAGCTCCAGGCGGACGATTATAAAAACAGCATCTTGGACAAACGCCCTGTCGCTCATCATAATCAAAGGATGCTCCGCATCGCTCACATTTTGCCATGCTGTCCTCCCCTCTTCCCTCTCCGGGAAATCTGCTTCGGGAAAATGAAATGATCCCTTCCCTTACTTTTCCTTTTTCCACTTGGCATATAGTGTATAATTCCGGCTGTTTCCTTTTTTGATCACCGTAATCTGATTCTTATACGCCTTATCTGTATACCATCCCTCAAAAACATATCCCTTTTTTACAGGATCTTCCAGAGTGATTTTTTTCTTTCCCGATGCGGTGGCAACATTATCCGCCGAATTCATTCCCGCCTTTTTGTAGGTGATGGTATAACCGTTTACCTTCACAGTACATTTCAGTTTTTTATTTCCAATGACCGCAGTGATTGTCGCCGTTCCCTTTTTTTTGGCGGTAACACATCCATTGGCATCCACTTCCGCCACGCCGGAATTGGAACTCCTCCACTGTATGCGGCAGGCTCCTGCCGGCGTAGTGCGCACAACATAGAGCTGTTTCTGATAACCGGCGCGGATCTTCACCTTGCGGGATGACAGCTTCGGCTTGCCATATTGTTTTCCTGCATAGTTCACAGATATCCTGCCGGTTCCCCTCTTGGCTCCGGTCATGTCTGTGATATAGTATCCGATAGTATTATCTGAATTCCTGTAAAACCGTCCCACATAGGCAATCTGCCAGAAATAAGAAGTCACCCCATGCTTATATTCCAACGGCGAAACCTGGCGTACCTGCTCCTTGAGATTACCCTTATAATCCATACGGTAAATGGTATCATTCAGAGAAATAAAAACCATCTCGTTAAACTCTTCCGCCCAGCCGATGTGTTTGTCATCTGCCGGAGCATACACCGTCGTCTCATGGCTTCCGTCCAGTTTTGACTTCTTCAGCATATTTCCTGTGGAAATCCAATACCAGTATCCCTTCTGATAAAACATACAGCTTTTCTCCGCTATCCCGGTCCGTATACCAGAGCGCAGAGGAATGTAATCAGACTGTGCCAGAACAAGCCGGTGGATATTCAGCCCGTCAGAATTCCCCTCTCCGTAAATATCCTTTAAAGTGTAGCCGGGATGAGCGCTCAGAAACGAGCTGACTCCCACCAGACAGCTGGCATAACTGACCACCATACCCTCATGGTCTCCGGTGCCGATGCCGTTGGTCAGATCGCAGAAATACCATTTTCCGTCAAGACACACAAGATTCCAGGAATGATCCCTGGAATAATTGCTCACCACCGCACACCGGATCCCCAGCGTGTTCAATGCCAGGGCATAAGCGTTGGCAAAACCGTCACACACTCCTGTATGGTTGACCAAAACATCATATCCCGTGTGGCAGTCCTTCGTCTCCTCATAAACCGTATTCTTCGCCAGATAATAATAGACCGCCATGGCCTTATCAGCATCGGTCATCCCCGGTTTCACGCAAGACAGCACCTCTCCCAGCGCCTGCATAATCTTCTGATACCGGCGGCGAAACGTCTTCCGGCTCATCATCTTGGTACTGTTGAATACCGTGCGGTCTCCCGACACCGCCACGGAATAATAATTAACCCAGCTGCCATCCAGGAAATCGATCCCCTCTGCCATCAGCGCCGCTCTGTTCTGAATCGCCGCCTGCTGCAGAGCATTCTTTCCGGACGTTCCTCTGGCAATTCTGGAATACAAATCCATCTTTTTACTTTCCACACCATCTTTCATCAGCTGAGAGAGCGCATTGACATATTCTTTTTTTTGTTCTGATGTCACCCGTGCCTCCACAGGACTGTGAAACAAGAACAGTCCGAAGAAACAGCATACCGCGATCAAAAATAACGTCCAAAACCTTTTTTTCATCTGCGTTCCTCCTCTCTTTTTTCTGTTCTCATTGTTATCATTATCAGATAAAATAGCCATAAAAGTATGAATCTATCATATCATTTCAGTAACGAAAAGGCAAACACTCTTTCGTGTCCTGTGTTTATAAATATTTGCCGGGGAATGACAAAAAAGAAAAGCTACTCTTTCAAAAAAGAATAGCTTTTCCATGCGTAGAAAATTTATTGTCCGCTGCATTCTATATACGGCAGCTCCGTTTTTATGCAGCAGTTGTTACCGGTTTCATTTCATGGCAGGTTTTATGTATGACATTATAAATTAAATTGCGTACAAATCTTTACTGTGATCTTCTCCGTAAATACCCCATTTCTCAATAGCCCATGTGAGTTCCGGACTGTTCTTTGCCGCCTCTCTCAACGGAATATCATTCATACATGCATCGATGGCCACTCTGAATGCCTTCGCTCCGGCTCTTGGACCCATTCCGTGAGCATGGATTCCTGCGCCAACACCCAGCAGAACGTCATTACCGCAGTCTTTCATGAATCTAGGCACAAGACCTGCTACCACGCCGCCGCCTACGAATGGAAGAGTCGGTTTTAAGTCGTAGAATTTTGCCTTTGATGTAATAATGTTGATAATATAGTTATCAAATGTATTATCAAACTTACCATATGGAGGCTGAGTCAGATAGATATCACATCCAACCAGGCGACACAGCTTCACAACAACTTTGGAGCTCATGCCCTGATATGGTGAACAGGTAAATGCTCCGTTAAAACAGCTGTGTCCAAGGATCGGAACATTGATATCCGGATCTTCTGCCAGCATTCTCACTGCGGAATATCCGATACCGTGAACGTCTACCATGATACAGTTTCCGCCATTCTCAATAACGGTCATGGCATTATCCTTCAGTCTGGATACCTCATCCGTGATATTACATGCGTACAGTGTCTTCTCGCCTTTAATCTCATCCGCTCTGTGTGCAGCGTCCATATTTGCTTTTACTCTGTCCGCCAGCTTATTAAAAGAGCGGTCGCCGCCGATCAGCTCATCATCTTTAATAATGTCAACGCCGCCTGCAGCCGCCTCAAAGAATAATTTTGCTCCCACATCCGGAGTATATCCTGTACAAGGCTTGATCATATTATTTAACAACGGTCTGTCATAAGCATTGAGAATCTTTCTGATTCCGTCAATACCGAATTTTGGTCCCTGGAACTTATCTGCAAACTTTTTCGGAAAATCAATATCCAGTAATTTCAAGTATGGCATGGACATGATGTTTCCAGTGATAGACGCGATGAGCAGTGGAATATTATCTTCAATATTTGCTACCGGGAATCCAATACGGATTACATAGAAACGAAGACCATCCGGCGGTACCTGTCTGTCTACATTAGTCTGATTTTCAAAAGCCGGTACTTCATAAATACCGATAATCTTGGAGCAGTATTTTGCTCTCATTTCATCCGTCTCTTCCGGTACATCTACCCAGGATCCTGTGGTCTGCTCAATACCGATGCTGGCTGCCTTTACAATGGCTTCTTCTTCTTTTGATGCGCCAATCAGATAAGTCCCCACACACAGATCATTCATGTCGCATCCTTCATATAAAGGGTTTAATAACGGGCTGTACATTCTATCCTGCTGAATCATTCTGCTACCTCCTAAACATTTTAGATTTATGTAATGCCTTCTCTTAATTACAAGTTCATTATATATGCCGCCCAAACCCAAAACAAGAATGAAAATATTTTCCATACGTCGAAAATATTTTCATGGAAAAGTATCTTACAGCAGTGTTTTGAGTATCTGTAATACCCCATCTTCCTTCATTGGCGGGGCCACATGTCGTGCGGCATTTTTCACTTCTTCCCTGGCATCTCCCACTGCATAACTTTCCGCGGCATTTTCAAGCATCTCAATATCATTGATATTGTCCAGATAATCCTGTATCTTTTTCAGGCCGGTTCCTTTGTTGGCATGCAGATCCATGACATCCATATAATTATTGCCGGCGCAGACCAACTGATGGGTCTTTCCCCATTTCTCCTGAAATTCCCCCTGAATGGCACTTTCTGCATCTTCCGGATGGTAAATAGTATACTTAATAGACGGAATCGTGAGAGTCAGAAGATCATCCACCATGGCACAGTCGTAGTGCATATAGTCCTTCATTATATGATAAATTTCTTCGCCGCCTTTTTCAAAATATGTCTTTTCACAGCTCTGCCATACACTCTGGCAGCAGGAAAGCTTTCTGACGTCCTGCACCAGCTCCCGACACTCGGAAAGTTTCATGGGAACGGAGAATAACTCTTTCCCCTGATAAACGCCCCTTGCGCCGTTATCCGGCAGAAATATCATATCGTCTTTCACCGGAGCAAACAGCTGACTTAATGCATAATAACTCCTGCCGCTGGCTCCTCCGAATAAGATTCCTTTTTCCTGCAGATTCCGGATCACCTCATAGTATTCCTCATTGATTTTGTCCGTATTTACTGGTCCCAGGGTTCCGTCAATATCAGTAACTATTAATTTAATTTTATTATTTTCCATTCTGTGCATTCTCCTGTTCTCATAAACTTACAGCAGACGCCCGGTTTCTTTTTTCTCATAGAACCGCTAAAAAAATATACAAATTATACTGCATCTCCGGTGGCCACCAAAGCCACACCGGTTCCGCAGAAATCGCCGTTTATGACGTCGCCCACATGAACCGGTGCCTTTGCCGTGATACGGCAGCTCTCTCTGGCACACTCCATCAGCATGTGTTTCGGCACTGAGCCGGCAGTCTTCACCGGAACCAATGCAGAAGATCCACCTTCCACCTTCACTGTGGAAGTGAAAATGCGTACCGGCGCTGTAAATTCATTTTCTGCGTACACTTTACCGTTGGCGCAGCCGAATCCTTCTATCTTTTCAATGGTTTTTCCTTCATGGGTGACCGTAACCGTACAACCTTTCGGGCATCCAATACATATGATTTTTGTCTGAGCCATAATTTACCCCTCCTGTCTTTCTACCGATACTCTGAGGGAAGAGGCAGCGTCTGCCAATTTTATTAATGGTATACTTAATGCTACCATAGATCCCGGCGCAATGGTATCTTTTTTAAATTTCGCTATCAAGTTTCCCTTCTCATCTTTTACAACCATCAGAACATTCTCATCCGGTTTTCGCACCCGCATGAACAGTTTGACTATTTTTTCATCCGAATCAGCATAGTCAATAGTCTGCGGTACCACATAGCCAATATTCTCTCCGGCGCACACAGTAATCGGATGTCCGCTCTTTTTCAGACTGCCTTTGATATATTCTGCCGCTGCTTTTCCTGCCGTCTCGGCCTCCTCCGTCACATTATCCACCAGATCATGGACCTGCAGCACATTTCCACAGGAGAAGATCCACTCCACGTTGGTCTGCCGCTTTTCATTGACTACGGCCCCCTTGGTCACTCTGTCAAGGTTCACACCTGCCTTCTTGGAAAGCTCATTTTCCGGAATCAAACCTACCGACAGCAGCAAGGTGTCACACGGAACATAAACTTCCGTCTCCGGAATCGGATTTTTATTCTCATCAACTCTAGCGATAGAAACACCTTCCAGCCTCTGTCTTCCATGAATCTTTGTGACTGTGTGACTTAAATACAGTGGAATTCCAAAATCGTCCAGACACTGTACTTTATTTCTTACAAGACCAGATGAGAACGGTTCTACCTCACACACGCACTTCACATTGGCTCCCTCAAAAGTCATACGCCGGGCCATGATCAGACCGATGTCGCCGGAGCCCAGGATTACAATTTCTTTTCCCGGGAGATATCCGTTGACATTGACATATCTCTGGGCTGCCCCAGCCGTCATGACGCCGGATGGACGATCGCCCGGAATGGTAATGGCCTCACGAGTCCTTTCCCGACATCCCATGGCCAGGATACAAGCTTTAGTCTCCACCTCAAAGAGACCATCCTGTGCATTTTGTGCGATAATTTTTTTATCATCGGTGATATCAAGAACCATGGTATCTGTCTTCACATCAATATCGCTTTCCAGCACTTTTTTTGCAAATCTTCCTGCATATTCCGGCCCGGTCAGCTCCTCCTTAAAATACTGCAGTCCGAATCCATTGTGAATACACTGTTCCAGAATCCCCCCCAGTTTGGAGCCACGCTCGCACACAAGAATTTTCCCCACACCATATTCTTTTGCTTTTAATGCCGCGCCAAGACCGGCAGGGCCGCCTCCTACAACTACCAGATCATAAGATAACCTTTTCATTACTGCTGCCTCCTTCCTGCAGTGCAAGCTCTTTTGCTTTCATGGAAAGTATATAAGAAGTTCTTCCCCGTTTAGTCACTTCCAGCGGAGAAATCCCCAATTCTTTTTCGAGTATTCCAACAATACGCGGACCGCAGAATCCCCCCTGACATCTTCCCATACCTGCCCGCACTCTTCTCTTTATGGCATCCAGATTGGTGGCCGGAATCGGTCTCCGGATTGCATCAAGAATCTCACCCCGGCTCACAGTCTCACACCGGCAGATAATAGTGCCGTAATCCGGATTTTCCGCAATAATTTTTGCCCTCTCCTCATAAGGAAGTTCTCTTAAAATCACTGGTTTCTCTCTGGTCGGAATATAGTTATCTTTAATCTCAAAATTAAGTTCCTCTCCCACCTCACGGACAAGATCTTCTACCATATCCGCAATGGCAGGTACCGACGACAAACCCGGAGACTGGATTCCAATGAGATTGATCATACCTCGTACAGATTTTGAATGACCGATGATAAAATCTTCTGTGTTGGACACCGCTCTGTTGCCGGCAAAGATAGTAGTTACATCGCCCATCCGCGGCAGTTCCGGATAATATTTATGTATTGCTTCCGCATAAATGTGATTTAAGGATTCCAGATCTGTGGACACATCATCTTTATCATCGTGCAGGATTGCGTTGGAACCACATAAAAGATTCCCTTCGGTGGTCGGCAGCATGATCAGTCCTTTGGAAACAGCCGTCGGTGCCGTATAAATCGGCCGCCTGATATAATCACCAAACTGTTTGTCATACAGGAAATACACGCCCTTCCTCGGTTTCACAGAATAGTCCACATGCTCTACCATTCCTGCTACCTTATCAGAATATAAACCAGCAGCATTAATCACGATTTTTGCTTCAATGGTTCCCTGACTGGTCGTGACGGAAACCACTTTTCCGTCTTCTGTATTGATTCCCGTGACCTCGGTATTCAACAGTACCTTTGTCCCGTTGATCACCGCATGTTCTCCCAGCGCAATGGTCAACTCAAATGGATTTAAGACACCTGTGTTCGGATTAAACAGAGCAAATTTCGCATCCGGGTTCATATGCGGCTCCAGTTCATGAAGCTCCTCCTGACCCACGATGCGGACGCCCCGTATGCCATTTTCTGCACTCATCTCAAACTGATGATGGATCGCCTCCCAGTCCTTCTCCTCAAAACCCGGAAGAAGAGATCCACAGATGTTTAAGTCAAAATGCAGTTCCTTCGCCAGCTGTTCATATCTTTCCTTTGTCGCTTTCAGAACCAGCTGGCCTTTCAATTTTGTCCTGTCCACATTGTAACCATCGTGGAGCATGGAGGAATTCGCCTTGCTTGTACCCATACAGACATCAGCTTCCTTTTCCACCAGCGTAACATCAAAATTATACTTACATAACTGATGGGCAATTCCGCATCCTACTACTCCGCCGCCAATAATCAAAACGTCTGTTTTCATATCTGCGCCCCTTTCTGATACATTATAAATTGTTGCTTAATTTTAAAGGCCGGCATAAACAAGATCTCTCATCGCTTATGCCAGCCTCTTATTTCTTTATCACATTTTCAATAAATTCTGGCAATTTCCAGGGCTGTTCATCCTTTAATGTTTTGCCTTTTTACTCCAATGCATGAGAGACTCTATACAGTTCACCCATCCTGCATATAATTCTTCTCTCTCTTCTTCCGGCATCTCCGGATGGAATACACGGTCAATCTGACGGCATTCCAGAATCTCATCCTGATCTTTCCAGTAACCTACTGCCAGACCTGCCAGATATGCCGCTCCGGCCGCTGTAGTCTCAACGCTCACCGGACGTTCCGCATCCGCCCCGAGGATATCCGCCACAAACTGTGCCACGATATTATTATCCGCCGCACCGCCGTCAATACGAAGCAGCTCAATCGGCGCTCCCGCATCTTTCGCCATGGCATTGGCGATATCTCTGGTCTGATATCCTAAAGAATCCAGAGTCGCTTTAATCACATCATATTTATTGGCACCACGGTGCAGTCCGAAAATGGTCGCCCGCGCATAAGAATCATACCACGGAGCACCCAGACCTGAAAAAGCCGGCACCACGTAAACATAGCCTCTCGGCAGTTTTGATTTGGCTGCATAGAATTCAGAATCCGGTGTAGAATCGATGAGATCCATCTCATCTCTGAGCCACTGAATAGATGAACCTGCATTGTAAACTGTTCCTTCATAGATGTACTCTACTTTGCCATTTAAGCCCCATCCGATGGTAAGAAGAAGATCATTCTTAGATGGAATCGGCTTCTCTCCAATGTTCATAAGCATACATCCGGCTGTACCGAATGTCATTTTGCATTGTCCCGGTTTGAAACAGCACTGTCCGAAGGTGGCAGACTGCTGATCACCGATACATCCGGTAATCGGAATTGCCGCACCACCAAAGAAATCATGTCTTTCGATGGTACAGAAATGGCCACTGCTCGGACGAACTTCCGGACACATAGATTTCGGAATATTAAAAAGTTCCAGTAATTCATCATCCCACTCCAGCGTATGAATATTAAAAAGCTGGGTGCGGGAAGCGTTAGAATAGTCCGTCAGATGACATCCATTTTCCGTCAGCTTATACATGATCCAGCCGTCGATATTAGAAAAATAGAGATCTCCGGCCTCTGCTTTTTCTCTTGCTCCCGGCACATTGTCAAGAATCCATTTAATCTCCGAAGCGGAAAAATACGGGTCAATGATCAAACCTGTCTTGTCCACCAGCATCTGCTCTTTTCCCTGAGCCTTCAGCTCATCACAGTACGGAGCGGTTCTTCTGTCCGCCCAGCCGATAGCATTGTAAACCGGCTCTCCCGTGTTCTTGTCATAAACGACTACCGTCTCTCTCTGATTAGTAATACCGGCCGCCTTGATCTGCTTTGGAT
>ERZ1090860.240-NODE-241-length-34250-cov-52.789326_pt1 | contig 34250 bp, 51 predicted proteins | sample MGYA00478483_ERZ1090860 | MGnify/ENA primary metagenome ERZ1090860 (study PRJEB33644, sample SAMEA5815741) | chicken gut metagenome | biome: Chicken; feature: Gastrointestinal Tract; material: Caecum | place: Ireland | collected 2019-01-01 | study: A study of the...
GTAACCATAAGCACCAGCCTCCTTCCTTTGCAGTCCAGCGGCTGACGTAATCGCCCCTTCGGTTCCCTGGGTAAGTATATTATATTGTCAAAGAGCATCTTCTATCAAATCAACACCCATCGTCATGATTTCCCTTTTCTTGTTCTTTCAAGGTTTTCATAAATTCTATGTGGGCTCTCAAACGCTCCGGAGGGATATCGCGGGCCGCATGGAACAAAGAGCGTAGCTCGGGGTTCTCAAAGGCATCCTGAGCGATCTGACGGGTTTCTTCGTTGAGGTAATAATAGTCGTTGGCTTTTTCTGATTTATCTTCTATTAAGTCTGAACGGTTAACCCCGAAATATTTAGCAAGAGTCTCTACTTTATCCATTCTGGGAAGTCTGGTTCCATTGCACCATGTAGAAACAGCTGATTTATTAAAACCTAAGTCATTTATCAAATCAGTCTGAGTTTTTCCATTTAACTCCATAAAATGATTTAAATTCTTAGAAAAAATCTTTTTGTAAGCATCATCAGACATAGGAATTACCTCCTTCTGATTTCAAGTATAACAGAAAGTAGAAAAAATACAATACTAAAAATAAAATATTTCTACATAAAGTATTGACAGTTTACAAAAAGTAGAATATAATACCTTCAGAAAGAGAGGTGATAACATTGGCCGAATTTCAGATTAGTCTTGCGGCAGCAAGAGTAAATGCAAATATGACTCAAGAAGATACGGCAAGGGCTATGAAAGTAAGTAAAACGACTGTTGTAAACTGGGAAAAGGGTAAAATTATCCCAGGAATTCCAGAAATGGAAATGATGTCGCGATTATATGGGCTTCCTCAAGATTATATTTTTTTACCTTGCTATTCTACTAATTGTAGAAAAGCGTTGCAATCAGAAGAAGAGAAGGGAGAGTGAGAAGGTGAAAAAGAAACGGGATCAGCAATACCGCGATCTGTGCGACCAGATTGGGAAAACAGCTTATGGAAAGCCGGCTAGAGAGTTACATAAGCAGTTGAAAGTTTATGGAGATGGTTTGCCGCTTTTTATGAGGTATCCAGAATTTCCGAATATAGTAGCTCTCATTGCTTTTGCGTTTTCTATGATTGCATTAATACTGACCATATTGAAATTATCAATGCTGCTATAGAGATTAAAACGGGAATCCACCATTTATAAAAAGTAGATTTAAAGATATAAATTTGGGCTTCACCAGATTGGGTAATGGAACATGAATCTATTTTTAAAGGTGGAAGTATCATATCAGTTTTAGAAAATTCTCCAATTTTTTTAGTAACTGATATCAAGTTGTGTTGAAGAAGATAGGTGCAGATTTCTTTTTCTTCATCAGAAAGATATTCATAAGACAAGCATTTGTTTTTATGTAACTTTTTCAGCATTTTATATTGTGGTTTGCTGATGTCTACCATATGAACTTTTCTCCTTTTATTTGGACGAGTTTGTAAGAGGAGTATATCACGAGAAAGGAGAAAACGCCAGAAGAAAAAGGAGAGTGAGAGGATGAGAATTGAAATAGCCAAAGAGCTTAGGAAAAACGCTGGGATTGTAGCTTCTGAAAAAGATGGAAAAGCTATTAGAAACGCACTGTCCAACAGTCTGGAAGCTCTTTCCCTAATTATCGAAGAGGAAGAACTTCCGATTAAAAAAATGGTATCGGCCTACTATCTGAGAGGAATCTTGTCGGGGGTCGGGGTAGCATTAATAGCTTTTATTTTATTAATGCTAATGCCGCTAAGATAACGCCCATTACAGCAACAATAAGGGAAACCGCCGCATATTTTTTATCTAGATTTTCAGACTTACGGTGTTTTTCATAGTCAATTAAGGCGGCAACTCCTTTTTCTGTAATAGTTACAAAGCTACTTCCAGAATATGGCCCGTTATCCTGCAAAATAATATATCCATTATTGACAAGCTTGTCGATTCGATAGTCAGATGAGGTGTCTAAATTAAAAAACATTTCAATACCATCAAAATATCCTTGTTTTTGAAGATATTGTAAGTAATCAATTTCAGATGCCGTAAGACCTTCAAATAATTCCATAGCTTTTTCTCTATTCGTCATACTCGGCTCAGGCAGGAGCCTGTACAAGGAGTATAGCACGTTTGAAGGGCAAAAACCAGGGACTATTATTTGCCGAAGACGAAGGAAGGTGAGAAAGAGATTGGGAGTCAAAACATTCAGGTTTAGGTCTATAAACTTGAATCTGGACGCTGGCACTTTTCAAATCAATGGTCAAAATCTTGATCTGAAAAGCGTTACAGACTTTAAGTTGATATTAGGGCAAATGGGTTGGGAAATTGAAGTGAAACAAAACGCACTTATCTGAGATTTATCCATAATGTAATACACTCCTTCCTATATACTCGGCCCTGGCGGGGGCCTGTAAGAGAAGTATAACACAAAATCCAAATAAAGGAAGAGCCTTACAAGAAAGCTGTACAACCGGTCCAGCATACAATTTCCCAGAGAGGGGTGGTGGTGTGGAGATTACATATACAAATATTGTTTTAATGGATTCGGAAGAAATTCCGTTTCAGAAGCTGCCAGAGGAGAAGCGGGCATGGATTGGAAATTATCTGAGAAGGCTGCCGCTTCAGACTTTGGGAGATGTGGCAGAACGCACGACCGCCTGATGGCGGTCTGTGTAGACAAGCATAGGAGGAAAAGAACAATGCATGCGAATAGAAATCTGCAAGATGTGCGGCCGGAGCTGGAATATATCCCGATTCGCCACGATCCATCCCGACGGGTATATGTGTCCGGCCTGCCGTCAAAGGCTGAGAAAGCTGCGGAAGTCATCGCCGGAATCATCAACATCGGATCGTCGCTGATCCTGTCCGGCAGCTGCGCGGCGATGGTGTATCTGGTGGCCCGAATGATCTAAGGGTAAGGAGATTGATCAGGATGAAATATGTGATTTGCAAAGGGATCCAGAGAGATGATCTGATTGTGTGGTCTGCGGTCGCCTGGACAGATGTGTATGCTTATGGAAGGGAGATTGTCCAAGCTCTAAATGAAAGGGGCGGGGATTATGCCCTTTATAAGAATGATTCTTTTGAACCAGCAGTTTTTCCAGCTGGGAATGGACCGCGTAAAAATGGTTAGGGGAACATATAGGCAGATCGGTTTGAGAGAGGGCAGGAACGGAGGGAGACGTATGAGGCACTATGGCCGTATCTGTCCGCACTGCGGGGCATTTCTGGATCCAGAAGAACACTGCGACTGCGAAAAGGAATTTAAGGATCTGCCGGCGGGGCAGCAGGAGCAGAAGGAAGAGAGGAAACGAACGGATGAAAAGTGAGGACAAGCTGGAAGTCCTTCTGACCGCAATCCGGGAAGAAACGAATCCGGACGCGGCGGAGCTGGACGGAATTCGTGCTGGTTTGCTGAATGGGCTTTTACGTATTGCGCAGGTGGAGATAAAAGAACGGCAGGCTATGGATCCCTGTATCAATTTTCCTGTAGAGCGTGTGCAGGAAGGATTTGCGTTCTGGAACTCTGGAGGCTTTTATCCGGAGTACCATCTGGGAAGGGCGTCGGTGGCAGCAGGAATGGACGGAGAGCGACTTCGTGTCGTTCGGTATATGCAAGAATTAAATGGCAGGCATACGCTGGTGGTCGTTTATCCGGGATGCTTTTTTGCGATTGCCGCAGCTAAGGATTCGATGGAAGCAAGTACGATTTCCGTTTATCAGCTGTTAACTTTCCAGAAACAGGAATCAGGATATGCGGCTCGGTGCCGCAAAGTGCTGCAATCATCGCCATATTGGTCCAGGCTTCCGGATCCTGAGAAATTAAATGGGCTTATGGAGGCGGCGAACCGGATCGCTACGTCTGCCAATCTGAAGAAGATGAGGGATTGGATATGATCTACATATCAACAAAGATAGAGAAGATCCTGGAACAGGGAGATCAGGCAGTTGTAATGCTGCGGATCCCGGGCCAGATGGCGGAATTAATGAGCCGCCGGCGCTGTACTGAGGTTCAGCTGGCTGTAGAGGATGGCCGCCTGATTTCCCCGGTGCAGCGCAGGAAGGGATATGCCACATTGCGGGATATCAGCAATTATACTGGTTATACCGTTGAGGCTGCAAAAGAAATCATGAAAGTGGAGCATATGCTGCGGACTGGCGGGAATGAGCTGTTAAGCCTCCGTGACTGTACAATGACGGAAGCGCGGGAGTTTATCAATACGTTAATGGAGTATGCGCTGAAAGAGGGGCTGGTTTTGACGGAATCCGGCTTGATGCGGACAGACGATATCGATACATACTTGATCCAGTGTATCCGATACCGGCGGTGTTGTATCTGCGGCCGGCCGGCAGAGATCCATCATGTGGATGCGATTGGGATGGGACGCGATCGGCGCCGCGTGGATGATTCCAGGAACGAGGTGGCGGCATTGTGCCGGCTCCACCATACAATCGCGCACCAGAAAGGATGGCAGCAGTTCATGGACCTGTACCGGGTGTATGGAATCGAGCGGTTCCGGATTAAGGGAGGAAAAGAGGCTGTGACGGATGAACAAGAAGATTCTTGCGGCGGCGATCAGAAAGCCGCCGACAACACCTGAGAAAGCATATATTTTTGTGAATGATAACCGCTCGATCTGCGAGGCCGTTATTACGGTTGGTTTTCTGTCTCTGTATATTTCAAAGACGGATGATGATTTTTTTACGGAAGAATCATTGAGTGAATTTATCCGGCATACGGCGGATACCGGGACAAATCTTCTGTCGTATGTCTTTGTCCTGGCCTGCTATCGGAAAAAGACGAATGATAACCTGGAGAGGGTTTTAAAGAATAATCTGGTTCCGTACAAAGCCGGCGCGTTTACGCTGTTCAAGGATAAGGAATATCTTGCTAAATACGAGAAACAGGGCGAGCTGGAGGAACGGCTGCAGAATTACATTAGCCGGTTTGAGGGAAGGGAAGCTGGTCCTGTTGATAAACAGCAGTTTTGTACTTTTTCCGATAACGGGGCGGTAAAAGGGATTAAGGATATTGCGGTCGTGAATTATCTGAAGGAGACCGTCAACATGTTTGTGACCAATCGGGAACTTTATCTCTACAGCGGCGGATGCTATGTTCGGGACCTGGATGGAATCCGGATTAAGGCCAGAGTGGCAGAATTGATTCCGGAGCGGTTTGTGACGTACCGGAACCTGACTGCTATTTATAATTTGCTGTTGGAGCAGCAGGAGCTGCAGAGACGGTTCGAGGAGCTGAATGCATATCCGCCGTGGTGGATCAATTTTAGAAATGGGATGTTCGATGTAAAGGAGCAAGTACTCCATAAGCATAAGCCGGAGTATCTGGCGATTAATCAGATCCCTCATGAGCTGGATGTCAGCATCCGGAAGGATTTGGAGGCAGCAGGACGGGTCACAAACGCGTTCCTGGAAGAGGCAATTCCCAATGCGGAAGACCGGATCATGCTTTGGGAATATATTGGTTATTCCATGACGCGGGATGCCAGTTTCCAGAAGATGCTGATCATCCGCGGTGTCGGCGGGACGGGAAAATCCAGGGTGATCAACCTGATCCAGGATATTGTTGGAGAGGAAAACTGCAGCAATATCAGCCTGCAGGATCTGAATGCGAAGTTTTATCCATCGCTGCTGTATGGAAAGCTGCTGAATACCTGTGCGGATATTGCCTCGGATGCGCTGCTGGCAGTGGATAATATTAAGAAGGCGACGGGAGAGGACGTTATGATATATGAACGGAAAGGGAAGGACCCGCAGTCTTTTCGTTCGTATGCGAAGCTGATTTTTTCCGCGAACCGGATCCCGCTGAATCTGGACGAGAAGTCCAATGCGTTTTACCGGCGGCTCCTGATCCTGGAGATGAACCAGAAGCCTAAAGAAAAGGATATGGAGCTGGGGGAGAAGCTGCGCCATGAGATCGGATATTGTATCTGGATGGCTGTGGGCGCTTTAAAGAAGCTTTATCGGGATGGAGAGTTTGCTGAGAGCGAAGGCAGCAGAGAGGCTGTTGAGGAGCTTTACAGGGAGGCAGACACGGTTAAGGCGTTCGCGGATGAGTGTCTGGAGTATCAGAAGGGCAGCAGGATATCCCGGACTCTGATCTATGAGAAGTATGTTGAATATTGTAAGAGCTACGGCCGGAAGTACCATAGCCCCAATCCGTTTTATAAGAGTCTTGCTGCGAAGGGGTATCAGGAGTACCGGACCGCGGATGGCCGTTTTTTTCGCGATGTTACATTGAAGGATGATGGATTTTTACCCGTGGAAGGAGAAAAATGACAGGTGAATGACAGGTTTGTGACAGCTTTTCCATTTTGCATGATTTCCCAAAACCCGCTTAGAATCAGGGTTTGCGGCATTTTTATGACAGGTATGACAGAAATGACAGGTTTTTCCGAATCTTATACGTGCGTGCGCGCGTACATTTAATTTATAAATACCTGTCATATCTGTCATTTCTGTCATTATTATTAAAAAAATCTAGGAAATAAAAGAAAAAAAGAATGACAGGTAAAAGAAAAAAGCTGTCATAAAGCTGTCATAAACCTGTCATTAAGCAGAAAAGAGGGGAAGAAATGAATCGAGTGATTTTAATGGGAAGATTGACAAGGGATCCGGAAGTCCGGTATTCCCAGGGTGACCGGTCTATGGCGATTGCAAGATACACGCTGGCGGTTGATCGGAGGGGAAGAAAGTCCCAGGAAGGAGATCAAGGACAGAATGCTGACTTTATTAATGTCGTAGCTTTTGATCGTACCGGCGAGTTTGCAGAGAAGTATTTCCGTCAGGGGATGCGAATTTTGATTTCCGGAAGGATTCAGACAGGGAGTTACGTGAATCAGGAAGGCAGAAAGATCTATACAGTCAATGTTATCGCAGATGAGCAGGAGTTTGCGGACGGGAAACGGGATGGATTTGGCGACAAGAAAACGGAGCCAGAGACTCCGTCTCAGGGATGGAACGATGGTTTTATGAATATTCCGGACGGGATTGACGAAGGGCTGCCGTTTTAATCGGCGAAGAAGGGGATACGATGTGATTGGAAATTCTGGAAAGGAGAAGAGAAGTGATTTGTCACGGGAAAATTGGATATCGGGAGCCGAAAGGGCCTATAACGAAAGAGTACATAGCTAAAACGGTAAGGAAGCTTAAGATCGGTGATCGGATCACCTGGATGCTGCCGGTTATTGACCGCAGCTCGCCGACGTTATCGAGGGTGCTGCGGAAGCGCCGGCTGACGGTTGCGGGCAAGACTCCGCACTTGATTATCGCCGAAGACGCTAACGGAAAGATGCTTACGATTCGGACCGCGGAGTGGGCGATGGAAGAATGGAGGAAAAAGTGCCATGCAGGAAAGAATGACGAGTGAACGGGTGAATGGAATAAAAAGCGGATATTGGAGTCCAGCAAGAAAAGAAGAGCTTGTACAGCGCCTCGCCGAGTATGAAAATATTGGGACTGTGGAAAAGTGCCGGGAAGCGGTAGAGAAACAGAAACCTAAGCCTTGTGAATTTTATGGAGACGAAGAGGATGGCAAGCTTCTGTGTCCAAACTGCGGCGAGGATTTATGGGACTTGAAAGAGTGCGGATTTAATAACTGCCCATATTGCGGACATGCAGTCGTTATGACCGGAAACTGAAATATTGGGTTCCGGATGAAGAGGAGAAAGAAGATGAGCGAGATTAAGCTGATGAGATGCCCGTTTTGTGGCGGGAATGCAAAATTTGAAGTTATATCAAATAATGATTCTTGTTACGGAATTGGATATTCTTTTACTATTCAATGTTCAAAATGTCATACAAGATTACCGCGAGAATACAGAGTTGATATTAAATTATCAGACAGAGGAGATTTAATCACATCCTCAGACGAAAGAAAAAGTGCGGCAGAAGCGTGGAACAGAAGGGTAGGTGGACAGGATGAGTGATGATTTAATCAGCCGGAAAGCGGTTATTGAAACTGTGGACAGACATACAGGGGAAGACGGAACGCTGGATGAAGATATCTCTGTGATTTTGGAAGAAGTCAATACAGCATTTGACAAGGAAAAAGTGATTGAAGAAATCAAAATCATAACAGCAGGATATGTTTTGAACTGCAATTATACTCTCGATTATGTACAAGGATTCATTGATATGTCAAGGAAAATCATAGAAAACATTGAGAAGGGCGGGATTGAATGATTGAATTTGTGGCTGGTTTTCTCGTCGGTGGAATAGTAGGGATAGTGATAACCTGCATCATTCAGATTAATCGGGAGTGAGGGATTATGGATAGCAACATTTATAAAAACAAGGAAAAATATCACGATCCGACCGCCGGTGATGCCATTCGGAGAGCTGACCGGCCGCCGGAGAATGTGAAGAACTTCCGGCAGGCCATGCAATTAATGTGTGTGATATGCCATGTGAGGATCCTCGGCAAGGTGACGGTCGTGGACGAAAAGGGGAGACGATGGTGATGGCAATGAAGGTCACCGACATACCGGCGAAGCGCTTAGAAAATTTAAAAGGAGTGATGCCGATGGAGCTGACGGAGAACGAAAAGAAAAAGCAATTCCTAATGTCTTATTTACAGGCGAAACGTGATGTGGAGCGGATTGAGCTTCAACTGGCTGAGCTGAGATTAAATAAGCTGACGCCAAGCATAGCGCCAGATGACGGAATGCCGCACGCATCGAATATCAGCGATCTTTCAGAGTATGCTGCTAAAGTAGATGAGTTGGAACGTGAACTCCTGCAGAGGCGCTATAAGAGGATTAGGGCATTCAAGAAGGTTCAGTCAGCCATTGAAAAGATGGAGAATGAGCAGGAAAAAACTTTACTGACATACCGGTATATGGTTGGATTGAAATGGGAGGCAATTGCGGTGAAGATGGGGTACAGCTGGCAACATATTCACAAAATTCATGCATCTGCATTGAAAAAATTGAAGATGCGATAGAATGCGAGTATTGGTGTATGATATAGTGTATGTAGGAATTTATGACAAACGTCATAATACTTTCCTCCCTCAAATTTGTTTGCGGCCGTCGGGTTTTGCCTGGCGGCTGTTTTGTGCCATTTTTGGTCTCTTTGACTTCCATAGTGGCTCCGGGTACAGAAAGCAGAATCATACCTTGGAAATTGTAGGTTCAAGTTCTATTCTCGCGGCTTTGTTGGACATTTTTTTCCTTTTTATCTCTGTCAGGCGGTAGGGGCTTTTCATTTATCGCTTTTGGAGGTATGATGAAAGAAAAAAGGAGAATATGAAAATGGGGTTTGAAGTTTTTTTAGATAAATATCCTATAGCAGATTGGATATGGGAATTGTTTAAGGGAATTGCTCCAACATTAGTTGCTATATATGCTATAAAAGCCAACGATAATAGAGCTAAAAAGAGAGAGCGAGAGTCGACTAAAGATCGAAAAATAATGGAATATATTGATTATATAATAAAATTACTAGAAGAATTGTTGACCATTGTGAGGGAAAACCAAAAGTTGGCCTATGATGTTATATTTGCTATCGATGACAATAAAAAAGATGAACTGGAAAAAAGGGAAAATGATTTTTCTAAAAATAGATTTAGGATGATGGACCAAATGTTTCTACTTGTAGATTATGAATTGTCTGTTGGTAAAGCTTTAGAGATTTCTTTTAATGCAGAACTGATAAGAGAAACAATAGGAAATTATCAAGAAAAATTATTAACGATAAGAAAAGATCATATAGCGCCAATCCACGACGAGACAGAACAAAAAGAAATAGTTCAGGAGTTAAATGAAGCATTAAGGCAAACGAGAAGCGACATTTTTTCATGTATTAAAATTTTAGCAGAGAGTCAAGGTAGAATATACAGTAAATAATGATAGGATTATAAAGTTTAAAAACAATATGAATGATACACGTGGCCGTTTGGCGCTATAGCTTGACGACCGATTTAACTGGTTTTGGGATTTTTGGTATAATATTTGAAAGAAATATGAAAATAGTACGAAAACAACAGACTGAAATTAAAGCTTTTACATTATAGTATGACCGATACACAGATTCAATTTATAAAACAATGCATCCAGGACAAGGATCTTCACCGCTTTTATAATAGTCCATTATGGAAGCAGTTAAGGAAACAGGTCCTTGAAATGGATAAATATGAATGCCAGCGCTGTAAGGGACAAGGAAGATATTCTAGGGCGACGACGGTGCATCATGTTAACTACGTAAAGAATCATCCAGAGCTGGCATTGGAAATATATTATATGTGGCAGGGGAAGCGAAAGCGGAACCTGCTTTCTTTATGCCATGACTGCCATGAAGAAATTCACGGACATAGAAAAAAGGTGAAAGTAGAGCCGCTGACTGAGGAACGATGGGATTGATTAGATCCCCCGGTCAAAAAAATTTGCATTTTAATTTGACCATCGGAGACCGGTGAGAGGCCTCGACAAAACATATTTTCTCGCGCATGTAATGGAGGAGGTGACAGAATGAGCCTGACAAAACGGGAAAAATTGAGAAAAGAAATAAAAGCCGATCTGCTGGATCAGTTAATCCGAAATGGAACTGCCGGAAAATATTATATTGACCTAGTGGATAAATATATGGACTTCTGGGATATGGAAAATGCCTTGATTGCTGATATTCGGGAACGAGGCGTAGTTACGACTTACGATAACGGCGGCGGGCAGCGCGGCACAAAGAAAAACGATTCGATTGATCAGAGAATCAAGGTAAATGCTCAGATGCTTAAGATCCTGGATAGTCTTGGAATCAAACCCACAGGAAATTATATGGGCGGTGATGACGATGAGCTGTAAGATCAACCCTCATATCCAGGAATGGATCGATATTGTAGAAAATAAAACGTATGCGGTTTGCGAGGAACAGGAACTCCTGGTCGCATATGTGCAGCACTGTTTTGAGACAGAAGATATCTATACGGACGATGATCAGCTGGAAAAATACATCAGCTTGGCGAGATATTTTCCGTTTGAAACACTATTTCCCTGGCAGAAGTTTGTGGTTGGACTGCACGATTGTACTTATTGGAGGAAAACTGGACTTCCCAGATGGCCGGATCTGTTTTGCGAACTGGGGCGCGGCGCTGGAAAGGACGGGACGATCGCATGGGAATCCATTTGCCTGATGTCCCCGTACAATGGGATCCGGGAGTATGACGTGGACATTTGCGCCAACAATGAGGACCAGGCTATGCGTCCGGTCCGGGATGTAATAGCAGCGTTTGAGCGTCCGGCCGTGATGAAAAAACTGCAGAGATTCTTTTATTGGACAAAAGAACAGGTGGTGTCTTTAAAGACGCAGTCGTTGATGAAGGGAAGAACGAACAGCCCCAAAGGAAAGGATGGTCTGCGTTCGGGAATCTGCATTTTTAATGAGATCCATCAGTATGAAGATTACGCGAATATCAATGTATTCACGACGGGCCTGGGAAAGAAAAAGCATCCCAGGCGATCGTATTATACGACGAATGGTGATGTCCGGGAGGGACCATTGGATGATCTTTTGGAAACGGCGGAAGGAATATTAAGGGGCGGAGAGCCGGACAATGGCTTGCTGCCTTTTATTTGTAAGCTGAATAAAAAAGAGGATGTGGACCAGGAGGAGAACTGGCCCATGGCAAATCCTTCTTTGCCGTATCTGCCGGATTTGCTGGAGGAAATCCGGAAAGAATATCGGGATTGGAAGAAAAATCCAGCGAGGCTGCCGGCATTTATGACAAAGCGCATGAATATTCCAGATGGTACCAGTGAAGTAAAGGTTACGGATTGGGAGAATATTCTGTCAACAAAACAGGAGCTGCCGGATCTGAAGGGATGGAGCTGCACATGCGGCATTGATTATTCAAAAATATCTGATTTTGCGTCGGTGAATCTGCATTTCCGCGACGGGGACCGGCGCTATGATATCAATCATTCCTGGCTTTGTTTAAGATCCAAGGATATTCCTCGGCTGAAGTGTCCCTGGAAGGAATGGGCGGATAACCGGCTTTTGACCCTGGTGGACGACGTCGAGATCCATCCCGCATATTTGACAGATTATATTTCTGAAATGAAAAAGAAATACAGTTTTCAAATGGTGGCGCTGGATGATTTCCGGTATGCGCTGCTAAGCGATGCGCTCCGCGGAATTGGGTTTGACGCAAAGACTATGAAGAATGTAAAGCTGGTACGACCTTCCGATATTATGAAAGTGACAACGGTGATTGATAGCTGCTTTGTCAATCAATGGTTTATCTGGGGAGATAATCCCGTGCTTCGCTGGGCGGCCAATAATACGAAGATGATACGTTCTGGAAGAAAAGCCGGCGGGGATGATGCGGATCTGGGAAATTTTATCTATGGGAAAATTGAAGCGAAAAGCCGGAAGACAGATCCGTTTATGGCACTGGTCGCCAGTATGACGGTGGAAGACGCTCTTCCTGCAGCCAGGAGGAAGAAACCGAAATTCCAGGTGTTTACTTTTTGACGAGAGGGGTGATAACAGATGGGACTTAATTTCAAAAAGTGGCTGTCGGAGAAGCTGTCGAACGGTACAGAGAAGAGAAGACTGGTTTCTGTTGACTGGACAGAATTTTTCGGTCTTATGGATCAGGTATATATCCGGGAGCTGGCTTTTTGGACTTGTGTGAACAAAATCGCCAATGCCCTCAGTAAATGCGAATTTCGGACCTATTACCACCATGAGCCGGTCAAAAAGGGAGAATATTATCTTTGGAATATTGAACCGAATCGGAATCAGAATGCTTCGGCGTTCCTGACAAAACTTATAGGGAAACTATATTTAAACAATGAAGCCCTGGTGGTTGAATCTTCAGGGCAGCTGTATGTGGCCGATGATTTTCAAAAAACAGTGTACGCGCTGTATGATTATCAGTTTACCGGCGTGACGGTTGATGATTTTACATTCGGGAAAACTTTTTACCAGAATGAGGTTCTGTATTTTCAGCTCAATTCTCTGGATATGCGTCAGCTGGTAAATTTACTTTATGCCAGCTATAACGAATTGCTTCAGTATGCGGCCAATGCCTACCGAAAATCAAGAGGGAGCCGAGGGATCCTGGATATCGATGCACAGGCTCAGGCAGAGGATGATTTTTCAGATACGCTGCAGGAGCTTACGACGAACTATTTTAAAAAATTCTTTGAAAGTGAAAATGCAGTTTTGCCTCTGTATGATGGCTATAAATATACCGAGCTTCAATCGAAAACCTATTCCAGTGAATCCACGCGGGATATTAAAGCTTTGGCTGATGATATTTTTGATTTCACAGCCAGGGCTTTTTCTTTTCCTCCATCGCTGGCAAAGGGAGATGTGCAGGATACGGAAAAAGCTACGGATGAGTTGCTGACGTTTTGCATGGATCCACTGGCGCGGATGCTGGAGAAGGAGATTAACCGGAAACGAAATGGTATGGCGGGTTTTCTGGCTGGCAATTATTTGTGGATTGATACGACTGCAGTGAAGCATATCGATATTTTTGATATTGCCGCACCGGTGGACAAGCTGATTTCCTCGGGAATCTATTCAATTAATGATATCCGGCGGGTGATCGGAGAGGCGCCGATTGATGAGGAGTGGGCGAAAACACACTTTATAACAAGGAACTATGGAGTGGTTACAGAAATTTTGGATGGCCTGATAACTCAATGAATGAGAAAGAAAGGGGAGTGATACGATGCCGTTGAAAGGAACCAATTGGCGTATGGAGACGGTCCAGGCGGAAAATAAAACGCTGCTGTACATCTACGACGATGTTTCAGAGTATGGAGAGTTTAACTGGAATACCTGGAAGTATGAGCAGTCAGAGACATCCGCGAAATATTTCGCCCAGAAACTGGGAGAAATTCCGGAGGGACAGACGATTGAGCTGCATATTAATTCGGACGGCGGGTCAGTAAAAGAGGGGGTGGCAATTTATAATCAGCTAAGACAGAAGAGCAACCGCAAGGTGGGGATTGTAGACGGGGTGGCGCACAGCGTCGCCTTTTTAATTTTACAGGCATGTGATGAAAGAAAAATGTGCCTGGGTACCACAGCGCTGATTCATAACATGTGGATGTATTGCTGCGGGAATGCGAACCAGCTTCGCAAGTACGCGGATGATCTGGATGACATGATGGAAGCGAACCGGCAGGTATTTTTGGAGCGCGCTAAGATTTCAGAGGAAGAGTTAAAGAGCCTGATGGAGGCGGAGACATATCTGACGCCGGATAAGGCGCTGGAATATGGTTTGATTGATGCAATCGAGGGAAAAAGCGCAGCGCCGCCGGATCCGGAGGAGCTGATGCAGAAGCTGTCCCAGATGCGGCGCGCATTAAACAGCCAACAAAGCTTCCGGGAGCAGCTGGCGCTTATGAAAAAAGGGCAGAGAAAGCCTCCGGAAGAGAAAAAGAATCTTATGAATATGTTTCAGGGCATTGCCCGGAAAGGAGATTGAAATGAAAAATAAGGATGTATTGATGCAGGAGAAGGCGAAAATCCTCCAGCAGATGAATGACGCGATTGCGGGAAATGATCCAGATGCTTTTGCGGAGGCATTTGAAAAGCTGTCGATGAATATTCAAGAAAATATTTTAAATGAAGTTGAAATGCAGAGGCAGTCCGCGGATGCGGTGGCTCTGGCAGCCCGCGGCGTCCATCCGCTTACCAGCGAGGAAACAAAATACTATCAGGCGGTTATCGAAGCAATGAAGTCTTCCAATCCTCAGCAGGCGCTGACGGATCTGGAGGTAGTAATGCCGAAAACCGTAATTGACCGGGTGTTTGAGGATCTGGTTGCCCGGCATCCGCTTTTGGATGCGATTAATTTCCAGAATACCTCTGGACTGATCGAAATGTATTTGAACACGGACGAGGGACAGCTGGCATCCTGGGGGAAGCTGTGCGATGAGATTGCGAAAGAGCTGTCTTCTGGTTTTAAAATGGTCAATATGGGCCTTAAGAAGCTGTCGGCGTTCTTACCGGTTTGCAAAGCAATGCTGGATCTGGGGCCGACATGGCTGGACCGGTATGTGCGGGATATCCTGACGGAAGCGATTTATAATGGCCTTGAGGAAGGAATTATCGCGGGTACCGGAAAGGATCAGCCGATCGGCATGATGAAGCAGGTGGGCGACGATGTGGAAGTGTCCGGCGGGGTTTATCCGGATAAGCAGGCGATTGCCGTGACAAGCCTGGACGCGGTTACATATGGAAGCCTTCTGGCAAAGCTTGCGACAACGCCGAAGGGAAAGAGCCGGGTGGTTCAGAATGTCATTCTGGTCGTAAATCCGACAGACTATTTTACCAAAATTATGCCGGGAACCACGATCATGACTCCATCTGGTACGTTCGTTAATAACGTATTGCCGTATCCCACCACGATCATCCAGTCCATTCGGGTGCCGGCAAACAAAGCGATCCTCGGATTGGGACGGAAATACTTTATGGGAATCGGTACGGCGAAATCCGGAAAAATCGAATATTCGGATCAGTATCGCTTCCTGGAGGATGAGCGGGTTTATCTGACGAAGCTTTACGGCCACGGCGAACCGCTGGATAACAATGCGTTCCAGGTCCTTGATATTACGAATCTGAAGCCGGCGATTTTAAAAGTAGAGGTGCAGACATCGGGGGAATAACTCCCCCGTCCAATAGCCTGGTTGGAACGGGGGAAGTTGGCAGCGCGGTTGTAGCTGCTGATACAGGAGAAGAGTAAAAAGAGGAGGATGATCCTATGGCATATACACCGACAGAGTGGCAAACGGGCGATGTGATCACCGCTGAAAAATTGAATAAGCTGGAGCAAGGAGTACAGAACGAGCAGATTGGCCCCCAGGGACCGCAGGGAGAAAAAGGGGATCCCGGAGAACAGGGCCCAGCCGGTCCCGCCGGCGTCGGACTTACCGGGGAAGCGGCGTCAATTTCCAAGCTGGCTGGGACAGAGGAAGCCGCGGAAATTGCGGCGAAGGTCAACGAGGTAATTGAGCAGCTGGCGGCGCGAGGAATCTGTACATTGTCAGAATAATGGCAGAGGACTGAGGTGAAAGGATGGCATTGCTAGATGAGGTAAAAAGCTACCTGGATATTACCTGGGAGATGACGCCGGAGGAGAATCAGAAGCTGATCAGCATGGTGGAGCGGGCAAAGGCTGCTTTGGCTGGAAAGATTGGAGACTGTGATTTTGAAGGGGATTCGCAGGAAAAGACATTGCTGTTGAATCATGTGATGTATGAGCGGGCTGGGGCGGTGGATGAGTTCTGGAGGAACTACCGGGGAGAAGTGATTTCGCTCCGGCTCCGCAAGCGGGTGAAACGGTATGAGATTGAAAAACAGGAAATTCGAGACGTTTAATGACGGAATTCTGACGGTCTGCGAGGCTTCGGGAAGAGCGATTAAACGAACAAAATTTGAAAACGTCCGGTTCGGCAATAAAACCGTAGGAGCCAAGCGGTTCTGGGATGCGAAGGTACTGGATACGGTGATCAACCGGATGGTGTCTGTCTTAAGGCTTCCCGGAATCGAACGGGAGGATGTGGTGATTATTGAAAGCCGTCAATACCGGATTGCTCAGGTCCAGGAAAAGTTTGACGCTTCACCTCCGTGCCTTTATCTGTCTCTGGAAAGCGTACAAATGCCTTATCGGGATGAAAGGGAGGGAAGCTTTGGCGAAAAGGATTAAGATTGACGGGCTGGCGGACGCCGTAACCGATGCGTTAAACGAGTATTCCGGTTATGTTGCCGCGGAAACCAAAGAGATCATCCGAAACGCCGGAAAAACGGCGGCGAAGGAGCTGCGCCGGACATCTCCAAAGGACACAGGAGAGTATGCGAAGAGCTGGAAGTCTAAGGCGACATCGGAAACAGCAAGGACGATTCACGTTTCGGTTTATGCGGATCATCATCAGTACAGTCTGACGCATTTGCTGGAAAACGGGCACGCAAAGCGCGGGGGCGGCCGTGTGGCGGCGATTCCTCATATTGAGCCGGTCAATGATGAGATTTTAGATCAGATAGAAAAGGAGATCGATCGAGCGCTATGATGGAAAAAACCGAAATAGAAAAAATGCTGGAGCAGATTGGACTCCCGAGCCGTTATTTTTATTTTGAGGAAAAAGAGGCGGTTGCTCCGCCGTTTCTGGTCTGGTATTTTCCTGGGAGCGACAATTTCTCCGCGGATGGTCAGGTTTTTTACCGAGTTGACCGGCTGAACCTGGAATTATACACGGATCAGAAGGATTTTTTGCTGGAGCAAAAGGTAGAGGCGGTTTTGGATATGGCCGGGATTTTTTGGGAAAAGACAGAAGCGTTTCTCGATGATGAGCAGATGTATGAAGTATTATACGAAATGGAGGTTTAAATAATGCCGGAAGGAAAAGCGAATAAGGTTAAATTTAATATTAAGAATGTGCATTATGCGCTGCTGACGGAAACAGATGGGACAGTAACCTGGGGGACACCGAAGGCGATTCCCGGCGCCGTATCGATTTCTCTTGAGGCCAGCGGGGAGATTACTCCATTCTATGCGGATGGGATCGTGTACTACCAGGCAAGTTCTAATTCCGGATATGAGGGAGACTTGGAGATGGCTTTGATTCCGGATGATTTCCGGATGGATGTTCTGAAGGAGGAAAAGGATGATAAAGGGGTTCTGATTGAAAACGCCAATGTGGAAACGGCCAAATTTGCGCTTTTGTTTGAGTTTGACGGAGACCAGAAGTCTGTTCGGCATGTCCTTTATAACTGCACGGCAACCCGGCCGTCGTTGACAGGAGAAACAACAGAAGCGACGAAAACACCATCCACAGAGACGTTATCCATCAGCGCGGCACCTTTAGCGGATGGAAGAGTAAAGGTTAAAACGGGAGCTGATACGGATGAAGCAACATATAACAGCTGGTATCAGAAGGTGTATGAGACGGCAGCGGAATCTGCGTAAGGAGGGGCTATGTTAAAAAAAGAGATTATAATTGATGGACGGCCAGTTCTATTTAAGGCATCGGCCGCGATTCCCAGGATCTACCGCTTGCAGTTCCATCGGGATATTTTTAAGGATTTGGCTAAGTTAGCGAATCACCTTCAGAAAAATCAGAAATCAAGGGCTCAGGAGGCGACCGGGGATCAAGAGACGCCTGGAAGTGATATCCCGATCGAGGATCTGGAATTATTTGAAAATGCTGCTTATGTGATGGCAAAACACGCGGATCCTTCGGTACCGGACAGTATCGAGGAATGGCTGGATGAGTTTAACACGTTTTCCATTTACCAGGTTCTGCCGGAAATTCTGACTTTGTGGAATTTAAATACGGCAACAGAGGTGGAAAATAAAAAAAAATTAAGCCGACTGTCCGGGAGATAACGACACCGTTATTCCTTTTGCGGTGTGTGCAGATGGGCCTCGCTATCCGGGATCTGGAGCTTTTGAGTGTTGGTCTGGTACTGGATATGTTCGCGGAACAGGCCAACGATGGGGTTTCTTATCCGTATCAAGCGACGCAGGAGGATTTTGATAAGTTCTGATTGAGCGAGCGGCCTTCTTATGCTATGATAATGAGTAAGGAGGGTGCTTATGGATTGGAGAACGGGAAGCAGATGTGAGAATGATATTACCTTTAGCTGGAAATTTTTGTTTTATATGCTGCTTCTTTTCTGGCCAGTGTCGGTGTGGAAATACTGCAGCATTGCGAGAAAGATGCAGGCATACGGCATTAAGCAATGGGGCGGACTGATCCGCGGTTATTATATTGGCTTGGCGGTGTTCTGGATCCCGATTGTGACGGTCATTTTATCAATCTTTATTTTGGCAGTTTTGTAAAAGGGTGCTTTTGGCGCCCTTTTTTGACACCTAGCGGTGGAGCTGAAAGCTCTGCCGCTTTTTTCGTGGGGTGAGAGGATGGGCGCAAACCGGATTAAAGGGATTACCATTGAAATTGATGGGGAAACCAAAGGTTTAGATAAAGCATTAAAACAGACAAACAGCACGATTAAGGATACTCAGAGCCAGCTGAAGGATGTGGAGCGCCTTCTGAAGCTGGATCCCACGAATACAGTGCTGCTTCAGCAAAAGCAGGAGCTTTTGGCCCGCAGCGTTGAGGAAACGGAGAAAAAGCTGGAAACGCTGAAAACAGCGAATGAGCAGGCCGCAAAAAGTGCGGATCGGTATGATGAATGGAAAGAAAAATACAATCCGATCCAGCAAGAGATCGATGAGACGCGGAAAAAGCTTAAGGAGCTTGAAACCGCCCAGAGAAAGCTGCAAAAGGCTGGAAAAACGGATACGGCTCAATATACGTCTCTGCAGACAGAAATTAAGGAAACCAGCAGCCGCCTGGAAGATTTAAGGCAGGAGGCCCAAAAAGTCAATGATGAGTTTGGAAATCCCATTAGCCATGATGAGTATAATGCGCTGCAGAGGGAAATTGCTGAGACAGAGGCAAGCCTTAAAAGCTTAAGAAGCGCGGCGGATCAGACGGAAGGCGCTCTGCAGGGGGTGGCGTCGGTTTCCCAAAGCACAGGAAGCCGGTTGTCCGGAATGTGCGATGTCATAAAAGGCGGAGCGCTTTTAGAAGCGGCGGACCAATTGTCTGTAGTAGGAGATAAAATCCAGGAGATCGGAAGCGCGGCAACAGAGGCGTTTGGAGAATCTCAGAATGCCTCCATTAAGGCTGCGGCCTATTTCGGGGAGACCGGGGAGGCCGCAGAGGAAACCGCTGATCTAATCAAAGATATTTATGCGAATGGCGTCGGCGAAAGTATGGATCGCGTAGCAGACGCTGTGATTACGGTCAAAAAGAATCTCCAGGATCTGGATGCGGAAGAGCTTTCAAATTTAACGCAGCAGGCGATTACGCTGGAAGACCTATATGGCGTTGATATGAACGAAACCATGCGCGGTGTAAACGCCCTGATGAATCAGTTTGGTTTATCTGCGCAGGAAGCTATGGATTATATCGTGACCGGGACACAAAACGGTCTGGATAAGACGAACGAACTGGGAGACAATTTAAGCGAATATGCCGGTAAGTTTGCGCAGGCCGGTTATTCTGCACAGGAATATTTTCAGATCCTGCAAAATGGTTTGGCGGGCGGGGCGTATAACCTGGACAAGGTAAATGACGCTATTAATGAGGTGACGACCCGCCTGGCAGACGGAACGATTGAGGACGCGATATCTTCCTACAGCGAACAGACACAGGGGCTTTTTGAAGCCTGGAAGAACGGAGAGGCGAGCCAGAAGGACGTAATTGATTCTATTATTAAGGATATTGCCAGCTGTACGAACCAGCAGGAGGCGCTTAACCTGGCGGCGACGGCTTTTGGTACGATGGCAGAGGATGGGAATCAAAAATTTATTGAATCGCTTACTTCGGTGGGGGACGCGTATCGCTCCGTCAGTGGATCGGCTGCGAATTTGTTCGATCAGACGACAACACCGATGCAGGAAATGGAAGCGAATACAAGAAAGCTGCAGCAATCGCTGATTCCTTTGGGAGAAATTATTTTGAACCTCGCAAATCAAATCCTTCCCCCGCTGGTTTCTGGGATCCAGACAGTATCGGATTTCTTTGCATCGCTTCCGGAACCAATCCAGAATTTCGTTATTATCCTTGGCGCGCTGATCGCAGCGTTTACGGCATTGGCTCCAGCGATCGCAGCGGTCGCAATGGCAGTTACGACTTTAAGTGTTCCGATTCTTCCGCTCATCGCCGCGATTGCAGGAATTGCAGCCGCAATTACCGGCGTCATCGCAATCTTTCAAAACTGGGGCAGTATCGTTGCGTGGTTTGAAGATGTTTGGGGAAATTTTTCAAATTTAATCCAGGGAATTCCGGATTGGTGGTCCGGGATATGGCAGCAGGTATCGGATTTCTTTAGTGGTATATGGGCGGATATGATGGGAAATCCAGTGATTTCTCAGACCGTGGATTTGATTTTGGATGTTTGGAATGCCTGCAAGGAGGAGCTTTCTTCTATTTGGGATACAATCAAGACGGTAGCGGAGGCGGCATGGACACTGATTAAGAATGTAGTCCTGGGCCCGGTTCTCCTTCTTTGCGATTTGATAACCGGGGATTTCGACAAGCTGGGAGCCGACGCGGAAAAGATCTGGAACAATATCAAAACGGCAGCGGTCACGATATGGACAGCCATTGTAAAACAGGGCCTGGAGACGTTTAACCGGCTTCGGGAGGGTGTCGCGGAGATTCTTCCCAGGATTGCTAAAATCGTGATTGACGGGCTCCAGGAGGCGGTTGACTTTATCACAAGCCTTCCCGGTAAGGCATTTGAGTGGGGCGCAGACTTTATTAATGGCCTGGCAGATGGAATTAAAAATACGATCGGCAAAGTAGTGGATGCGGCTAGGAGCGTAGGCGACACGATATCTGAGTATCTGCACTTCTCCAGGCCGGATAAAGGACCGCTGCGCGACTATGAATCTTGGATGCCGGATTTTATCCAGGGGCTGGCAGCAGGTCTCCGTGATAATACTTGGCGTTTAGAAAAGCAGGTTCAGCTGGTGGCACATACGATGAGCGGGAGTTCTCCGGAAAGTGCGGATTTTTCGGGGGTTGAAACCATATTAAGGCAGTGGCTTCCATTCTTAGGACAGCAGCCTTCAAACCAGCCGGTATATTTGGTATTGGACAGCGGTGCTTTGGTTGGACAAATTGCTCCGAAGATAGATCAGGCTTTGGGAGGTATTCAGCTTAGGAACCAGAGAGGAGGATGATATGCTATTCCCGAGCGTAAAGATTAATGATATTGATATGCTTAAGACGTATCGAATGGCATTAAAAGACCGGCATTGTGTACAGCCGCCGGTTCCCAAGACCTCTTATTTGGATATTCCTGGAGCAGACGGCTCCATGGATCTTTCAACGGTGAATTCCGGACATGTCGTTTATGAGAGACGGGAAATCACTTTAAATTTTGGCTGCGGGTATCCGGCGAATCAATGGCCTTCCGTGTTTTCTGAAATATTGAGAAAATTCCATGGGCAGGAAGGAAAGCTGATTTTTGATGATGATCCGGGATATTACTATATTGGAAGAATGACCGTGTCGGATTATCAGAGGGTAAGAAATCTAGGGACATTTACAATCACAGTGCAGGCGGATCCTTATAAATACGAGATATTAAGCAGCGAGGATGCTTGGATTTGGGATCCGTTTAGTTTTGTGGACGGAATAATCCGGGAATATAAAAATATCGAAGTAAATGGAACGCGAAGCCTTATGATCCCCGGGACGGAGAAATGGATCATACCGGAAATCGTGGTTTCAGCAGCCATGAAGGTGACGTTTGGGTCGAAGGAATATTCTTTGAAAGAAGGCGCCAATAAAATTTATGATCTGGTAATTAAGGAGGGAGAGAACGAGTTAGTATTTAAGGGATACGGGACAGTTACGGTAAGATATAGGGGAGCGATTTTATGATGTATCATGTACGCGTGAAACAGAATGGGGAAGAATATCCTTTATATGAACCTCTGGATGAGGAGATGAGAATCTTTGAGCCTGTGCTGACGGAAGAAATGGGAAGCGCGGGTTCTTTTTCTTTCCGGATTCATAAGGGGCATCCCAATTTTATTCATTTGCAGCCATTTCAGTCAGAAATTATTGTTTACGAGGATACGGAGCCTTGTTTCTACGGGAGAATGTTAAAACCAGAAGCGGATTTTCAGAATATGGTTTCCATTGTCTGCGAAGGAGAACTGACCTATTTGCTGGACAGCATTCAAAGGCCGTTTTCCTATTCCGGGACGATAGAGGGATACATAGAAACACTTTTGGGTACCCACAACAGCCAGGTAGAGGACAAAAAGCAGATTCAAAAAGGGACAATCCGTGTGACTGGGCCCAGTATTTCGCAGGAGCTTAAAAGTTATACGGATACGCTGACGGTTTTAAGGAAATTAGCGGAAGAGTCTGGAGGATACTTTCGGATCCGGCATTCGGGAGAAAAGCGATACTTGGATTATTTATGGGATTATGGCGGGGAGAACCTTCAGACAATCCGCTTCGGAGAAAACTTGCTGGATCTTACAAAGTACGTGGACTCGTCCAGGATTATTACCTGTCTGATTGTTCAGGGCGGGGAGGTTGAATATCAGGACGAGCTGGGGGAAACGCAGACTCGTACCGTGGATATATCGTCCGTAAATAGTGGAAAAGACTATTTGGAGGCTACGGAGGCGATTGCGCGTTATGGGCGGATTTGGGGCTATCAGAAGTTCGAGGATGTGACGGTTCCGGCAGACCTTTTAGAGAAAGGAAAAGCTTATTTGTCGGAGGCATCCGCGCTTCCAGAAACGATTGAGCTTAAGGCGGTAGACTTATCTTTGATTGATACTTCGGTTTCAGCTTTTCGTTTGGGGTATTGGACGCAAGTTGAGAGCATTCCGCATGATATCCAGCAGAAATTTTTGCTTTCAAGGCGGGAAGTCAACCTTTTGGATGCTTCACAAGGTTCGATCACATTGGGGCGGCAGGCAGCAACTTTGACCGGAAATATGAATAAAAGTCAGAGCGAAGTTTCCGATCGGGTGGAGCAGACGGCTAAGGAGACATCCGAAGAAATCAACCGGAAAATAGAAAATGCTACCAATTTAATCACTGGAGGACTGGGAGGCTATGTAATATTGGATAATATTGATCCGGAAACCGGCAAGAAGACGCATCCTTGGCGGATCCTGATCATGAATACTCCAGATAAGGCAACTGCAAAGAACGTGATCCAGATCAATCAGAATGGCATTGGCTTCTCTACAACGGGAATTAATGGTCCTTATCGGAATGCCTGGACGATTGATGGAAATCTGGTGGCAGATTTTATCACAACAGGGACCATGTTGGCCGAGCGGATCCGCGGAGGTACCTTGGAAGTGGGAGGTACCGGCCTTGGCAAGGACGGAGTTATTGTGATCCGAGACTCGAAGGGAATTCTAATCGGACAATTGGATAAGAGCGGAATCCGGATCAGCAGCGGGAATTTCTCCGGCCAAGTTGATGTGGGAGGAAGCACAGATGGCAAGATCACGGTTAAAAATGCAGCAGGAACCGTGATTGGATATTGGGATAAAACCGGTCTTCATGTGGAACAGGGAACGATATCGGGAACGGATATTACAGGCGGGACGATTAATATAGGGAAAGGAACCTTTGTAGTTAATGAAGACGGTTCCGTTTCCATTATGTCGGGTGAGATTGATATTGCAAATCTTTTTTATGCCGGCGAAGATCATGTTACGTTGGGAGATTTTAAAATTAGCAATGATGGAACCAATGTGTTTCAGTCAATTGACGGTTCAGTGGCCTTGCAGTCCGGCAATAGCGGGCCGCTAGGAGATTTCCCGATTTTGGTTATGCAGGAATCGATTGGGAGCAAAATGGAGCTTTCTTCCCATCATTTGGATGTGACAGCGGTATATACGAATGTCATGTTGCTTTCGGGTACCAGTGAATGGAATGATCCGCCATACAACGGGAATGTTGGGATGATTCTTGATTATATCTGGAACGATGACAGCTATGGCTTGGCCTATTTGGGGCATGAGGTAAGGAGCTTGCAGTCACAGGTAGACGATTTGTATGATCAGATATCCAGCCTTGGATAAGGAGGTGAAATATGGCCGATATCAATAAAGAGATTCAAGATTTCAAGAATGCCGTTTACGGCGAGGAGGTCCGCGGCAGTATGGTTTCCTTGGCTCAGAAGCTGAATCAGGAAATTGAAGGAAATACAACGGACGCGGCAGCAGCGGCAAAAAATGCGAATAATGCAGCTTCAACGGCTACGCGTGCAGCAGGTGAGGCGGGAAATGCCGCGCAGACGGCTACGAAAGCGGCGGGATCGGCTAATACGGCGGCAGAGAATGCAGAGGCGATCCGGGAAGATCTCTTGGGCCGATTAGAAAGAGGGGAGTTTAACGGACCGCCGGGACCCCAGGGAGAGCAGGGGCCTCAGGGAGCTTCCGGAGTTACGGCGCCGGCAGCAGGAATGTTTTCTTTGTATTTGGATCCTTCGACAGGAGATCTGTATGCGGAATACCCGGATGGAAGTACGCCTCCTGCGTTCGAGTATGAAGCGGATTCCGGAAATCTGTATTATGTGACGGATTAGAGGTGAATGCAGATGCTGGAAGCAAGATTTGGAGAAGGCTGGGAAAGGACAACCGCTTATGGACTGACCCAGTGGGACTATGGACAAAGTATTCGGATCAGTGCCGAGATCGATATTCCGGATGGTACAGAGATTCAGTTTTATCAAAATGAAAGGGCTGGGACAGAATTTATCCAAGATCAAATAGCTCGGATTCCGGATGCGATGCTCCAGTCGTCTGAAATGATTACAGCGTATATATATGTCCGGTCTACGGAAGCGGGCGAAACCATTTTAACGATTTGCTTACCTGTAACAGCCAGACAGCGTCCAGAGAATTATGTTCTACCCGGCTATACATCTTATAAACGATTACTTCCAGAGGGCGGAGAACCGGGGCAAGTTCCGCGAAGAACCGATATAGGAGTGATGTGGGGAGAGGCGGCGGATGATCTGGAACTTACAGATGGTGTTTTGCAGCTTGTATCCAGCGGTAATCCGATCGGCAAACGGATTCGCCTGCCGGGGGGATCCGGACGGGAAATTGAAATGCGCAATAGCGGAGTATCAATCCAATGGCGGTACACGGATGAAAACGAGTGGCATGATTTGATACAGCTGGAAGAAATTCGCGGTCCGGAAGGACCAGCTGGTGAAGTACCGGAATTTGAGATTCGGGATGGTCATTTATATGCAATTTATCAGGAAGGAGAATAGCGATGGCAAGAGAAGTAGATTTGGGAAGTATTATTGGACCACAGGGACCGCAAGGTAAGCAAGGGCCGCAAGGTGAAACTGGACCCGCTGGAGCGGCCGGGCCGCAAGGAGAGCCTGGAGTTACGCCTACCATTGGCTCCAATGGAAACTGGTTTTTAGGCGAAGAAGATACCGGAAAGCCGTCCAGAGGGGCAACCGGCGCGCAAGGGCCGCAGGGGAAACAAGGAGAAGTTGGACCGACTGGCCCTCAAGGAGAGCAAGGCCCTCAGGGACTACAAGGGGAAACCGGACCCGCCGGAGCAACTGGGCCTCAGGGAGAAAAAGGAGAAACTGGTGCGCAAGGTCCCAAAGGCGATCCAGGAGAGACCCCTGAATTTGAGATTCGGGATGGTCATTTATATGCAATTTATCAGGAATAGGAGGTGCTTTTATGGCTCGGGAAGTGGATTTGGGTTCTGTTGTAGGCCCGCAAGGTCCCCAGGGACCAGCCGGGCCTAAAGGGGATCCGGGAATGACAATTTTTCAGCTCCAGGTGGATCAGGATGGGAATTTATATGCAATTTATCCTGATGGCAGCGTGCCTCCGGAATTTGATTATGATACGACCACTGGAGATCTATACTTGGTTATCAACGATACCTGATGGAAAGGAGTAAGGAAATATGGCGAGAATTTTAATTGGAAATATAAAAGGACCAAAAGGGGATACTGGACCGCAAGGGAAGCAAGGGCCAACAGGACCTCAGGGGCCTAAAGGAGATACTGGTCCTATGCCGGCATTGATTAATAATGCGGCGACTACGTCTGCAGGTGTGGGTGCATTGGATGCTGCGATGGGAAAGACACTTAGCGACCAGATTGCTGTGCTCAACAGCGAGTTGATAAACGAGTCTGGACTCGGATTAACAGAAGGCATGTACTCGATATATGCGCCAAATACCGCAGACGATATGGTATATCCCGGACTGTATAGACTCAATGGGATAACAGTCGGAAGTGAGTCTAATTTTTATGGCTATGCTATCGTAATGAGCGATTTGGGTCACACGATCATAAAACAATTAATCTATCATAATGCTTCTGGCCTATCACTATTGCGATACAGGTATAACAACCAATGGACGGATGCCGGAGAATTTGCCTTAATGGACGATTTACCCAATATCCACACCGAATACAATGTGACCAATAACAATATTTTGCTTCGTTGTACGGCAGATGATGGTTCGGCAATTCAACTTGCCACCACGGGAACACAAATTCAATTGCAAAAACGAACATCTGCTACTGGTTCATGGGAAGCGGTTTGGGCAAAATAATGTATTGGATTCAGTAAGCAACATTAATAGAAAGCATATCTCCTTCTGAAATTGATGTTGCATTATAGATTTGAACTGAACCATCTACACCAATTAAGATTCCGTACCCTTTATCTGTACCAATAGAATGAAAAATTCTTAATTGTTTTGTTGGTCTGTATCCAGAAGGGAGAGATGTAATAGAAGTCCAATTATTAAGAGTAGTCCCAGCCTTGAAGTGGCCAATGATTATAGTTAGCCCAGCAGCTTTTTTGACAGTAAGAGGCATAAAAGCATCATCAAGAGATTGAAACCCATTTAAAAGTTCCAAAACGATACTATTTTTATCCAAATCATTTGCTGTCACTAATTTTTTCCAATTAAAATTATTTGCGGCTCCATCAATTTCTGCAATGCATATAGGGCTATTGGCCCAACCGGAAAGCGGAATAGATATTGCGCCACCGCGCCAACCAGAAATTTTCCAGGCGAATATTGTTGCCCCGAATAATTCGCTAGGCGGGTATCCTATTTCGTTCGCAATCGGCGAGCCTCCCGGTACGTCAAAAAGAACCGTGGATCGTTCCTTCATTTCGGTAAAGATTGTTTTGAAGGATTTAATTCCATCATAAATATAGCTGTATCCGATATCGCTGTTGAGCACATTAATGGCATTCTCATTTTTCGTGAGTTGACCATTCGCCATCAGAAAGGGGACAAGACCCTGGGGAATATGGGAAACAGCCGCTTTACATATATGACATTGCTTATAAACCCTAAAAAGGGTTATTTTTTATGCCAAAAAGGCGGAAAGGAGTCTAAATGAAAGACAAAATGATTTTAAAGGATGGCAGCGAGATTGAACTGGAGGCAGGCGCTAGTATTAATGCTCTGCAGGTGCGTACAGCGAACCCGCCGGCGATGGCTGAAATCTGGTCAAAGCTCACAGAAGAGAATTTAAAAGAGGTTCAGATTCAGACTGGAGAAGGGCTAATTGTTGGAAATTATATGGATCTGCTCCTCGTGTCAGAAACCTCTGTGATCCTTGAAAATGGCGTCGTGCTAACAACTTATCACTTACGGGAGAAAACGGCCGTAGAGAAGCGTTTGGAGGTCTTAGAAGCCAGACAGGAGGTCCAGGATGGAGCAATTAGTGATCTCGGCAGCGCAACTAGTGCATTGGCAGAGCAGATGGGAGGCGAACAGTAATGGGGCAGTTTTATGGCATAAAAATTTTGAATAAGGAAATGGAATTAGCTGATGTACCGAAGCTTTGGAAAGCAGCTACAGAAAAGTGGCTGTCTGAGAATATAAAGGAAGGATGAGGAAAAGATGATGCAGAAATATCTGGAATTGATTATGCGAAATGAATTTGTCCGGCTGGTTCTGATCTGGATTGTTTTGGATACGGTTTTGGGGTGCCTGAGAGCTGTGAAGCAAAAGAAATTTAACAGCGCCTTTGGGATTGATGGCGCCATTCGGAAATCGGCCATGGTGGTAAGTGTGGCTTTTTTAATGCTGGTTGACGTTTTGGTGGGGGTTAATGTGATCTCTTGGCTTCCCGAGTCTTTCCAGCGGGCAACGGGGCTTACAAAGATTGGGATTGGAGAGTTTTATTGTGTACTTTTCCTTTTATATGAATCTGTCAGCATCCTAAAAAATTTGTATCTTTGCGGCTGCCCGACGCCGAAATGGTTAAAGGAATGGCTAGAACAATTCTTGGCCAATATGACGGGAGAGTTAGAAACAAAATAGGTAATCAAATAGTGTTGCGACGTCGCAAAAAATAGAAAAGGGGAAGGCCGGCGGAGAACTGATCGGGGCGCCGGCCTGCCGTGATACAGATATATATTTGGCCTGTCATAAATAATAAACGTATCAATTATAAGTTTGTGACGGCAAGGAGGGTTTTTTTTGAAAATTAATAAATTGTTGACACCATATAACCATAATCCTGGCACCACAGATCGAATCAAATATATCGTTATCCATTATGTAGGAGCGCTGGGAGGAGCAAAAGCAAATTGCCAGTATTACGCCGGCGGATCCCGCGGAGCCAGCGCACATTATTTTGTGGATTTTGACGGGAGTATCTGGCAGAGTGTTGAGGATCGGGATATCGCCTGGCACTGTGGCGCGAAGTCTTACCGCCATCCGGAGTGCCGCAATACCAACAGCATCGGTATTGAACTGTGCGTCCGCAATTCCGGCAGCATGGCCGATACCAGTCGAGATTGGTATTTTGAGGATGCAACCGTAGCGGCGGCGATCCGGCTAACGCGGGAGCTAATGGCAAAGTACGGGGTTCCCGCGGATCATGTGATCCGGCACTATGATGTGACGGGTAAAATCTGTCCGAATCCTTATGTCTATAACCATACGGCTCATACCTGGGGTAAATTTAAAGCGGCGATCAGTATTGCTGACTTTGAAGAAGAGGAAAAGAAATCCGGCTGGCTACAGGAAGACGGTGGCTGGCGATATTACCTGGGAAATACCGGTGAACCGATCCGGAATGACTGGCATGAGGAGCCGGATGGAAGCTGGTATTGGTTTGACGGCGCCGGAATGATGGTAACGGAGGCCTGGAAGATGGCCGGCGACGGCCGGTGGTATTACCTGGGCGCAGATGGGAAGATGGTAAAGAACTGTGTCCTTGGGATTGGCTCAGAGGCGTTTGCGTTCAGAGAAGACGGCGCGATGCTGGAAGGGAACCTGTCTCTTCAAACCAACGAGCGCGGGGCATTGATTCCATTAAAATAAGAAGCGATATGCGTGTACGCAATAGCAATCTGGATGACCATACTGCAAGTGCGTACACGCGGGAAAAAGCCTTATTTTATGCGGGTTTCCGGACTTTCTGCAAGATAGTAATAGACATCAATATGCATCGTTTCACGATTGAAAACTATTTTGCTCACAATACTTTTTAAGGCGGCGTTCTTTTGGAACATCGTAAAATCATCGGAATTTAGAATGTCAATCACGGATCGAATATTTTTTATCATGCGGGAATCCCTGGTGTGCATTTCTTCATTGGTTTGAGAATGGCGGAGCTGCTCCAGAGAAGCTTCCAGAGAGTCCCGCTCTTTTGCGAGCAAGATTTTATTATGCTTGTACTCTTCTAAGGTATCAATGCCGTCCATATAGGCATCCTTTGCCCGCTGCTCTTTTTGTTTCAGCTTCTGCAGCAAATTCGTAATTGTTTCCAACTCTTTTGTATTCTCCGCGGGAACAGGCCTGCGGACTTCATATTCTATCGTTCCTGACGCTACAGCGTCCGTTAGAGCCTTCTTTACGGCTGGGACGATATCTTTTTCAGTCACATAATGATTTGCCCGGCATTTGCCCTTTAAATAGCCGTAGCATTGGAATGTGTAGTGAGTAGATCCGTTTTTTCGGTGACGGACGCACGAAGAAAGAGTGCGCCCGCAGCAGGAACATTTTAAGAGGCCGCTTAGCCAGTGCTTTGTGATTTCAACCGGTTTCGCATTTTTCGGCCGGTATTCAGAAGAATAGCGGTCCGCAGCCTGTTCAAACAGCTCTTTGCTGATAATGGCGGGATGGTGTCCGTCACTGAAAATCCATTCCGACCGGTCACGGATCTGATTGGTGGCGCTGCAAGTGCGGTTCCAGCGTACGATACCGGCATAGGCTGGGTTTTGAAGGATATATTCCAGAGAACGCTTTTCAAATTGCTTTCCCTGACTGGTTTTCAGCCCAAGGCTGTTGAGATACTTCGTGAGAGCATAAATACTCATTTTATCGTTTACATATTTGTCGAAGATCATCCGGACGATTTCCGCCTCTTCCGGAACGATTTCCGGGGCTGCTTTGTGATACGGGATCCGGTATCCAAGCGGTGGCCGGCATTGGTAGCCGCCGGCACTGGCTTTGGACTTCATTCCTCGGGTTACATCCTGGGCCAGATTATAAGAATAAAATTCGTCCTGCCATTCAATAATCATTTCAATTAACCGGCCGTACATTCCGTCAAGGACCGGTTCTGAGATGCTGACGACGTCGATCCCCAGCTTTTTCCGGAGCATACCTTTATAGAAGGTGCTTTCGTCCTGGTTTCTGGCGAAACGGGAAAATTTCCAGACCAGGATACAGTCGAACGGTTTCGGCTTTGTCTTTGCGGTAGCAATCATTTTTTGAAACTGCGGCCGATTCTCCGCACGTTTTCCGCTCCGGCCTTCGGATTCCATAAATATGTTTTCCTTTGGAATTACGATATTGTGCGTTTTTGCATAGGATAAGATAGAATCCAGCTGTGACTCTGGACTCAGATCCATCTGACCGTCGGTACTGACGCGCACGTATGCAGCGCCAACACGGAGGGATTGGGTTGTTTCTTTTGCCATAAGATCATCTCCTGGTAATTGTATGAAATTTAGGTATAAAAAATACGCCCCTTGTCAGGACGCTCCAGGAATGATATAATTTGTGTGTTGAGGAGATTATATCTTTCCTGGGCGACCTGGTAAGAGAAATCTGTGAAGAGCCGGTTCCTGTTGGCGCAGGCGCCGGTTTTTCTATTTGACATTGCCCCAAATAGGGGCTATAATATACTTAACAGGATAGCCGGAAGGTGAATGCACCTCACCCGTCCCGGCGAAGCTTAGCTAAAAAAATAGTCGTCGGCTTGTCAGGGCAGGACGGCTATTTTTTATGGGTATAAGTCAGTATTGCAACGATAAGCATGGCCACAGATGTAATTAACTGCAATTCTTCATATGTACTCATAATTACCACCCCTTTCCGCAGGATCTCGGAACGGGCTGGAGCACGTCCCCCGGCTACCCGGGTAAATATATTATATTGTCAAGGTGGAGGCCCCTGTCCTGTACTAACAGGGGCCGTTATAAGATTTACTTTACACAAACATCGCAAGGATCTGCTTTTCCCGCGGCTAAAGCATCGTTTAAGCTGCCTTCATTGATCGTTTTTGATCTGGACAGAGTAGAACATTCACGGCTGTTATGATAGGATTTTCCGCCGGGAGTCCAGTAAACAACGGCAGCAGCTTCCTGGGAAGAAGCTACAGTTTCTGGAGTTGCTGAAGGCTGAGCGGGTTCGTCATTGGGATCTCCGGGGGTGTAATCATTACAAGGACTTACGTTCCAGGTGATAGTATTTCCATCTGTAGAGGCCACAATATTGCCTTGTTTATCGGTGCGTAATAGCTGAATACCCATGGCCTGCAGCTTCTCCATTGATTCAATGTGAGGATGTCCGTAGGAATTGCCGGCGCCACAGGATAATACCGCATATTCCGGAGTTGCAGCCTGCAAAAGATCCCAGCTGGTGGAAGTACCGCTTCCGTGATGTCCCATTACGTAAACATCGCTGTCCAGATTTAGGCCGGAGGCTGTCATCTGTGCTTCACTTTCCGCCTCTGCGTCGCCGGTGATCAAAAAGCTGGTGCTGCCGTCCTGGACACGAATCGCAATAGAATAATTGTTAGCATCGCTGTAATCGGAGCCGGACGGGGCCAGAACCTGGATCACGGCGTCGCCCAGCTGGATTTGACTGCCTACAGCCGGCTGTGTGCAAGCAAGCCCTTTTTCCGCTATAATGGAACGGAAAGATTCAAATACACGGGTGTCGGCTTCATAATTTGGTCCCCAGACATTTGATACGGGGAAGGCATTGAGAGCGCCAACTACTCCGTTTAGATGGTCTGAATCATAATGAGAAGCCACGACATAATCCAGAGCCGGGACCTGTTCATTCTGGAGGTAAGAGACCACATAACTAGATTTGTCGGAATCTCCTCCGTCATAGAGCATGTAGTGGCCGTTAGATTCAATCAGCACGGATAGTCCCTGGCCGACATCCAGAACATGGACATCTGTCTGTGCAGCGGCCTCGATACTCATCAGACTGGAAAACAGTAACGTGGAAAGAATTAGCTTTCTTTTGTTCATGGCTTTAATCTCCTCGTTTGTATATTATTTTTTTTCCTTCCTAAAAATATGGCATTGTGCAGGATAATACTATGCAACCTTGTCATATTCGAGGATTGTAAGTTCGCTTGTTAATTTTTTTACGTTCGCGACAATACGTTCAATCTTGCGGTGTACCGAAGCAGAAAATACGATTTCTCCGCATTGCTCACATGTCATACACGGAACATTTTTAATGATCAGCATACAGTTATTAAATTCGGTAAAATAGGTCGTTGTAGATGGAAACATATCTCCATGCTTGCAAGACAAACATTTCATTACTCATTCTCCTTTCTTTGCTTAAAATCAGCACTCCATTTTTCTGGATTAGGCCAATAAGCGGTGATCAGCTTTGCGGCTTCCCCATTTGAGCCCATACATATGTGAAGAGGTCGGTTATCGGAATAGCCAAGGATCAGACAACTCGGCCACGGATAATCTTCTGGATATTGCTCTATTATCGTGCCACTATTTAGTGCCGATTCAATATCATCTTCTGTTATTCCGCGCTGTTCAAGACGGAGAGAGCAGTGGGAAGTGAGAAATACCATATCGTTTTTATATAGATTACGCAGTTCTAATATATCTAATTCTTTCATTGTGTACTCCTATTGCCATGAAGAGCAAAAATCTTTTAGATAAGGATACATCATAATACAGTTTCCTTTCTAAAAAATTTGTGACTTTGAAATTACATGGCCTTTTCTATATCGTCAGCACATCTTTTGCTAAAATCGTCCCTCATAATATGCTGTAAGGCGTGCTGGTAAGCTTTCATCTGACGTTCCCAGCTAAGGCGGGAATTGAGGAAAATGGAAAAGCTGTCATCTTCATTCTGCACTACTTGTTCGCTCACGGCAGTATCCATGTTAATAAAATAGACACCAATGGTTTCAGTTAATAATGGGTTGTTCATGGACTGAAATACTCCCTCTGCGTTTGACAAATTTGATATATGACTGTATAATATACTTAACAAGAGAACCGAAAGCTAGAGTACACCTAGCCGCCGGCGAGAATCAGCAAAAGTAGCGCTTTATCTTACCAGGACGAGGGCGCTACTTTTTGCGTTGTATGTAAATAACAAGAGTAATTACAGCGCAAAGCATAGTTACAAAAGCGAAGAGCTCATCATATGTAACCATAAGCACCAGCCTCCTTCCTTTGCAGTCCAGCGGCTGACGTAATCGCC
>ERZ1090860.244-NODE-245-length-33834-cov-25.698215_pt1 | contig 33834 bp, 22 predicted proteins | sample MGYA00478483_ERZ1090860 | MGnify/ENA primary metagenome ERZ1090860 (study PRJEB33644, sample SAMEA5815741) | chicken gut metagenome | biome: Chicken; feature: Gastrointestinal Tract; material: Caecum | place: Ireland | collected 2019-01-01 | study: A study of the...
GGAACACGTTGTAGATGATGAGATACCCGGTGAAGATGATGAGCAGCAGCATGGCAACGATGGCAATGACCACGATGGGATCCAGGTTGTCGCTGAGCTGGGCGCCGGTGTAGCCCCAGTTGATACCGATGTCGATGTAGTTGGCCCCGGCGGTCTCGTTCTGGTAGCCGTGGTCGGCCAGGATCTGGTTCAGATCCCGCTCAATGTGCCGGGAGCCGCTCTTCAGCATCACGTCCAGGTTCCAGGTGCCGGTCATACCGTTGGTGGAGCTGGCGGGATCCACGCCCACCTCGGCCAGGACCGCGTCCACCCGGCTCTCCGGGATCAGGACGTGGCTGGCCGCGATGGCCTCGTCCCGCTCCCACCAGCCAGAGAGGGTGAAGGTCTGGGTGGTGGTGTGGCCATCCACATCGAAGGTGAGGGTGAATTTCGCGCCGATCTCCGGCTCAATACCCAGCAGTTCCAGCACCGCCGTGTCGGTGGCGGCCTCGTCGGTGCCCTCCTGGGGGAGACGGCCCTCGATGGGGTCGCAGAAGGACCAGTGGGCGTAGTTGGCGTCGGCGTAGCTCACCTCCACGTGGGACTTGTTGAAGGGCGCCTGGGTGGGCATACCCAGGAAGCGCCGGACGCCCCACTGGGCGATGAGGGGATCATCCCGCAGTTCCTCGAACTGCTCCTCCGTCAGGTATTTGAATCCGCCGTGGGAGAAGCCGCCCACCTGCCGGAAGTTGGACTGCTGGAACCCGTCGTTGATGGACATGGCGATGGTAAAGAGGGATGTGAACAGCACCGTAGTCAGGGCGATGGCCAGCACGGCGATGAGATTGCGGGTTTTGGATGCCTTCATGGTTCGCCAGCCCATGCGGCGGATCACCGCTCCATTGGAAACCTTCAGCATGGCGCTCCCCCTCTCACCACGATACGGCCGTCCTCAATGCGGACGATCCGGTCGGCCATCTGGGCGATCTCCTCATTGTGGGTGATCATCACAATGGTCTGCCCGAACTTCTGGCCGGTGACCTTCAGCAGACTCATCACGTCCTGGCTGGTTCTGCTGTCCAGGTTGCCGGTGGGCTCATCCGCCAGGAGGATGGCAGGCTTGGCCGCCAGGGCCCGGGCGATGGCCACCCGCTGCTGCTGGCCTCCGGACAGGTTGTTGGGCAGATTCTGGAGCTTGCGCCCCAGCCCCAGGGTTTCGATGATCCGGTTGAGATAGTCCTGATCCGGCTGCCGGCCATCCAGCTGGATGGGCAGGACGATGTTCTCGTATACGTTCAGCACCGGCACCAGGTTGTAGTTCTGGAACACAAAGCCGATCTTCCGCCGGCGGAAGATGGTCAGCTCCTCGTCCTTCAGAGCGGAGAGCTCCCGTCCATCCACTGTGACGGTGCCGCCGGTGGGGCGATCCAGGCCGCCCAGCATGTGGAGCAGGGTGGACTTGCCGGAGCCGGAGGTGCCCACCACCGCCACGAATTCACCCTTCTCCACCGTCAGGTTCACCCCGTCCAGGGCCCGAACCTCCGTCTCGCCGGAGCCGTAGAACTTACGCAGCTCTCTGGTCTCTAAGATGCTCATTGCAGTTCCTCCCGGAAAAAAGTGTGTATCGCTTTTCAGCGATACACACTTTAGCAGATCAATCTTACCACATTCTTTCCGAAATCTAACACTTTGGAAAGATTTCAGACGACAGCCGGGGGCTCCTCCCGGGGGAGAAACAGGGAGAAGGTGCTTCCGGCCCCCGGACGGCTGGACACCCTGAGATATCCGCCCTCCCGCTGGGCGATCTGGCGGCTGAGGTAGAGGCCGATGCCCACGCCCTCCTGACCCCTGGCGGCGGGAGAGCGGTAGAAGCGGCCAAAAATCCGGGGCTGCTCGTCCTCCGGGATTCCGGGGCCGGTGTCGGTGACGTCGATGCGGCAGAACAGCTCATAGCCCACGGCCCGGAGTGTCACCCGGCCACCGGCAGGGGTATATTTGACGGCATTGTCCACCAGATTGTAGAGAGCCTCCGCCGTCCACTTCTCGTCAAACCTGGCGGTGAGCTCCGTCGGCTCCACTGTCAAGGAGATCCCCTTGGCACTTGCCCCGGGCGCGGCTTGGGCGGCGGTTCGCTCCAGCAGGGGAGAGATGTCCTGGAGCCTGGGGGACAGAGTGAGCACGCCGGTCTCCAGCCGGGAGGTCTTGACCAGCGCATCAATGAGGAAGCGCAGCTTGGACACCTGCTCACTCAGCGCGGCCACACAGGTGCGGCTCTCCTGGGGGAGCTCCTGCTCCGCCAGCAGCTGGCTATAGAGCTGGAGGTTGGCGATGGGGGTCTTGGTCTGATGGGAGATGTCCCCGATCAGGGCTTTGATGGCGGCCTGTTCCTGCTCCAGCCGGCCGGAGGTCATAGAGGAGGCGGACAGATAGTGGGCCATACGGGTTTCCAGGGCGGAGAGGCGGGATTCGTCAAAGCGGGTCTCCCGGAACTGTCCCCGGGCGGCGTCGTCCAGCATTTGCTCCAGGGTGTCCAGGGTGCGCCGCGTCCGCAGCAGGGAGAACAGGGCCAGCCCCACGGCGGCCGCCAGGGCCAGAAGCAATCCGGCCACAATCCAAACTTCCCAATCCATCTCAATCCACCGCCCAGGTGTAGCCCAAGCCGTACACCGTTTTGATATAGCGGGGGCGGGAGGGTGTGTCCTCCAGCTTGTCCCGCAGCCGCTTCACCGTGACGGAGAGGGCGTTTTCATCCACGTACTCCGCCCCATCCGTCCAGATGCGGTCCACCAGCGCCGCCCGGGTGAGGGTCTGCCCCCGGTTCTCCACCAGCAGCCGCAGGAGCTGCTGTTCCCGTTTGCTCAGCTCCACGGGTACGCCATCCTTGGTAAAGCTCATCCGGCCAAAGTCAAAGATAAAGCCGCCCAGCTCCAGCCGCTCCGGCTGGGCTGTGCCGCCCCGGCGCAGCTGGGTGTTCACCCTGGCCCGGAGTACCGCCAGGGAGAAAGGCTTGGTGATGTAGTCGTCGGCCCCCAGCTCCAGCCCGGCGACGATGTCTACCTCCAGATCGTTGGCGGTGAGCAGGATCACTGGCACGGAATCGCCCCGCTGCCGGAGCTGTTTCAGCAGCTCGAGACCGCTGCCGTCCGGCAGATTGACATCCAAAATCAGGAGGGAGAACCGCTCCCGAGCCAGGATTTCCTCCGCCTCTGCCAGCGTTCCCGCCCGGAACACAGACCGCTCCAGCCCCTCCAGGGCCATGGTGATCCCCCGGCCCAGCGCCTCGTCATCCTCCAGAAGAAAAATCCGCTCCATTCCGCTGCCTCCTTTGCCGTTTCCCGATCATCATAGCACAATACGGCGCATTGCGGTAGCAGATTTCTTGTGTCCCATATCAATCAGGGCCGCCGCGATCTGCGGCGGCCCTGTGTCAGCAGCTCTTTTCCCCTTGTACGCTTTGCCTCGCCAAATCGCTGGAAGTGGACGATCTCCCGCTCCCGCAGGAAGCGGATGACGTTGTTGACGTCTGGGTCGTCGGACATGCGCAGGATGTTGTCATAGGTAACCCGGGCCTTCTGTTCGGCGGCCATATCCTCGGACAGATCGCAGATCACGTCGCCCTTCACCGCCATGGAGGCGGCGTTCCAGGGGAAGCCGGAGGCGGCGGTGGGGTAGACGCCGGTGGTGTGGTCTACAAAGTAGGGGGCAAATCCGCCCTCCCGTACCTGCTCATCGTTCAGGTTGCGGGTCAGCTGGTGGACGATGGCGCCGATCATCTCCAGGTGGCCCAGTTCCTCAGTACCTACATCGGGGTCAAAATGGCACCCGGTGGAGAAAAAGCAGAGGCCGGGCAAGCTTGCCCGGCCTCTGCTGGTTTGGAGTTCACAAAAATCATCTGCGGCTTACAGCACCATGCCGATAAAGCACTGGCAGGCCAGGAACAGGACGCCGCCGGTGACCAGCGGGGCCAGCCGCCCGGCGCTACCGGAGACCAGCCGCTCCCGCAGCGTGGTGAACAGGAAGGTCAGTACCAGAAAGACGGCACCGCCCACCACGGCCAGCCGCACCGCCTCGCCGCCAGCGGTAAGCCCGGCCCCGAAGGGGAGCAGGCCGAAGGTCAGCGCGCCCAAAAGCCCGGTCACGCCCCAGTCGCGCTGGGGAATGGGCTTCGTCAGGTAGCACTCCAGTACCAGGGCGATCAGCACCAGGGCGGCCACGGCGGGCAGGCTCACCACGGGCAGGATGGCGGCGGGGAGAAAGACCCGGCACAGCAGGGCAGCCAGGCTGGCCAGCCCCACCACCGCGGCCAGAAGGATATTCAGCGTATAGTTTTTCTGCATGGACTCAACCTCCCCACTCTGTGGCGCCGGAGCTCACGTCCGCCCCGGTGACAAAGGCGGAGGCGGAGTTGACCGCGTTGGCCACCGCCCGGGATGTGACGGTGGCGCCGGTGATGGCGTCAAAATTTTCCCCCACGGCCAGATCACCCTGGCTCCACACCAGCTGGGACAGGAATTCCGCGTCGGAGAGGGCCTCCATGCCCAGGCCGAAGGTCTCCTCCATATCCCGCACCACGGCGCCCACAACGGTGCCCTGGAAGTCCACGGCCACCAGCATGGTGATGTCCCCGGCGTAGCCGGCGGTGACGGTCTCCACGATGTAGCCCGTGGTGCCCCGGTAGACGGTGGAGATGTTGGTATCCTCGCCGGAATAGGGCTCCTCCACATAGGGCCCGCCCCCGGGCAGCAGGGTCTGGAAGATGGCCTCCCGCTCCGCAGCGGTGTTTTCCGCCTCCACGGGGGCCAGCGCGGCGGAGAGAGCCAGCAGGATCAAAAAGGCGGCCGCAATCACGGCAGCGGCCCGCACAAGGGCTTTCTGTCTCATCCGGCTTCCCCTCCTTTCCGAACCCCGAAGCGCACCGGCGGCAGGAGCTTGTCCAGCGCCCAGGCGCAGGCGTTCATCAGCAGAATGGCGTAGGTAACCCCCTCCGGATAGAGGCTGTTATAGCGCAGGAGCATGGTCAGCACGCCGCAGCCGATGCCATAGATCAGCTGGGCCCTGGGCAGCACGGGGGAGGTGGCGTAGTCGGTGGCCATAAAGATGGCCCCCAGCATCACGCCGCCGCCCATCAGGCTGTAGAGCATCCAGCTCAAAGGCTCCTGTCCCCGGGGGAACACCAGGGCCAGGAAGGCCACCGTGCCCAGATAGGCGGCCGGGATGCGCCAGGAGATGACCTTGCGCCAGATCAGGATGACGCCGCCCACCAGCAGGGCCAGGGTGGATACCTCGCCGATGCAGCCGCCGATGCTGCCCAGGAACATATCGGCCAGAGAGGTCTCCGGCAGGGTGGGCATCACCATACTGTGCAGGGGGGTGGCGGCGGTCACCACGTCCGCCGCCGAGGAGAACAAGGGCAGCTCCGCGCCCACGGGGGCGTAGCGGGTCAGGCTGGCGGGCCACAGCAGCAGGAGCAGGGCACGGGCGGCCAGGGCGGGATTGAAGATGTTCTGGCCCAGGCCGCCGCCCAGGCCCTTGACCACCACAACGGCGAAGACGCCGCCCACCGCGGCCATCCAGTAGGGGGTGGTGGCGGGCAGGGTCAGGGCCAGCAGCAGGCCGGTCACGGCGGCGGAGCCATCTAGTACAGAGCCGGGCCCCTTGGTAACCGCCAGAAAGACCCATTCAGAGACTACACAGGCGGCCACGGTCACCAGCACCAGCAGCAGGGCCCGGGGGCCGAAGAACCAGACGCCCGCCAGCAGGGTGGGGAGAAGGGCCAGCAGCACGGTGCCCATGACGCGGCGGGTGGTCTCCCCGCTGCGGATGTGGGGGGAAGAGGAAGTGATCAGCTTCAAGAGGCATTTCCCTCCTTTAAGGTCTGTTTGGCCGCGCGGAACCGCTCCACCAGGGGGAGCTGGCCCGGGCAGACGTAGGAGCAGCAGCCGCATTCGATGCAGTCGGAGACGTGGAGCGCCTTCAGGGTGTCCAGACTGCCCGCCGCCTCGTAGCGGTAGAGATACAGGGGCTGGAGGTGCATGGGGCAGACCTCCACGCACTTGCCGCAGCGGATGCACACCGGCCGGGCGGGGGTAGCGGCATCCCGGGTGAGGCAGAGCACCGCGTTGGTGCCCTTGAGGACGGGGACGGAGAGATCTCCCTGGGCGATGCCCATCATGGGGCCGCCGGTGATCACCTTGCAGGCGTCCTCCGTCAGGCCGCCGGCGGCGGCGAGTACATCCTGATAGGAGGTGCCGATGCGGACAATGAGGTTTTTGGGCTCCCGCACCCCCTCGCCGGTGACGGTGACCACCCGGCGGGTGATGGGTTCCCCGTGAAAGACCGCCCGGCAGATGGCGGCCACCGTGCCGGCGTTGAACACGCCGCAGCCCACGGAGATGGGCAGCTTGCCGGGGGGAACCTGCCGGCCGGTGACGGCCTGCACCAGCTGCTTCTCCGCCCCCTGGGGGTAGCGGGTGGGCAGCACCGCCAGCTCTATGCCCGGATACTGCTCCAGGCAGCGGCGGACAGAGTCGATGGCCTGGGTCTTGTTGTCCTCCACGGCCAGCACCACCCGGTCGGGCTGGAGGATGGCCCGGAGCACCGAGGCGCCCCGCAGCACCCGCTCCGGCGCGCTGCACAGCAGGGCGTCGTCCGCGGTGATATAGGGCTCGCACTCGCAGGCGTTGATGAGGACGGTGTCCACCCGTCCGGCGGCGCTGACCGCCTTGATGTCGGTGGGGAAGGTGGCGCCGCCCATGCCCACGATGCCGGCCTCCCGGATGATGGTGAGCAGATCGTCCGGCGAGAGGCCTTCCAGGGTCTCGCGGGGCACCAGGGTGCGGTCGGGGGTATCCAGGCCGTCATTCTCCAGCACCGCCGACAGCACCGGCCGTCCAGAGGGATGGGGGCGGGGCTCCACCACCAGAACCCGGCCGGAGACCGAGGCGTGCACCGTGGCGCTCAGGCCCTCGGCGTCGCCGATCTTCTGGCCCAGGCGCACGGTGTCGCCGGGCTTTACCAGGGGGGTGCAGGGCTTGCCGATATGCTGGAGCATGGGGATTACAACTTGGGCGGGCAGGGGAGCGGGGGACAGGGGGGCACCCCGGGAGAGCTCCTTGCGGCCGTCCGGATGGACGCCGCCCCAGAACAGATGTCTCATGGATTCACCTCTTTGTCAGGATCAAATTCTCCCGATGGGGGAGAACTAAGTGCGAATCAAGTCGGAAAAGCCGGGACTGTAGAACTGATGGCCGGAGGCGTCCACCCACATGGCCTGGGCGTCCCAGCGGTTCAGGAGGGCCTGTCCCTCCTCCTGGGGGAGGGTGAACAGGGCGGTGGAGAGGGCGTCGGCCAGGCCGGAGTCGGCACAGACGATGGTCACCGAGCGCCAGTAGGCGGCGGGGAGCAGCGTGTCGGGGTCAATGATGTGGTGGTAGCGCACGCCGTCCACCGTGTAGTACCGCTGGTAGTCGCCGCTGGTCACCACCGAGCCCTGGCTGAGCTCCAGCGTGTGCAGGAATTCCTCCCCATCCCCGTCCGGGGACTGTACGCCTACCACCCAGGACTGGCCGTCGGCCTTGGGGCCGGTGGCCCGGACGTTGCCGCCCACGCTGACCAGAAGACCGGCGGGGGCCTGCCGGCAGACCTGCTCCACGGCGTAGCCCTTGGCGATGGCGCCCACATCCAGCCGGGTTTCCGGGTCGGTGATCTGGACGGTAGAGGCCGCCTCGTCGATGATTACGGAGGAGAAATCCGTGTGGAGGGCGGCCTCCTCCAGGGCGGCCCGGTCGGGGAGGGCGGCATGCTCCGGGTCGTTGATGCCCGCCTCCCGGGCCTCATGCCACAGGGAGAGGACGCTGCCCATGGCGGCGTTGACCCTGCCCTCCGTCTCTGTATAGACCTCCCGGCAGAAGAGCAGCAGATCCAGGATGGGCTGCTCCACCTTCACCGGCGGGCCGCCGGCGGCGTCGTTGACCGTTTTCAGATTGACCACGCCGGGGTACTCGTTGTAGATGTCGTAGAGCTGATGGTACTCCAGCAGGCCGTCGTGGATCTCCTGGGTCATGGCCTGGAACCCGGCCTCGTCCGCGGCGTAGCCCTTGATGGTGGTCACCGTGTCGAACAGGGTCAGAAAGGTGGCCTCATACCGGGTAAGGCCGGGGGAGGGGGCGGCTGCCGGCGCTCCGGCACAGCCCGCCAGCAGGAGAAGGGTCAGCAGAAGAAAGGGGAGACGCCGCATATCTTACGCCGCCTTGTCCACCAGGGTCTGGAAGGCCCCGATGGAGATGGTGACGGAGGCGGCCAGATCCGCGTCGGCGGCCTTGCCGTCCTCGGTGACGGCGATGCCGCTGACCTCCGCCGGGGTCTTGCCGGTGACATAGGCGGCAAAGCCGGCTGCCTGCTCATACCACTCCCTGCCGATGGAGCTGAAGTCCCGCATGCCGTAGCCATCCCCCAACTGGTTCTTGGAGGGCTGGGCGGCGGTGAGATCGGTGGTGATCTGGCCGGCGGTATCAAAGTTCACGCTGGCCTGCACCGCGTCGATGACCATGCTGGTGATGGTGTCCCCGTTCATGGTGATGGCGCCCACGGTGGCATAGGCCTGGGCCAGGCCGTCCTCCTCGGCAGTGGCGTCCTTGCTGTCGGTCAGGCTGGTGGTGGAGGTGAGCACCAGCGTGTCTCCCTTGCTGGCGCCCAGATGCTGGGCGTTGGCTACGGCCTGCTGGATCCCCTCCAGATAGCCGCCGATGGACATGGTGACGGAGGCGGCCAGGTCGGCGTCGCCGGCCTTGCCGTCCTCGGTGACGGAGATGCCGGTCACCTGGTCGATGGTCTTGCCCACCACATAGTCGGCGATGGCCTGGGCCTGCTCGTTCCACTCTTTTCCGATGGAGCTGGCTTTCCACATGCCGTAGTCGTCCCCGCGCTCGTTCTTGGAGGCGACCGGGGCGGAGAGATCGGTGATGAGCTGGCCGGAGGCGTCAAAGTTCACCTTGGACTGAATGGCGTCGATCACGCAGTCGTCAATCACGCCGTCCTCGCCCACGGTGACGGCCACCAGGGTGATGTCGGCCTGGGCCAGGCCGTCGCCCTCGGCGGAGGCGCTGGTACTGCTGCCCACCGAGGTGATCAGGGCAAGCCCGGTCTTTACGGCCTCGCCGGACGAGGCATCAACAGGGGAGGAGGGCTGGGCCGCCGGTGCCTCGGTGGGGGCAGCCGAGGGCGTGGGAGCCGGGACGGCCACCACGGCGGTGGTGCCGCAGCCGGCCAAAAGCCCGAGGCTCAGCGCCAGGGACAGGGCGATTGCGGGGAGTCGTTTCATGGGCATGGTACATTCCTCCAGTTCAGTGTGGGGGGTGCGGTCGGGCGCGGAATCTCCGGGCCGGAGCCTCTGAAAGACCCAGACCGCAGAGGATGCGCGCTCCCGGCAGCACATTGTGAATATTATAACAAACTCACGCGCTCCATGCAACGCAAAAAATCCCGAAACTCCGCTTTGCACGGCATCAAAATGCGCAAAAAATCTTCCTTTATTGGATTTTATCAGGGAAGCCGGAACAAAATACGGCAATCTGTTGAAGGCAGAAAAATTTTTATAAAAACGAACAAAATTTTTGGTCGCACTATCTAATTGCTGAAGTGCTCTCCGCCGGATTTGGAGCAGCCGTCAGACAAATCCTGTAACATCAGAGGAACCCGGCTGCGCGTTATGCGCAGCCGGGTTCCTTGTGCGGGGGTGGAAAGGGGAAGGTGGAAGCTGGTTCCAGAACTCAGGTAAAGGCGCGCTGGAGCATGACGGCCACCTCGGCCCGGGAGGCGGTTCCGGCGGGATCCAGCCGGTTTCCGCTCTTGCCGGAGAGGATGCCCTCATCCACGGCCCAGCGCACGGCGTCGGCGGCCCAGGAGGCCACGGAGTCACCGTCGGTATAGCCGCTCAGATCCGCGGTGCCGGGCTGTGCGCCGGCGCTGCGGTAGAGCATGACGGCCAGCTCCGGCCGGGTGATGGAGCCGTTGGGGTTGGAGCCGTCGGAGATGCCCTCGTCCACGGCCCAGTTCATCCCGGCCTCATACCAGGTGCTGCCGGTGCTGGTGTCCACGCCGGCCTGGCGGGCCAGCACGGTCATCAGCATGCCGCGGGTGGTGGAGGCGGCGGGGGAGAAGGTGGTGGAGGAGGTGCCGGTCATCAGGCCGTTGTCCACCGCATAGGCGATGCCGTCAGAAGCCCAGTGGCTGTCAGGGACGTCGGTAAAGCTGACAGAGACGGCGTCCAGATCCAGAGGCTGGTCGGAGAGCATCTTGGCATAGATGGCGTTGGTCACATACCGGTAGTCATCCTGCTGATGGGCCCGGTTGTTCACGGAGTTGGCGAAGATGGTCAGATCCATGCCGTTCCGCTCCAGGGCGATGGCCTCCACGAAGCCGTCGATGGGGGTGCCGTCCTCGTTGAGGCAGCAGCCGGCGATGAAGCTGTCCTCGTCAATGGCCTGGATCAGCACCGTGGCGTCGGCGGGGACGGAGGTGAGCACGCCGCAGCTGTAGGTATACATGACGAAGTCCTCATCGGCGGCGTAGCTGGCGGTGGTCAGGCTGTCGGTGGGATAGGAGACGGTATGCAGGGCCTCCATGCCCAGGGTGGTGTACTCCAGATCGGTGACCAGATTCTCGGTGATGTAGGCCAGCGGATCGGAGCCGGTGGCGATGTAGGGGGTGCCCGCCTTGACGGCGGCCACGGCGGCCTCGCCCTTCTCACCCTGGTTCAGGGCCACGTTGCCCACGATGATGTCGGCCTGGGCGGGATCGTCGGTGACGGTGAAGCCCAGCTGCTCCACATAGGACTCCACGTCGTAGTTGGAGGTGCCGTTGCTGTAGACATTGCGGTAGTTCTCATAGCCGTAGCCCTGGCTGAAGAACTGGGCAAAGTAGCCCTCGGTGATAATGGCGCCGGAGAACTCGTCATAGCGGCCGGCCAGGAAGATGGTGGGCTTCTCAATGGCGCTGGCGGCGGGCATCTCGCCCACCCGGGCGGCGGAGAGGACGTAGTCATCCGCCACGGACTGATAGCTCTCCAGGGAGAGGACGAAGTCGCCCTTGCAGTCGCCGTCGGTGACCATGCCCACGGTGCGGCCAGCATCCAGCAGGGCGTTGACGGCCCGGACGGCCTCGCTGCCGCTGTTGGAGAGGATGACGATGTCGCCGCTGGTGCCGGTGAGCTCGGAGGCGCCGGTCACGCTGGTCACCTCGGTGAGCACGCCGTCAAAGGCGCCGATCTGGTCCACGGCGACGCAGTCGAAGCCGCGCATGGCCGGGAAGTTGGACACGGACTCGGAGTACAGGTCGGGGAAGCCGGAGGCGGAGGCGTCGGCGCCCTCCCACAGGACGGCGTTGGCGTAGTTGCGCTTGGCCTGGTGCATATCCACCACCAGGGAGCCGGCGGCGTAGGTGACGCCGCCCACGGCGGTGTCCTCGTCCAGGACGGACAGCTTCACGCCGTTGTGCAGCAGGAACTCGCCCATCTCATAGGCGTCGGCGATGTCGCGCTGAGAGGCGGAGTCCACGGGGATCACGTAGTACTCGGGGAAGTAGTTGTCGTTGCCCGCGTAGGGGACGCGCCAGGTATCGGAGTCCAGCTTGTTGTTGTTGACGTCCACATACCACTTCTCCATGTCGTCGCGGTGGTCCTCGTTCTCGATGCCGCGGCGGAAGAACTCCAGCTGGTTGTTGTAGATGTCGTCCTTGTTCTCGATGACGTAGTCAATCAGGCCGTAGATGCCGTACTCGAACAGGTCGGTGGAGGCCTGGTTGTTGTAGGGGGTCTCAACGGTGTAGCCCAGGGAGCCGCAGTTCAGCATGGCGTAGCTGGGGCCGTAGTTGGTGCACAGGTCGTCCCAGGCGGACCAGTGCATGGTGGAGGGGTCGTAGTCATCCCGCAGAGGCGTGTAGTAGGACCAGTAGAGGGTGTCGGGGTGCTCCTCGCGGGTGGCGGACATGGTGCCCAGGGCCGCGGTGCCGAAGGCCTCGGCGCCCAGGGCGAAGTTCTTCACCAGCAGGTCGTACTCCAAGTTGGGCTCATGGGGCGGGGTGCAGGGCTCCACCAGGAACGAGGTCATGTAGCCGTGGAGCTCGGCGAAGACCACCGGGTTCCAGTCGTTGATGACCCGGACTAGGTTGGTGGTCTCGTTCTGGGTCTGGTTGGAGGCGTCGCGGTTCAGGTCGAAGCCGTTGTCGTTGCGGCGGGTGTTGTAGGTGCGGCCGTCGGGGTTCTCGTTGGGGCAGATGACGAAGATGAGGTTGTCCAGGATCTCGTCCACATTCAGCTCGATGTCCCCGCTGATGTCGTAGAGTTCGCTGGCATCGTTGACGCCGGTGTTGTCCTGAATGTTGCCCTCCGCGTCGGCGGTGAACTTCTGGGAGCCCAGTCCGGTGATGCCCAGATCAATCACGTCGGGGGCAAACATGGTGGAGATGTCCACGCTCTCGTCCAGGAAGCCGGTGAGGGTGTTGTAAGTGATGGTCTCCTGGGTGGCCAGGGCCCGCAGCACGTTGAGCTGGGCGTCCACGCCGGGATCCTCGTCGGGGTGCACGTTGTTCAGGAAGAAGGGCACCCGGTACTCGCCCATGGTGCCGGCCTCCAGCTCGGCCTGGAGGGAGGCGGGGTCGGTCTCGGCGATGGCGTTCATCTCCTGGAAGGCGTCCACAGACTCCTTGCTGTCGGAGAGGGTCACATAGTACTGATCCCGGCCGCCTTCGCTCTGGCCGAAGGTGGTGACGGTGATGTACCGGCCGGGCAGGGCATCGTCGATAATCTCCTGAATGGCCTCGTCCACGTCGTCATAGCGGGTATAGCTGTCATAGGCGTTGACAATCATGTCCGTCTCAGCGATCACTGTGTCGCCGTCCCGCACCGACAGGGTGTAGGGCCCGATAAAGCTGGGCCAGGCATTGCGGTTGCGGGAGGACTCATCATTGATGCCGGTGAAGGATGCGGCGGTGAAGGGCTGTGTCACAGTGACGGTATTCCCCTCCTGGACAGCGCTGAGCTGTCCCAGGGTAAACAGAGCCTCGCCGCCGGCACCGTTGTTCCAGACCTGCCAGTTGTTCAGCCGGTCGCCGGGGTAATAATAGGGGTAGATATCAGGATCCTGGAAGCCCTCGTCCCGGGTGAGATACCAGGTCAAACCGGCAATCCACTCCGATACCTCGACGCCATTCAGGACGGAGGCATCCACGGTCAGCGTTGCGGTAAATTCCTGATCTTGATCCACCAGGGTGAGTGTGGAATCAGAAACCGACAGCGTCGGAGATGTATCCTCCGCGCCCACGGCAGAGGTAACGGTGCTCAGGGAGAACAGCATACTCAGTGCGAGGAGAAGGGAGCAGAGCCTGGCAAGGCGCTTCGCCCTCAGTGTCATGGTTGAGGCCTCCTTCATTGAATTTGTTTTTTGTTCCTCTCTGTTGTCTGTGACAGCACGCTTCTTACTGCATGGGAGGGCTCCTCCTGATTATCAAAATATGGAACTTGCAACTTTATAATAGTCTGCAATTTCGCTCTCGTCAATATGGTAAAAAAGTATAATATAATCGGCGTATTTTTGTCTATATTTTACATGTTTGTGCAAGACATTGAAAAATGCTTTTCTCTGCAGTTTTTCACTGCTTAGCCCCCTCTGCCGTCTCCGAAGAAGTCCTGGCGACCACCACAAACCGGCCCTGAGCAGTATGATAGCTGCAGGTAGAAAGCGTTAAAAGCCGGTCGCCGTAGTGCGGAACCTCTCCCAGATCATAAAGGGAGGCACTCATGACCTGTTCCACATATTCCTGGAAGATCTCCGGATCTGACAGCTCAGTGTAGTTGTAGTACCGGAAAACATCCCGCTCATCCGGCGGATAGACCCGGCTGTAGAAGGCCGCCACGACACGGAAGGTGAGCCGGTCATAGCCTCCATCTGGTCGGATCACGTCATAGGTGAGCTCCGGGTTTGCGCGGGCGAAGTCCTCATCCGCATAGCGCGCCAGATTGCCGAACATGGAGCCGTCACTCATATTGTGCCCATAGATGATTACATGCCCACCGTCGGGGGTACAGCCTTCTCCGATGAACAGACTGCCGCTGAGGGCATAGCTCCCATTGAAACCCAGGCGGAGATAGTGGTCTGGATCCTCTGGGGTAAACATGACGGGATAGTCCACGTCGATCCCCCCGATGGTCAGCCAAGCGGCCAGATCTCCGTTTTCCCGGAGTAGGGGGGAATAGTCACGCTCCGGTTCCGCCGATCCGGCCTGGGCCTGTTCCTGTTCCCCGGCCGAACCGGTGTCCGGCTGCTGTTCCTTGGCGCTGTTGGTAACCTGCCGGACAAGCGCCTCATTTGCCGCCCGTTCTTGTCCGGAGCGCACGAGATCCCGGAGCAGCAGTCCTCCGGAGAGCAGGAAGGCCAGGAGCAGGAGGAGCATAAGTCCTACACGGGGAGAGGGGCGTCTGATGGGATGTGGCATGGTCATTCCCTTTCTACAGCTGTGCCGGCGAGTTTCCCCGCCGGCACAGTGCGTCATAGTTTACTTGCGGATCCGCTTGCCGCGGTAGTTGCGTTTCTTCTGGTTCAATGCCAGCAGCGCCAGGAACCCGCACAGCGAGGCCGCACACAGGATGGCCCACAGCCAGGTCAGGCTGGGATCCCCGGTCTGAGGTGTGCCGGGATCCGGAGTGGGGGTCGGCCCCGGAGGATCCTCAGGCTTGGTGTTGGTAAATTCCGCGGAGGATACCTGATCCTTCACGAGGATTCCCGTATCGCCTGCGGCGGTCGTGGTATAGCCGTTCTGATTGGCCTCCGCCTCAGTCACCGTATAGGCGATGCCGGCCGGAAGGCCTGCGGCGGTTTTTTCCTCACCGTGCCGCAGCGATAACTCCGCCACGCCGTTGACGAAGGTCAGATCTCCGTAGGTGCCGTTAATGGAGGTGTCCGACAGGGTTACGGTGAAGTGGAACGCCTGCTCCGTATCGGAGCCGGGGCCGGAAACCGTCTTGGTAATCCGAAGGGCACTGAAATCCTGATCCAGGGACAGGTTGATGATGTCTGTGCCGCTGTATTCCACCCGATAGCCCTCCGGAACGGTCTCCTCCCGCACCGTGTACGTGATCTCGCTGCCCTGGGCGTCATATTTGGGCAGCTCCTCAAAGAGATAGCTCCAGTCCTGGCCGGCGCTGACCACCTGCCGGGCGACTTCCTGTCCGTTGGCGTACAGCACCACCACGATGCTGTCCGGGCGGGTCTCCGCTGTATCCCCGCGCCAGTATTTCCGGCCGGACACCGAGATCGTCTCATCCTCTGTCGTCAGCGTGTTGGTAAAATGATAGCCGCTGACCGAAGAGGTATAGCCCTCGGGAACAGTCTCCTCCACACGGTAGTGATAGAGCCGTCCCGCGCTGTCCCGCAGGGGAAGGTTGGAGAAGGTATAGGTCCATACATCCCCGTTCTTCACCCAGGTGGGCGAGACACCGGAGACCACTGTCTCGGCCCCGCCGCTGACGCTGCGGTACAGGGTCAGCCTCAGGCTGTCGGGCCGGGTTCCCTGGGCATTTCCGTTGTCCACCCAGGTTTTGGTCCCGGTAACGGAGGTGGTCGGGTCATCGTCGCCCCAGGAGCCGCTGCTGCTGCGGTGGTTGTGGAACGCCGTGATGGCGGCGCCTCCGGCCGGGATAGCTCCGGTGGTCCCGTCGCCGGCGGTCGTGGTATAGCCGTCCTGGTTGGCCTCCGTCTCGGTCACCTGATAGGTGATGCCCGCCGGGATGCCGGTGAGGGTGAGGCTCTCCCTGTCCTTCAGGGTGAAGGCCGCCGTCCCATCTGTGAAGGTGAGGCTGCCCTGCACCGTAGTACCGTCCTGGCGCACATAGGTATACGGGTAGGACGTCGCGATGGCCGCGCCGGACAGGGAAGCGCCGGACAAGGTAACTGTAAAGCGGAACTTCCTGTCGGTCTCGCCGGTGTTTCCGGAGACGGTTTTAGTAACCTGGAGGCCGCCCCGCTGGATGTTGTGGATCTCGCCGAAGGACTGATCCCCTCCGGCCACCAGCCAGCCGTCGTCATCGGTCGTATACACCGTGTCGTAGCCGCTCAGCGGCTCCTCCTGCACCCGGTAGGTATAGGCATTTCCGTCCGGATCCACCGCGGGCAGGTAGGGATAGGTGAAGGTCCAGGTATCGCCGCTCTTGTTCCACACCGGAGCGAACCCTGTCACCGTCACCCATTCGGTCTGGCTGTCGGTCTTCCTCTGAAGGGTGAGGGTGATGTCGGGACGGTCTGCCGCGGTCCATCTCTTGGTGCCGGTGAGCGTCACCGCGCTGGTGTTGGTAATCGTGGTTGTTGAACTGGGCGTACCGCCGAAGTCGTAGGTCGCTATATACTCCTTGCTGTCGTCCATTGTCAGGCCGCCGTTGTCTTCCACGGCGCTGCCGCTGGAATCCAGCTCCAGTGCGTAGTAGTAATACTGCCGGGCGGCGGCGTCGTATTGGGGCAGGGGGGAGAAGGTGTACTCCCACTTGCCTTCCTCCGTCGGAAGCGTAATGGTTGTGTCTCCCACCCGGTTGGCGGCAATGTCACTGCCGATCTCCTCCTGCTCTGTGGTGCGGTACAGGGCGACGGTGACGGCGGGGTGTTCTCCGTCACCGGGAACCCACTTTTTGAGCACAGAGAAGCTCATCATAGGCGCGTTATAGAAGGTAATGGTGCGGATGCCGTTCTCTGTCGCATCCGTGCAGTCGGTTTGAATCCAGCCGTCGGCCAGATCTCTTTCCACCACCTGGTACTGGACGGTCTCGCCGTAGATGGTCCTGGGCAGGTTCTCCCACGTGGCCGTCCAGTCGTCGTCCGCGCCGACTGTCTGGACAGCGTTTGCATAGGGGGCCCTCTGCCAGTCGCCGTCGCCGGTACGGTACTGGAGCTCAAAGATCACACTCGTGGGGGTTAGAGCTCCATCCGGGACAGCCCACTCCTTGACAGCCCGAATCTCGGACGCCTCCGTGGGATTGTCCAGGGTGTTGGTCACGGTCCAGTTGTTCTCCGGCTCATTGTTGTAGGTCGTGGTATAGGTGCTGTCACCTGTGTTGTAGGTATTTTCCACGATGGCGGCATCATCCACGTCATTGAGCGTGTAGTCGCTGTCATCCTCCCTGGGCTGGAGCTCACGAATCCGGTATTCATAAGTCCGGTTCTGTTCATCCACCCTGGGCAGGTCGGAGATGGTGTACGCCCAGCGCTCGTCATTTGAGGCGCCCGTTCCGTCCGCGCTGTCCCGGCCGTACAGCTTAAAGACCTCCACGTTGTCCCACGTCGTCTCGCCCTCTGCTTGCCGCTGGAGCACAAACCAGGACTTCCAGGTCATGACATTATCCCCGCCCGGGCGGGTGTCATAGAGATTTTCGCTGTCCTGCCAGACCTTCCGCGCCGTCACCGACAGGGTGGACAGCCGGTTGGTGCTGGTGCTCCTGTTTGCGGTCGGATTGTGATTGAGGGAGCCGCCGGCGATGACGGTATCTTCGCTGTCCGGCCCATAGAGGTAAGTGCCATCGCTGTTCAGCGAGACAGACAGCTCGGTCTGATGCGGTGCTTCGCCGTAGCTGACGGCCGTCTCCACCACCCGGTATTTGAGGAAGATGTATTGATCTTCAGCTCCGTCCGCGTCCTCGACCTTGATCACCGACGGCAGGCCGGTGAAGGAACCGTTCCATACAGCGTCTGTCACATGGCCGGTCAGAGTCTTGGTGCCGCTGGGGCTGCCGTTGGCCTTTAGAGCCGCCTGAATGCTGGGGTACTCCTCTGCCGCTTCTGCGGCGGGTATCCACTCACCGTCGGTCAGTGCCAGACCGTTCACCCTGTCGCTGTCCATGGACACCTGCAGTTCAAAGGTCACGGACAGCGCAAAGCCCAGATAGTCCTTGGTAAGCGGATCGCCATTCTCGTCCGCCCACACCTTTGCAAAATCGGCATGTGTGGTAATGCTGTTGATCAGATTGCCGAAATTGTTGTTTGTGTCGCTGATGGTCGTGAGAGTAGTCCATTTCCCCTCTGCTCGATCAGGCGTATAGATATGGTTTCGGACATCATCCTGACTGCTGCTTACCAGCTCCAGCCTTCCCTCATCGGTCACCGCTTCCTCCAGGGTATACTTCCACGGCATGCCGTTGGGGGCGTAGACCTCAAAGCCTTCGCTTCCGTCTTCCGGCTTGATCGTAAAGGTGCCGGAGCTACCGTCCCATTCACTGTCACCATTGTAGGTTATGATAGCACCAACGGTATCAGATTCAATACTGTTCCCCTTGTCCGACTGAGCGTCCGCACTGCGGGTCAGGGTGAGCAGATTCGCAAAGTCAGCCGTTTTGGGCCGGAAACCGTCGGCGTTGTTCAGATCATCCCAGGTCTTGGTGGCGGTGAGTTCGGTTACTGTTGCTTCGTTATACTTGTTGAGGAAGGTGGCCTGGGCCGACTGGGGCTCTTCGGAAACCGTCACCGGCTTGAGGTTTCCTATCACTGTTTTCTTATCTGCATCTGTGAATCCGTCGTACTCGACATTGCCCTCCTTTGCCCAGGTATCATAGCCCGCCAGATAAGTCTTGACTTCCTCCACGGAATAGAGATACTCCGTGCCGTCCGGGGCATACAGGGGCAGGTTATCAAAGGTGACTGTGTCAGTGACATAGCCGGGATAGTCATCTCCTGTACTATCGCCGCTGGAGCTTGTGTCGCCATCTCCCGGTTCCTCAGGGAAATACACTCGATAGAGCTCTTTAACCTCATCGGCGCTCAGAGTCTCCGTCCAGGTTAATCCAGTCGCCGTATACTGGTCAGCCTCCGCATACTTGGCATACTGCGTCACTGTAAAGGTGATGGCGGGGAAGCCCTCCGGATCCTCCGGCAGGTACAGGTGCTTCTTCACCGTCAGGCTGCCGGTTGCGGGGTCATAGGTATTCACGACGCGGAAACCGTTGGTAGTATTCTTGTCGAAAACATCCCCTTCGGTGGGGGCCGAAGTTTCTTCCCCGCCAGCCGTCCCAGCCGCGGGCACATCCCCATCTGTGGGCGTGGCCGGGTCGCCGCCGGTGCCGTCCTCGCCGTCAGAGGCGCCTTCAAACAGGATGGTTTCGTCAACCGTGTAGGTGTACAGGGCGCCGTCCGCGTTATAGCGGGGGAGAAGCACCCCGTCCTCTGCCGACTCGTTTTCCTTGGGCACATAGACGCATGTGAGTGCGCCGTTCTCACCAATTTCGAGCATGTTTTCCCCCTCGTACTTGATCAGGTACTGATATGCGCCGCTGGGTGTGCGGAGATCCTTCCACTGCTCCGAGGTGATGGTCAGGGTCGCAACCTTATCTTTCTGGTTTCCTCCGTCCACAGAGCGGGAGACCTCCAGCCGGATCGACGGCAGGGTACCGTTTTCGAGGAAGTCGCCGGGCAGGCTTTCCCAGATCTTCTCGCCGCTGATGGTGATGTTGGCGGCCAGCTGGTTGATAAATGTGCCATCCTCCCGCAGGGCATACCTGGCGTAGTCCGATCCGCTATCCGGCCGGTCTTCATTATTCTCCCACGTATAACCCGTACTGCTCAGATCCAGAACATAGTTACTATATTCTGATTCAATCTTATCCCGGGTGCCGATGAGTACGGCTTCCGTAGACCCGTCCCCGTCGATGTCATAGGCGTACTGGGCGATCTGATAGTCGAACTGACTTGCGTTCACCACAGTACGCTCCACCGCGTAGTACATGATCTCGAAGCCATAGTCGTCGTACTTCTGCATATTGGACAGGGTGACCGTCCAGGTATCATTTGCGTACTCACCCTCCGCAACCGTCCAGCGGTAGTCCTCGTACACCAGCTCGATCTGTTCCCGATAGCCGCCGTTTCCGTCCGGCACGTGAACCACCTGGTAGATGTCCAGGAACAGGTCGGGGCGCCAGTTCTGGCTGTGGCTGTACTCGTCCTTCCACTGCTTGGTCCACGTCACGGTTTTGGTGCCGGAGGGGGCGTTGCGGATCGTTACCTCCTGGCTGTCCCGCTCCTCCTCGTCCTCCAGGTCAGGGCTGGGCGTGTATGTCGAGGTGACAGAGGGGTGGTAGTCACCGCAGAGGGCGTCCAGGGCTTCGTAGTCACTCAGATCAGTGAGTTCTTCCCACTCGTCTTTTCCTGCATTATACTTCAGCCACACCTCTTCCACCTGGTACTGCACCACACTACCGGTCAGGTCGTACTTGGGCAGGCTGTAGAAATACAACTCTTCTGTGATGCTTCCACCTTCGCCGCTTTCACCCGGCATAATGAGGGCCTGCACAGAGGTTGTCGCCGTCCCGTCCTTATCTTGAATCGGAACGAGCTCAGCGGTATCGCCCAGCTGGACGGTGTCGCCCTCGGTACTGTTTATTCCCTTGTTGGTAATCTTCCAGTCGGCTTCCCCGTCCACAAAGCTCAGCTTGACGGCCAGGGCCAGGGTGGTGCCCGATTCCTGCAACTCGTTCAGCTCTGTCAGAATAAGGTCAGCCATATCATCGCGCTGCCACGTTTTGGTGACGTTGATGTCGATCCACCCAAGGCGGCGGTTGGTCACGGCGAATTTCGCCCAGCCGGTGTCGCCGCTGCCACCCTCAGGCGCTTTTTCATATGTGTAGGTCACCTGATAGCGGTGGTTGGAGGTGGTGACACTGTTGATCGTTCCCGCGGTAGAGGGTGTTTTATAGAGGGCACTATAAGATTTGTCGCTGCTGTACTCAACCTTTTTTTCTTTACCGTCCTCTATCATGGCTTCCTCGACAATGTAGATGTCGTCTGCGGAGTCAACTCCATCGCCGGCTCCAGATGTGGATTCAAGTTGTTTCGGAATCCACACCACCTCATACCAGATGCCGTCATCGCCGAGGATAATCTGATTTTCTCCGCCTTCGCCCGTAAAGGCTTCATAAGGGGCATCGGTCTTCCGATTATATACGCTCAGCTTTACCGGCTCCCGGTGCTGCTCGTCGCCGCCGTCGTTCCAGATCTTCCGCACCATGATTCGGAAGGTTCCGACTCCGTCGCCGATGTGGTTGGTGACCGTGGAGGTATAGTTGCCGGTTTCTGGATCTACTTTGTTATCATAGGTGGCGTAGATATTTGACTGCTCCAGCAGGATGTACTCGTAGGGTTCGCCGTTCTCGTCATAGCGGGGGAGTCCATTGATAACCGTGGTGTATCCGCTTTCGTTCCCGGTAATCGTATTACTTTCCAGATCTGGCTCCTCATCCTCTTTCTCGAACGAATCCTGCACCTTGAGGGCAGCGGTGATCTTACCATTTTCCCCGCGCGTCAGGGTCAGGATCAGGCTCGGCTCGTTAAGCTCCAGTGCGGTGCCCGCCAGGGTCTGATAGAGGTAGAACGTAACCGTCCGATATTCATCGCCTACCGGCCAATCGACCGCCTTACCATTCTCCGTCCACTTCTTGTTTACTTCGTAGCTGATTCCGCTGACCAGGGTGTTGGTGATGGTGGTTCTGTTATTTGTCTCATCAAATTCGGAGGTGGACAGGAACTTATTGTCGTCCAGCTCGAAGCTGCCGTCCTCGTCTACCGCAATCCAATCCTTGTCGTCATCTGATTTCACACCGGTTTCTTTCCAAAGGTAGTACAGGCGCTCGCCATTGTCGTTAAACTCCGGCAGATCTCTCCAGGTCGCGTTGTCGGACATCTTTTCGGCGTAGAAGTCGTCCAGCACCACCACAATGGGGTTGCCATCCTTATCATTAACAACTGCCCACGAATTGCCAACACCCGGAGTCGTGCTCTGGTACAGCGTCATCTTCACCGCGTACTGATCCAGGTTGGCCTGATAGGCGTCGGCGTTCCACTCCTTCACCACGGTGGCGGAGCCGGAGCCCGTGGCGCGGTTGGACAGGGTGCCGCCGTCGTAGAGGTAGGTGTTGCCAGCCGGGCGGTCGCGCTTCTTAACGACATCACCCGCGTCTTCGTCATACTCCAGGATGAAGTCGCCGGTGACGCTCTCCGTCCCGGTTTCTTTGTCTGTCACAATCGTGCCGAACACCTGCTCATAGGAGTTATCGCCATCATCCATTTCCATGTACTCGCGCACCACATAGATGTACTCATAGCCGTCCGGGTCGTACTTGGGGAGGGAATACGTCTTGCCGTCCTTGTCAATAAACTCAATGGTAATAGTATCCTTAGAAGTATCCTCAGAGGATGTTACTTCCATTGTAATGAAGCCGCCGTCCGGCGCCTCAACAGGGGCCGCCTGGCTGATGTCCTCTCCAGCCCGGTAGCGACGCAGGTCAAAGGTCAGATCCGGGCGCTTTTCCGGCTCGGTATCCACCCATATTTTGGTGGCGGAGTAGGTGGTTTCACCCACCCGGGACAGGTTCAGGGCGCCGCCGCTGTACACAGCGTCCGTGTTGTCGCCCACGTTGGGGACGCCGGTGTTATTGTAGTCGATCGTCAGATGGTCGCCCTTGTCCAGCACGGTGCCCAAAGCGCCGTTTAGTTCCTCGGCGGTTATGGTCTTGTCTGGGTCATCTTCGGACTCCTGGATGTAGAAGGTGATGGGGTCGTCGTCCACACTGTAGGCCCACATGTCGCTGATGACCAGCTCCCAGCCGCCGGCCGTTTTTTCGACCTTGGCATAGCCCTCCTCGATGAGGTTTGACAGCGTTTGCGTATCCGATGTAGTTCCGTAGCTCCAGTGCAGGGTGAACTGCTCCAGAACCGCCAGGAGCTGTTCCTCCGTGGGCTCGTGGTTGCCCCAGCGCGTGTTGAGGGCGGCCCGGAACTCCGTGGACTGGATGTAGTACCAGGTATCCTTATTTTCCCGCTGATAGAACACGTAGCCCTCCGGCGTCTCCGGGGGCGCAAAAGACCACTCAACGTCGTAGAATTCATTCGCATATTCGGTGCCTGCGTTAATCCGGTTGGGGAGATCAATCGTAAAGCCGCCAGCTGTGCCCGTAATCGTCGGCCAAGTCTCATTGAAGCCGAAATAGTTCAACATATCCGCTGCCAGCTCGATCCACTGGGTGGTTCCGTCTGCATCCTTAATGCGGAAATAAAGCTGGGGATAGAACTCTGTACCGTATGCGGGCCGGGAGGTGCTGTTGTTGTCCGCCCACTGGACGTCCTGTGTAAAGGGTTTTGAGCTGACAACCTCCGCACCTTTCAGTATCGCCAATATATCGCCAGCAGTCACCGTGGTTTCGACTGTCTGTGCAGCCTCTTCATCACCTTCCAGGCCCACAGAGAAGGCAATTTCACCGTTAATCCCGCTGGCCGCACGGGTGAGCGCGTCGGTATGGAGTACGGTGCTGACTTTATAGCCATCCTGTACACCGGTAATCAAGTCCCCCAACCGATCCCAAAGGCTTTCCTTGATGCCGGGGATGGTCAGGGTGAACTGCAGATTCTGTCCCACAGCGGAGGGCTCCCCGATCACGGCCCTCTCCGGCAGTCCGATGAGGGACAGGAGTTCCGTATCTCCGCACAGGATCACACCGGATGCGGCGCCGCTGTCGCCCAGCTGGTAACTCCAACTGTCAGCAGGGAAGGAGAGACCCTCCGGGATCGTCAGCTCAACTTCATAGGTCTGATCCTCTTCCCGGACGGAAAGCTCTATCGTGTATGTAATGTCGGTATTCTTACCGTTCAGCTCCAGCTCTGCCTGGTCAGCAGATACCCTTACCAGCGGATTCATGCTGTTGTAAACCAGCATCGGCTCCGTATAGATGAACACACTGTCCAGTTGGGTGCCGCCACGCGTGTCAAAGGTACTGTAAATATAAGGGACGCTATCTCCTGTAAAGCCAAATACCTTTATATCATCTTCATCTTCGCTCACATCCACGGGCAGATCAGCACCGGATGTTTCAAAGATCAGCAGTTGAGAGAAGCGATTATAGCTCTGATCCAGGAGGATCCGCAGAACTGCGCCGTCGGTGGTCTCAATGAGAAGCGCGTGGGGCGTACTGGAGTCGCCGCTGTCCGGCCCCTCCTCCGGCTCATCAGGAGAGGTGGAGGGACCCCGCCCTCCATCGCCGGTGGGGCTTTCCTGAGTGTCAGGCATGTTCTCCAGCGAGTTTGCAGGCATCGGGGCCGGGTCAGGGACAGGCGCGTCGGTCGCCGCAACAATCTCCGTGGAAGACATGCCAAGGCCAGTCATGTTCTCAGATACCCCGGCAGAATCTGCGGAGAGCTCCTCTGCCGGTGTCGGCGAGGTCTTTACAGTCTCTTCCTCTGGAGTCGTATGGGTTTCCTCCACTAGAGTCGCCGCTGTTTCCTTCACCGGAGGCGTCGTAGTCTCCTCTGGAGGTGCCTCAGTGGTGGGCGGAGACTCTTCTTCGGGAGGTGTCATCAGCTCACGTTCCTTGACCGTCGCAAGGCCCTGCGTCTGCAGAGCGGCGGCCTCGTCCTGGCTCAGCGTGATTTCAACCATCGCCGCAGAGTAAATTTCGTTCTCTAGGTTGTTCAAGTCTGCGGTGAGCTGTACCGCCCGGGCACCGTCTTGCGTCTGGTCCTGAGGAACCCATGCCACCGCCGCATTTTCCCAGCTCTCTCCGGCGCCAAACGCGCTGACAGGAAGGAGCTCGACCAGAAGGCAGGCGGACAATACGATGCTCCAAAAGCGCATTCTGTTTCGGTTCCGGTTTATCATACTTACCTACTCCTCTCTCATCTCGGCATAACGTCCCACAGCGGAGGCGGGGACGAGAAATGTGTGCTGTTATCTCCGCGCTCACGTCTGGCTTCATGTTCCCCAGCCGACGGTGAGCTGCTCCTGTTCCAGCAGGTGCTCATATGCCTGCGCCACAAGCACATGCATGCTGCCTTTGATCTCGCCCATGGTGGCCTGATAAAGCTTCCGCAGACACCGGGGGTTGCACTTCTGGGAGTCCACCTGCGCGGCATGGGCAAGGTTCTGAATCTCGGCGGTGACAGTGGTACGGCTCAGGATTTTCCTGTTTCGGGTAATAAACACCGGGCCGTCCTGTGCGCCGATCCGGCCGGCATAGTCCAGAAGCTCATTCCGCAGGCAGGCGGGGATCTGAACCAGGCGCCCGGATCCATTGGCTGTAACGGTAAGCCGGCCGTCCCGCACCGCCTTTGTGGTCAGCTGCTGCAGTTCCTGCACCGTCAGACCCAGGGTCGCAAATACCTTCGTCAGCAGGTAGGCCCGTTCTCTTCCGAGCGCCCGGGCGGCAGAGAGCAGCCGGAGATATTCATTCCGGGTGAGCGCCGGCTGCGTATCACCGCGGATGGACAGCTGTCCGGGCAGCTGGTACTCCCGGAGTCCCAGCCACGCCAGGAAGCTGTTTGCCACGGAGACCGCCGCGTTGATGGTGCGCGGGGCGTAGCCCTCTCCAGCCAGGGCGGCCCGCCACTCCCGCAGCGTATTCCGCCCGATCCGCTTTTCTCCGGGCAGAAAGTCATAGAGGGAAGAGAGGTCGTGCCTGTACTTCTTGACGGAGTCCGGGCGGCACCCGCGAAGCTGCATGCTCCCTACAAATTCACAGATTAACTGTTCCGTAATGACAGTGCTGCCAGACGCCGCAGTATGTACCTCCGCCTGCGATTGTCGGATCATATTCTTCACCGTCCCCCTGATTATGGACAAAATCAACATTTTGCATATATTATTTTCTGCTTTCTTAACAGAAACACGGGCGTAAAATGTCAAAAGCACCCGAAAGGGTGCTTTTGGTTTTGCCTCATGGGCATGCAAAGCAAAGCCACAAAATAAATTACTTTTGTGGCTTGACTTATTGCGCCATAAATCCGGAATGACCTTGCAATTTCATCAAAGCGATGATATAATTTTTGTAAAATATGTAATGAAACATGCGAGGTGTCCGAGCTTTTAACGGCAAAATGTTGAATTTGTCCTATAACACCAATCTGAGCTGTTCCAGCTGGCGGGCGTGTTCGGTTCCGGATGTCACAAGATAGATCCGCGTGGTCTCAATGGAGCTGTGGCCCAGCACATCAGCCAGCCGGGAGATGTCCTTGCAGGCGCGGTAGAAGATGACGGCAAACAGATGGCGCAGGTTATGGGGAAAGACCTTGGCGGGCTCCACACCGGCATATCTGCACAGGTGCTTCAGTTCTGCCCAAATCTGCCTCCTTGACAGGCTGGTTTTGTTTCTGGTGAGAAAAATCTCGCCGGAAACAATTTTTTGCTTTTTGGCGTATTTCAGCAGCTTCCGGCAGAGCCTGCCGGGCAGCATGATCACACGGATTTTCCCCTTGAGCGAAATCTCTGCGCGTCCCCGGTAAGCAGCCTGAACAGTAATATACTGCACCTCAGACACCCGGATGCCGGTGCTGCAGATGGTTTCCATCAGAAGCGCCAGCCGCTCTTTTCCGGCGGCCTGGGCTGCATCGACCAGCCTGTCATACTCAGGGCGGGTCAGCTCGCTTCCGCTGTCGCGGAACAGCCGCCTCTGTACCCGCAGGATACGCACACGGCATTCCGGCCAGCCCTGAAAGCTGAAAAACTGGTTGAGTGATGTCAGAATGGCGTTGACAGTGGCGGCGGCATATCCCCGGTTCACCAGATGGGCCTTCCAGGCCACGGCGGTCTTCTTGCTTACTGGGGTGCCATCCAGCCAGGCCGCAAAGGCCCGTACATGGCGCAGATAGTTCTCTATCGTTCCGGGGCTGCGCTCCTCGGCGCGCAGATGGTCTGCGAAAGCGGCAGCCTGTTCGGCAGTTATCCGGTTTTCAATCATGCGGGTTCCTCCATTCGCTTTTTATGAAAGTATTTTAACCTATTTTATGAAAATCTATATAAAATTATAGAAAACGAGGCTGATCCAGAAACGTGTGTGGGAACAACAGGGTTTCCAATGCAGGCTGCCATACATGACAGGAAAGCCGGCCCTGTCCGCAGCATACCCTTGGTACAAAGGGGGCGGTCAGGATGACGGAGCGGGCCATGCTGGAACAGGTCAGGGGCATGCGAACCGTCACAGAAGACACCGAACCGGAGTTCTGGTTCCACATACAGCGGGCCGTCCTGCTGGCTCTGAAGGACGACGGCATCCTGAGTGATACACAGCTACAAAATGCGGAAGAGCTGCTGCACCAGCGGCGCCGCAGAGGCGGCGCGGAGGGGGGAGGGGGCACTCCATGATCAAAGTGGCATCCTACTGCCGTGTGTCCACCGACAAGGACGACCAGGCCAACTCCTTTGAGAGCCAGCAGCGGTACTTCCGGGCATACATCGACCGCCAGCCGGAGTGGGAGCTGTACCAGGTCTACGCCGACGAGGGGATCACCGGCACCTCCACCAAAAAGCGGGCGGCGTTCAACCAGATGATCGCCGACGCCCGCATGGGAAAGTTTGAGCTCATCCTCACCAAGGAGGTGAGCCGCTTCTCACGGAACATCCTGGACACCATCGCCTATACCCGGGAGCTGAAGGCCTTGGGTGTGGGAGTACTGTTTATGAACGACGGCATCAGCACCCTGGAGCCGGACGCCGAGCTTCGGCTGTCCATTATGGGCTCCATCGCCCAGGAGGAGAGCCGCAAGACCTCCAGCCGGGTGAAGTGGGGCCAGACCAGGCGGATGGAGCAGGGGGTGGTGTTCGGCCGTTCCCTGTTGGGCTATGATGTAAAGGATGGACGCCTGACAGTAAATCCAGAGGGCGCGGAGCTGGTACGCCTGATCTTTCACAAGTACGGCGTGGAGCAGAAGGGAACCACGGTGATCGCCCGGGAGCTGCGGGAGGCGGGCTACCGAACCCACCGGGGCGGCATCCGGTGGAACGGAAGCTGTATCGTGAAACTTCTGAAAAACGAGAAGTATGTGGGGGATCTGATACAGAAAAAGACGATTACCCCGGACTATCTCACCCACGCCAAAAAGGCCAACCACGGTGAGGAGGAGCTGGTGATCATCCGGGATCACCACCCGCCTATCATCGACCGGGAGCTCTGGAACGTGGTGCAGGAGGAGCTGAAAAAGCGAAACCGGAATGGTGCGCTGGGTGCGGGACACTCCAACCGCTACAGGTTCAGCGGCAAAATCAAGTGCGGCGAATGCGGCGCCAGCTTTGTGTCCCGCCAGAAGAAGCGGAAGGACGGCAGCTCCACCAGAAGGTGGAGCTGCTACACCGCTGTCAATGAGGGTGGTGTCCACGTGGATTCCCAGGGGAACCGGGTGGGCTGTGACGTGAGGATGGCCCTCAGGGATGAGGTGGCTATGGATATGCTGCAGCAGGCGCTCCGCACCCTGCGGCTGGATGCCGGAGGTCTTATCGACAGTGTGACGGTCATCGCTCTGGAAGCCATCCGGGCAGGGGAGCAGAGCGGGGGAGGGCGTCGGGAGTCCCTGGAACTGCGGCTGGAGCAGCTGAGCCGGAAGCGGGAGGCCGCTCTGGACGCCTTCTTTTCCCGGGACATCACCAGGGAGGAAATGCGGCGGATGACAGGCCGGTACGACCAGGAGGCCGCGGAGCTCCGGGAACGGCTGTCGCGGGCCGGGGTTAGGCCGGAGATCTCCTGTGCAAAGGCTGCCCTGCGGGACGATATCCGGCGGCGGGTGGCCGGCCTGGTGAACGGGGAGGGGGACAGCGAGATCTTCTGCAAAACCATACTGGATCACATGGTGGTGCACCGGAACCGGCGGGTGGAGGTGCGGCTGAACCTGCTGCCCCAGACCTGGTGCTTCGTACTGGAGCGGCTGAATCAGACGGCCCAGAATGACCCCGATGTACCGATATCGGTCAGCAGGCCCTTGAGCTCGGGATAGGGCATGGAGTATCGCTGGCTCAGGTAGCGCAGGGAGGCGCCCAGCTCGCCGTCCGGCCCGCCGTACTGGCTGATGATGAAGGAGGCCAGCTTGGGGTTGCAGTTGGCGATCTTAACCGGATATTGCAGCTTTTTTTCATAGATAAACATTTATTTCGTGCCTCCTTCCTGGAAGTTCCAGGGCCAGGGGTCGCAGAGCCAGGCCGCCCAGCTCTTGGCGTCGGCGGCAGACATCTGGGTGACGGGGCCGTTTGCGGCCTCGTATTTCTCTCTGGCCTCCCGCTCCATGGCAGCATACTGCTGATAGAGTGCAAACGCCTCCGCGTCACCCTGGTGGGTGTCCAGATACAGGCCCAGCTCGGCCAGCACGAACTCCAGGGCCTGGAGCTCCGCCAGGGCGCCGCCCAGCACCTTCACCGCCTCGGGCTTGACCCGGAAGGGCAGGTTCAGTCCGGGGAAGAGGGTGCCGTTGTTCAGCGCGTCCTGCTGGGAGTAGCGCTTGGAGCCGGTCTGCTGAAAGGGCACATAGGGGACGGCCAGCGGCGCGCATTCAGGCAGGGTGCCGCAGGCGTCACCGCAGCCGCCGGGCGTACCCGGCGTGGTGGGTACGTTATTTTCGGGATACAAGTACAGTTCCTCCTTAAGCAGATTGAAGAGGGAAGGGGGAACGGTTCCCGCCAGGCCCCCTTCGTCTCCATTCTATGCCCGGGCAGGGCGGGGGAACCCGGTCGAACCGACCCGAAACCGGGACTCGGAGGCGCCTGGGCAAAAATCGGCGGCACAGGCCGCCCTTTTCTCTCCCATGGCTGAAAAAACTTTTTTCCGAGGGCCGCCCCTCCGCAGGTGGTACCCAAACACCGCCCCGTGTGTTATAATAGGAACCGCCCCCTCATACCGTGATGGAGAGGGGGCGGTAGCGATGATACTCAGAAGAATTGGCAGCTGGCTTCTCCTGTCCGTGCTTATGCTGGGGACGGCCTATTACCTCTGGCTGTGGCCCGGAAGGACGGAGGCGGTCTTTGCTCCGGCCCGCGGTGAGGGGAGAACCCTGGTTCTGGATGCGGGCCATGGCGGGGAAGACGGCGGCGCGGTTTCCCCCTCCGGTGCGGTTGAAAGCGGGATCAATCTGTCCATCGTGTGTAAGCTGGATCAGCTTCTGGGGTTCTACGGCCAGTCCCCGCTCCTGCTGCGCAGCGAGGACGTCTCCCTCCACGACGCGGACGCCGATACCCTGCGGGAGAAGAAGGTGTCGGACCTCCACAACCGGGCGGCCCGGATCGAGGACACGGAGAACGCCGTGCTGCTCAGCGTCCACCAGAACACCTATCCGGACAGCCGGTACCGCGGCGCCCAGGTGTTCTACGCCGGCGGGGAGGAGAGCCAGTCCTTTGCCGTGCTCACCCAGGAGGCCTTGCGGGCGGCGCTGGATCCGGACAACAGCCGTCAGGCCAAGCCCATTCCGAATACCGTCTATCTGATGAACCACATCACCTGCCCGGGGATTCTGGTGGAGTGCGGCTTCCTGTCCAATCCGGAGGAAGAAGTGCTGCTCCAGTCCGACGGCTACCAGAGCAAGCTGGCCTCCGCTCTCACCGCCTCCTGGCTCCAATGGCTGGCCGGGGATGGAAGCCCGGCGGATGCCTGACCATACCAAAGAGGGGAGAACCGTCCCAGATGAAAGCAAAAACCCTGTTTTACTGCACCGAGTGCGGCAATGAGACGCCCAAGTGGGCGGGGCAGTGCCCCGCCTGCAAGGCGTGGAATACCCTGGTGGAGCGGCCGGCCGAGCCGAAGAAAAAGAGCGTGGCGGCGTCTGCCTCCGGCGGAGGTCTGCGGGCCGGCAGGGGACGTCCTCGGCCCATGGGGGAGGTGGAGACCACTCAGGAGCTCCGCTTCGCCACCGGCATGAGCGAGCTGGATCGGGTGCTGGGCGGGGGAGCGGTAAAGGGCTCCCTGGTTCTGGTGGGCGGCGCGCCTGGCATCGGCAAGTCCACCCTGATGCTCCAGATCTGCGACAACCTGTGTCGGTTCGCCAAGGTGCTCTATGTGTCCGGTGAGGAGTCAGAGCGGCAGATCAAGCTGCGGGCCGAGCGGCTTCACGTCCGGGGCGAGGGGATGTATCTGCTGGCGGAGACCAGCCTGGAGGATGTTCTGGAGGCGGTAAATGAGCTCCAGCCCGACATCCTGATCGTGGACTCCATCCAGACCCTCTACAACGGTGATCTGGCCACCGCGCCGGGCAGCATCGGCCAGGTGAAGGACTGCACCATGGCCCTGATGCAGCTGGCGAAAGGGCAGGGGATCACCGTCTTTGTGATCGGCCATGTCAACAAGGAGGGCTCCATCGCCGGGCCCAAGGTGCTGGAGCATATGGTGGACTGCGTGCTCTACTTCGAGGGAGAGCAGCAGAACTCCTACCGCATCCTGCGGGCAGCCAAGAACCGCTTCGGCGCCACCAACGAGATCGGCGTGTTCGAGATGGCGGATTCTGGCCTCAGTGAGGTGCCCAATCCCTCGGAGATGCTGCTGTCCGGCCGCCCCCAGGACACGCCGGGCACCTGCGTCACCTGCGTGATGGAGGGGGTGCGGCCCGTGCTGGCGGAGGTGCAGGCTCTGCTGGCGCCCACCAGCTTCAACGTGCCCCGGCGCACCTCCAACGGCTTCGACTTCAACCGGGCCAATCTGCTGCTGGCCGTGCTGGAGAAGCGGGGCGGGCTGCTGGTCAGCTCCTGCGACGCCTATATCAACGTCATCGGCGGTCTGTTCCTGGACGAGCCTGCCGCCGATCTGGCCATGATCATCGCCCTGGCGTCCAGCTTCCGGGACAGGCCTGTGCCCGGCGATCTGGCCGCCATCGGCGAGGTGGGCCTCACAGGAGAGCTGCGCTCGGTGAACGCCCTGGCCCAGCGGCTCAGCGAGGTGCGTCGGCTGGGCTTTACCAAGTGCCTGGTGCCGGCCCGTACCGGAAGCAAGCTGGACGCGCCCGACGGGCTGCAGCTCATCCGGGTTCGCAATATCCGGGAGGCTCTGGCGGCGCTCCTGTAGGATTCGGCCCCGCCGGCGCGCGCCGGGGTACAAAATTCACGCAGGGCGACTCGGCGCTGGGCGCGCCGCTGGATGCGGCGCGTTCCAGCGTACAAACGCCGTCCTGTTGATAGACACACGCGCTGGTGCAGGCAATCAGGCTCACCAGTTCCAACTCCAATCGAGAGGGGGTATACCTCCAACTCAACAAAATAAAAATTTTGTTGAGTTGGAGGGAGAGTTTTGCACCACAATGACTATAAGCTGTCCGCCCCGCCAGTGCTGCGGGACTTTCTGGTCTACCACGAGACCATTCAGGGACATTCCAAGAAAACCGTGGACGAATACTACTTAGACCTGCGCAATTTCTTTCGCTACATCAAGATGGTCAAGGGCAAGGCGCCGCGCACGGCTGAGCTGGACGAGATCCCCATTGACGATCTGGATCTGGAGCTGGTCAGCTCAGTCACGCTGAGTGACGTCTACTCCTACATGAACTACCTGAGCCGTGATCGGGCCAAGCACGCCAACAGCCCCTCCACCCGCTACGGCCTGGAGGCCACCGCCCGGGCCCGAAAAATTGCGGCGATCCGCTCGTTCTATAAGTATCTCACCAGCAAGGCAAAATTACTCGTGGAAAATCCCATGCAGAATCTGGATTCTCCCCGGCTGAAAAAATCCCTGCCCCGGTATCTGAGCCTGGATGAGAGCATCCAGCTTCTGGAATCGGTGGACGAGCCCAACCAGGCCCGGGACTACTGTATTCTGACCCTGTTTCTCAACTGCGGGCTGCGGATTTCAGAGTTAGTTTCGTTAAACTTGCAGGACGTCCGGGAGGAGCAGCTCCGGGTGCTGGGCAAGGGCAACAAAGAGCGGATGATCTTCCTCAACGATGCCTGCCGAGCTGCCCTGGACGACTGGCTGGAGGAGCGCAGCCACCAGGCCGCCGCCGATCCAAACGCCCTGTTCCTCAGCCGCTCCCACACCCGGGTGACCACCGCCGGCATCCACTATATGGTCAAGCAGCGGCTGAAAAAGGCGGGGCTGGATGCCTCCCTCTACTCCAGCCACAAGCTGCGGCACACGGCGGCCACCCTCATGCTCCAGAACGGCGTGGACGTGCGCACCCTCCAGGAGGTGCTGGGCCATGAAAATCTGAACACCACCCAGATCTACACCCACGTGGACAACGAGAATCTGCGCTCGGCGGCCAGAGCCAACCCGCTGGGTCGGGTCAAGGCCCGGAAAAAGCCCAAGCCCGCTTCGGCGGACGAGAATTGAGGACATACTGCCGGCTATTCCCTCTGCCGGCCAAACCAGAACGGCGGGCGGAGCCAGTTCCAGAGCGGAGGCCGCTCCGGACGGGGCGGCGGAGCCTCTTCCCCGCCGGTCTCCTGATAGGCGCCCAGAATATGGAGGAAGCGGATCTCCTGGAACTCATAGGTGCTGAGGGGCCGCCAGTCGGCGTCGTAGGAGTGGGCGGCAATCAGGGTGTTCTCCAGGGTGGCCGGGCTGCCGATGGACACCACCACCGGCGTATGGCCGAACACGTCCTTGTTGAAGCGGAGCTGGGCAAAATCCCCCGGCTCCAGCTGTTCCAGCTCCGCGGAAATACCGAACGGGCCGGGGCTGGACTCTGAGCGGGTGATAAAATTGAAGAAATACTCCACCCCCGTCCAAGCTGGCGCCTTGTCGTTGGCGTCCCGGTAGAACCAGCCGTACACCGGGTCGAAGTTCATCACGCCGGTGCCGGCGTAGAGACACTGGGAGGCAAAATTGGTGCAGTCACCGCCGATCTCCTCGTAGTCGTAGTAGTTCGGATTCCGGCTGTAGGCCCACTGGTGGGCGTAGTCCACCGCGGCCTGGCGGTCATAGGGCATCTGTTCCAGCACGGCCCTCTCCCCTTTCTCCCGCCATCCTATTCCGGGAAACAGAAAAGCGGGCCCCCCCCCCCGGGGGGGGGGGGGGTTTTTTTTTTTTTTTACAAAACAGGGCCGGGACACCAACACCCATAGCCCGGGGATGGCCCCCCCCAGGGGCGGGGGCCGCCTGGGGGCGGGCGCCCC
>ERZ1090860.245-NODE-246-length-33730-cov-36.454759_pt1 | contig 33730 bp, 28 predicted proteins | sample MGYA00478483_ERZ1090860 | MGnify/ENA primary metagenome ERZ1090860 (study PRJEB33644, sample SAMEA5815741) | chicken gut metagenome | biome: Chicken; feature: Gastrointestinal Tract; material: Caecum | place: Ireland | collected 2019-01-01 | study: A study of the...
AAATCGCCATCTCCGTGGACATGCTGGACACCGGCATCGACGTGCCGGAGGTGCTAAATCTGGTGTTTTTCAAGAAGATCATGAGCAAAGCGAAATTCTGGCAGATGATCGGCCGGGGCACGCGGCTGTGTCCGGGACTGATGGACGGGAAAGACAAGGAGTAATTCTATATCTTCGACCTGTGCGGAAACTTTGAGTTTTTCCGTATGAACAAAGGCAAGGCCACCGCCAATCAGATGGCCCTACAAAGCGCTATCTTCTATCTGAAGGCGCAGATTATCTTCAAGCTTCAGGACTTGGACTATCAGACCGACGAATTGATTCCCTTCCGTCGGCGGCTGGTGGAAGAAATGCTCTCCAAGGTACAGGAGCTGGATCGGGGCAATTTCGCGGTCAAACAGCATCTTCGGTATGTGGAGAAGTTCTCGAACCCGGAGAGTTATCAGGCCCTCACCTATGAGGATACCCTGAACTTGAAGGAGGAAGTCGCCCCGCTGCTCCAGCCCGACGGGGACGAGGCCAGCGCGGTTCGCTTTGACGCGTTGATGTACGGGATCGAGCTGGCCTATCTGGTTGGCAAGACCTACAAGAAAGCCCGGAAGGACTTGGTGAAGAAAGTCTCTGCTATCGCCGGCGTGGCAAATATCCCGGAGATTCAGGCCCAGTCAGAACTGATCGAGAAAATCCTCCATACAGACTATCTGGAGAATGCCGGCATCAACGAGTTTGAGCACATCCGGAAGTGCCTGCGGAATCTGATGAAATACCTGCCCCATGGCGGAGAGATCTACAACACAAATTTTACGGACGACATCCTCTCTACGGAATGGCGTGAGGCGGAACTGGAAAACGACGACCTGAAGAACTACAAGGCCAAGGCAGAGTTTTATGTCCGCCAACACCAGGACAACCCCGCCATTGCAAAGCTGCGCTCCAATATTCCTTTGACAGACAATGATGTGAAAGAGCTGGAGAATATTTTGTGGAGCCAGGTGGGCAGCCGCCAGGACTACGAGGCGGAGCTGGGAGCCAAACCCTTGGGCGAATTCGTTCGGGAGATCGTGGGCCTGGACATGAACGCCGCCAAGGAGGCCTTTTCCCAGTATCTCAATGACGCCAACCTGGACAGCCGGCAGATCTATTTCGTCAACCAGATTGTGGAGTACATCGTTCACAACGGCATGATGAAGGACCTGTCTGTCCTTCAGGAGCCGCCCTTTACCGACCGGGGCAGCATTGTGGAGGTGTTTATGGATCTCTCGCTGTGGGCCGGGATTAAGAGCGTCATCGACCGGATCAACGCCAACGCGGCGGCGTAAATTTGCGTCGCAGAAAACAACATGTAGGCTTTGCGCTTAGTATCTCCATATTCTTTATGGGCACTATTTAAATAATGGATATTACGGAAGGGAACTGCTACTAGCAGCAGCCATCAAAAATGAAATAGGTCCAGCATTATGCGGAGCGCTCGATTTACCAGCGAGCGCCCCGTTTTTTACGAAAATATGCACGCAATAATACTCCAAGCCTCTCCGGAAATCTTAGCTTCGTATTTTTTGCCCTGATAGAAGAACTTGAAATTCAGAGACGTACAGCCGTGCGGAAGGTGCGGAGCCAATTGGGGAACACCATCCGCGATGTGCAGGCCGGCAAAGCCGAACACCACTGTCTGCCAGACTTCTCCGAGGCAGGCCAGGTGGAGCCCTTCCTTGCCCGTATTGCCCATAACCTCCTCCAGATCCAGATAGAGCGCCTTCCGCCAGTAGGCTTCAGCGGCCTCTGCCAGCCCGTTCTGGGCCGCAAAGAGGGCATGGCTGGCGAAGCTGAGGGTGGAGTCGTGGATACACAGCGGCTCAAAGTCCTCCCAGGCGGCCAGCTTCTCCTCTTCGGTAAACTGCTCCGGCAGACGGGTCATGAGGAGCAGCGTGTCCGCCTGCTTGATCACCTGATACCGCTGGAGCCGGTCAAAGCAGACCTGATGATAGCTGGCCTCGTCACCGGATTTGAGCTTTGCCGGATCAATGCGTTCCAGCAGGTGGAAGGTATCGTCCTGGCGATAGCGTCCAGTGACCGGATCCCTGGGAAGCTGGATCGCATCGCGCAGTATTTCCCAAGCGCTGTACTCCGTTTCAGACATACCCAAGGCCTCATACTGCTCCGGGGCTTCTTGTTTCAGCCGCGCAGCGGCGGCGAGCGCCAAAGAGAGGTTGTGCTTTACCATGGCATTGGTGAACAGATTGTTGCTGGTAATGCCGCAGTATTCATCCGGACCTTTGCAGAACAGCAGATTGACCTTCCCCGGTTCCAGGGCGGGAGAGTAGCGGCTGACCCAGAAGCGAGCTGTTTCCACCAATACCTGTGCGCCGCCCTGGAAGAAAAGGCTGTCATCGCCGGTCCAATTCAGGTATTGGCCCAGAGCATAGGCCACGTCAGCGGTGACGTGGACCTCGCTGCACCCGATGTCCCAGCTTTCGCACTGTTCAGTCCCGTCATAAGACACCATCCAGGGGTAGCGGGCCCCGGCGCCGTTCATCCGTGCCGCATGCGCTTTTGCCCGGGGAAGTGTGCCGATCCGGAAATTTGCCAGGCTGCGGGCGGCCTGGGGATCGGTCAGGTTATAAAACGGCGTCAGGAAGAGATCCGTGTCCCAAAAATAGCAGCCCTTGTACCGGGTGTGCGTAAGTCCTCTGGCCCCGATGCTCACGGTGTGATCCCGGGGAGAGCAGTTGGCCACCAGCTGATAGATCACATAGCGCAGCGCCGTCTGCGCGTCTTCATCCCCCTCCATGACAATGTCACAGTCCGCCCACCTCTGCTCCCATGCGGTCTGATTCTCCGCAAGCGCACCTGCAAAGTCCCAGCCTGGCTCCACGTCCAGCTGGAGCAAGGGATCCACGTCGCGGCTGGAAGTCAGCCGGACGGCAAGTTCCAAGGCGATGGGAGCATGGGAAGCGTCACCGGCACAGCGCACTCCCACGCCGTCACCGGTATCCGGGACAAAAGCGGGTGTCGAAAAGCCCTCTGTGCGGCAGGAGATCGTCTGAACCAACGCCAGCTTTGTGTGCTTTGTCTCATAGCGGGCGGTGAACCCGGCATCGGTCTCCTTGCCGGAGCAGAAGCGGGTCATCTGGATGATCTGGGTATTCTCCTTCACCTGATCATCAGGGATGGGGCTGTTACAGCTCTGGTGGTCAATTCCCGCCAGAAGCTCTACCGGTCCGCAGCCCCGGAATTCAAGCCGCTGAAACAGGAGGCTCGGCCTGGCCAATGAGAAAAAACGCTGCTCCCGCACATCCACCCAGTCATCCGCAATACTCAGCCGGTAGCGGAAGGTAAGCAGCCCTGTACGCAGATCCAGCTCCCGGGACACTCGGGCGGGAAGGGGCGGTGTGCGGCCATTCAGCCGGATCTGGTACCAGATAGGGGTGGGCAGATTGACAAAGTCCGTCAAATCTGTGCTGTCGGAAATCCGGTCGTAAAAGCCAGCCAAGAAGAGCCCGGCATCCAGCGGCCGGCGAACCGGCCGGTAAGCGGGGTAACCCCGGGCCCCCATGCGGCCGTTGCCGGTAAAGAAGACGCTTTCCAGGAATCGATCGGCAAAATCGTTCCCCTCCGCTGAAACCGTCCAACCCCGGCGCTTCACATCAGTTCTCATAGGATACGCCTCCTAACGCATACCGCAGGGCATGGCACACAAACCCCGCACAGGTGGCGAAGGCGTCTCCTGTCGCAGACTTACCCGTGTGCTCATCGATGCTCTCACAGACGATGCCGTTGTCCATTTCCGCCCGGCGCAGAAGTTCCAGAGAACGTTCCGCCTCCCCGCTGAGCAGGCTGTTGGCCACACTCAGCATCCAGGGATACGGGGCGTGGGCACAGCCGATCTCCGCGAAGGCACACCCGGCAAAACTGTAAGGGTACTCCGGTGCGCGGATCTGGCGCACCGTGTTCTGATAGGCTGGGTCGTCCAGCGTGCAGAAGCCCAGGTAGGGCAGGAGCAGCAGACTTCCCGGCGGCTCATCATATACGTCTGTATGCCCCTTCAAATCCGTGGACCAGGCATAGTACGGGCCATGCTGGCCCTGGACAACGCAGTGCTCCAGGATTGACAAGCGCACCTTTTCGGCCTCCCCGGCAAGGCCGCCGTATGTTTCGGGATACAGAGTGGACAGCGCACGAAGCCCTTTCCACACCAGTACATTGTCATAGGTCAGGTATGGGTAGCTGCGCACGTCATCGGTGGGCTGGAGGAAGGTCTCATACAGGGGGATTGCGCTGTGCCGCTTGGTGTTCAGGGTACGGAGAATATCGGCGAGCCCGGTACGGATCGCTCTGTCCGCCAGACAATCCCGGTCGCCTGTAGCCGCCACGTAGCGTTCCAGGGCCAGCACCGGGGCCATCAGCTCGTCCAGTTCAAAGCCGGGCTCCAGCACCGTGCCGTCGATATACCGGGAGTGGATGCCCAGGTTGCGCCGCTGGCGACCAAATACATAGTCCAGCATCCGGCGGGCCAGGGCCGGGTCAGCGTCCACTACCGTGGGGAAGCTCCACAGCAGGCTGTCCCGGTCCCAGTAAGCTGCGCTCACGTAGTAACGCGGGCTGCGGCTGGTAACCAGGACCAGCTCCTCGGTGTCCAGGGTAAGGCCCGCGGAGTAGAACAGGCAGAAGAACAGATTGGTATTGTAGAGACGCTCCAGCTGGGCGTCCGGAATGGGCCAGCGGCGGGCCTCCAGCCAGTCCACGGTCATCTCCAGTTCATGCTGCCAGCCCTGGCGCAGCATCTCCTTGGCGCTGGTGGCGGCCGCCACCTCCTCAAAGCCGACACCCCAGTAGAAGGTCACAGCAGCGGCCTGGCCGGGTTCCAGCGTACAGTCGTGGGCTAGACGGTAGGCGATACCGGCATCCGTCTCCCGGAAGGTGGACGAGCAGGGCTGGTCCATCATGGGCGCAAACGCGAAGAGGGGAAGCCCGCAGCGCATATCGAAGATCAGGCTGTCGTTCCAGAGGCTGGTGTAGCACCGGCGCACCCCGTCGATCTCCTTGTCCTCGTTGACACAGTGCCATGCAGAGGCCCAGCACCCCTCCAGTCCGAAGGTACCGGATAGCGGCCCATCCAATGTGGAGCGTACTGTCAGCTGGTAGAGAAAGCCACGCTCCCCCACCGGGGCCAGGAGCATCCCCTCCACCTCCAGCGGGCCGGCGATTCCGCGGAATGTGGGAATCCAGTCGGACTTCCGTGCCCAGGTAAGGGACTGGAGCGGAATCTTTTCGCCGTCAAGCTCAAAAAACGGCGCCATCAGGGGGAGAGAGGCCGCACCCCGCTGCTCAATCAGTCCTTTATACCCCATGTGCAGGAAGGAAAAGGACTCCAGCGCCCCGGTACGGGCCTGGAGCGTGGGCAGGGAGACCCACTCGTTACCGGTAGGCAGATATTGCTCTTGCATAGAGATCCCTCACTGTCAGATTTAATCGGTTAAATAATTGGACAATCTAAATATAACACATTCCAGGCTCAAGTCAATCATTATTTGTAAAAAATGCTTATTTACATCTTGACAACAGCGGGGAGATTGGCTATTATTTATTTACAGATTAGTTTAAGCGATTAAATTAAACGAGGTGGTGCAGCATGCCGGCCAACCGGGTTACCATGAAGGATGTCGCCAGAGAGGCGGGGGTTACCAGTGCGGCCGTCTCCTATGCGCTGAGCGGGAAGCGCCCGATCTCAGAAGAAACCCGCCGCCGGGTGGAGCAGGCGATCAAACGCCTGGGCTATACCCCCAATATGGCGGCCCGCACCCTGAGCAGCGCCACCAGGGACTCCAGGCTGATCGGCGTTGTGGTGCCTCAGACCGAGGCCGGCAGCCGTCTCATGTTCCAGAACCAGTTTTACTCCGAGATTCTGGGCAGCATCGAGCTGTGCGCCCGGCAGAAGGGCTACCATGTGATCATCTCCGCGACCGACGCCAACGAGAGCTACCTGACGCTGGCCAAGGAGCGCAACCTGGACGGCATCATTGTGATCGGGATGTATCCGGACTCCTTCTATCAGCAGATGAAGAAGAGCCAGATTCCCATTGTCCTGATCGACAGCTACTGCAACGATCACTACTACCACAATATCCGGATTGATGACGCCTATGGCAGCTACCTGGCCACCAAGTATGTTCTGGACTGCGGGCACCGGGCTGTCGCCTTTTTCAGCGGCCGTATCAAGGAGAATGGCGTCATGAAGAAACGACTGGCGGGCTATCGGGACGCCCTGGCAGAGTATGAGATCCCTTTCCGGGAAGAGCTGATCTTCGAGGGGAACATCGATTACAAGGACGGGATTGTATCCGCCCAGCGGCTCATGGACGCAGGCCTCCCCGCCACCGCGGTGGTGGCTGCGGCGGATATTCTGGCCATCGGGGCGGCAAAGGCCTTTTATGAGCGGGGGGTCCGGGTGCCGGACGATGTCTCCCTCATGGGGTTTGACGATCTGGAGATCGCCCAGTATCTGACGCCTGGCCTGACCACTGTAAAGCAGCAGATCTCCCTGAAGGGGGAAAAGGCTGTGGAGCTGTTGATCCGCAACATCAACGAGCCGGAGCTGACCAAGCAGGAGCTGATTCTCCCGGTGTCCCTGGTGGAGCGGGGGTCTGTCCGTAAGATCAAAACGGAGACAACCTGAAAAGGTCTCAAATAGGGTAAGAATGGAGCAAACATATCTCAAAATTGAAAAGGAGGAACCTTGCAATGAAAAAGCGGTCTCTGGCAATCCTGGCCGGCGGAATGTCGCTGGCGCTTCTGCTCTCAGCCTGCGGCCCGGCCAGCACCCCCGCCGCCAGCCCCTCTTCCGAGCCTGCCGGGGAAACCCAGCAGCAGACAGCGGAGGCGGAGCCCGTCACCATCACCTACTGCAACTTCAACGCCTCCGGCGGAAACGAGGAGACCCTCCAGCGGATGTACGAGGCCTTCCATGAGGAGTACCCCAACATCACAGTGGAGATTGAAACCATCGCCATGGACGATTACTTCACCCAGATGCAGACCCGGGTGGCGGGCGGCACCGCCCCAGACTGCTACGAGCTGAACATTGAGAACTTTGCCTCCTATGCCAATAAGGGTGTGCTGGCGGAGATCACCGATGTGGATCTGAGCAGCCTGGACGAAACCGCGCTGAGTGCCTTCAACGTGGACGGCAAGCAGTACGGCCTGCCCGGCAACTTCTCCAACGTGGTGCTGGTCTACAACAAGGATCTCTTCGACCAGGCCGGCATTGACTACCCCAACGAGGACTGGACCCAGGACGATGTGCAGGCGGCGGCCGAGGCCATCCGCGCCTTGGGCGACGACATCTACGGCTACTACCAGCCTCTTACTTACAACGAGTTCTACAAGGCCTGCGCCCAGTTCGGCGGCAGCCTGCTGAATGAGGACAAGACGGAGTTTACCATCAACTCTCCCGAGAACGTGGCCGCCGCTCAGATGATGGCTGACCGCGTGCTGGTCAGCAACGTCCAGCCCACCGATGTCCAGATGGGCGGCATGGGCGACTGGGATCTGTTTATGAGCGGCCGTCTGGGTATGATCCCCACCGGCATCTGGGCCTTCCAGAGCTTCACGGACGGCTGCGACTTCGACTGGGATATCACCATTGAGCCCGGCGAGGTGCAGAAGGCCACCCACTTCTTCTCCAACGGTCTGGTCATCAACGCCGACAGCGAGCACAAGGACGCCGCCGCCACCTGGATTACCTGGCTGGCCTCCAGCCCCGCCGCCGCCGAGATCCGCATTGAGGCCGGTTGGGATCTGCCCGCCGTCAATGACGAGGAGACCCTGGCCTCCTATCTGGACATCACGCCGCCCGACAACCGGCAGGCCGTGTTTGACTCCCTGGACTACCTGGTTGTGCCTCCCGTGATTGAGGACTATGCGCTGATGAGCGACATCATCGGCCAGAAGCTGTCCGCCGCGGCCAATGGCTCCATCACCGTTCAGGAGGCCCTGGATCAGGCGCAGAGCGAGTGCGAGGCGCAGATTTCCCTTAGCTAATTAGGGGCAGGGGAGGGGCTTGTGCCCCTCCCCTTTTTGATTTTCTGAGGAGGTGTTCCCACCCATGTTAGCCACACGGAAGCGGCGCAAGGGCCCCGGGCAGGAGGGGCTGATTACCGCGTCTCCCTTCCTGCTGCCCAGCCTCATCGGTCTGCTGGTATTTTCCCTGCTGCCGCTGATCATATCCGCCTTTATCAGCCTGACGGACTGGAACGGCCTGGATCAGCTGACGGCGCCCGGCTTCTTCCAGGAGCATTTTATCGGGTTGGAGAACTACAAGGCCATCCTCTCCAGTTCGGAGTTCTGGGGGGTGCTTTGGAACACCTTCCGCTACATCATCATGTACATTCCTCTGATGCTGGTGGCCTCTCTCGGCGTGGCCTATCTGCTCAGCCGCCAGCGCCGGGGTGTGACCGCGTTCCGTATCATCTATTACATCCCGGTGCTCACCTCCTGGGTGGCGGCTTCTATGATCTGGAAGTCCATGCTCTCGCCGGAGTACGGCGCGGTCAACAACATCCTGGCCATATTCGGCATCCAAGGGCCGGGCTGGCTGCTGGACGAGGCGTGGGCCATGCCGGCCATTGTACTGGTGTCGGTCTGGAAGGATATGGGGTTCTTTGGCCTCATTCTCCTGTCCGGCATGGTGGGTATCAACAAGGCCTACTATGAGGCGGCCTCCCTGGACGGAGCGGGCTCCTGGCAGAAATTCTGGAAGATCACCCTGCCGCTGATGACGCCGGCCATCTTCTATGTGCTGATCGTCAGCCTGATCAATGCCTTCCAGCTCTTCCCGCAGATCATGATCATGACCGACGGCGGCCCCAACGGGGCCACGCAGGTCATGGTGGAGCGCATCTATAAGTACGGCTTCCGCTACTACCGCATGGGCTACGCGGCGGCTTTCTCCTGGATCCTGTTCGCCATCATCATGGTATGCACCGCCATCCAGATGAAGGGGCAAGAGAGGTGGGTCAACTATGACAGCTAAACGAAGACTGGGCACCACGGGCTACTATGTGATTTCGATCCTTCTGGCTGTGGTGGCCATGATCCCCTTCCTGTGGATGATCTCCACCTCCCTCAAGAGCCGGGGAGCTCTCATGTCCATCCCCATCGAGTGGATTCCGGAGGATCCATCCCTGAACGCCTATGCTGAGGTATTCTCCCGGTTCCCCTTTCTGAAGACTATCGGGAACAGCCTGTTTATCTCTGTATCCTATACCGTCATTACCCTGATCTCCGCCTCCATGGCAGCCTTTGCCTTTGCCAAAATCAAGTTCCGCTGCGCCAACCTGCTGCTCAAGCTCTATCTGGCCACCATGATGATCCCCACCCAGGTGACCATGATTCCCCTCTTTGTCATCATGAACAAGCTGGGCCTGATCGACAGCTATGCCAGCGTAATCCTCCCCTCCATCTTCCGGCCCTTCGCGGTTTTTATGCTGGTGCAGCAGATGCGCACCGTACCGGCGGACTACTTGGATGCCGCGCGGGTGGATGGGGCAAACATCTTCCAGGTGTATGCGCGGGTGGCTCTGCCGCTGTGCGCGCCGACCCTGGCGACGCTGGCGGTAACCACCTTTATGGAGTCCTGGAACGACTATCTGTGGCCCCTGCTGATGCTGACCGACCGGGCCAAGATGACCCTGCCCATCGCCCTGTCCACACTGAACGGCCAGTACAACACGGAGTACAATGTGCTGATGGCGGGCAGCTTGATCTCCATGATCCCCATTATTATCATCTACCTGTTTGCGCAGAAGCACTTCAAAAACGGCCTGATGGCAGGCGGCATCAAGGGGTGAGCCCATGAAAGAGGTATTGTGTTCCGGCCAGGCATTTTCTCTGGAGTTCCCCTATCCGGGCGGCAGCGCGGCCCTGCACTGGAATCCCATGGGGGAACACGGAGAGTTGACAGCCTCCCTGTGTTATGACGGCGCCTATGGAATGGGCGAGAAATACAACGCTGTGAACCAGAAGGGCTGCACGGCGGTGAACGAGGTGGAGGAGAAATTCTGCTTCCAGGGAGAGAAGACCTACTGCCCCGCCCCATTCTTCTGGACGAATACGGGCTTCGGCCTGTATGCGGCCACGGATGAGCGCACCAGCTTCCGTTTCGGAGAGAACGAGATCCGTGCAGAGCTCCCCGCAAATTGCCGATTGATCCTGTTTGCGGGGGCGCCCGGAGAGATCATCCGGGACTACATGGCCCTGTTCGGGCCGGCCAAAGTGCCTCCCAAATGGGCCTTCGGGCCGTGGATCTCCGCCAACCACTGGGACAGCCAGGAGAAGGTAGAGCGCGCGGCGGCTCAGGCGGAAGAGCACGGCTTTCCTGTCTGCGCCCTGGTGGCAGAGGCCTGGAGCGACGAGGCCACCTTTTATATCTTCCGGGGGGCGCGCTACACGCCCAGGCCGGATGGCGGCACGTTCCGGCTGGAGGACTTTGATTTTTCCGATTCCCCCTGGCCGGATCCCGCCGGCATGGTGCGGCGGCTCCATGAGAAGGGAATTCATTTCCTGCTGTGGCAGATTCCCGTCTACAAAAAGCAGGGGCAGGATGAGCCGCTCAATGCCCAGAACGAGCTGGATTGGGCAGATGCCGCCGCCCGAGGCCTCTGTGTCCGCAATGCGGACGGGAGTCCCTATACCATCCCGGAGGGGCATTGGTTTGCCGGCTCCATGATCCCCGATTTTTCTAATCCTGCCGCAGAGGAGACCTGGTTTGCCAAGCGGCAGTATCTCACAGAGCTCGGCGTGGACGGCTTCAAGACCGACGGGGGCGAGTTCATCTACCGGGACGATGTCCGCTTTGCGGACGGCAGCTCCGGCCGGGCCGGAAAGAACCGTTATGCCCAGCAGTATACGGCAGCGTACACCCGGCACCTGGCCCCGGAGCAGGCGTTGTTCAGCCGGGCGGGCTACGCCGGTCAGCACACCACGCCCATCCACTGGGCCGGCGATCAGCAGTCCCAGAACAGCGAACTGACCAGTGCCCTGCGGGCGGGGCTGTCTGCGGCCCTGACCGGTATCCCGTTCTGGAGCTTCGACATCGGCGGCTTCGCGGGCCCGCTTCCCTCGCTGGATCTCTATCGCCGGGCCACCCAGCTGGCCTGCTTTGTGCCGGTGATGCAGTGGCATTCCGAGCCGGACGGAGGCCAGTTCCGGGAGCTGATGCCCGGCGGAGAGGGGAACAACGAGCGGAGCCCATGGAATCTGGCCGCGGCCTACGGTGTGCCGGAGTTTGTGGACGAGATGCGATTCTGGCATAACCTGCGGATGAATCTTCTGCCTTATCTGTACAGCACAGCGTTGGATTGTGCGGAGGCCTCCATACCCATGATGCGGCCGCTGGTCTATCAATGGCCGGAAGATCCGCTGGCATGGGACTGTGAGGATGAATTTCTTCTGGGTGACAGCCTGCTGGTGGCGCCGCTTCTGGAGGAAAATACCGGGAAGCGCACCGTCTATCTGCCGGAGGGACAGTGGATCGGCCTGTTTGACCGGCGCGCTGCTGCAGGCGGACAGACCGTTACAGCCGGCGGCGACGGGAGGATTCCGGTCTTCCTGCGGGCGGGTTCCGGCCTGGCGCTCCGGCTGGATGAGAGTCGGTCCCTCGGCTCCCCAGTGGGGAACCAAGTATCAGCAGGCGCTCCTCTTCACCTGCTGCTGGCCGGAACATGCGGCCAGTTCCGATTCCGGGATGAGCTGGGCACCGACTTGATCATCTCCTGGACTGACGGTGAGCCCCATATAAACGGCTCCTGTCCCTTCCCGTTGACCTGGGAAGTGATTCCCGCAGAAGGATGCTGATATGGAAATGCGCGGCGTAATTTTTGATCTGGACGGCGTACTGTGTCATACCGATCACTACCACTATCTGGCTTGGAAAGCCTTGGCTGACCGGCTGGGGCTCCCATTTGACGAACGGGTGAACGATCGTCTCCGCGGCGTCAGCCGTATGGACAGCCTGGAGATCGTGCTCAGCTTGGGTGAAAAGCAGTTTACCCAGGCCGAGAAAGAGCAGATGGCGGAGGAAAAAAACCGGCGCTACCGCAGCTACCTGGCAAAAATGGGGCCGGAGGCTCTGGCTCCTGGGGCCGTGGATGTGCTGCGCGATTTGAAGGCGCAAGGCTGGAAGCTCGCTGTGGGCTCCTCCAGCAAAAACGCACCTCTTATTCTGGAACGGACCGGCCTGGAGGGATACTTCGACACTGTGGCGGATGGAAGCCAGATTACACGTTCCAAGCCTGACCCGGAGGTATTTCTCCTGGCTGCGCGGAAGCTGAACCTTTACCCATCCGAGTGCATTGTGGTAGAGGATGCCGTCGCCGGGATTCAGGCGGCAAAGGCCGGCGGATTTTTCGCCGTTGGCATTGGAGATGCGGCGAACGCACCAGGAGCGGACGCGTCAATCTCCGGACTAAAGGAGATTCCGATTCTATGCAAAAAGTTTCGGATGCCTTTATGACTACGCTACATATATCTTCGTTCTGTGCGGTTTATGGATTTTTTATATGAACGAGCGCACAGGTATGGGCAAATGTCTAACACCTAAGTACTATTTTGGCCGTATAGTCTACAAATGACCACGGCCATAGTCGCAGAGGTAGCGGCATACACATACATTGTGTGAAATAACAGTTTCTTCTGATTGGAGACAATACAAGCACTAAAATTGAAGGCAAAGAAGTCATCCTCTAGTGACTGGGATACCATCACTGAGGTATGATCGGCATGTCCCTATATACGTGCATCTGAAATGTGATTGACCGGATCAACGCCAACGCTGCGGCGTAAAATTTGCGTCGCTAAACAATAGTACCCGAGAGCTGGTTCACGTGGACCGGCTCTCGGGTATTTTCATTTCAGAGTTCCTTCAGCAGGCGGGTGAGCTCATCGTCAGTCAATTCCCCGCGGTCAGAACGTCCCAAAAGCTCCTGAGCTTTGGCTACGGCGGTATTCCACTCGTCCATGGTCATTTTCCGGCGGTTTTTCCGCTGCTTCAACCGGTTATAGGTTCGGTCGTACTCCACCTGGGCCGGCGTCCGGTTGGCCTTTCCCTGGGCCTCTTTGCGGTGAGCGCCCACCTTGCGGCAGGTACGTTCCGTCTCCCCGGGGGCGATGTTGTTGCAGTAACAGGTGTTGTAACCGGCGGTCAGCAAGAAATATTTTCCGCAGTTGTGGCAGCGCCGTGGGGCATTGCCAAGGGCAAGCCCTCGGTAGAACTCGGTTCGCAGAAAATCTGCTAGGGAATTGAAGGTGGCCTTCTCCGCGATAAAAATACCAGTCTCCTCCTCGTCCTGGAACATGGGGACAAAGCATACTTCCATGGGAAAGCTCTGCGCGAAATCTTCTTGAAAGAGCCGGGCCCCCACATAGGCCATGTCCGCGTAGAAGTAGGAATACGCCTCGGCATAGGCAGTGCTATTCCGGCGCGTCAACGGCTCAAAGTATCGCTCCGACATGACTTCGATCTGACGGCGGAAGTTGCGCAGACTGGTGGCGAAGGCGACCAGGCCATCGACCATTCCGTGGTACATGGCACTGCCCTCTGAGGCGGGATCCTGAACCGCCGACCACTTTGCCCCGTCCGCCAGGAGCCTCTCAAAGGTGTGATAGTTACACGATTCATCCATCCGCAGGTCTCTATAGACCGGCAGAGTGAAGATTACCTCCCAGGCCGCGTTCAGCTTTTCCTGTGCATTCCGGGCGGCCTGGACAGTTTTCTCCGTGAGCAGTGCCTGCGCAGCCGGGACAAACATCTGGACACGCCGGTCAATCTCATTCAGGACTGCCTCTTCCAAGTTCATGATGTCCACGCAGCACTGACCGACCGGGCGGTCCTGTTTCCCGATAAAGACATGGTCTCCGTGAAAAAACACAGTGAATTGGTCGTAGGTGTACGTGTAGGCGAGCTCCACGCGCTCGGTCTGTTCTTTCATAGGCGTCCTTTCTGTATCCGATGAAGATTTGTGATTTACCTGATACCTCCTGGATCCCTTGATACCTAAGTCTTCCTATGTTACCATCGTAGCAGATAAGAAACAAAAAATCAATCAGGAGGTATCAAAAGTTGCTGGAATCCGAGTGTAGAAGCTACGATGACCTGCCGCTGTTTCTCAATGCGGAGACGGTGGCGAAGGTGCTGGGCGTGTCGCCGTCGTCTTGCTACGAGCTGATGCACGAGCCGGGTTTCCCGGTACTGCGCGTCGGCAGCCGGATGGTGGTGCCCAAGGATCAGTTCATCCAGTGGGTAGAGGCGCACACGGGAGGGAAGTCGTGAGGAGAGAGAAACCAGGAAAATTTTTTCTGATGCCCAACGAGGTGTTCCTTCTGGGCCTGTCTCCTGGCGAGCTGGTTGTGTATAGCTACCTGAAACGGTGTGAAAACCGGAAGACCCACCATTGCTGGCCAAGTTACAAAACCATCGGCCGGGCAGTGAGGATGAGTGAGAACACGGTGCGCAAGTACGTGCTAAAGCTGGAGGAGAGGGGCCTCATCACGACGGAACCAACCAGTCAATTTGACTCTGAAGGCCGCAAGCGCAATGGGAACCTGCTCTACACCATGTACCCTATTGGCGAGGTAATGAGTCAGTTCTATCAGGGGCAGTTCGAGCGTTTGAACCTGCTGGCGTTACAGAGCCGCGCGGCGGCACGGCTAGAGCAGTACTCCGGATCGGGGAAGAAAAACCGCCTGTGACCGCCTGTGAGGCTCTGTGTGCCTCGATGGGGGAGGGGCAGGGCCCTGCCCCTCCCGGGGGGCTTGGAAGGCCGGTTCGGCCCGGTTCTGGAAGTTCCCCAGGGACGAAGGATGAAGCAGGATAAAGACAGGCGTCAAAGCCGCCGCTCTGCCGGTCACTTCTGCCCGCAGTGCGGGCAGTTTCAGGGGCTATAGAACGGGGTCAAACGTAGAGGGGAAAGCCGAGTTTGCGGTCGTTCTGCCGGAATCCCTACGGACACAAGAAAAAAGCAGGGGTCACTTCCCCGGAAAGGAGCCTGTTATGAGCAAGAAGGAGAAATTCGCCCTCTATCTGACGCCGGAAAAGAAGGCCCTTCTGGAGCGGCGTTTTCAAGAGGATGGCAGCCGGAGCCTCACCGGCTTCATAGAGCGGGCGATTGATTTCTATCTGGACTATCTCAGCGCCGGCGATGCCGGGTTGTTCCTGCCCGCCTCCATCAAGTCCTGCATGGACGGGCGGCTGGATCAGCTGGAGGATCGCCTGTCCGCGCTGGCCTTCCAGCAGGCGGTAGAGACGGACATGATGGCCGGCATCCTGGCGGACACCTGCCAGCTCAGCCGGGAGGAACTGCGCCGCCGGCGGGCGGAGAGCGTGCGCAACGTGAAGGCCACCAACGGCCGCATATCCCTGAAGGGGCGGTCACAGGAGATGTGGGAGGAGGGGGATGAGTGGCTGGACTGATCGTCAAGAGTCCCTACATTAAGGGCGGTGGTGCCGGCGGCTACCTGAAGTATATCGGCACCCGGGAGCAGGTAGAGATCCTGCCGGATGGCCGTCCGCCCACCCGCAAGCAGGAGCAGCTGATCTCAAAGTTGACAAAGGACTTCTCTGGTTTGAAGGAGCTTTCCGACTACGCAGACTACACCGAACGCCCCACCAAGGCCAACGCCTCGGCGCTGATCACCATGGCACTGGAGGAACACTGGGAGGATGTCCGTGCCTCCGACGGCTACGCCAGGTACATCGCCACCCGGCCCAGGGCGGAGCGATTGGGCAGCCACGGTCTCTTTGGGAATGAAGATGCTGTGGATCTGGATGCCGCCATGGCGGAGGTGGCCGCGTACCAAGGCAACATCTGGACGCACATCATCTCCCTGAAACGGGAGGATGCCTCCCGTCTTGGCTACGACAACGCCAGGGCGTGGTGTACTTTGCTCCGGGCCAACCGTTACGAGATAGCCGCCGCGATGAATATCCCGCCAAACCACTTCCGCTGGTACGCCGCCTTCCACGATGAGGGGGAGCACCCCCATGTGCATATGATGGCGTGGTCAACGCAGCCGGGGGAGGCATATCTCACCAAGGAGGGTATCCGCCGGGTCAAGTCCACACTCACCAACCAGATCTTCCGGCAGGAGATGCTCCACACCTACGAGCAGAAGTCCCAGTCCCGGGACGAACTGGTATGGGAGGCCCGCCGTGCGATCCGGCGAATGCCCCAGGAGATGGTGCAGAGCATCTGCTCGGTTCCGGAGATCGAACAGAAAATGGAGCAGCTGGCCGGACAGCTGGAAACGGTCAAAGGGAAAAAGTCCTACGGCTACCTGCCAAAGTTGGTAAAGAAAACAGTAGACGAGGTGGTGGACGGGCTGGAGGAACTGCCAGTGGTGCAACAGTGCTACGAACAGTGGCTGGTGCTCCAGAACCAGGTGGACAGCTACTACCATGACAGCCCCAGGGTACGAAAGAAACTGTCCCAGGAAAAGGAGTTCCGGCAGATTAAAAATGCGGTCATCCAGGAGGCAGAGCGGCTCCGGCTTGGGGAGCCCACCTTTGAGGATGGGGAGTTGTCAGAGCGGGACGAGGAGGTGGATGAGCGTGAAATCTCCTTTGCGTGCGAGGAACTGCGGTGGCTCCTCCTGGACGGGCGGCTGCCCCTGGAGGCCCGGGACCAGGCGGCGGAGCGTTTGGAGCGGCTGGCTGAGCAGGGCGATGCCCACGCCCAGTTCGTAATGGGCCAACTCTATCGGGACGGGCCGCTGCTGATCCCAGACAGCCAAAAGGCAAAGCGGTGGTTCACCCTGGCGGCGGAGCATGGGATGTCGAAGGCCCAATACGCCCTGGGCAAGCTACTCCTGTCTGCTGATCCAGAGGTTCGTGATCCGGACGAGGGACTCCGGTGGCTGCGGCGGGCGGCGCAAAGGGGGAACACATACGCCGCCTACTGGCTTGGGAAGGAGTACCTGACGGGTGAGCATGTCCCCAAAAGTACCGATAAGTCCGTGGGCTGCTTCCGGTCGTCCGCCGAGCAAGGCAATCCCTTCGCCCAATACATGCTGGGCAAGCTGTACCTGGAGGGGAAGGCGGTGTCCCGTGACCAGGAGCAGTCGGCCCAGTGGTTCCGGCGGTCCGCCGCACAGGGGAACCGGTATGCCCACTTCTTCCTGGATCGGCAGAGCGACCGCCGGCCTCCTGGGGTGATGCTCTCTGTCACCCGGCTGCTCCACCACCTGGGCCGGATCTTTCGGGAGAACGCCCCACCCGCAACTGGCCCCGGCATCATCCAGATCGACCGCAAGCGCCTGCAACAGCTCCGGGAGAAGCGTATCGCCCTGGGCCACAAGCCGGACGACCACCCGGAGCAGGGATGGGGCGGCATGGGTATGGGCGGGATGTGACCCTCAAAACCTGCGCCGCTGAAACAATAGAAAGGCACCCTCCCGCCGAAGCGGAAGGGCGCAGGGCAGGTCCTGGATAGTTGGCTCAGGTATCACGCCGGGCCTGCTCCACCACCTTTTGATAGGGAGCGATCATGGCGGTGGTCATCTGCCCCTTTGCCTTCTTCTGTACAGAGGGGATGGACAACAGCGTCCCTATAAGTCGCATCTGCCAGATCCGCTCCCGCTGCTTCTGCGGGAAGTCGTAGATGCCGTGCTCCTTGTAGAAGCGATGGTCGGCCTTCATTAGCCCCTGCATCACATAGATCATATCCCGGAAAATTTTCATGCCGCCCACGCCGTAAAAGTTTGCAGGGCGGGCCAGGTGCCCGTCCATGGCAAACGCCAGGTTCTGAGCCAGCGTGCGGATATCCGCCGCCGTGTCCCCCTCGTCGGTGGCCACGCCGCAGAGGTAATTGCCGCCCACCTCACAGCGCCCCTCTACGATCATGCGCAGATTGCTCTCATACTGGTAGTCCCCGCTGATGAGGTAGGCGATGGGCGTGCCGTGGGTCACAGTGCGGTGGCCGTTGCAGAACTGCCGGTCATCGAAGCACTTGAAGCTTGAGTGGGTGTAGTGATCCGAGATGGTAAAGGCGTAGACAAAGCCGTCGGCGGTCTGGATGGTCTGGCGCAGGAAACTGTCAAAGCCGTCCTTGTAGACACACTGGCCCGTGATGGCGCAGCCGAAGCAGCCCAGGCACCCGCCGCCGAAGGGAAATTCCCGCAGGTTCACCACACGGCTCCCACAGGGCAGGGCGGCGCGGAAATCGGTGATCATATTGGTCAGGTTGACGTCGTCCGGGGCGCAGTTGGTGACGATGACCGCGTCCTTCTGGCTGACCTTGGGCGTCTCGGGAAGGGTAGGCCGGTAGATTGCCCGCGTCCGCTGGGGGGCCCTGGGGGCCGGAGCGACGAACGGGCCGTGGTCGCAGGAGAACAGGAGCTGGTCGAAAAACATGCGTGCCTCCCGCTGCCCCCGTTCGCAGAGAAGATCCTCCATGTCCGCCGACAGGCCGCGAATGGTGTGCAGCCCCAGATCCAGGCAATTTTCCTCCACATAGCGGTGGGCGGTCACATCGTAAAAGTGCTTGGATGTGGTAATCTGGCTGGCCAGCTTGCCGCGCAGCTCCACGCCGTCCGCCTTGATGAGTTCGATGAGCCGGTGGAGCTGATAGGGGGCGATAAAGGTATACACCGGATAGCAGAACAGGAGGAGCTCCGCCTCAGACAACGCCTGCCGCAGAGGGGCAAAGTCCTTTTCCAGCTGCCGGATCTGCTGGCCCACATGGAGGACCGTAAAGGAATGCTCCGGGTGCAGGGCGGCCAGGTACAGCGCCGTGTGCAGGGTGGTAGAGTTGGGGCCTTTAGGGCTGGCGTTCAGGACGAGAATCTTCACCGTGATGCCTCCAAGTGGAATGCGGGGGCCTGATCAGCCCCGCATTTTGATAGATATATGCCTATTATAACGGTATATAGGTGGTTTGGTCAATGAGGCCAGGTCTGTCCAATATTTGGGGTGCAGTTTAATCTGGGTACAGTTCAAAATGATAACTTTCTGATAATAGTACGCTGTACCCCTGGCTATTTCCCGTTTCTGTGATATTGTGTGTTGCTGAAAAGGAGGCGATTTCAGATGGGAAAACGCAGACCATCCGGCGACGGCATGGTGCGGAAGCGGGAGGACGGACGCTGGGAGGGCCGCATTGTGGTGGGCCACAAGAAGAACGGCGATTCCATTTTCCGCTATCTGTCTGCGGGGACACAGAAAGAGCTGATGAAGCAGCTGCACCACAGCATCGAGGAGTACCGAGGCGTCGACCTGAGTGAGGACAGCAAAATGCCGCTGGGGCAGTGGCTGGATCGCTGGCTGGAGGAGTACATTGCTCCCACTGTGCGGGAGACCACCTTGCGGGGCTACCAGAAACTCATCGACAGCTACCTCAAACCCCGTCTGGGGGAGAAGCCAGTCTGCAAAATTTCTCCGGATGATGTTCAGCGCCTCTATCGGGAACTCCTGCAGAACGGCAGGGTTCGGGAGCATCCCCAATACGGGTGTGGGCTGTCCGGCTGCACGGTTCGGAAGCTCCACGGCGTGTTCCGCCAGGCTATGGACGCGGCAGTGCGGGAGCACCTGACAGCACGGAATCCCACCTCCGGAGCGACTTTGCCCCGGAAAAAGGCCACACCCAAGCAGATTCTCAACGACGAGCAGCTGGACCGCTTTCTGGAGGAGATCAAAAAGGACGAGATCTGGTATGACTTCTTCTATACAGAACTGACCACCGGCCTGCGCCGCGGGGAGATCTGTGGGCTGAGATGGACGGACTTCCAGATGGGGAAGGGAACATTGGCCATCCGCCGCACCGTCCACCAGAAGCCGGGCGGCGGTCTGTCTGTGGGGGAGCCCAAGACCGGGCAGGGCAGCCGGGTGATCACGCTGCCGCCCAGCACGGCCCAGCTTCTGGCCGAGCGAAAGCGGCGTTCTGTCTCCCAGTGGATCTTCCACGATCCCCTCCGCCCGGAGCAGCCGGTTCACCCTGGGAGCGCCTACCGTCGCATGAAGGAACTTCTGGCACAAGCCGAGCTGCCTAGCATCCGCTTCCACGATCTCCGCCATACTTTTGCCACCCACGCGCTGGCCTCCGGGGTCGACGCCAAGACTCTGTCCGGGATCCTGGGGCACACCAAGGCCTCCTTTACCCTGGACACCTACACCCATGTCACCGGGGATATGCAGAGGCATGCGGCTGAGATCGTGGGGGACTTTATAACCGAGATGTTAGGAGATGATCTAAAACCATGGGAAAGCGGAGAAAGCGGGGCGAGGGCAGTGTCCATCTGAGAAAAGATGGGCGCTGGGAGGGAAGGTATGTTATCGGGTATGATGAAAAAGGCCTTCCCAAGACGAAAAACGTTCTGGCCAGGAGCAAGTCCGAATGTCTGGAAAAGCTGAAGCAGCTCCGGGAGTCCTGCAAAAGGGACAAAGAGGAGCTTGAGATCGGGAAACATCCTCTCACCTTCGGTGCCTGGCTGGGCTACTGGTATCAGAACCACTGCAAGACAGGGCTGCGGATCACCACACAGAAGAACTACGAAAACGCCATCTACCGACATCTGATCCCCGCGATGGGACAGATTTCTTTGGACAAGCTGACAACAGGCGATCTACAGCAGTACTATACAGGGCTGAAGGAGCACGGCCGGCTGCTCCGGACGGAATTGTACGGCGAGGGGCTATCCGACCGGACGGTACGGGGCATCCACGCCATCTGCCGGGCCGCATTGGAGAAAGCGGAAGGGGAGGGACTCATCTCCGGAAATCCGGCGCTGGGGTGCAAGCTGCCGCCTAAAAAGGGGAGGGAACAGAACACGTTGACCCAGGAGGAGATCCAGCGATTCCTGATCCAGGCCAGGGAGGAGGGCTGTTATGAGCTGTTCCTGTTGACCCTGGCCACAGGTATGCGTCGGGGCGAAATTCTGGCCCTCCGGTGGGACGATCTAAACCCAAAAACCGGGGCCCTCCAAATTGTCAGGCAGCTCCAGCGCATCGGGGGCAGGCTGGTTCTCACGGAGCCCAAAACCAAGGCGGCGATCCGGACGGTGATCCTGCCCAGACCCGTCTTGAAGGCGCTGGAGGACTACCGGAGGCGGATAGAATTCCCATCCCGCTGGATGTTTCCCTCGCCCGTCAAGGAGGATGCCCCGCTGGATCCGGCCTCGGTGCGGAAGCGGCTGGAACGGGTGCTGGAGCGGGCCCAGTGTGACCGCGTGAGGTTTCATGATCTCCGCCACACTTTTGCCACCATGGCGCTGGAGCACGGGATGGACGTCAAGACGCTGTCCACCATCATTGGCCACGTATCCTCGTCCACGACGCTGGACATCTACACCCACATCACAGACGAGATGCGGACTTCGGCGGCGCTGAAGATCGACCGTGGAATCGGCAAGGCGGCGGACGCTGGAATGGGAGAAGCCACGAGGCAAGAAGCAGTTCCCAAGCGCGCCCCTTTCCAGCCGTATAAGGGAAAACGGCGCAAGCCAGGCACCGGATGTATTTCCCAGATCAATGACCACCTGTGGGAGGGGAGGTACTCGCCGGTGTGGCCGGACGGGGTGAAGCGGCCCCGCAACATCTATGCCCATGACCGGGAGCTTGACGGAGCTGGTTGCCCAGGCCAAAGCGGAAATCGCCGCCGAAAAGGCCCGACGGGCAGGGGAGAGGCGTCCCGCATAAGAGCAAATAAAAGCCGCACTTCCGGACAAACGCCGGAAGCGCGGCTTTTTCCTGTCTGTGGTGGGGCTGTGGTCAAAAGGGAAACGGCTGGAAAAGGGGAAATAAGGGAGCAATTTTTAGAGCAAAATTCCGAATAAAAGCAAAGAAAAATCCGTCAAAATCAAACGATTTTGACGGATTTTGTCTTTTGTTGCCGAAAAAGATGCACCCGGAAAAGCCTTGCGGCCCAATGGATTTGAGGTTTTGCGCAATTTATATTTTTGCTTTTCTGCGCTTTTTTCAAACCATTTCCGAACCCCCATACTGACAAAGCTGGCTGTGAAAAGGAACAAAGAAAGGGCCGTGCGCAGCACAGCCCTTTGTCTTACTTCAGCCTTATGATCTGCTCATATAGCATAGCATATTTTTCCTCGATCACCATGTTGCCGTGGTAGTGGCCGAAGAACCAATACCGGAAGGTACATCTCTGGCGGACTTCATCGAAGAAGTCCGTCAATGTGTCTTTTTTGAACATTCCTCCGCTGAACACATCCTGTATGGTGGATGGGCAGCAGTGGCTGATGATGTAATCCACATTCCAGTGGACACGCTCCAGATTTGCTCTGGCTTCCAGATATTCCGCTTCGCTGGGCAGTTCCTCGGCCCACCAGGAACGATGGTTCACACGAAACAGCGCACCGCGCTGTTCGAGTTGCTGAAACTTTTCCTCGAAGTCTGGATCGTCCGGCTCCAGAATGCCATCCTGGATATCATGGGAGGATGCGCCGCCCATGGTAAAAAACTTCCTGCCGTTGAGCTCATATACCTGGCCCCGCATGAGATGCAGGACGGAGGGACGTATCCTCTGGATCTGTCCGCCATGCCACTCCTCTTTGGGATAACCTTTGTAGGCGTCATAGTTTTCATGGTTCCCGAGCACGAAGGCCGTGGTGTAGGGCAGACTATCCAGCCAGTCCAGTCCTGCATCATCCCGTGGATCACCGTACCAGATTCCACCAAAGTCTCCACAGACCAGAACCAAATCCTCCTTGGTCATGTGTTCCTGCTCATAGAAGATGTCGGGCCGGAACCGGCAGAAATCTCCATGTGTATCTCCTGTTATAAAAATTTCCATAAGTAAATCGCTCCTTGTCTCTATTTTAGCATACGGACTGTTCAATCTCCAAATCGCTGTATCGGAACTTGACCCGGATTGTTTCCGCATCGACTACAGTGACCCGTTCAATCATCTTGCGAACGACCTCGTCATCATAGTGAGGAAAGCCATTGAGATGTTCCTCCAGATAAGTTGCGTACTCTGCCATACGTGAGTCCTCGTTGATTCTGTTGGCTGCCTCTTTCTTCGCCGCATCGATCCGTGTCTGCAGGTTCTGCTTTTCTTCCAGCAGGGTCTTGAGTTGCTCTGCTATCGTCAGATCCTCCATGTTGGCTAACGCCTGATCCAACAGGGCGTTCTGTTGTGCGGTCAGGGCTTCCAGTTCATGCTCCAATTCCAACAGGTTGTTACCGACCCCTTCCGGGGTACATACCATTCGGAGCGTCTCTGCCAGTTCATCCTGTAGGCCATCGCTTGCTTCGACTACCCGGTTAAGCACCGTGAGAATTGCGGTATGCAGCTTGTCCTCCGCCATGGAAGGCGAGTTATGGCAGTATTTTTTCCCGAATTCCAACCGGGAGACGCACCGCCAGACGATCCGTTTGACGCCGTTCCTGGCCCAGGTACACCGCTTATAGGGGGAACCACACTCCCCACAGACCAGCCGCTCACTGAGCGCATACTTGGCGGAATACTTGCCCTGTTCTGTTTTTCCGCTTTTCTGCAGAATCTTTCGCTTGCTGGTCCGCCGTGCCATCTCCTCCTGTACCCGCTGGTAGATGTCCCGCGGGATGATAGCAGGGTGGTTGTCCTTGATGTAATACTGCGGCAACTCGCCGGTATTCTTCTTGACCTTCTTGCTGATGCAGTCTGTGGTGAAGGTCTTTTGCAGCAAGGCATCTCCCGCATACTTTTCATTGGTGAGGATGTTATGCACGATCTGATGGGACCATGCCTTGACACCCTTTGCGGTGGCGATCCCATCCTGGGTAAGTTCTCTCTGGATCTGGCCCTCGCTGCATCCCTCCAGGTATCGCCGGTAGATCCGCCGCACCACCTCGGCCTCCTCCAGCACGATCTCCGGCTTGCCGTCTGCTCCTCGCTGGTAGCCCAGCATGGACTTGTAGTGGAAGTTGACTTTTCCTTCTTTCATTGCCATCCGGATACCCAGCTGGATATTGGCACTGAGTGATTCACTCTCGGCCTGGGCAAATCCGCTGAACAGGGTGATGAGGAATTCGCTGGACTCTGTGAGGGTATTGATGTTCTCTTTTTCGAAGATAACCCCGATCCCTCTGGCTTTCAGCATCCGCACAGTCTCCAAGCAGTCTACTGTATTTCGGGCGAAGCGGGAGAGAGACTTCGTGAGAATGAGGTCGATGCTGCCACGTTTGCAGGCGGTGATCATCCGATTGAACTCTTTTCGCTTTTTCATGCTGGTTCCGGTGATGCCCTCATCTGCAAAGATGCCTGCCAGTTCCCACTCTGGGGACTCCTCAATCTTCTGCGTGTAGTATGCTTTCTGAGCGTCATAGCTGTTGATCTGTTCCTCGCTGTCGGTGCTGACGCGGCAATAGGCCGCCACGCGCTGCCTACCGTGAAGACGTGTTTTTGCACCCGCTGCCTTGGGCCTTGAGGCGGGGATGTGACGGACTGTGCGTTCCATAGTTGCCTGTTCCATGATAAGATTCCTCCTATTATTGCTTTAGAAGTGTACAGTTGCTGTGCCATCTGTTCCAATCGTAATGTGGGAGACGATCTGCTCGAAACGCCCCCAATTTATTTGTTCGGTTCGTTCCTGATCTTCCCATGCAGCCATACTATCATCACAGCAGGCATATCGAGCGGATGCCCCTCGCAGGATGCAGGAAATTGCCTCTTTCCCGTCTCCTGGTTGTTCCAGAACCCGGTCAATGGCATTGGCCAGACGGACGGCCTCCGCAGAGGGCGCGTATGGCTTGCATACAGGCTTTTCGTGTGCCGCAAGCTGTCGTGCCGTCTGCGCAAGCAGCTCCTCCTTTCCTACCGCAAATGTGCTTCCGCAGGCGGAACATCTCAGACGGACTTTTCCGGTGCGCCCACTCGGACCGCCAGTTCGAAACAGACGGTCATGACAGCATCCGCTCCGCAGCTTTGGCCACAGACGATCCATATCCGTTCGATGTGGAAGCTGCCCTCTTGTCTTTTCCGCGATCTTTTCCTGTACTTGCTGGAAGGTATCTTGGTCAATGATGGTGGGGTATCCGTCTTTCCCAGTATAGCGGGGATTTTCCAGCATCCGCTTGATCTTGTGCTTGTTCCAAAGTGGCGACTCCTGGAAGAAGGGAATGCCGTCTGCGTTCAATCGGTCCGCCAGAGATTGATAAGATAGTCCGGCCAGGTAGGAGGTATAGACATTCTGAACAATCATGCACTCATCCTCTCGAATGAGCAGCTCTCCATGTGTGATTAGGTAGCCATACAATATTTTTCGATTGGCCATTGCTTACACCTCCAATGTTTCTTGAAATTCGAGCCCACCACACAATTGGAATCGGATGGTATCCCGAGTATCTACAATGATCCGTTCCACCAGCTTGGTAAACAAAGATTCGTCAAATCTGGATAGGGTTTCTGGCCCATTTCGGATGGTGTCTATGGTTATGCGAATCCTATCCACCTGTTCATCCATATCCTCGTTGCACAACAGTTTCCGTCGCTCCCGGCGGAGTTCCGATAACTTGGAGTTGATCTCCGCCTGCTTTGTGGACAAGGCGGCTGCGTCCAGAAGCCCTGCTGTGTGCAGTTGGGTGAGGTGGTAGCTTTGCTCAGAAGCCACAGCGATGGCGGTGTTAACTGCCAGCATAGCAGGATTACTACGATGAAGGGCATCTGAGAGGGCATCCATCTGCTTCAACACAGGTCCCAGCACAATGCCATCATGTGACCGTAGTTTGTGGTACATCCGAAGGAAGGCTGTATAAATGCTGCTCTCACTGATCCTGCCATTGGGGCAGTCTGCGGCCTTTCTGTCATGCTTACGGCATACCCAAGCAACATATCCAGCTTTGGAGATCCGCCGGAGATAAAGTGTCCCACATTGCCCGCAGACGATTTTTTGTGCAAGCGGTGAATGCTCATGTGAAATTGGCTTTCGCTCTGACCGCCGTTTCAGCAGTTCCTGAACTTTCTGAAAGTCCTCATAGCTGATGATGGCGGGATGGGTGTGCTCCACATAGTATTGATCTGCCTCACCTTGGTTTATTTTCCTGTTGAATGGAAACGTGCTCGTTGTAAAGGTTTTCTGGCAAAGTGCATCCCCGATATATTTTTCATTTGTTAATATTTTTCGAATGGTCTGTTGATGCCACACTTGTCCACCATGAATGGGGGCAGGCCCATTCTCACTTAACTCCTGGGCAATCCATTCTGAGCTGCGGCCCTTCAGATAGGCCGCAAAAATCCATTTGACAATCTCCGCTTGTTCCTCTACGATTGCAAGATTCTTACCATCAACGATTTGGTATCCAAATGGTGCGGAGCAGGTAATAAACTCCCCGCGCTCCATGCGGCGCTGATAGCTCATACGTTGGTTTTTGGAGATGGAGATGGATTCCTCCTGGGCCAGAGAAGCGGAAACGCTCACCATCAGTTCTGAGGTGAGCGTTCCAGTGTCGATATTCTCTTTTTCAAATTTCACGGTCACGCCCAGCGAGGAAAGTTCCCGCAGGGTGGCGAGGCAGTCACGGGTGTTCCGGGCAAATCGGGAGATGGACTTGACCACGATCTTATCGATCTTGCCCTTCCGGCAGTCTGCCATCAGGCGGTTGAAGTCCTCGCGCTTGTCCATTCGGGTGCCAGTCAGGCCCTCATCCGCATAGATGTCCACCAATTCCCAGCCATCATGGGCGTTGATCGCCTGGGTGTAGGCTCTGATCTGGGCGGCATAGGAATGGAGCTGGTCCTCAGAGTCAGAACTGACTCGGCAGTAGGCGGCCACCCGCAGGGTGTCTGGTCTCGCTGCCTTGGGCGGGATTACTTGTACTTTCGCCATTTGTTACTTGCCTCCTATTTTTCATCCTTTTTGGCAACGAAACCATATCACACACCTGCGGGAATATCCAGCACTATTCCCAAACAGTTCTGGAGAGGTAGCGCTCCGCCGACAGCTGTTTGGCTCTGGCCAGTTCTTCTTTGGTAAGTAGCCCATCTGCTGCCATTTGCTCCCATAGAGCCACTGCCAGGCGGTAACGCAGCTCATTTCGTATCTCCATTACGCCACCTCCCGGAAGTAGTCCTCGTTCTTGATTTGCCGAATGAATCGCTCCACCGCGTAGATGCTGTTTGTCACAGGCATCTCTGGCAGAGCGGAACAAACATCATTGAAATAGCGGCTGCCTTTGGCCGCTCGTTCATCCAGAACCGCAATGGCACAAGTATCTGTCTCTAAGCGGATGGCCCGCCCAAAACCTTGCTTGAGCCGGATTTGCATCTCCGGCACAGCCACAGCCCGGATAAAGGCGCGGAGGTCGGGGTACGCCGCTCTCTTTTTTTCTTGCAAAGCGTCCGGATATTGGAAAGGTAGGCGAGGGATGACCAACAGGGAGACGCAGTCTCCGGGAAAATCAAAGCCCTCCCAGGCAGCGCCGGTGGCAAACAGGGCACTTCCGGGAGACGCCTTAAACTGGGCCATGGTGTGCGGCGTGTTGCGGCCCATAGTAAACAGGGGGAACGGCAGAGGCTGGTGTTTCAGGCGGTCCTTTACCGCAGACATGGCCGCATAGGAAGTGAACAGCACCAGCGCATGGCCATGGACGGCGATCAACAGAGTTCGGATCTCCTCAGTTAGCTTGTCAAAGTAATCAGCTTCGTGGTGCCTGGGCGGCATAGCGGGAAAATAGAGCAGGCAGTTTTTCCGGTAATCAAAGGGAGAGGGCGAAACAGACTCCTCCACCCGAGGGTTGCCAGTGAGGCCAGCCTCCTCTTTGAAACGACAAAAGTCCTTACCTATGGCCAGAGTGCCGGAGGTAAGAAGGATGGGCTGATTCTGAGACCAGAGTGTCGCATGGAGCTGGGAGGTCAGGTCGGAGATGGAGGCGCACAGCAGGGTACTACCGTCGTCATCCATTGCGGTGTAGAACACCAGATCGGCGCGTTCCTCCAAAAGCAGGTGGATGGTGGAGGACACACGATCCAATTCCTTTCTGGTGGTCGGTGTCAGAACCCCGCCGATCTGTTTCTGGATGGTAGCCAGGGTCCGAGCCGGTCCGATCATGTGTCGGACATAGTCCGAAAAAGGGCGGTCGTCATCAGGGGGCATGGACATGAGGTCCAGGAGCGCCGCTGCCATCTCAGCCAGGGATTCCGATGCCAGCAGATATCGTTCCGCCCGCAGGGTGCGGATTAGAGTGCGGATGTCCTTGGATGCCAGGGTAATACCAAACATCTGCCGGGCGGTCTCAGGAAGTTTGTGGGCCTCATCTACTACCAAAGCGCAGGTATCCGGCAGAATGGGCTTGTGCCCACTGCCACGATGGATGGCATCCGCCAGTAGCAAGTTGTGATTGCAGATCTGAAACAGATAGCGGTCTGAGCTGCATGCATCCATGTAACAGAGGTATCTGCAGCTATCCCGTCGGCAATCGCACACTGGGGGAACACACACCCGGTTCCGATCATACTGGCTGAGATTGGGAACCTGATCTGTGTCCAGATGATCCCGCAGAGAAAGAAGGGCATGGGCGGCCTGCGGGTTTTTACGCTCCAGATCCACCTGTCGCAAGCGACGCAACAGGCGCTCGTCACACACATAGTGGCTTTTCCCTTTGCGGATGACAGCACGGATGGGGGCCTGGATCAGCTTGTTCTCCATAAGGACAGAGGAGAGAAACGGGATATATTCCTCCTTTACCGCAGTTTGCAGTGCGATGCTGGAGGTGGAAACGAGGATGGGGTGGAAGGGGACACCCTCCCGATTCAATGCACGGGAAAAAGAAACACCGGCCACCAGATAGGCATAGGTTTTGCCGATCCCTGTCCCCGCGTCACTCAGAGCGATTTTGTTGTGTAGCATGGCCTCCAGCATTTTGTGGCTCAACTCAATCTGGCTGGGCCGGGCTGTCATACCATGGCTTGGGAAGAGGTCCTTAAAAATATGGTCGATCTCATCGTGGGTAATCTGCCTGTTATGATAACTAATCATTTGTAAAATCTCCTTGTACAGTTGATTTTCTTTCTTCAACTCGTCGTATTTGCGGCTCGCCCCCCGACGATGGGGAACAGTACGGACCGGCTTCCGGCAAGAAGCCGCACGGGCTTTTACCTGAAGTCTCTACTGCTTTCAACTCCAGGGCAGCGCCGCCTGTCTTATGCGCAGGCCATGCGAGGTGTCTCATTGTGTACCCAAACAGCGTCATTGCAAAAGCGCGTGCCATAGCGCCCCATGCAGGTGGCGTTCTCGCTCGGCCCAGGGCAGAGGCCCTGGGTGTCATGGCGCGCGCTGCATGACGCTCAACTGTTCAGGCGGTTATCCGTACTGCTGGTATGAACTTTTCAAGGTGCCGTGGAGCGGCTGGCGCTCCTTCAGGAAGCGAAACGGGCCAGGATCTGGTTCATTTCATCCAGGTCCTCGCCATGCAGTCCAACCGCCAATCGCTTGAGCAGGGCGGTCTGCTTGGGAGATAGCTTTGGCCGGTCCTGAAAGTACCAGTCAGCCATCTTTACCCCACCGCCATATCGGCCCCGGACTGTCTCAAGGGGGTGGGTGAGTGTGAGCTCTTCAATGTCACGGCGGATGGTCCGTTCGCAGACGCCGAGTTCCGCCGCCAGATTCTGAACGGTATCGCTCCGCCGCTGGCACAGCAGATTGATGATCTGCTGCTGCCGGTCGTTGATCCTCACACTCTCACCCCCTTTCACCTCCATGGCCGAATCATACAGGTTAAAGCGGACAGCTCATGTCCGAATTAAAAAAATTTTTAGAGAAATTTTTCTGCATCAGCCAGGCGCAAAAACGCCCATCCAACTCTGCCTGAGAGCCGGATGGGCATAAAAGGAGCCGCTTGATCTCGCTGGCATGCGCCGCTAACCTTCCTCACCATTTGGTGGGGAAGATTCATCAAGCGGCACATGGGAAGTCAGCGCATCAAGCGGCTCCGGGGCACGATCTTTGGTTATTTTATTTTCAGAAGCTGTTTATGCTCTGCGGAAAGAGACAGGAGGGAATCCAACATTCTCTCCGCAATTAGGGCATTTGATAAACGAATAGCCATGGGACCCACGAAACAGGATCTCGATCTTATGATCGCAGTAAGGACACAGGCGAGCCAGGGTCATATTGCTACTCCTGACGCACTCCGCCCGGAGCCGCTCCTGCTCCGCCTTGACTTGGGCATAACGGACTGGATTTTCGGTTCGGATATTATATCGTGGCATAAGAATGCTTCCCTCCAGTTCAAAACAGTTCTTCCTCGTCCGGTTCGACACGGACAAGAGCATACGGATCTTTTAAATCATTCCGTGTCAAAAGTCCAAGCTGTTTTAGTCGGATGGAGAGGGCAGCTTTGGATACGCCCAGGTTTTCTGCCACTGTTGCAAACGCCTGGTACTCTTTGGGCGCAAAAACACGGTTTAACATACGGATTTTTGGGTCCAATCCCACTGCTTTCATCTGTTTCACCAACAGATCCAGCGGCATTAAAATAGCAGCTGTCAACATATTAACACGCCATTCTTCCCAGTCCACCTGCCTTCCGCCATACCGTATGGAGGAATCTGTACAGCAATAGACATGTCGATGGTTTATACCTGGGGCATATTCTTTTGGAAAAAGCATTTTGAGGATCTGATGACTGGCCTCATGGACAAGGGTAAAATGCAGCCGTCCGGGATTTGCATCCGGCTCTGTCAGAGCGGATTCAATCAGAACCGTTTTGCCGTCCAGGTAAAAATGGGTCGGATTCTTGTTTTCATAAACCCTGACTCCTACCTGATCAAAAGCGGTCATGCCAAGAATGGAACCATCAATGGACAGTGTCCTATATGTGATGTTGAGTCCAAGAAGGTTCTGGATCAAAACCTCTGGACAAACCCGCTGGATCATGGCACCTGTGGTCCCTACCATTCTCTGATAAGCGTTTACCACCCGTGTGGCAATGGCTTCTATCTCCCTTTTTGATAGGTATGGCACGCTGTCCCCTCCCTCCAGATGTAAACTATTATAATTATCTCAAAAGGATATGTCAATCTATATTTTATCTTTATAAGATAAATACATTGACTTGCTGAACGATGGAATCTATAATACTTTTATCTGAAGGACGGAGGGATCGTTATGCCAATTGAGAAAAAAGGCCGGGATACAGGCCCAGATAAAATCGTTTCTTTCCGCCCCAATGCGGTTTGGAATACTGCCGAGGAACGCGCAGGCAACATCATTGGACAAAGACTTTCCATGGAACGCAAACGACGTGGCCTTACCTTGGAGGCACTGCGTGAGTTGCTGCAAAACCACGGCGTGGAGATCCAGATCCAGGGGTTAAACAAATGGGAAAAAGGACTTACAGTACCCAATGCATATCAGTTTATTGCGCTCTGTCGTATTCTTGGGATTGAGGACTGCATGGTTGGCATGGAGCCGGTACTTTTGAACGACACGGGGCTGCGAAAGCTGGATGAGTATAAGATGGATCTTATTGCTTCTGGCCGCTATCGGCCTACTCCGGAACGATATACAGAAACTTACATTGAAATGCCAGTCAGCACACTGGCTGTTTCGGCTGGAGTTGGTGAATTTTTGGACGAAGGCGGATTTGAGATGATCCGTTTTCCCAAAAGGGCTGTCCCAAGCAAAGCCGATTTCGGTGTGCGGGTCAATGGAGACAGTATGGAGCCGGTCTATCACGACGGTCAGATTGTTTGGGTGGAAAAAAGGGATACTCTGCAGCCTGGAGAAGTAGGGGTATTCATCTGCAATGGGGAAGGATACTTGAAGGTGTATGACCAGCAAGAGCCAAGTGAGGAAAGCAAAGATGACTATGTGGACAGCTATGGAATACTGCACCAACAAGTTATTCTGGTTTCTTATAATAAACTATATTCTCCCAAGCAGATCTCGCCAAGTGACACTTTTTTTGTTGTTGGGCGCGTTATATCCAGTTTCAATTAGATACTCTCATACTGCATACTGCGTAAATTGGACGAACAAAATCAAAATAATTTAACTTTAGAAATCTACATCCCCATGTGCTATTTTTGTTGTTGGTGTGCGTAAGATATAAGTTTTTTGTCAGAATGGTCGATAAAATAATAAAGGAACATCGATAACCGAGCAGACTATGGGGCTGATTGGGGAAAAGTGGTTCGATACCTTTAGCAAAAGCGCTGTGGATCAAACAGCTTCAGAGCCTGACATTCAGCAGATGTATTATCAAGTTGGAACGAACCCCCTCACGTTGGATACCGTTGCATCGGAAGTACTCAATCCTGGAGGATTGACCATTAGCTTGACCTCTGAGGGAAGCGTTACAAAGTATGGAATAAAATTGCCATGCCTAATGGTTGGAGCGACGCGGACTTCGAGTACTCGAAGAATTACGATCTTTGGAAGGAAACCCAATGATGTTATTGGATTTTGAAAGGAGTGTAACAACCATGACCATCACAGATATGGCTCGTATGATGATGAACGCAGACCGGTATCAGTGTGGGGGCACACAGCCGAAATATCCAAACGGCGCTGCGGTATCAGATCCTAATGCGCCTGATGACGGACTGGATATTACAGGCATGACTGCAGCGGACTTTCACATCATCCCTGTATCCAAAGAAGCAGAGCAGGCGGTACGAGATATAGCTTTGGAGCACATGAAAAAGTATTATGGAATGTCCGGGCCTGACGGTAATGACTTAGGAAATTTCATCAAGTCCTATTATAAACAAGTCCCCGTCTCAGACCGCGCCAATGCTGGCTGGACATTGAATCAAATGCACAGGGATGAGGCCTATCGTCTCTATGATTTTGTCCGTTCCCGTATCCCTGGTTGGGAGACTGGTCAATGGTTTGATACCAGTATTCTGGACGAATACCAGCGGGGCGTTGATGTAAAGGCTTAACTGTTTTACGTTTGAACAAATCAATATTGGTCTCATAAAACGAGAAGCACATCCCGGCCAGGATGTGCTTCTCGTTTTGTATGGAGCAAATCAATATAGTCCGATTTTCAAAATGCTATCTCGCAACGGTTTATACTTGATACTCAAGTTTATCAAGGCTATCACCGGGGCGCCAATCCCACCTTTTAAACTCTTGCATTCCGCCCAATAGATAATCTTGCCTCCCCAGCAGATAATCTTGAACATATTTCTGGTCAACAACCTTTTGATCAAGTGCCTGTAGCTGGTCCTTTCGGTCGATACTCTTTTCCAGTATCATCTTCTGCATGAGTTCCCGCTTTAGGCGTTCCTCTGCCACATACTCGTTGTTCCTCTTGCGCTGTTCAACTCTACGGTCAGAACGATAAAACGCTCCCTCCGCTTTAGAATTGACCCATTGTGGCGTTGCTGCAGTATCGCTAATTCCATAGCTGGTCGCCCCAGCACTTGTAATCGTTGTTGTAACATGGCAGTCAAAAGGAACCTTATGTGAATCTCTCGCATCTGCTCGAAGCCAATCCATAATCTCCTTGCGGTACTCTGGATCGTCCTTCATTCTTTGGAATCCATCTTCTGTAATATGTATAGAATTAGTCAAAACAGAGGCAGCGGTCATTGAATCAATTTCAGCCAGTTCCTTATAAATTTCCTGCTTAAAGGCTGCCATCTCGTCAACTTCTGATACTTCTTGCGTTGCCGCCGCCTCATCTGTCTGGCCTGTTGCCTGTGCAGCTGCATTTGTGTTTTGCATCAGTTGTGTAAAATCTTGCTTTTTTACGGTGTTTGCTTTCTGTTGCATGCCGGAAAATTGCTGTGCCAACATA
>ERZ1090860.248-NODE-249-length-33606-cov-7.137522_pt1 | contig 33606 bp, 37 predicted proteins | sample MGYA00478483_ERZ1090860 | MGnify/ENA primary metagenome ERZ1090860 (study PRJEB33644, sample SAMEA5815741) | chicken gut metagenome | biome: Chicken; feature: Gastrointestinal Tract; material: Caecum | place: Ireland | collected 2019-01-01 | study: A study of the...
CGCACCCGACGGGCCGTCAATGGCGACCGAAATGTAACCCATGTTTATTCCTCCTTCTGCGCGGCGGAAAGCCCGGCTAACCGGCCGGTTGACCACGCGATTTGTAAATTAAAACCGCCCGTATAGGCGTCTATATCCAGCACCTCTCCTGCAAAATACAGTCCGGCACATTTTTTCGACTCCATGGTTTTGGGGCTGACCTCGCGCACGCTGACGCCGCCCGTGGTCACAATCGCCTCCGCAATCGGGCGCTTGCCCGACACTGCCACGGAAAAATGCTTGAGCGTATGCAAGAGCGAGGCGCGCTGCGCCTTGGTGATGCTGTTTACCTTGGCATGCGGGTCGATCTCGGACAGCCGCACCACCACGGGAATGATCTTGCGCGGGAGCAGATCGCCCAACGCATTGATAAAATCGCTGTTTTTGTGCTTGTCAAAGTCCGAAAGCAGCCGCTTGTCCAGCGTTTTTTCGTCCAGCGCGGGCTTGAGGTCGATTTCGACCCGATACTCCTTGCTGCCGAAATGCCGCATATGCGCGGACGCAGACAAAATCAGCGGGCCGGACAAGCCGAAATGCGTGAACAGCATTTCCCCGAATTCGGAAAAAATCTTCTTGTTGTTTTCAAACACAGCCACCTGCACATTGCGCAGGCTCAGTCCCATCAGCTCACGGCAGATCTCCCCCGCCTCAACCAGCGGCACCAGTGACGGATTGGGCGGCACGACCGTGTGCCCCGCCTGCTTGGCAAAGCGGTATCCGTCTCCGGTTGAACCGGTTTGCGGATAAGAGGCTCCTCCCGTCGCAATAATGACCCGATCGCCCTCATAAAGTTTGCCGTGCGCGTGCACGCCGGCGATAAAACCATCCCGTATTTCCAGTTGCTCTACTGTTTTCTGTATAATTGTAACACCCAGACGTTTGACCCAGGTAAAAAGTGCGTCAATAATATCCGCAGACTTGTCCGAAACCGGAAAAACGCGGTTGCCGCGCTCGGTTTTGAGTGACACGCCATGCGCTTCAAAGAACGCCATCACATCCGCAGGCGAAAAGCAATCCAGCGCAGAATACAAAAAGCGCGGATTGACCGGCACATTCTGCAAAACGGTCTGTGCATCGCAGTTGTTGCACACATTGCACCGGCCTTTGCCGGTGATGAACAGCTTGCGGCCGACTTTTTCATTCGTCTCAAACAGCGTCACGCGCGCACCGTTTTCCGCTGCGGTACCCGCAGCCATCAGCCCTGCCGCGCCGCCGCCGACTACCAGAATATTCAATTTATCTCGTCCTCCGGCTTTTCGTATACGTCGTATTCCTCCCAGATGCGCTCGAGCTTGTTGAAGGTTTGCTCGATCTCATCGCGCCGGCTCATGCCGACGGCAACAATCAGCGCATTGACGACCGAAAGCGGCGCCACCAGCGAATCGACAAAGCTCGCCATATCGCTGCGCGCCAGCAGAAGATGGTCCGCCACGCGCGCGAGCGGCGACAAATGCGAGTCGGTCAGCGCGATCACGCGCGCACCACGGTCGCGCGCATACTGCATCGCGCTGAGCGTACGCTTGGAGTAGCGCGGAAAGCTGACGCCGAGCACCACATCGCCCGGCCCGACGCGCAGCACCTGCTCAAAAATCTCGCTGACGCTGTTGGTATGTACAAGCGTCACGTTTTCAAACAAAAGGTTAAAATAAAAGCCGACAAAATTGGACAGCGCGCTCGAAGAACGCACGCCGAGTATATAAATCCGCTTCGCCCCGATCAGCGCATCCACCGCGCCCTGAAATGCGTCGCGGTCGATCTCGTCCAGCGTCTGCCGGATCATGTCCATATCCGCGTGCAGCACGGTCTGCAATACGTCGCGCCCGCCCATGCGGTCGCTCGACACCTCCATGCGCTGCACCGAGGTCAGCTTGTTGCGAATCATCTCCTGCAACGCACGCTGCAAGTGCGGATAACCGTCATAGCCCAATTCAGTCGCAAACCGCACCACAGTCGATTCGCTCACGCCGACGGTCGTGCCCAGACGGCTGGCCGTCATAAAGGCCGCTTTGTCGTAATGTTCGAGAATAAAGCGCGCAATCTGCTTCTGTCCCTTGGAAAAGCCGGACAGCTCGCTCTGGATTTTATTGATCAGGTCGTTCATGGTTTCTCTCCCTTGGTATGCAAAACCTGCATTTTGCCGTTTCTATTTTAAGCGGTTGCCACGCAAAATGCAAGAAGTTTTGCATCAATCCTGCAAATTTGCAGCAATTTCCTGCAAATAGGCCAGTTCATCCTCGGTCAGGTCGCGCCATGCGCCCGATTTCAAATGCGTATCCAGCGGCAGATTGCCCACCGCCACCCGCTTGAGACGACGCACCTCCAGCCCGCACTGCTCGCACATTTTACGAATCTGACGGTTGCGGCCCTCATGGATGGTCAGGCGCAGCTTGGCGCTCTGCTCGTCCTTTTCCAAAATGACGACATCCGCCGGGCGGATTGCATATCCGTCGATCGTCATCGGCTCCGCAAGGCGCGGGATGTTGTCCAGACGACCGCGCACACGCACCTCGTAATGCTTTTCCACCTCATGCCGCGGGTGGGTCAGCGCATTGACCAGCGCGCCGTCGTTGGTCAGCAGCAGCAGGCCTTCCGAGTTATAGTCCAGCCGACCAACCGGCACCACGCGCGCACCGCAATCCCGCACCAGATCAGCCACAGTCTTTCGGCCGTGCTCATCGTGCAGCGTGGTCACATAACCGCGCGGCTTGTACAGCATCAGATATCGCTTTTCCTCGGCCATGCCGATCGGCTTGCCGTCCACCTGAATCTTGTCGCGCCGCAGGTCCGCGCGGTCGCCCAGCGACGCCGCATGACCATTGACCACCACGCGCCCCTCTAAAATCCAACGCTCCGCCTCACGGCGCGAGCACAGCCCCGCCTGCGCCAGCAGCTTTTGCAGTCTTTCTTCCATTTGTTGTCCTCCATCCTGTTCTGTCAATCCTCTCCGAACAGACGGTCCCAGATCCGTTCAGTCAGGCTCTTTTCTTCAGGCGGCAGCAGCACCGCCCCGCCGTATACCAGCGCATCGTCCGCCAACACCATGCCGTCCAGCCGGTATTCGATCTGCCCGGCGGACGCACTCTGCACCACCGGCGCATAGCAGATGCGGTCTCCGTACCGCACGGTCTGGATGCGCTCCCGCTCGCCGGGCAGCAGATAAGCCGTCACCGTGTTGCGCGCGACCAGCGGCACGGTATCCGCATTGCCGCCAAACACCTGCTGCTGCATGATCTGGTCGCCCGCTTCGTGCAGTGTCACCTGCTCATACTGCGCAAAACCCTGGTCGAGCAGCGCCATATGGTCGTTCCAGTCGTCCGGGTCGTTGAGCGTCACCACGATTACCGTGCGGCCGTTTTTCTCCGCCGCGGACACCAGACAGCGTCCCGCCGCCTTGGTATAACCGGTTTTGACGCCGATCGCGCCATCATACATGCTCAAAAGCCGGTTGTGATTGGTAAATGTGCGCTGCCCCACGGTGTAACTCTCGGTCGATACGATCTGCCGGAACACCGGGTCGCGCAGCGCTTCGGCCGTGATGACGGCAAGCTCGCGCGCGGTGGTGTAATGCGTATCACTGGGCAGGCCGTTCGGGTTGTCAAAATGCGTATTCGTCAGCCCGAGGGCCGCCGCTTTGTCGTTCATTTTTTGCACAAACGCTTCCAGCCCGCCGCATTCGCCTGCAATGGCCACCGCCGCATCGTTGCCCGATTCCAGCATCAGGCCGTACAGCGTATCGCGCAGGGTGAGCGTTTCGCCCTCCTGCAAATACATCGACGAGCCTTCCACTTGCGTATATTCCTTGCGGACCGTGTATTCCCGGTCGAGGTCTCCCTCCCCGAGCGCCACGAGCGCCGTCATGATCTTGGTGGTGGACGCCATCGGCAGGCAGGCATCCGCGTTCTGCTCAAACAGTACTTCACCCGTGTCCGCATCAATCACAATTGCGCTCTTTGCGCTGATTGCGCCCGCAGCGGGCAGGCAAAGCACACAGCACAACAGTCCGCACAGTAGTTTCTTCACGTTCGCATCTCTCCCCTGCATAACAAAACCTACTCAGCATATCTGTGAGTAGGTTTTGCGGAGAAACGCGACCTTATTCGTCGGTTTCCGGAGCAGGCTGCGGGTCGGGCTGCATTTTTCCTTTGTAGCCCTCCACAAAGCTGGAAACCTTGTTAATCGCACCCGGAATCATTTCCACCAGACGATCGACCGTCGTGGAGGCCTGTGCGTTGACGCCCAGAATATTGGCGCTGCCGTCGTGTCCGATAATCAGGAAGCACACGGGCGAAACAGTCACGCCCGCGCCGCCGCCGCCGCCAAAGGCCAGCGGTGCGCCGGACGGCATATGCTTGGGCGCAAAATCGCTGCCACCGGATGCAAAACCGAAGGTCACCTTGGACACGGGAATAACCGTCGTGCCGTCCGGCGTGGTGATCGGCGTGCCGATGATCGTGTTCACGTCCACCATTTCCTTGATCTTGGCCATGGTTTCCGTCATCAGGTTGCTGATGGGATGCTCACTCATGTGTTATCGCCTCTTCTTTCTTTATCATTCGTTTATACATCCGGTACAGTTCTCCACTGTGCCGCAGCAAGCACCAAAGCACCCGCAGCGGCCGCAGCGAGCCGAACACGGTAAACGCCCATTCGGTGTGGTCGGCCTCAAAATCCGCGTCCACATCCACATGATAGTCCTCCATGGTGAAAGTATTCTCCAAAAACGGAACCATCATGCCGGTCACCGCGGCGGACTGCCCCAGCAAAATGCCGGTTTTGGCCGCGTCGTCCGTCCCGATGACAACGCGCACCCGCAGACGGCTGATGTGCACTGCATCGGTCAATTCGCTGTGCAGGCGGTGCGTCATATCGGCCAGATCGCCGATATCCAGCTGCTCCCGGTTGAGCGAATACCGGTACTTTTTCTTTTTTCGTTTTTTGCGCGGCTTGTGCTCGTCCGCCTGCTGTTCAGACGGCGGCTGCGCTTTTTTCCGCCGGGGCGGCGGCCAGACCGGAATCCGCACCGGGCCGTAGCGCACTTCCGCGCTCACCTCTCCGTTGACCCCGACCACATCGACGCCGATGCGCACGCACAGCAGCAACAGGATCAGCAGCAGCACAACCAGCACAAGCCCTAATACTGCCGCCAGTATCACGAGTAGTACCGACATGCGCGTTTCACTCCGTTTCCTGCGATGCGTCCGGCGGCGGAGCGTCCTCTACGGCGGACGGTTGCGGCGACGGCGGCGTTAGCGTGATGATCTCCGCCGGCGGCTGATTGGGAACCTCGTCCACATCAATCTCCATCTGCTCGTTTTCCTCCAGCGCAGGCAGCTCGGGCAGCTCTTCCAGACCGCTCAGCCCGAAGGTGCGCAAAAACGCCTCGGTCGTGCGGAACAGCATCGGTCGGCCGGGCACATCCAGACGCCCCGCCTCCTCGATCAGCCCTTTTTCGAGCAGCCCCGCCACTGTGCCGCCCGAATCCACGCCGCGTAGCTGGTCGATGAACGCACGGGTGACCGGCTGGCGGTATGCCACAACGGTAAGCACCTCGAGCGCCGCAGCGGACAGCGACGGCGGCTTGCGCGACTCGGTCACGCGGCGCGCCGCCTCCGCATAGAGCGGACGCGAGCAGAGCTGCAACTTGTCCTCCAGACGCAGCAGCATGATGCCGCGGTTTTCAAAATCATACAGATTTTCCAGCGCGGCGGCCGCATCCAACAGCGCTTCGCGCGAAGTTTCGAGCGCCGCAACAAGCCGGTCCACCGGCACCGCGTCGCCTGCGGCAAACAGCACAGCCTCCAGCCCGGCCTCCAGTTCGGTCATCGCACGTTACTCTCCTTTGTCATCTATCAGCGTCAGTTCCATATCCTCGCCATCGCCTTCCAGCCGGATGCGCCGGTTTTTGGACAGCTCCAAAACCGCCAAAAAGGTAGCCACGATTTCCGAACGGCTCCTTGCATCGTCAAACAGACGGCGAAACGGCAGCCGGACATAGTGCAAAAACCGCTTGAGAATGGACGTAATCCGCCCCTCGACCGGCACAGGCTCCCGCCCGATGATACCGGAAAACGCGCTGGCCGGCGGCGGTACACGCCGCTGCGCCCGGCGCAGCATATTGTTGGCCGCCCGGATCAGGTCGCTGACCGATTGGCGGTATTCCTTGGGCGCATCGCCCAGATTTTCCGGCGGCTTGACGAAAATATCGCGGCCCAGCTCGCCTTTTTCCCGGAAGAAGGATGCCGTTTCTTTGATGCGCTGGTATTCCAGCAGCATTTCCACCAGACTGGTGCGCGGGTCCTCCTCTTCTTCCTCCTCGTGGCGCGGCAGCAGCATCTTGGATTTGATATACACCAGCTGCGCCGCCATGGCGACAAAATCGCCCGCCACATCCAGATCCATCGCCTCGGCTGCATGCAGCACTTCCATGTATTGGTCGAGAATCTCCGCGATCGGGATGTCATAAATACTGACCTTGTTTTTTGCGATCAGGTGCAGCAGCAAATCCAGCGGGCCGTCAAAGTTCTCCAAATGAAATTCCATGCCGCGCAACCCTTACAAGAACAGGCTGACCAGCCGCAGCGCCAGATGCAGAATGCGCATGGAAACCGCGCTCATGATCCCGTCCAGCCAGCCGCGCCACAGCGCCAGAATGAACACCAGCAGAATGATATTCTGATACTTTTGCAGCTTGAGCGACCACGAAAACGGCAAAAACGCATCCAAAACGCGCGAGCCGTCCAGCGGATGCACCGGAATCAGGTTGAACACACCCAAGCCGACCGACATGCTCGCCACAATCGACAGGAACATGCCCACCGTCTGCATGAATGCACTCGTGCCATACATCCACACCGGCACATACAGACAATAGGCAATAAATGCGGTGATAAAGTTTGCGGCAGGCCCAGCAAGCGCAGTCAGCGCCATGCCCCAGCGCCGGTTTTTGAAATTGGAAATATTGACCGGAACAGGCCGCGCCCAGCCGAACCCAAACAGCAGCAGGCACAAAAATCCGAACGGATCAATATGCGCCATCGGGGACAGCGTCATCCGGCCCGAATCATGCGCTGTGCGGTCGCCCAACAGGTACGCCATACCGCCGTGCGCCGCCTCGTGTACGGACAAGCATAATACGATCGCAGGAAGCGACAACGCCAACGTAATGAACGCGGACTGTAAATCGCCGCTCAGCAAAGCTCTCCAAAGCAAACCAAAATACCTCCTGTGGCAGCGCCGGCCCGCCGGGAAAGCAAGCCGACACTCCAGTTTACCCGTTTTGGCCGGTTTTTAACGAACCCCGACCTGTATATGTCTGAAATTATATCACGCTCACAGGAAATTGTCACCTCTTTCTTTGTTTGCGCCGCGGTATCCGGCTTTTCCCAATCGGAGGATGAGACTTCCCGCGCATCCGTTCGACAGGAAACGACAACACCGTTAAGTTTCCGATAAGACAACCCTTTCCGCCGTTTAGATTTCGTCAAGTTCTTAACAGCGCATTAACAATTTTTCTGCTATAATATAGTCGGAATGAATGGATTTTGGATGCATCATTCCTATCGAAGGAGAATCTTATCATGCCGCAAAACCAAAACAAAGTCCCGCTTTTTCCGTTCACATTTCGGGATTTTTTCATTTTTATCGGAATTTTCGCCTGCGCGATCGAGCTGTGTATCCTGCTGCGTATAGCAGACAGCAGCGACGGCTTCGCCTCACCCGTGTTCGTGCTTGCCGTTCTGCTGATTTCCCGCTTCACCAACGGCTATCTGTTCGGCACGCTTGCCGCCATTCTCAGCGTCATCGGCATTAACTATATTTTTACTTATCCCTATTGGGAATTCAATTTCACCCTTTCCGGTTATCCGCTCACCTTTCTGACGATGTTCGGCGTGTCCATCGTCACTTGCACGATGACCACCAAAATCAAACAGCAGGAACAGCTGCGGGTCGAAGGCGAAAAGGAGAAAATGCGGGCCAATCTGCTCCGGTCGGTCTCGCATGACATCCGCACGCCGCTGACCTCGATCGTCGGGGCGACCTCCACCCTGCTCGAGACCAAAGGGCTGTCCGAAGCGGAGCAGCGCGCTTTGCTGGAGGACGTGCGCGACGAAGCCCAGTGGCTGATCCGCGTGGTGGAAAACCTGCTTTCCATCACGCGCATGAGAGACGCCCGCACCCAACTGACCAAAGTCCCGGAGGCCGCCGAAGAAATTCTCGGCGAAGCCGCGCGCAAATTCCGCAAACGCTTTCCGGACATACAGGTCGCCGTGTCCGTGCCGGACGAGCTGCTGCTCGTGCCGATGGACGCCATCCTCATCGAACAGGTGCTTTCCAACCTGCTGGAAAACGCCGCCACACACGGACAAACCGTCACGCACATTCAACTCTCCGTCGAGCGAGAGGATGCATATGCCCGCTTTTCCGTGCAGGACAATGGCCGCGGTATTCCGCCCAAGGAGCTGTCGCGCCTGTTTGACGGCACGCTCAAACGCAGCGAAACCCCGTCCGGCGACGGCAAGCGCAATATGGGACTGGGGCTTTCGGTCTGCATGGCAATTGTCCGTGCGCATGGCGGCTCTATGGAAGCCAAGAATTTACCCTGCGGTGCAGAATTTTCATTCCGACTGCCGCTGTCTGAAAAGGAGTCTCAAGCATTATGAACATTCGTGAAAAAATATTGATTGTTGAGGATGAAAAAAGCATCGCGCCCTTTATCTCCACCATTCTTACCTCCAACGGCTACGAAACCATTCAGGCGCGTACCGGCAACGAGGCGATGAGCATGATTTCCTCCCATTGTCCCGATTTGGTGATTCTCGACCTCGGCTTGCCCGACATGGACGGCATGGAGGTGCTCAGCAGCCTGCGCTCGTGGTCCAGCCTGCCGGTCGTTGTGGTTTCCGCCCGCTCGCATGAGCACGACAAAGTCGCTGCGCTCGACCTCGGTGCGGACGATTACCTGACCAAGCCTTTCGGCACAGCCGAGCTGCTTGCCCGCGTGCGCACTGCCATCCGGCATACCCGCACCACCTCCTCCAGCAGCGAAATCGCCCAGCGCGGTACTTATACGGTCGGCGAATTGACCATCGACTACAACAAACATCAGGTGCTGGTGCGCGGAGAAAACGTCCATCTGACGCTCAGCGAATTCCGCATTGTCGCGCTGCTCGGCAAATACGCGGGCAAGGTGCTGACATATGACTATATCATCAAGGAGCTGTGGGGGCCGCGCGCGGGAGGAGACAACCAAATCCTTCGCGTCAATATGGCCAACATCCGGCGCAAAATCGAAAAAAATCCCGCCGAGCCAGAATATTTGTTCACCGAAGTGGGCGTTGGCTACCGGTTGGCGGAAAACGAATAAATGCAGACGAAACAAAAGGCGAACCCCTCACAGGGTTCGCCTTTTTTACAGATTGCACAGAAAATCAGATGCCCAGCTCCTGCTTGAGCGCCGCAATCATTTCCTGATATTCCTCGTCCTTGAGATATACCGGCTCGGGATTGGTGATGGCAAAGCTGCCGCCGAATTCAAAGCCGCTCTCGTACTTCGGAACGATATGGAAATGCAGATGCGGGTTGGTGTCACCGAACGAGCCGAGGTTGAGCTTGGTGCAGCCCCACAGCTTCTTGATCGCACCGGACGCCGCCGCCAGATCGGCCATAAAGTCGTTGCGCTCCTGCTCGTCGCACTCGCACAGCTCCTTCTTATGGGTGCCCAGCGCCAACACGCAGCGGCCCTTGTGCGCCTGATCCTTGAACAGATAGAGCGTACCTGCCTTCATATCGCCAACCTTGAACATGATCGCCTCGCGGCCCTCATGGTGTTTGTCACAGTAAAAACATCCCATTGCAAACCTCTCCTTTACAGATTACTGTATTTTCATTATACCGCTTGTCCCCTGTGATTTCCAGTATTTTTTATGGGCAGACTGCGTATAAATTGGTGTCCCACGCGGGCACATACGGATGGTGCCGCAGGTACAGCCGGTAGTCCGGGCAGAGCGTGTGGACAAGCAGCGGCAGCTGGAAAAAGTCCTCGTTTTTGTGATAGGCAGCTATATTGAGTTTGGGCCGGTGCTGACGTATGGTCTGCGCCGCGCCCGCGATCGCCTCGCGCTCCGCGCCCTCCACATCCATTTTCAGATAGGTGCAGGATGCGCCGTCCAGCACGCTGTCCAGCGCGCGCATTTGGGTTTCCTTGCCCTGCTTTGCCACGCGCGACTGCCGTCCCGCCTGATCGGAAAAGCAAAGCACCGTATCACTCGACCACGCGCCCGCCTGCTCGCACCGAACGCTGCCGGACAACCCTTCGGCATAAACTGTTAGCTTGCGAAAGCTGCGCCGGTCGGGCTCGAGCGCCGTGATGGACGCAAACGCACCGTCGGTATAGTGCAGCAATTCCCGGATGGTGTCGCCCGTATACGCGCCCAGATCGGCAAAAATTTCCTCATGCGTGGGCCGCAGGATGGTATGAAACGCCTCGTCCTTGTCGGTCTCGCTGGCGCGCAGATAACGCAGCCGGCCGGACAGCTTAAACCGCACGGTATCGAGAAACACCTGCCGCGACTGCTCATCCTCGAGCAAATCAAACGCCTGCTGCATCTCTTCCTGATGCGCCTGCACAAATTCCTCGTCGAACACCGCTCCCGGCACGACCGGCACATCGGGCGCGACCACATCAAACCGCGCATCGAGCGCGTACATCTTTTCCAGCACCTCGGGCCGCTGGCTGGCAAACGCAATCGCAATCACAATATCCTCGCCGAACTGCTCCACCACCTCGGACAGTTTTTGCACCCGAAAGCCGTGAAAGCTATGCCCGCGCACAAACTCATCGCTGGCAAACACGCCCGATGCACGAATGCCGCATGCGTCAAACTGCGATAAAATTTTATCCGCGCCGTCGCCCATGCCATACAAAACGATCGGGCGTTTTTCCTCACGCAAAGCCTGCCAAACCGACCGTTCCAGCGACAAAAAATCCATGTTCTTCTCCCCTTTTCCGTGCTTTCCATTATAATCGGTGCATACGCCTCTGTAAAGCAGAAAAAACTTTTTCACGACGCGATTTTCTCATTGCGGTTTATCCCGCAGTACAGTATAATTTGAATATAGGACAAATGTAAAGGGGGCGTGGCCATGTCAAAATCCAACGGTATTCTGGCGATGGATCCAAGCAAATACCGGGAGATCGACGGCGTGGTTTTTGATTTGGACAGCTACGCCAAGCACTGCGCACCCCCGGAACAAGACCCGCCCGCGCCGGAAGAACCGACACCTGCCGCGCCCATTCCCGCGCCGGAAGGCATTCTGGCGATGGACCCGGAGCATTATCGCGCGCTTGACGGCGTCGCCATGGATGAGGACAGCTTCGAGCGCCACAGCCAACCGCCTGCGAATGAAAAGCCCGCAGAGCAAACGGTCGTTACCGAGGAAGCCGCACCCACCGGCGTGTTTGCGGTCGATCCGTTTCCGAACGGCTGGTATCCAGCCGAGGACGGCAGACCTCCCGTTCCCATCATGGGCGGTGCGCTCCCTCCGGTCGAAATTCTGGAAAACGGCACGCATGTGGTGACGGTCATCCGCACCGTCTTTCTGCACACCGGCTCTGGTTTGGGTTCGGGCTCGTATGTGACTTCGTACACTACCTCGTACCGCACCAGCTATCTTTCCTCGGGTTCCGGCTCGTATGTGTTCGGCTCGTGCACCTATCTGGTCGGCGGCTACGGATTGGAGCTGATTTGATGCTGCGTGCGTTTCACTCCACCTGGACGCGCCCGTTTTTCGCGCGGTCGCCCGACCGCCCTTACACGGTCGAACCGTTCGAGCTGTTGACCACCGCGCTGTCCGCGCTTGCGTGGCGGCGGGAAAACGGCCCCATCCGCATGATTTGTGATACCAAGGCCCAGCGGTATTATGACGCGCTCGGCCTTTCTTTTTTATGGGACGAAGGCGTGCATCCGCTGCTTGACGCCGTACCCGAGGATGTAAACCCCATGGCGTTCTGGGCGGCGGGCAAGCTGTATGCACTCTCCGCGATGCCGTCCCCCTGCGTGATGATCGACACGGACTTCATCTGCTGGAAGCCGCTCGCGCCGCTGCTGAAAGGATTGGACGCCGCCGCCATCCACCGGGAGGACATCATGCCGGACATCTATCCGGACGCGCGCACGTTCACCCAGACACATGGCTTTGACTTTTCGGCATTTGACTGGACAGTGCAGCCGTTCAACACCGCGCTGTGCTATCTGGCGGACGATGCGTTCCGTCGATATTACACCGATACCGCCATCCGCTTCATCCGCTGCTCGCCCCATGCCGACGATGTGCTGACCTACATGGTCTTTGCCGAGCAGCGCCTGCTTGCCATGTGCGCCGCGCGCAAGCATATCCGCGCCGCCGCGCTGTCCGATTTGGAAGCGCTGTTCACCGGCGCGCAGCAGGGGTTTTTCACACATGTCTGGGGCTTTAAACAGCAGATGCGGGATGAACCCACGCTTTACGAGGATTTTTGCCGCCGCTGCGCCGCGCGACTGCGGCGCGACTTTCCGGACGAGGCCGCACGCATCGCCGCTGTGCCTACGCTTGCCCCCTATTTTACCGACTGACCGCAAAACGGCCCGCACCACAGTGGTGCAGGCCGTTTTTTGCTGCTTTTTATGCCGTTCAGTTCGGATAAGCCTGTTTCAGCTCGTCCAGCGTCGCCATCACCGCGCCCTTGTGCTGCACAGTCAGCGATGCATACTGCGCGGAAAAGCGCAGATACGTTTCGAGCTGCGCCTGCGGCAGCGTGGACAGATCGTTCACGCCCACGCCGTCCCGCGTCAGCTGATAGAGGAACGAGCCGATGAACGAGTCGCCCGCGCCTGTCGTATCGGTCACCGGGACGGACAGCGTATCGGCAAAGGCTTCGGTCTGCGGCGTATAAACCGCCGAACCGTTTGCGCCGCGCGTGACCAGAAGCAGCTTGCAGCCGCCTTCAAACAGCTGTTTTGCCGCCGCGCGCTCATCCTTGCAGCCGGTGACAAACTCAACCTCATCATCCGACAGCTTGACCAGATCCGCCGACGGCAAAAACGCGCGGATCGCCGCCTGACAGTCCGCCGGGTCATCCCACAGCGGCAGACGGACGTTCGGGTCGAACGAGATCAGCGCGCCCGCCTCGCGCGCCAGTTCGATCGCGCGGCGGTGCGCCCCCCGCACCGGCCAATCCACCAGATCGACCGAGCAGAAGTGCAGCGCCGCGCAATCGGCAAACATTTCGGGCGAAATCTGCGCCTCGTCGAGGAACAGGTCGGCCGATGGGTTGCGAAAGAAGGAAAACTCACGGTTGCCCGTCGCGTCGAGCGAGACAAAGGCCAGTCCGGTGTTAGCGCGTTTTGTGCGGAATACCGCAGAAACATCCACACCGTTGCCCTGGAGCACTTTGAGAATATGCGTGCCGAACGCATCCTCGCCCACCTGCGAAATCATGGACGCATTACCGCCCAGCCGCGCCACCGCTGCCGCCACATTGGCCGGCGCACCGCCCGCGACACGCTCAAAATGCGTCACCTCGTCCAGCGCACAGCCTTTCTGCTGCGGGACAAAGTCGATCAGCAATTCCCCGATCGCCACCACTTTTTTCATGCCTATTCCTCCAAAATATACTGTTTCACCGCTGCCGCCACGCCGTTCGACGCATTATCCAGCGTCACCGCGTCCGCTATGTCACGAACATTCGGTGCAGCGTTTGCCATGGCAACGCCAAGCCCTGCCATTTGCAGCATGGTCAGATCATTATCGCTGTCGCCAATCGCCATCACTTCATCCATGCCCAAACCAAGATGCTCTGCGAGCTGCTGGAGTGCGCGTCCTTTATGTACGCCCTTTCGATTGATCTCCACATTTTTCAGCTCGCCCCCATACATGATCGACGGCGTCAATTCAAACAGGCCGGTTTCCTCCAGCGACTGTGTGATTTCTTCGATTGCTTTGGGATCAAGATGGTGCAGGATTGCTTTCACCAAGCGCCCATCCTCATGCGCGAGCACATTGTCCCATCCCGCAGCATCTGAGATGAATTCATATCCCTCGGCTGTCTCATCCAGGGTGACATGCCCACGCCGGCGAAGTTCCTGCAGAAAACCGAGAAAATCCCGCCCATAATACAATTTGTCCGCCGTATACAGGCACCAATCGAGTCCAAATTTTGCACATATAGCGCGCACTGTATCGCACATTTCTCGATCCAGTCCATCAAACGCGATCTGCTTCTTGTCCGAAAAACGCACCACCGCCGCGCCGTTAGTGATAACCGCCCAGTCCGCCGGAGCGTCGAGCTGCGCGTTAAACGCGCGCGTCTCCGTCAGATTGCGCCCGGTACACAGCACAACCTGTACCCCCGCCTGCTGCGCCAGACGCACTGCCTGTGCATTTTCTTTCGGTACACGGCTGCTGGTATCAAGCAGCGTTCCGTCCAGATCAAGTGCAAGCAGCTTGATTTTCGACATAACTTACTTCACATCCTGTTGCTCTGTAATTTGCAGCGTGCCCATCTCCCAGATTTCAGTTTCCGCGCCGAACACAGTCACGCCGTGCATATACGGCGCCGGATAATACCGGGTAGACAGCACCTGCTCCCCGCCGTTGACGAAAATCTCCAGCGAGGATACGTCCGCCAACACGCGCAGCGTCTGCACTTCGCCAACCTCCGCGCAGCGGACCGTGCGGCCTGCACCGCCGCCGTCAATCTTCAGGCGAAGCAAACCTTCTTCCCATTCTATCACAGCACTGCCGCGAATGACAAGTCTGCCCTGCGGCTGCGTGCGGCACTCCATATCGAATACGCTTGCTTCCTCGGGCGCAACGTGCTTGCCGCGCAGCGCGTCGATCTCCGGCACGGGCGTGCGCAGCAGCCGCTTGCCATCGCGCCGCAGCAGACACGGAACCGTCAGGCAATGCTGCCAGCCCTGTTCTGCCGTCGGGTTGGTGTACGGCGCGTCCGGCATGCCCATCCAGCCGATGAGTATCCGTCGCTCCCCGTCTACAAAGGTCTGCGGCGCATAAAAATCAAAGCCGCAATCCATCTCCTGAAAGTCTCCCAGCGTATATTCGCCGCGGAAATCGCCATCGAGCGGAAAATATCCGCAGGTATATACATTCTGGAAGTGATTTCCCTGCTGCTTTACGCCCTGCGGCGAGCACTGCAAAAACCACTGTCCATCCAGACAGAACAGATCGGGGCACTCCCACATATAGCCGAATTTTTCCTGCGTAGTCAGCGTGTTACAGTGCTGCCAGCGGCGCTTATCTTCCGACTTATAGACCAGCAGCTCACCGCGGTCCTCCTTGGTGCGCGCACCGAGCACCATATAATATTTGCCGTCCTGCGCCCAGACCTTGGGGTCGCGCACATGGCAGGTCAGATCGGACGGATAATCCTTGTTTTCCAGCAAAAGCTCGTTGCTTTCGACCGTCACGCCGTCACGCGAGACGGCGAGCGCGGTGTTGTGACCGCGCCCTGCCGTAATATAATCATAATCGCCCGAAAACTTGACATTGCCCGTGTAGTACAGGTACATCGTCCCATCCTCAACCAAGGCCGAGCCGGAATATACCCCGTGGATGTCCCATGGCTGGTCAGGGTACAGCATAGGCGGCAGCTGCTCCCAGTGCAGCAGGTCGCGGCTGCGATAGTGTCCCCACATCTTGACGCCGCCCGTAGGATCAAACGGGCCATACTGATAAAACACATGATACCATTCGCCGCAGCGGCACAGGCCGTTGGGGTCATTCATCCAGCCGACCGGCGGCATCAGATGAAAACGCTGGCGGAAGGGATCGGCCGCCGCACGCGGCCCATCCTCCCGCTCGATACGGCTGACCAGCCGCACAAGATCCCGTTGTAATGCATTGCTCATGGCGATTCTCTCCTATTATTTCAGCGTCAGAACCGTGTCCTTCCCGGCCTGTACCGCGCCGTACTTCGGCTCTACCGACGCATATTTATCTGTATTTGTTACAATTACCGGGGTGATGATCGGATAACCGGCCTTCTGGATTGCCGCGCTGTCAAACTCCAGCAGCAGATCGCCCGCCTTGACATGCTGACCTTCCTGCACATGACCGGTGAAATACTTGCCTTCCAGATTGACCGTGTCCACGCCCACATGGATGAGCAGTTCTACGCCATTATCGCATTCCAGACCAACTGCGTGACCCATGACCGCTGACACGGTCGCGTCACACGGTGCGATGATGCGGTTTTCCGTGGGCTTTACCGCCACGCCCTTGCCCAGCGCGCCGGATACAAACGCGGGATCGTTGGTCTCCTCGATGGATACTGCTTCGCCGGTCAGCGGAGACACCAGCACGACATCCCCCTGCGGCGCCGCAACGGCGGGCTTTGCCGACGGCTCAGGTGCGGGTTTCACGTCGTTGTTCTCTTCCGGGATGCCGATGATCCAAGAAATTACAAACGCAACGCCGGTTGCAATGCCGATTGTGAGCAGATACTGAATCGGGTGATGCAGGTGCAGCAGAATACCGAAGATGCCGGTCACGCCCGTACCGGTCGCGCCCAGACCAACGACCGACGCATACAGTGCGCCGCACGCAGCGCCGATGGACGCGGCAATAAACGGCCGGACAAAACGCAGGTTGACACCGAAGATAGCAGGCTCGGTGATGCCCATGAACGCGGAAAGCGAAGCGGGCAGCGCCATGGACTTGAGCTTTTTGTTTTTGGTCTTGATCGCAACTGCGAGCGCTGCGCCGCCCTGCGCAACATTTGCCGCACTGGCCAGCGGCAGCCAATAGGTCACACCATAGGCGCTGAGCTGACCGAGGTCAATGATCGTGTACATATGATGGATGCCGGAAACAACGGTCGTCGCATACAGGCCGCCCATGATGAACGAACCGATGCCGAACGGAATGGCAATCAGCCACTGCACACCGTTGATGACGAAATTCTCGACCGTGGTGAACACCGGGCCGATGGCCGCGAGCGTCAGATAACCGGTCACGAACACGGAAACGAGCGGCGTGACGAACAGATCGAACATCGGCGGCACCACTTTGTGCAGCTTCTTTTCGATGAAGCACATCAGCCATACCGCGATGATGACCGGGATAACGTGGCCCTGATAACCGACCAGCGGCACGCTATACAGGCCGAAAAACACTTCCTGATAGGTATGTACGCCCTCGGTTGCCACCGTCCATGCGTTTTGCAGGTTGGGGTGCAGCATAATCATGCCGATAACCGCACCGAGGAACGGGTTGCCGCCGAACACTTTGGCCGCCGAGAACGCGATCAGGATCGGCAGGAAGGTATAAGCCACATTGGAAAACAGATCGGCAAACACGAACAGCGAGCTGGTGCTGTCGAGCGTGATAAAGCCGTTGTTAATCATGAACTTGAGTGACTCCATGATGCCCATGAGGAAGCCCGAAGCCACGATTGCCGGAATGATCGGCACGAAGATATCACCCAACGTCTTGATCGCGCGCTGGAACCAGTTGCCCTTCTGCGCCGCCTGCGCCTTGGCCTCATCCTTGCTGACCGCCGCCACGCCCGACTGCGTGATGAACTGATTGTACACCTTGTTGACCGTGCCGGTGCCGTAGATGATTTGAAGCTGCCCCTGCGCCTCAAATACGCCCTGCACGCCCGTTGCATTCTCCAGCGCGTCCTTATTCACCTTTGTGTTGTCTTCGATCACCAGCCGCAGACGCGTTGCGCAATGTGCCGCCGAGATCACATTGTCCTTTCCGCCGATGCATCTGAGCACCTCGGAAGCCGCTTTTCCATAATCCACCTTTATTCCACCCTTTCCACTTATTTATGAAATCGATTTCACCTTTTCTGCAATCATTATACCGCTGCATCCCTGTTTTTGTAAATGTGCAATTCTGCCCAAACCTTTTGGGCTGTTTTTGAACACTGTGCAGCAGCCCTTATGTAATATAGACAAAAAAGCAGCCTGTGTTTTGTGTAACACAGGCTGCGTTCTTGCTTTTTAGGGTTATACCGATTCGCCCGGATACACTTCATACCCAAGCATCAGCTGTTTTTTCCGGTCTACGCCCTGCCCAATGATCTCAAGAAGGTCATGCGCCGCTTCCTCACCGCTGGTCTGGTAATAATAGTGCGCAGTCGCCAGCCGCGGCCGCACTAGCTCGCTCATACGGGAATGACCGATGCCTGCCAGTGCCACATCGTCCGGAATGTGTTTACCTTGTTCCTCCAAACGCTTCTTTGCGCCGATCGCTATGGAATCGGTTGCACAGAAAATTCCTTCAATATCCGGCACGCGGGCCAGCAGCCGTCCTGCCGCCGCATAGCCGCCATCAATGGAAAAATCGCTCTGCTCCATCCACTCGGGCCGTGGCTCCTCCCCGGCCGCATGCAGGGCATCCTGATAGCCTGCCCGACGCGCCGCGCCTGCGGCTTTGTCGCGCGGCGTTACGCCGATGTACCCCACCCGGCGGCGGCCGTTTTGCAGCAGCAGCTCGGTCACTGCGCGCGCCGCGCCCCGGTCATCGTGAAACACGCACGACATCCCATCCATCTGCTGTCCGACCAATACCGCCGGTACGCCCAGCGCTGTGAGCGCCTTGCGATGTGCGGCGGAAAGCATGGTGGCCACCAGAATCACGCCATCCACATTGCCGCTGCGGAACACTTCCAGATATTCCAGCTCTTTTTCAATGCGATTATCCGTGTTGGCCAGCAAAAGCCGATAGCCCTGCTCCTCCAGCACGCGCGAAATGCCCGCCACCACGCGGCTGATCGACTCGGAATCAATGCGCGGCACGATCACGCCGATCATGCGGCTTTTACCCGTGCGCAGCGTCTGCGCCTGCTGAGACGGCACATAGCCGGTTTCCTCGATCACGCGGCGAATGGCTTCCCGCTTTTCCGAGCTGACATAACCGTTGTTCAGATAGCGCGAAACCGCCGCTTTGGACACGCCTGCGCGGCGCGCAATCTCCGCAATCGTCATTTTTCCTTCCTCCTTCGGCCCTTACTCCCGCAGCAGCGCACGGCGGGCGCGATAATCCGGCATATACTGTTCCACCAGCGCCCAGAACCGCGGGCCGTGGTTTTTGTGCACAATATGTGCCAGCTCATGCACAACGACATAATCGACCGCAGCATCCGGATACTCCATCAGCCGCCACGAAAAGCACAGTCGATTCTGCGCACTGCATGAACCGAACCGTGTGCGCGCCGATGTGATGCGCATACCGGCCGGCTTGAGACCCATCCGCTGCGCGTAGTATGCCACTTTGGGCGGCAGCTCCTCCCGCGCGCGGCGCATCAGCTCTTCCTGTCTCGCTTCGTCCGGTTCGGGATGCGCTTCAAGGCGCGCCTTCTGCCGTGCCTGCGCGCGGACAATCCAGTCCGCATGATCGCGGACAAACCGCTCGATCGTATCTGCCGACGCGCGCAGCGGTGCGCGCACGATCACATGCCCCTCGCGCGTGACCTCCAGCCCCAGTGTGCGGCGGCGGGAGCGGCGCAGCTCAACGCCGTCCACTGGCCTGCTCCCGGCTTTCCAGCGTGCGGTTATAGAAGAACATCAGCACGGATACGCCGCAGATCACCAAATACCCCAGTACACTCAGCCCGTCCGGGATCTGGTCGAACAAGAAAAAGCCGAGCAGCGCAGAAAACAGCACCTGCGTATAGTCAAACACCGAGATCTCCTTGGCCGGTGCGTGCGCATAGGCCAGCGTCACGCCGAACTGCCCAAGCGTCGCCGCCGCGCCAGCACCCAGCAGGCTCGCCAGCTGCCACCACTGCATGGGATGGAAATCCACAATCAGATAAGGCAGGCAAACCAGCGTGGAAAATGCCGAGAAGAAAAACACGATGCGCGCGCTTTTCTCGCCCTTTTTGGATAATGCGCGCACAGCCGTATATGCTGCGCCCGCAAAAATACCGCCGAGCAGACCGATCAGCGCCGGAAACATGTCCGCCGAAAAGCCCGGCTTGATAATCAGCATGCTGCCGCCGAACGCCGCCAGCACCGCCAGATACTGCCAGACGTTGGCGCGTTCTTTGAGCATGAAAAGCGAAAACAGAATCGCAAAAAACGGCGACATCTTATTTAAGATATTCGCATCCGCCAGCACCAGATGGTCGATCGCATAATAGTTGCACAAAATGCCCAGTGTGCCGCAGGTCGCACGCAGCAGCAGCATGGGCAGGTTGCCCTTTTCCCATTTCCAGCTGATCCCCTCGCGCCGCAGCGCGATCGCCGCCACAAACATTGCAACTAAATTGCGAAAAAACGACTTCTGCATGGACGGCAGATCGCCCGCCAGCCGCACAAACGTACTCATCAGCGCAAAGCCGAACGCGGACAACAGAATAAACCCGATCGCTTTGCTTTTATTGGAAAGCACCGGCCTTCCCCTCCCTGTATTTTTTATCATATTTACTGCATTATAGCATAGTTTCACCCGGTATGCAAAGGCGAGCGCGCAGCCGCTTGACCTTTGTCCTTGCACATGTTATCTTTTTATAAGGATAACGGTTCTTTGCCCGTTTCCTCCATATTTTCATCTAAGGAGCGGCTTATGGAACAGGAAATCAAACTCACCAAGCTCGCCAGCTGCGCGGGCTGCGGCGCGAAAGTCGGCGCGGGCACGCTCGCCCGCCTGCTGGACGGTCTGGAAGTGCACACCGACGCCAATCTGCTGGTCGGCTTTGACAAAAGCGACGACGCCGCGGTTTACCGTGTATCGGATGACCTTGCGCTCGTGCAGACTGTGGACTTTTTCCCGCCAATCGCAGACGATCCGTATCTGTTCGGGCAGATCGCGGCGACAAACGCCCTGTCCGATGTATACGCGATGGGTGGCGAGCCGCGTATCGCGCTCAATTTGCTGTGCATCCCGAAATCCATGCCGGACGGCGCGGTGCACGATCTGCTGCGCGGCGGGTATAACAAGGTCTATGAGGCTGGAGCGGTCATCGCGGGCGGCCACAGCATTCTGGACGAAGAACCCAAATACGGCTTATGCGTGACCGGCTTTGTGCATCCCGACAAAGTGCTGACCAACGCGGGCGCGCAGCCGGGCGACGTGCTGTTTCTGACCAAACCGCTCGGTGCCGGCATCCTGACGACCGCCGCTAAGGCCGATCTATGCCCGCCTGATGTGCTGGAAGCCGTTTTTGCGCGCATGACCACGCTCAATAACGCTGCGCGCGACGCGATGGTGCAGTTCCGCGTACACGCCTGCACGGACGTGACCGGCTTCGGTCTGCTCGGCCACGCGCTCGAAATGGCGCAGGGCAGCGGCGTACAGATCGAGCTGGACGCTTCCGCGCTGCCCATTCCGCCCGAAGCACTGGAATTTGCCCGCATGGGGATTCTACCCGAGGGCATGTACCGCAACCGCAAATATGCGGAAGCGTTCGTCGCGGTGGACGGCGTGCCGCTCGAAGTGCAGGATGCACTATACGACCCGCAGACCTCGGGTGGGCTGCTGATCGCGGTCGATGCCGCGGACGCGGACGCGCTGGCAGCCGAGCTGCAAAAAACCGTCCCGGATGCGCAGCGCATCGGAACGGTTTCGGCATTTGCAGGAAACGCCCGCGTCATTCTGCGCTGACGGCGGCAATTGCTTCGAGCGCGCGGTCAACCTCACTTTCGGTGGTAAACCAACTGAAGGACAGGCGCACCGTACCGCGCGGAAAGGTGCCGAGCGTGCGGTGCGCGCTGGGCGCACAGTGCAGGCCGCAGCGCGTCAGGATACCGAAGCGCTCCTCAAGCGCCACCGCAACCTCCGCATTGTCCTTTCCCGGGAAATCCAGACTGAACACCCCGACGCGACCCTCGACCGTGTCCGGGCCGACGAGTTCCACACCCGAAATGGTGCGCAGCCCGTCCAGAAAGCGCTGGGACAGCGCGCGGTCGTGCGCTTGCACAGCGGCAACAGTCACCTGCTGCAAATAGTCCAGCGCGGCCTCCCAGCCGAAAATACCGGGCAGGTTGGGTGTGCCCGGCTCGAGCCGATCTGGAAAATACGCCGGGACTTCCTCGGAGTCCGATACGCTGCCTGTGCCGCCGCTGACCAGCGGCTCCAGCGTTTCTGCGAAGTCCGACCGCAGCAGCAGCGCGCCGATGCCCTGCGGGCCGAGCAGCCCCTTATGACCGGGCACGGACAGCGCGCTCAGTCCGAGCGAAGCAAAGTCAATCGGCACATGCCCTGCGGTCTGCGCGGCGTCGAACGCAAAGGGAATGCCGCGCGCGCGACAAATCTCCCCCACCGCCTGCGCGTCCTGCACCGTGCCGGACACATTGGACGCATGCGCGAGCAGCACCAGACGGGTGTTTTCCCGCAGCAGCGACTCGATTTGACCCACCTGCAAGCGACCTTCCCGGTCGCACGGAATGCGGTCGAACGTCACGCCGCGGCGGACAAGCTGCCCGAGCGGCCGCATAACCGCGTTGTGTTCCATCGCGGACACCAAACAATGGTCACCGGGCCGCAGCGCGCCGAACAAAAGCAGGTTCAGCCCCCATGTGTTGCCCGGCGTGAGGATCACATGCGGCACAGAGGAAAAGGAAAACAGCTCGCATAATCTCTGCCGCAGGCGCAGCGTGACCAATTCGGCCTGCTGCGCGGCCTCGTATGAGCCGCGGTTGACACTTGCGCCGATCTGGTCCACATATTCGCGCATGCGCGCCCCCACCACGGGCGGCTTGGGGAACGAGGTCGCGGCGTTGTCCAGATAAACCGAATGCATGGCATTTTCCTCCCGACGTCTGCGGACAGCCCCGTCCGCATAGTTTTAAATCAGTGTAACACAGGACCGGACAAATGTAAAACCGGCCTTGTTGCAACATACATTTCACAAACCAAAGGAGATTCACATGAACAAAAACAAGTATCTGGTGATTGTCACCGGTGTGATCGTCGGCCTTGCGGCGCTGGCGCTCACTGCGGCGGGCAATCCCGCCAACATGGGTTTCTGTATCGCCTGCTTCCTCCGCGACATCGCGGGCGGATTGGGACTGCACAGCGCGGAAAAGGTGCAGTATCTTCGCCCTGAGATCGTCGGTCTGGTCCTCGGCGCAACGGTTGCGGCGCTCGCGGGCAAGGAATTCCGTGCGCGCGCCGGTTCCGCGCCCGCCCTGCGCTTTGTGCTGGGCATGATCGTCATGGTCGGCGCGCTGGCCTTCCTCGGCTGCCCGCTGCGCATGGTGCTGCGTCTGGGCGGCGGCGATGTGACCGCGATTGCGGGCCTTGTCGGCTTCGCCGCAGGCATCGGCGCGGGCGTGGTGTGCCTGAAAAAGGGCTTTTCGCTTGGCCGCGCACGCAAGGTGCAGAAAGCGGACGGCTTTGTGCTGCCCGGTTTTATGATCGCTGTGCTGGCGCTGCTGCTGCTCGCGCCGTCCTTCATCCGTTCTTCGCTGGCTGGACCGGGTGCAAGCCACGCCCCGTGGCTGATTGCGCTTGTGGGCGGTTTAATTGTCGGCGCGCTGGCGCAGAAGAGCCGCCTGTGCATGGCGGGCGGCCTGCGTGATGTGTTCCTGTTCCGCGATTTTCACCTGCTGACTGGGTTTATCGCCATTTTCGTGACCGTTCTGGTCGGAAACCTTGTGCTGGGCAACTTTCACCCCACCCTCGCCGTGCAGCCGGTCGCGCACCACTACTATGTGTGGAGCTTCCTCGGCATGGCAATGGCAGGCTGGGGCTCAGTGCTGCTGGGCGGCTGTCCGCTGCGCCAGCTCATTCTGGCCGGTGAGGGCAGCGGCGACAGCGCGGTGACCGTGTTCGGCATGCTGGTCGGCGCGGCGCTCGCGCACAACTTTGGCATGGCGGGCAATGCGGACGCGATGACCGACGGGGTGTTCACCGCGGGCGGCGTAGCGCAGACCGGCCGCATCGGCATCGTGATCGGCCTGATCCTGCTTGCCGTGATTTCTTTTGCTAATTTACACCGAGAGGAGAAAACAAAATGATCGACGCAAGAGGTTTTTCCTGCCCCATGCCCGTGGTGATGGTGCAGAAGGAAGTCAAGAAGAACGCCCCCGACAAGCTCGAGGTGCTGGTGGACGACCCGTGCGCGGTGGAAAACATCACCCGTTTTGCAAACAACAACGGCTATGAGGCCGCGTCCCGCGAAACCGGCGACGAGGAATTCGCCCTGACGCTGACCAAAAAGGCATGAGCGAGTTTGTTGCAACCTTCCACACGCATCTGAGCGCGATGCTGAGCTTTCAGGCGCTGCAAAACGCGGGAAACAAGGCCAAAATGCAGCCCGTACCGCGCGCGCTCAGTTCGTCGTGCGGCACCTGCGTGCGCTTTTCGGCTGAAACCGACTGCCGCTACCTGCTCGACGCGGACGCGGAAGCGGTCTATGCCGTCGAGGATGGCAGCTATCGTCTGCTGTGGCAGAATGAGGACTGAGGAATGCAGCCGAAATTTGTTTCCATCGTCGGCGCGGGCGGCAAAACGACCGCGCTGCGTGCACTCGCCCGCGCGCTGGCTCCCCGCCGCGTGCTGGTGACCACCACGACCCATATGTTCCCCATACAGCCACCGGATTGCCGCACCGTGCTGACCGACCCCGCGCCGGACGCGCTGCTTGCGCAGCTCCAGTTGCCGGGTGCGGTCTGTGCGGGCCGACAGGCGGAGGGCGGTAAGCTGTGTGCGCTCTCCCCCGCTCTGCTCGTGCAGGCGACAGCGGCAACTGATGTGGTGTTGTGTGAAGCAGACGGCGCACACCGTCTGCCGCTCAAATTGCACCGCGCAGACGAGCCGGTGCTGCCGCCGCAGACCGACGTGTGTCTGATTGTGGCGGGGTTGTCCGCACTCGGCCAGCCGGTGCGGGATGCCGTACACCGCTATGCGCTGTGTCCGAACTGGGCCGCGAACCCGGAACAGCTTGTCGGCATCCCGGAGCTGCTGTACTGCGTGCGGGAAACCGCCGCGGCTTGCGGCCTGCCGCCGGAACGGCTGCGCGTGCTGCTCAATCAAGCAGACACGCCTGCGCTTGCGGCGCTGGCTGAGCCAGCCGCACAGGCGCTTCGCGCCGATGGGCTGGACTGCCGCATCGGCAGTCTGCATGTCGATCCGGCCTTGCTGTACCGCTGGATCTTCTCAGAATAGCAAAAAAGAACGGGCGATTTGCCCGTTCTTTTGTTGTTTACAGCAGCCGGATGTCCTTTTCCCGTGCGAGCCGCAGCAGCGCCTCGACCACGCCGCCGCCGATGGCGCGTGCCTTGTCGGACACCGTATCGCAATAGGCCACCTGCTCGGGACGCGGGTCGATATCCGCAATTTTCAATCCTTCGGTCACCGGATAACCCGCACGGATCAGGCCGCGCAGCACGCCGTCGATCGTGGCGAGCACCGGCACACCGCCGACGCGCGCAATCTCCTGTCCCTTGCGGACCAGCGCGCCGATGTCGATGGTCTGCCCGTTTTCATCCTGCACAAACACCATTTCGCCGGACGCAGGCGCGTGAATGACCCGCTCGGCGGCATAGCCCGCGATGACGCCCGGCACACCTGTGTTGGGAATCGCCGCGCCCTGCAAAATCACGCGCCCCAGATGGTGCCCACGCATGGTTTCCACCACCGCGTCCACGTCCTCGCCCGCCATAAAGCCCGGCCCCAGACCGACCGTGATGGGCGCCATAGCGCGGTTTGTCCCCAGATTGCGCTTGGCAAGAATTGCGTCCACGACCGCCGCCGGACGCAGCGCGGATACGCACGCCGCCCGCTCGTCTACCAGCAGCGGTACCTCGCCCGCCTGCGATACGCGCGTGGCTTCGTCTACATCCGTCACCCGGCGGCAGGTCACGCCCTCGACCGTCGCCTGTCCCTGCCAAACTGCTTCGCACAGCGCCGCGCGCCGCCGGATGGCAGATGGATTGGTGCATTCGGTCACCGCCACGCGAAATCCGCAGCGGTGCAGCCGCACGATCACACCGGTGGCAAGGTCACCTGCGCCGCGCACCAATATCCAAGGTTGTTCCTGCATCTTTGTCACCCTTTCTGCAAAAGATCTGAAAAATATTCTTCTGCCATTTCGTCGAGCACTTCGTGGGCTTGCTGCGAAAATGCTTGGTATCGCGCAAGCAGCGCCTTTCCCCGTTCGGTCAGCACCGCTCCGCCGCCGCCCGCGCCGCCGATGTGCCGCTCGAGCAGCGCAAAGCCCAGCGCCTCCTCGCAGCCATGCACCACGCTCCACGCCTTGTTGTAGCTCATCTCCATGCGTGCCGCGCTGCGCCGCAGCGAGCCGAGTTCTTCGACCCCTTCCAGCAGCTGCGCCACCCCCGGACCAAACAGTTTGTCCTCGCACACGATGCGCAGGCTCGCGCGCACCTTCAGCGGCTGTTCCATCCGCGTCCCTCCTTTATATGCTCATATTATTTTTCGCATAAACAAACAATTATCCGACAGAAATTCTATATTTTTGCATATTTTCGTTGAACTTTTATAAATATAACGAAAAACTTTGGCAACATTGCCCGCCCCGTATCATCGGTTAGCGGTTGCTTGCCCGTGCTCGAATATGATACAATTTTACCATAGCAAGGATTGCGTCTGCAATCCGCATTTTACTGTTGGAGGCTTATCATGAAACTGATGCGCACGCAGGACGCGGTCGGGCAGGTCCTGTGCCATGATATCACCCAGATCATTCCGGGCGTGACCAAGGATGCGGTGTTCCGCAAAGGCCACATTATCCAACCGGAGGACGTTCCGGTGCTGCTGAGCGTCGGCAAGGAGCATATCTACATCTGGGAAAACAACGAAACCATGCTGCACGAAAACGATGCGGCGGGCATCCTGCGCGCGCTGTGTCAGGGTGCGCACATGCACGCCACCGCCCCCAAAGAGGGCAAAATTGAGCTGATTGCGGACGAGGACGGTCTGCTCTTGGTCGATGTGGAGCGTCTGCGCGCGGTCAATGCGCTGGGCGAAATGATGATCGCGACGCGCGCGAGCGGCTTTCCAGTCAAAAAAGGCGACAAGCTGTGCGGCACGCGCGTCATCCCGCTCGTGATCGAAAAGGAAAAGATGGAGCAGGCGCGCCGCACGGCGGGGGATACGCCGCTGTTGCAGCTGCTCCCTTTCCGTCCGCGCTCCTTTGGCGTAGTGACCACGGGCAGCGAAGTGGCAAAAGGGCTGATCGAGGATTCGTTCACACCCGTTCTGGAACGCAAACTTGCCGAATACGGCTGCAACATGGCCGCGCACGCGATTTGCGGCGACGACCCGGACGAAATCACCGCCGCGATCACCAAAATGGCGGACGACGGCGTGCAGATGATTTTTTGCACCGGCGGCATGAGCGTCGATCCGGACGACCGCACTCCGCTTGCCATCCGCAAGGCGGGCGCACAGATCGTCAGCTACGGCGCGCCTGTGCTGCCCGGTGCGATGTTCCTCGCGTCCTACCTGCCGGACGGGCGGCCGGTCTGCGGCCTGCCGGGCTGCGTGATGTACGCAAAGCGCACGATCTTCGATCTGGTGCTGCCGCGCCTGCTGGCCGATGTGCCGGTCACAGCGGAGTGGCTGGTCGGGCTCGGCCACGGCGGGCTGTGTCTGAACTGCCCGGAGTGTCACTTCCCCAACTGCGGCTTCGGCAAAGGCGTATAATATGCTGGATTCATTCGGACGCGACATCCGCTATCTGCGCCTGTCCATCACCGACCGCTGCAACTTGCGCTGCCGCTACTGCATGCCGGACGAGGGCGTACCGCCCACCGCGCACGATGATTTATTGCGCTATGAAGAACTGCTGCGCGTCGCAAAAGCGGCGGTTTCGCTCGGTATCGACCGCTTCAAAGTGACGGGCGGCGAACCGCTGGTGCGGCGCGGCTGCACGGACTTTATTCGACATCTCAAGGCGCTGCCCGGCGTTCATCAGGTCACACTGACCACCAACGGCCTGCTATTGCCGCCTCTGCTGGACGACCTGTGCGCGGCAAAGCTGGACGGGGTCAATATCAGTCTGGACACGCTGGACAACGCACAATATCAGCAATTAACTCGCCGTTCGCACACCGCAGACGAGGTGCTACACACGATACATCTGTGCGCCGCGCGCTTGCCAACCAAGGTCAACGCCGTGCTGCTGCCCGAAACCGCCGACCAGCTTATCCCGCTGGCCGAGCTGGCGCAGACGCTGCCGGTGGATGTACGGTTTATCGAACGCATGCCACTGGGCACAGTGCAAACCGGCCAAGCGCCAACCGCTGCTGCCGCGCTCGACCGTCTGCGCGTGCGCTGGCCACAGCTAAGGCCGATATCCGAACCGCGCGGCAACGGTCCGGCGCGGTATTTTCGCGCGCCCGAACTCATGGGTTGTCTCGGCCTGATTGACGCGGTCAGCCACGGCTTTTGCGACCGCTGCAACCGCCTTCGGCTGACCAGCACGGGGTTACTCAAACCCTGCCTGTGCTACGAGCAGGGCGTGGAACTGCGCCCGCTGCTGCGCGACGGAGTAGACAATACGACGCTGCGAGACGCAATCCGCGCGGCGATTTTACAAAAACCTGCCGCGCACTGCTTTTCGCAGCAGGAAAACATCACGGAACACAAATCCATGAACCAAATCGGAGGATAATATGGGAAAGGTACTCGCCGTGTGCGCCAGTGCGGTGCGCGGCGTACAAAAAGAGGACCGCGGCGCAGCTTTGTTCGTGGCAAACCACGGGCTGGATGGCGACGCGCACGCGGGCGACTGGCATCGGCAGGTCAGCCTGCTTTCTGCGGACGAAATCGCCGCATTCAACGCGCGCGGCGCGGATGTTGCGCCCGGCGCGTTCGGGGAAAATCTGGTGGTCGAGGGCATCGACTTTCGCACACTGCCGGTCGGCACACTGCTGCGCTGCGGCGACGTACTGCTTGAGGTCACGCAGATTGGCAAGGCCTGCCACCACCACTGCGCGATCTTTCACAAGATGGGCGACTGCATCATGCCGCGCGAGGGCATTTTCGCGCGCGTGCTCGAGGGTGGGTGCATTGCAGTCGGCGACGAAATGTCCGTCCAGCCGCGCGAAACGCCGCTGCCCTTGCAGGCGGCGGTCATCACCCTGTCCGACCGCTGCGCCGCGGGTGAGCGGCAGGACGAAAGCGGCCCCGCCGTCGCGCGGCGACTGCAAGGGGCGGGCTATACCGTGATCGAGCAGCTTATCCTGCCCGACGGCCGCGAAGGGTTGACCAAAGAACTCATCCGGCTGGCCGATCAGCGCCAGCCCGACCTGATTTTGACCACAGGCGGCACGGGCTTTTCCCCGCGCGATCTAACGCCCGAGGCAACGCTGGATGCCGCCGAGCGGCTCGCGCCCGGCATCGCGGAGGCCATGCGCGCGGCCAGTCTGCGCATCACCCCGCGCGCGATGCTGACACGCGCGGTTTCGGTCATCCGCGGCCGAACGCTTATCATCAATCTGCCCGGCAGCCCCAAGGCCTGCATGGAGTGCATGGACGTTTTTCTGGACCAGCTTCCGCACGCACACGCGCTGCTGCGCGGCGAGCGGATGGACTGCGCCCGCTGACCTTTGATTCGACCGCGCCGTAAAGCCGGCGGGTTGAAAATATAACGTCCCTGAAAGACGGGACAAAGGAGAAATACCATGAAAAAACTACTTGCAGGGCTGCTTGCCGCGTGTATGGCGGTCAGCCTGACCGCCTGCTCATCTGGCGGCGGGACGGACGCTTCGGCAAACTCGGACAGCGGCGAGCCGACCGAACTCACTGTGTTCGCTGCGGCAAGCCTGACCGAAACGCTCGAACAGATTGCGGAGGACTACAAGGCCGTCGCGCCGGATGTGACGCTGACCTTCAACTTTGATTCCTCCGGCACACTCAAGACCCAGATTCAGGAGGGCGCGGACTGCGACGTGTTCATTTCCGCGGCACAGAAGCAGATGGACCAGCTGGGCGCGGCAGCAGACCCGTCGGTCAACACCGAGGGGCTGGACTTCGTGCAATCGGACAGCCGCCTTGACCTGCTGAAAAACAAGGTCACGCTCGCCGTGCCCGAGGGCAACCCCAAGGGCATCGACAGCTTTGATTCACTCGCCGAACACTTGCAGGCGGGCGATATCCTGCTGGCAATGGGCAACAGCGATGTGCCGGTCGGACAGTACACCCAGAAAATTCTGACCCACTACGGGCTGGATGAAGCGGCGCTTGCAAACGCGGGCTGCCTGACCTACGGCACGAACGTCAAGGAAGTGACCACACAAGTGCGCGAGGGCAGCGTGGACGCGGGCATCATCTACGCGACCGATGCGTTCAGTGACGGACTGACCGTTGTGGATGAAGCCACTGCCGACATGTGCGGACAGGTCATCTATCCGGCCGCTGTGCTCAAAACCTCGGCACACCCGGAGGCGGCGCAGGCGTTTCTCGATTACCTGTCCACCGACGAGGCGATGGCTGTATTTTCGTCCGTGGGATTCTCCCCGGTTTCCTGATTTCAAACAACACAGACGGGGCGGGGCGCGTGCCCTGCCCCGTTTGCCAAAGGAGTGATTTTCCCCCGTGGACTGGTATCCGCTCTTTAATTCGCTGCGCATCGCGGCGCTGAGCAGCATCATCGTGTTTTTCACCGGCATTGCCGCGGCCTATTATGCAGTGCGCCTGCCGCGCCTTGCAAAAGGCGTGCTCGACGTAGTGCTCACGCTGCCGCTTGTGCTGCCGCCCACGGTCGTGGGCTATTTTTTGCTGCTGCTGTTCGGTTCCCGCCGTCCGCTCGGCATCGCGCTCGAGCAAATCGGCGTTAAGTTCGTTATGACGTGGTACGGCGGCGTGATTGCGGCTTCGGTTGTTGCCTTTCCTCTGCTCTACCGCACCGCGCGCGGCGCGTTCGAGGCTTTTGACCAGACGCTTGCGCAGGCCGGACAAACACTTGGGCTGTCCAATACCTATATTTTTTGGCGTATTCGCATGCCCGCCTGCCGTCAGGGCATCATCGCGGGCGTGGTACTCGCCTTTGCGCGCGCACTGGGCGAATACGGCGCGACCAGCATGCTGATCGGCTACACGCCCGGCAAAACCGCGACTATCTCGACCACAGTGTACCAGCTTTGGCGCACAGGCGACGATTATCATGCCTTTCTCTGGGTGCTGGTCAACCTTGCCATCTCCGCGGCGGTGCTGCTGACCGTCAACCTGTTGGAACGTCGGCAAAAGGAGGTGCACCGCGCATGAACCTGCATGTGGATATCCGCAAAAAACTCGGTGACTTCGTGCTGGAAACCGCCTTTGACGCGGAGAATGCCGTCACCGGCCTGCTGGGCGCGTCCGGCTGCGGCAAAAGCATGACCCTCAAATGTATCGCGGGCGTAGAAACGCCGGACAGCGGCTGCATTGTGCTGGACGGCGAAACGTTGTTCGACTCCGCGCGCGGCATCAATCTCAAGCCACAGCAACGGCGCGTGGGCTATCTGTTCCAGCAATACGCCCTGTTTCCGCACCTGACGGTCGAGCGCAACATCTTAACCGGTCTGCACTGTGAGAGTGATGCCGGTACACGTCAGCGCCGCCTGCGCGAAATGATTGCAATGATGCAGCTGGAAGGACTGGAAAAGCTGCGTCCGGCGCAGCTCTCCGGCGGACAGGCGCAGCGCGTGGCGCTTGCACGTATGCTGATGAACGAACCGCGCCTGCTGCTGCTGGACGAGCCGTTTTCCGCGCTGGACAGCCATCTGCGCGACCAATTGCAGCCGCAGTTTCTTGACTTGCTGCGCTCCTATGGGCGGCAAGCCGTGCTGGTAACCCACAGCCGCGACGAGGCCTATCACCTGTGCGGTCAGCTGTGCGTGATGGAGAACGGCCGCACCGTACGCGACGGCGCGACAAAAGCCGTCTTTGCCGACCCGCGCAGCGAAGCCGCCGCACGCCTGACCGGCTGCAAAAACATCACCCCCGCCCGCAAGATCGACGAGCGGACGGTCGAAGCGCCCGCATGGGGGCTGCGCTTCACTTCCGCGCAGCCCGTGCCGGACGATCTATGTGCCATCGGCCTGCGCGCACACTATTTCCATGCCCGCGCCGCCGCCAACCGCGCAAGCGTGCAATGGGTGGGAGAATTGGAAGAACCCTTCGAGTGGATTTTACTGTTCCGCTATGCCGGGCAGGACGAAAACACGCCGCCCCTGTGGTGGCGCATGTCCAAAGACCGCAAACCTGCCGTGCTGCCCGAAGTGCTGGGCATCGCGCCAGAAAACGTATTGCTATTGACCCGATAAGGAGGACAAACCATGTTTGAGCAACTGCTGACCACCGCCCTGCACGAAATGGAGCAAGGTCGCCCTGTTCTGCTGGTTTCGGTTGCCCGCGCGACCGGTTCCACACCGCGCAAGGAAGGTGCAATGCTTCTGGCAGGCACGCAAGGGTTGCTGTGCGGCACGATTGGCGGCGGTTTGCTCGAGCACCGCTGTCTGGAACTTGCCGCTGCACAGCCCACCTGCGGTCACCTTATGCACTTTGAGCTGGACAACCGCAAAGCGGGCAGTCTGGGCATGATATGCGGCGGCGCGACCGAAGTGCTATTTTCCCCGCTGACTGATCCTGCGCCGCTGCGCGCAGCGCTTTCCGCTTTGCAGAACAGGACGCCGGTCTGGCTGTGTCTGCCATTCGACGGTACGACGCCCTATATCGCGCAGGACAGCGCGTTGCCCACACGGCCAACCATTTTATCACAAAACAGCAAAGATGCACTGTGCGTGCCGCTGACCGACGCAGGGCGGGTATTTGTCATCGGTGGTGGGCATGTGTCGCATGAGCTATGCGCGCTGCTGCACCGGCTGGACTTCCGACACATCGTTATCGACGACCGACCGGAATTCTGCTCCCCTGCCCGTTTTCCTCACGCGGAACAGACGCTGACCCTCCCCCTAACCGAGCTTGCGCACGCGCTCACCGGCGCGCTGTGCCCCACAGAAGCAGATGCCTTCTGCATCATGACGCGCGGCCATGAGGGCGACGCAGACGCCGTGCGCTATGCGCTGTCCACCCCGGCCAGTTATATCGGCCTGATGGGCAGCCGCCGCAAACGCGAAACGTTGTTCCACACGCTGGCGCAGGAGGGATTTTCCTCTGAGACGCAGCGGCGCATCATCACGCCCATCGGCTTAGAGATTGGCGCACAGACCCCCGCGGAGATCGCTGTCTCCATAGCTGCACAGCTGATCGAGTGGCGCGCTGCCCGCTGAGTTTTCGGAGCCGAAAAACGGCTCCGAAAATTTTTGATTTTTTTGAGAAAATATGTTGACAATATCCCCTCTTTTCGATATAATACTATTTGTCGCTGACAGTGAGGCGACTCGATACGAAAGAGAATGCGAGTGTGCTGGAACTGGTAGACAGGCACGTTTGAGGGGCGTGTGTCAATCGACGTACGGGTTCAAGTCCCGTCACTCGCACCACCTTCAAACCCAAAACCAAATATGCGGATGTGGCGGAATGGCAGACGCGCTAGCTTCAGGTGCTAGTGTTCGCAAGGACGTGGGGGTTCAAGTCCCCCCATCCGCACCAACTAAGGTTGCTGAAAAAGATGCAACCCCTGAAACCCTTGCTGCGGCAAGG